>Ga0163217_1088106_pt1 | contig 19187 bp, 22 predicted proteins | sample SynspAceP_FD_185933 | JGI IMG/M metagenome (GOLD analysis project Ga0163217, IMG submission 185933) | Saline lake microbial communities from Ace Lake in Antarctica - Synechococcus sp. Ace-P (PacBio error correction) | ecosystem: Environmental > Aquatic > Non-marine Saline and Alkaline > Saline ...
CGAGGATGGGCGCACTCGAGGAGAAGCACCGCGTCACGCCGTGCCGACTGCGTTGTCGTTCGCGAATTTAGGCAACCACCACCGGGTGGTCGCAAGCGTGGTTTGCCGCGCGTGGCTGCGGCTGACTCGCTGAAACGCTAAGAGGCCCTGACGCGCTCTCCAAGCGGAATTTCGCCTGGCCTGCTGCTGCTCGTCCGCCGATCGCGTCGTGCAGCATCACGCACAGCGTCTTGCTGCTGCTGTTTGCTCTCGAAGTATTGAAAGCGCGTCCATCATAGCCGCCATACACGGTCATGGGGTGGCATTGCCAAGTGTGGGCGACTTCTCCTCTCCTGGCCACGGCCTAGCCCAGTGTCGTCAGAAAGCGGGGCAGAAGCCCCACTACCGCTAATGCGTCGGCCCTGCGCTGGCCCGCCTAGATATGGGCAGTTCATGCAGCCGCGTACACAGTCCACCGGCGTCCGAGAGAGTGAGGGACGCTGGCGCGCTCAAACGAGGAATCTCCCCGGCCAGCTCCTGCGCGAACGCGGCGTGCAATGGCGGCGGCTGAACCCTGAGCGATCCATTGCAGATCCTCTAGGCGCAACTGGAGCTCAAGCACTGAAGCGGGAGGCGTGATGTGCCATGCTGCGCAGCGGCAGTACCCAAGCGAGGCGCGGTCTGGCGTACATAGTGTGGCGTGCCCAAGCGCCCGTTCGGTTAGTCCTCTAGCAAGCCCCACCAGTCCTGCAGAACGAAGGCGCAAACACCAACGCCCGGCCTGCAACAGGATGCACACCTTATGAGGGCCGCACAGATTACATCTGAATTATCAGGCGTTGAAAACAATAAAAGGCTCTTACTTTATCACCCAGCAACCGACCATGGGCCGTGCGCAGACCCAGAGCAAAGCGGACAGCCCCGCCGTCACCTGTGTGCTACGTACGACTTCGCTTGCTGACCCTCCGACCTCTCGTCCGTGGCGATCCGCACACGTGTTTTTGGTGTCGGGATTTGAGGCTGCCCGCCGTGCCTCAACTACAGACCGCCCAGCCGGAGGAGCTGCCGTTTGCGCGCTCTTGTGACCATCCCGAAGCACCCGAATGGCGCATTTCAAAAGCTGCCGCCTTCATCGGTCGCTCATAGGCCTTCAGCTCCTGGGGCTGAGCCTCACACTTGTAAGTTGAAATCCGAGCGGACATTTGCCTGGGTGCATGCTCCCCACAGCCCAGAGATCTTTGTGGCCATGCTCGCTCTCCTCATTGAGTGCCCGCCCCCCCCGGGATCTCATCGGCAATGACGCTCACCGCCCTTGCCGTTGATGAATCGTTGCTGCCTTGTGAGCTCCGCGCGGCAGCTTACCAGACTCGTGCGCTCGGCCCACTTCGCGGCATGGCCACCAGATCGGGCCACCCGCCAGCCGAGAGGCCTGCAGCGGTCATTGCCCCAGCCATGCCAGGAACGCGTGGCGGAGCGGATCATCGCCGGCGGAGCTGCCGCTTGGATGGCAAAGGCCCCTGTCGCCAATGACTAAGCGGCCTCTGGAGTGACAGGATTTGCGGTGCTATGGTAGAAGTCGGCGGACTGTCGAGGAAACCACGCGAGGGCACGGGGCCGACGACGGCGCGCAGCGGCCTTTTCCGCGGACTTCGCCGCCCTGCGCCGCCGTGGATCGTGCGAACCCCGCCGCCGGCAGCCATCAGGCTCACAAAGCCCGTACAGACCCCATATCCCATAGCGCGGGAGCTGCACTTATGTGTGAGTTGCAGGGGCCCAGACCCCCGAGTGACCATTCGGCCCACCTTGATCGAGCATAAGCATAAGACGAGGTTGAACGCCTTGCGGCACCAAGACCTTCGTTAAGTGAACTGCTCGCTATGCCGCGCAAACTGCTGGCGCCTTTGCAATCGCCAAGAGGTGAAGGCTGCCTTCGCGTTGGCTCCGCGCTGTCAATGAGGCGTAACCGCAGGGATACGTCGCGTCGAGAAACGAATCGGAAGTTCGTGCACCTCTTCGTGGCGATCGACGGGATCGCTCGATCGTTGACTCTCAATGTCCCGTCCCGCGCCAGCCAACCAACGAGCAAAGTGCGCTGATGGCCTCACCCTGAGCGGCGATCATCACGGCGATGCCACCTTTGATCCACGTGCTCAAACGGCTGAGCAAAGCGTCTCCCCCTGCTGCTCCCCGACCATCGATAACGAAGCGGTCGTGAAGCTTTCACAAGCTCGAATCGCTGGTGGTAGTGACGCCAACGCTGGCGAAAGTGCTGATCCCAGCAAGGCCTGGTCGCGCCAGATCAAGCACGCCAGCCGCCAGTCTCAGGCGTTGACCTACAGTGGTGCGTATTGCCGCACTGGTTTCAGGACGTCGAAATCCTCGTGTGGATGAGACGCCAGAGCACCAGTGCTGGTCTTGATGAAGCGGCGGCACCAACCAGCTCTACTGCTGCGCCCTGGGTAAGCTGATGACCGGCCTGCAAGGGACTGTTCGGGGCCGCTCCGGCCTCTCGGTGCGGGGACTTCGGCGAGTGCAGGACGCCCCGGTGTTTTCGCACCCGGTGGATGGTACGCTGCTTTGCGGTGGCAACAGCTCGGCGATTGCTCGGACGTAATGACGTCAGTCCCTTCGTGACCTTATTGCTCGACGCTACCTAACCCAACTCCTTTTTTAAGATCTATCCACTTTGATGAAGACGAGACAACCATGGCTTGCAAATGGCCAACAAACGATTGATGCCAGTTACTGACTGTGTGTCTGGATCAACCACAGCGCCCACCGATACCGTTTGAGCGGGTCAGAGCCCAGCGCTGAGGTGGTGAAGATCACAGCCGCTGTATCAGCGGTCACTTCCCTTTCTTGCTCAGCACCCGGCCGCTGCCTGCTCGCGGTGAATTTTTTTGCTGGAGCTGCGCCTGAACTGAGACGGCACGATCGGCACCTGTCACGGCTGCGTCGGTGCGGTGCCGGCTGCGGCGCCGAGTGGAGCAACGATCAGCGGCGGTCCTGCTAGCCCTGCTGTGCTGCGAACAGTGAAGGAGCACGCCTTTTTGGTAGCCCCGCAGCACGCTGACTCCACGAGCACCCCTGCTGCGCCTACCCGTCCCTCACCCCACGCCTGAGTGCTGTATGCCGAAATGAACGTTCTACAGGCTCACAGAGACATGCGCGTATCCGTCGGAGGCTGGCCGAGCGTGGCGCCGCCGCAGGCTGCTAGGTGTCGGCCGCCGGACTGCTGGCGCCAGAGCCTTCTGATACCTTGAAGCACCTGAGCACGACCGATCGAAACCTGGGATCGATCCTGTACAGCGGGGACACGAGCCACGGGTTCCCTGCGAGCCGCGCCCTAATCTGAGACCGCCGAGGCGGATGCTGCGCATCCCGCAGCAGGGCGAGTGGAGTCGCTTCTTCATCCCTGCACCTGGAGGCGCTGGTTAAGCTGGAGTGCAGCGGTGTTGCCGACTCGACAGACGCAGTGGCGATGCGCGACCGACCCCACGACCCGACGATCCGTTGACCCCCGGACCCTGTCGTGGCTGCGGTGATGTTGAGGCTATCCCGAAGGGCCTCGGAGGATGAGGGGCAAGCCTGTGAACGCTGTCAATGGTCGCAACCGCGGCTCGAGGCAACAGTATCCTTCTCGGAATGGGAACCTTGCAATCTCTGATTCTAAATTAACATCCTATAACAGAGCGACACAGAGTGCAGTTTTCTCTGTTGATTCAAGCGCCGATCAGAACGCCAATTAAAATGCTCGGTGATTCTTGTCAATAGGCGCGGTCAATAGTGATCCGGCGATAGCTTGAGGTCCTCCGCCACCCAAGTATGCATCCTGCTCCCGTTGATTTCCAAGATCGAGGTGACCCGAGCCCAAGCCCTATTTCCTGGTTCTCACCGCGATACCAGGGAACAGAATTGAATCTCCACTGCTGAGTCTTACGGCGTCGCCTGGATCAATCGATGAACCCAAGAAGAGATGGTGCTGAGGCCGACGCCTGGAGCAGGAGGCGAAGCCAAGCTTGAGAGAGCGGAACGAACCTGTCGATTTGCTTCGATGACGAAGGCTAGATCCACCGATCATTGCCGCAAGGACTTCGGAATCCACCTGGATCAATCGATGACCAAATCCGATGTTGTCTGAGGCCATCGGCCTGCAGCTGAAGTGGCCCCACGCATGCCGACTCCCCCTGCTGGGATGCCTGGAGAGTTCCCCAGCGATCTGCTGGTAATGCCCCCGCTTGGGAGAGACACCTACCCGTGTGCTGACGGGGAGGTCTTTTGTTGAGCTGGCAAAGGGTGGTAGCTCCCCTTGCCGCCTGCTGTCTGCCATGTCCCCCTCTATCGCTGACCGCAGCGACGGAGCGCGATGCGGTCGCTTGCGCCTGCTGCCGCCCGTGGGTTGCCCTGCGGCGAAGAGTGGGTCTTGCGTCAACCCCCCTCCCCCCCCAGGTGCAGCGCTGGCTGAGTCGTTCGCCTCGGCGGTGCCACGCAACGCGGAACTGTGGGTGGTGCCATCAGCCCGGCGCTTATCTGAGGAGCTGGGCAGCGCCAGCGATCGAGCTGAGCTCGATCCACGTGGTGTCCTATGCAGGAACCTCCAGGTGGACTGGGGAAGATTGGCACAGGCGAGCTGTGCGTGACGATCGGACCGGCCTGAATATGTCCCGAACTTGCGGCACGTCTACAGCGACGCGGTCCGACCTGGTGGGACCCTCGTCATGGCTGCTATTGGCCTCGCTGACCCGGTCGCTGCTGGCTTGCCCGCTGCGCCGGCTTGGTGTTCGGGAGAATGGCCAACCGTTTGCCAGCAGGAGGGCGCGCGCGGCCTCTCTGCGGCCGGGCCGCCCTGGTGCCTGGTATGGCTTCGATGCAGCCGTAACAACGCAGCGCACGGAGCATGGCGGCTCCGGCTAAACCGATGCACTGGTGCTGCCGACGCCGGTGGATGGCAAGCCGCCTGGCGGGTGAGTAATCGCAGCGGCGCCGCCACCGTTGGCAGTCCTGGTACTCCGGTGACGGGCCCACCGTGACGCAGGCTGTGGATGTGATCCAGCCCCCACGCGGGTGTTTCTATCTGGACCGGGTGACGGCCGGTCTAGTGAGCTGGTGGCCTGAGCGATGATTGAACCCGACGGGCAATCGATTCAGGGCCACAAGGCTGCCAGGGCCACAAGCACCTGGCCCCAGGCGTTGGCAACCGGCAACGAGCCGTTTGCAGATGTCGATTCAAGATGCAAGTCAGCGACCGTGCACCAGCTGATGATGGCTGCTTCAAAGCGCCAAAGCTCGCCGGCCGAGTCTGTCAACAGCCGACTCAGGGGGCATCGGCATTGCCACCAGGTGCTAGCAGCCGGCGCCTTGAGACATCTCTGCTGTTCACGCACCAACCCGCTCCTTGCCGCTCGGTGGCGGACTGACCTCCGTGCACGATCCCCACCACGGCCGCCGAGCCCGCCTGCGGCCGATGCCGAATTCTCACCGACGATGTTTGCGAGGGGATGTGACGAGCAGGTAAGCAGACCTAGAGAGGCCAATCCGAGTGGACAGAGATATGGACGCGCGCGCAACGGCTCTGCTCGATCTGGCTTTTACTAGACTGAGCGGCTGAGGTTTCCTGCTGACAGTTACGAAGCAGGCGACGGCCCTGAACCGGCACAATTCGGTGTTTCTGCGGCCACCAGTCAGACATGTCGTTGCGTTGCTTTCTGGAAACAAATTCCGGCTGGGCACGCACACTTTAGATTTGACCCATAATGCGGCTTCTACGGCTGCCATTCAGATGTACGCTCAAGACGCCAACTGGTAGTATTACGCCACACAAGAACAAATCGCACGTTAGCAACTGCCGGACCACCGGGACGCGCATTTCTGCCTGCAAGCGCCTTTGATTTCAGGGTTGTTTTCGTCCCCACGCCACGCAGAGCGAGTGTCTGTCGATCACTGATCTGAACGACCGAGCAGAGGCGGAGTTCCCAGACTGAGCTCCTTGCTGGCACGGTTTCATGCGTGCTGCTCCAGACGCATAGACGATCAATCTGCGTCTCGCCACAATTCGCGTGCAATCGCCGTCTGTATGCGAGAGCGACCGCTGCAGTGGCTGACGTCTAGGCAATAGAGCAGACGCTTCTCCTTGATGCCGGAAACACACGCGGCTTCGATCCGCGGCCCGCGGGTGTACCGGGCCTGCGGGATAGCGCCGCCTCGGCGAGAAGCCCAGCGCGGCAGTCCGGCTGGAGAGCAGGCTGTTTCGGAGTTGAGGAGCAGCCCAGGCAGCTCTGGCGGGCAGGCCACGGGGGGGCCATGCGGACCTCTGGCCCTGCCGCGGGTTGCACAGTCCTGCGGACCTTCCCCAGAAGAGAGAAGTCTAACGGACCGGAGGGATCCGAGTAACAGCACCTGGCACTTGTCCAACGCCCCTCAAGGCTTTGTGGGGCCGTCTTGTGCCACTTGTAAAGGCGGTGACGGCGGAAAGTGTCGTGCCAAGTAGTGTTTTATTAGTACATGGCCGCTAGTAGGACGATGCAAGGCGAATCTCATCGAACTTAACTGTCTAAACATCATCTAATATTTTGTGATTTGTTTTCCAGCTGAGAACGACAAAGCTCTTCACTCGTCCCTGGGGAATGCCGGCGTCAGCCGGGCTGGGTGGATGCCGGCGAGATATCGCAGCAGGCCGGCCAGGCCTTCTGCCCGCAGCAAGGGCCCTGCCAGCCCGAACCGGGGCCTGAAGGGTGGTGTTGGCGTCCGTTGGCCCAGCTGGCCTTGCTTTGGCACCGCCGGGCAAAATCCACGTCGTTGCCGGGAGGTGGCCCTGGCGGCCGCTTGGCAGCCGCTGCAAGCCCAGCGGCAACGGGGCTGGATTTTTGGCAGTTCAAGGCCCCCGCCGCTGGCGTTTATATTTGGCACTCGGGCTGCGAATTCCCAGTGTGAATATTGTTTTAACCATCACCACCGTGCTCGATTCTACTGCAGGACGCACTGCAGGCACTCGTTCGACTACTCAAGTCTCTCTCGCGCTGATTTGGTCCCTCTTTTTCTGCATCGCGGCTGATTGTCGTGCATCCGGGGCGTGGCATGATCCGCTTACACCTCAGATTTTGGCTTGTGTTACTAATCTCTCGCCTCATCAGCGGCTGGCGCATTACCTGGCGTCGGGCTTAATCCCAGTGCAGCTTCTCTGGCCACGATCCGCCCTAGCGCCTCGTCTAGGACACCCATTCGCTGGAGCATTGGGCGCCCCTAAAGCGGGGGGATGGGCCACCAGCAGAACAAGACCGTCGAGAGCAGCGGCGAGCGAGCGAGCCGACACATTCGATCTCTTGCCGACAGCGAGGGCGGCCAGGATGCGAGTCATCCAGCCAACGAATGGGCGCGGACTGATCGATCGCCAGGATTTGAACCGATTGTATTGCTGGCTCTCTATGAGCTGGAGATTCCCATGCGGCGTTTCAAGCGACCAGTGGGATGAAGGGCAAGAATGATCATTCGGCACCAAGTGCTTATGCGGCGTGCCGCCAAGACGAGTTACAGCCAATGTCAAGCCCTGGCCGCCCCTCACAGCGAGTCGAGTTCCTTTCGAGCTGAGGCGGTGGCTTTGGAAGGGCTGTTCTGTCGAAGTGGAACAGATGAAGTAAAACCTGCGACGCGAAGAAGTTCAGGGGCAAAACAGAAGGTGGAACGTGCTGCTTCAGATGAGCACGGTGAACTGCAGCCAGGCCTTGCAATATCGGCGTGCTCAAACGCCCACAGCAGACCCTATTAGAGATCAATATAGTCCACACCGAGACCAGACGGCGGCGACTATGCGCCTTGACGAGATATTAGTGTTAGGTGGACGCGTTCTGAAAATCCGAGTCTCACGCATTCGAATGACATGGCTGTCCGAAGCTGTGGCGAGATCGGGGTGACCTTGCCGCGCGAGACTACTCCTGTGGGAGGCACCCGTGCCTCTGCCCGGGCTGTGCGGCCGGTGGGTGCGCGGGGGCGAGCTTGTAATCACAAGTGGAAGCGAGCGGAGGGAGCTTGTCGGTATATCGAATATCGCCGCGGGGGGCGTGATGCAGGGCTGCGTTGGTCCGCCCAGATGCAAGGACCGACGAGTAGCGTGATCGTGGTGGCACGTAAATGTCACGCGGCGATCAATTAGGAGATCACACCGTGCGCGCCTGATGCAAGACGCCCGTGTCCCGAGATCTCGAACAATCCCGGCTCGCCAGTAGTGTTATCAGGTGAAACACAGGCGAAGCTTGGAATGCCTCGAGCGCTCGCTACCCTGAATCGTGACCTAGCAGGGACGAAAGCATTCGCCGCACGGCAGAGATGATGGTCGAAAACCGCGCCTCCCATAATAATCTACGAGGGCCAGCCCATAGGCGATAGCTGCGCGCGGGTGCGGGTAGCCTCAACCACAGGGTCGAGCAGCGCGTGTTTTGATGGGCTTGTCGGGGTGCAGCATAATCCACGCCCTGTGCCTGCTGGGGGCGCTCGGCGGCTCCAACGGTCGTATATGGCCTGCGCGCTGCGCCACGCAATCGAGGCTCGCCAGGTTGCTACTCACATATCGGGCACTGAGAGGCAGCCTCCGGAGCGGTGCGAACCCAGCCCCCGCTGCCCCGAGCGGCCGTTGCTGGGTGCGGCGGGCCTTTGGCGAATCGGAAAGTGGAAGTCGTGTCGTCAAGACCGCGCTGTGCTTGGCCAGCGCGAGGCCGGTGGTGCTGGTGCAAAGCGGGAGATGTGAGGTGGCCGCCGGCCCAGCCCCCTTTGTTTGGGGGCAAAGATCTCGCCGCTGACTCTGCGGCCGTGTTGGGCGCGCGTGAAATGTGGGCGATGGTGTTCCAGCAGTGTCGCATTACTTGGAACCCCCGTGGTCGTCTAGTCCAGCTGCGGACGTGACAATGTGGGCGTGGGCCTGGAAACTGGCGATGTGCCTGGGAACGGCGGAACGGCGGCTTCGAACGTGGCACCGTGTCCCAGCTGAAACTGCGTCGGTATTCTCTGGCCGAGTATTGGCGTTTCCACCGCCTCAAGGGTGCAGCCGAGCCTGTCCGGCGCGGCCACAATGCAGCAGAGCGTGTGCCGTAAAATGCGCCCGCTGGCTTGCCACCGAAGCGTCCGACTCCCTTTCTGACTGGACCGGCGAGCTGCTCTCTGCGCCTTGTGAGATGTTCCACACGGCCGTTGGAGCTCCCAGATGTCGTGGCTTTGAATCGAAGACCTTGTAGCGATCCGCGGCGAGGCACGTATGCATAGGCTCGCTGATACTGCACCACGGCGACCGTTAACGCACGACATTCTTCGTCAGCCACGATGCTGGGGACAAGGCCTATGCAAGCGTCGGCGGTCGCCATCGCGATCAAATGGAGGGGGGGCGCATCGTGCAGATGCGCACCCCCGCGCGAGATTTCTCGAAACCCCCGCGTCGACTATGTCCGTCGGGCGTTTGTGTGGGCCATACTGGAGACTCCGCTTGGTCGTGGCTGTACGCGCTGCGGGAGCGTGATGGATCCACCGACACGCCCAGCTCGGACGGGGGCCGCCGTTCCCGCAGAATAACGCTCGGCTCTCCGGGAACTGATGCTGGCAAGAAGTCGGCCCGACGCATGGACAGGCGATCCCGTCGTCGAAGAAACGAGAGACGGAGTCGGGAATGCGGAGTCACAAGCCAGCAGCATCTTGTGTCAACTGGGTTCGCACGCTGAATTATGACTCCTAGTGATGCCCGCGGGCCCTTCAATTGCGAGCGGGCGTCGGCAAGCTCAAAGCAGTCTGGCGTGACCAGCTTATTGAGCCAAGCGCAGCCCCAATGGCGCGGGGCAAGAGTCAAAAGCAATGCGCGTGGCGACGCGCGGCCTGTGCTGTCGCGGGTCGCGCGTTGGGCATTCTGACAGCAACGGCGCCCGCACTGTTCCCGCCCCCGACTGTCAAGTGCTGCTGCATCGCTGCACTGCCGGCCATGGGGAGGTCTGCGGTCTCGACAGTAACACGGACACTGCCCGCGCGAGCTGCGGGGGCGGAGGGCCCTATGCCGGACCACAACTGTCGCGAGCTACCGCGTCCGTGTGCTGCTGTGGGGGCCTGTGCGCATGATCTCGAGGTCCACATGATCGCGTGTTATCTGTTCGCCGCGTGGGTCTCTGGCCGGGCGCTGACCATGCGCACACCCGCGATCACCTCACGGTCGACTACCGCGCTCGGCTTTGTTGGTCGCTCTCATTGAATATTGATGAAGCATGCCACAGCGTTGACCGCGACTGCCGACCGAGTGTCCGTGTGGGCGCTCCAGCAGCGTTGCGGGATGGGTGCTGCATCTTGTGTTCGAGCCGAAGGAGGAGGCACGGTATGTTCCACGGCGCGCGTATGGGTCAGTTCACATCTGCCCGAGCGGGGCGCAGCGCGGGTGCGGCGGAGAGAGGACTTCTCATGTATTGCGCTGTATACGCCTCTGTTGTGTCGGGCGTCGGCGGTGAGCATGGGCGCAGGCGCGTGCGGTCTTCTTCAGTCCGCGTGTCTCGTACATGGCCGCGAACTCTTTGGCGCTCGGAGGCGTGTATCGTCCCGCCGCGTGGCGTGATCAGTAGCACCTGTGTTCGACCGCTGCTGGCACTATGGGGCGAGATGCCGCGCGGAGTGAGGGCTGTGATAGAGCAGTTGGGTGCGCGGTAGTGTGATTGACTGGCTATATTCTGTTGCTTTCGTGCTACATGGCTGGTTCCACACGAAGGGATGCGAAGCTGCCCTAGTACGGGCAACTACCCACGCGGACGCGGGCCGACCTACGTACTTCCCGGTGTTCAAGTCTGGAGGCCCGTCGCGTGGCGGAGGCGATGTTGCGAGGCGACACGCCCTTGCGCGCCTCCTAGGGTGGGACCGGTGTGGACTGGTCGTGAATGTGCCTGCTGGTGTTGACCATGCTATGGGACAGCCGTTCCAGAGCGTCCCGCCTCATCCCGCCCGTTGAGAGGACCGTACGCAACCAAATCTGGCCTGGACGCTGGCGAGGAGCACACGCAATAATGTCTTCTTCTTGGTATTCTTGCCTACGCGGTTCAACTCGAGAGCCGCGAGGTGCCTGGTGCTTTGGTCGCTAAGAAAGCATGGCGCAAGGCGGCCGCACGAATGTGCGCCTGCGATGCGCGCACCAGCTGGAGATTGCACGATACGTCTTATACCATAAGGACGAGAGCCAACAGATCCAGCCGCAGACAGCCCGCCCAGACCGCGCCGCGCCGCCATAGCGATCGGAGATTCTCGACACGAGAAAGGGGGCCTCCGCCCTGGGCTGAGCGGCTGACGCCGGTATCAACGACGGCCGACCTGCAGCAAGTGGCAGGACCTGCTGCCCATCGCAGTACTGTGGGCTGCGTTGCGCACCACGAGTCTGCGATCGGGCGAGCGGGACTGCTTGGCAGCGGCGCTGCACGTGCGAGCGCGCACGCTCGAGGTCGAACGATGGAGATGATATTGATCCTGCACCGTCAAGCCGTGCGGCCGCGGCTCGCGGAGACCTACCGCTCGCATCCACTGTGTTGCATCGGACACCTGTCGCGTCTCGCCAGAGTTTTCCGGAAGGAGCGTGGACGAGGCCACGGGCCTACAGTCCGAGTTAGACGCACCCAGCCGGGCGCGTTTGACGTCACAGCGACGCGCACGAGAGCGATTGTGCCCGGAGCGCGCGCCGTCAAGGCTCACGAGGAGGAGCGAGCGAGTCGATGGGACGGCTGCCCGCCCCCTTAAGACGAAGCCAATCGCGTGTCACCTGACACCAATGCGGTGCTGCCGCTTCCGGGTGATGGCGCACCTCAGATCATAGGTCGCGATGCTCGACGCCACACAGACGATCAGCAGCGCTGCCTTCCCTTGTTTTTGTGTTGGGGGGGGCCCCGGGGAAGGGCGCTTGGTTGATGACGAGAAACAGAGCTAACGGCCGGGTGACGCGCCGCCACGCGCGCTGCGATACAGCGGTACGGCCCTTGCACTGCCAGCTGAATCGTCGCGCGAGCGCGCGAGCTAGTTGCCGCGCAGACGAACACGCGAGGGCCGCTGTGACCGTGTGCGGTAAGAATAAATTCCACCCCCACGGCCCTGCGCCAATGCGCTTGCCAACCGCAGATGCACCGAAACCGCTCGTCCATTACGGCACACTATCAGCATCGGTCGGGACTCCGCGCAGACGTGCGAAGCGGCGAATATGGTCTGGTGGCCGCTCACGACCACCATGAGCTTGGTACGTGTCACGCGCTTGTGCAAGCCCGCGAAATTCCGTAAGAGACGTCTACCCGCACACCATCCTCCCAGGGAGCCTGGACTCCACGCACAGGAGCCGCACCCCGCGTTCCAGGCCTATCGACGATGGCACGCCTCGTCGATTGCGTCTTTCCCGGGCCCGACGCATGTATTGTTCCTGGACGACCCTTCCCAAACGACCGTGGAGCACCGGCCTGGGCGCAATTTAAGTCTTGCACGCGTGGGACGCGGAGGCGGGCCGCAGCGAGGACACAGTCGCCGGCACCTGGAGAGCCCGCGCCGGCGAACCGGCTTGGTCGCGCGATACGTTCCCACGGCATGGCTGCGAACCTGACATCCAGGAGTACCCAGCCTCGGGCGAGCCTTGTGCGAGGCCGACAATCGCCGGCAATACAACCGACGGTGATGCGACCGCGTGATCGTGGAGCGCCAATCTCTTCTATTGTCGAACCCCAAGCAATTCAATAACCCTGATGATGACAAGACGACCTCGCCCCGCGCACGAAAAGAGGATGCGCGCGCAATCTGATCTATCCCGTATCAAGAGCCGGATGTGGTACGTTCACCGTCCCCTAGACGCGAGGGCGCAGAGTGTAGCCCGCCGATGGCGGTTCATGAGCGAGCCGGGTAGCTTCCGTAACGGCACTGCAATCACCGCAAGGGTTTGTGCGGGTGCGCATCGGCATGGCACTTTGAGCGCGGGCTTGTTGCGTACCCCATTGCGTGATGACCAAGCGTTCACTGCAGACCCAAGCCGACCAAGGCGTTCGTGTTTGGCGACAAATTGTGAGCTATTCGAGCAGCTGCAGGGTGGGTGCTCTACATCTTCTTCTCGCCAGGCCCGGCGAGATGAGCTGACCACCTCTGCCCGACACCTTGAGATACGCCTTGCGGGGCGTGTCGCTCTTGCTATCGCGGCGCCGGACTTGCGCTGCGAAGAGGAGGCTGAGGCTAGCGCCATGGTCGCCTGGGCGATCGCCGCCAACTGCCAGTTGCTGTCGCGATTGCGGGCGGCGCCGTAGCGTTGGCCAAGGCCGAGACAGATACATGCTACCGCGCGCGGACTATACCGTCCGCGAGCAGGGGGCCTTGTGGCGATCGGCGGGAGAGGGGAACCTCTTGAGACCGCACGGCTTGTCGCGGCGCCGTGGCAAGTGAAAGCGGATAAATTCTGGCGAACGCGGCGCGGCGCTTGACTCGCAAGGTTGAAGAGCTATACCCCTTGATTGCGATTCCGCCGCGACCCGGGCTGTCTGGATACCTGATGAGCCTAGGCACACCGGACGCCAGAGAGAGTCCTGCGTACCGGTCTTGCGCCATGCCACGCGCATGCTTTTTGGCGTGATCGCTGACTACGACAATATCGCGTCCGCGATGAGACACAGCGAGCGCAGACAGCACGCAGAGCCTTGAATGCGCGGGCGGCACGTGACCTAGGCCGCCCAGCAGTGGAGTGCGAGCGTGGCACCCCGATAAGACCTGGGATTAGTCGTGTACTTGGTCAAGCGGCAGCCACCTGAGCAGCCGCCCCGGCCATTAGCGAGCTGGGAGCGCCAACTACCCGGGATGGGCGCGGCTTTGGAGATGTTCACACCCCGGCCGCAGCGTGTGTCCGGCACATCGCGACCTCCCGGCCTCGATCTTGTGATTCCGCCGATTTCCACTTCGTCGAGCACTCTGCGCCGAGTCCACTTCAAAGGACCTCGCGGCACGGCCAGATATACCCGCGGATGCGACCCACTTGTGTCATCTGAAGAGCCACGGACCGCGTCCCATCTATCAACAATAATGGACCTGCAGCGACGTAATTCTGACCAGCGCGAACCGCTTCGCGGCCGTCCCAGCGCGGGTCCTGGGAGACCTCCCCTGCCGCCGGCTGGGCATCCGGCACCGGGGACGGCCACGTCAGTGGGTGCCCACCGTCACTGCGAGTCAGCCCGCGGCATGAGGCTATAGCCCTGGCCTGACACCGACGCAATTGTCACACCGGGTCGAAGATGGACCACAGGCCGCCGTCACTGTCGAGTGGCCGTGCGGCTGCGCAACGGGCCACCGTAGAGTGTGAGGCGCCGCGTAAACCGGACTACGAGAGCCATCTTGTCAGAGATTCATCGTGGCCTCGCCGACCATCGCACATTCCGAGTAGCGTGGGTCGGTGCCCGGTACGTACGCCGGCTACAATGAACTGTCGGACGAACTCACGGTACTCGCTCTCGTAGTGTCACCCCGCCTAGGGCCCTGGGCGTTCGCGTGTTGCGGCGGCGAAGCAGCATAAGGCGAGACAGACGCTGGGCCCACTGGCACATCTGCTAGTTTGTTCCGTGACTCCAGTCTGCGCCACGAGCCTGTCGCCGCGCAGCGCAGTTTGTTCTGTACTCAGGCACAAGAGCCGCCGTTGTGTCCGACGTCTCTGCCTGGTTGAGAGTGCCGAGGTGAGATCAGTGACCGCGGGTGCGACGGCACGTGTCTGAGTCTTGCCCGCGCTGATACCGCCCGCGAGCGGAGTGCAGTCAATCGTCCCGTGGAGCTGACTCCACCACTCTTGGATTCAGCGGTCCCAAGGGTGATGTCTGCTATAGGAGTCCTTGGCCGATCCTCGTTACCCGCGCTATTATGCCTGCCAGTTTGCGTAGCGTCCAGCTGGGCCGTCGTGTTGCGCCAGAGGTCGCGCGAGTAGTTGCTTCAGAACCACGATCCCGGCGGCGGCGGGTGTAATCATCCGTTCAGTCCGGCTCAGCCCTGGTCCGCCTCTGGTCCGGTGACGCCAAGATCATCTGCGCGATGACCCGTCTGCCCTCTGAGAGCCGGTGCGAAGTGAGAGACCTCGAACCCAGCGAATCCTACGTCAACCCCTGCGCGTTGAGCCAACGAGTATACTAACGGTATGGCTGAATAGCACGATTCATGTCGTCCCGCACTGGTTCTCCACGACCCTCGACGCAATTTGATCTGCATTTCCGCGGGTGATGCCGCCCGTCCGCCGAGCGTCACGATGAGGCTTACTCCGATGAAATGCGCGGCATCCTGTCACGGCGACAGGGTCCAGAAAAGTCCCCCACTGCATTCCGTCGGTTCGCGTGCATCATCATATCGGTGTTTGTCGGCCGCGAGCCGGCCGTTCCTACTCTGCCGGGCATCCGAAGCATGTAAAGCTGCTGGAGACTAATAAGGCGCGCCTTACAACAAGATCAGATCGGGTGTTGTTCTATGTGGACGAGCCTATGTGCGAAATGCTCGTCGTCGTTAGCTACATCTCGACGCGGAGCGAGAAAGACCGAGAGCCGCGGATCCGCGCCATGCCGTTCAGCGGCGTGCCGAAAAGTTTCCCCGCACACGGTACGAGGACGCTCGCATGGCAAGCCCACCAGAATCGGCTCGGGATGCATTCAGGCAACCGAGGTCTGAGAACAGCATCACTTCGACCCACATCGTAGATTTCGGAGCACGTCCCTGTCGTCGCCGATCTCGAGAGAGCGTAGCTCCGAAGCGCACCGGAAGCGCCCTTCGTCGCGTGGGGCTAGGCCGCTCATGCCAGGATCGGCTGACCTTCGCGGGTGTGAAATTCGCCATTTGTTTCAAGAGAATAGGGCATCATTCAGCACGATCGGGCCAAGTACGGGGCCAACGGTCAGCGAATGTCATCACTTTGAACGCAGAATACCTGCGGTCCAGTGGTGGGTGGGGGTGGTGCTGCCAGTCAAATATTTTCGGGTATCGGGTCGGGGCTGTAACTACTCCTTAGGATCCTTAGGCTTTAAACCCTAAGGAGAGCCGTGCAGGTCGACCGTTTATAGGCTTCGAGAGCCGCCGAGTGCAACTTAGAGCAGTAGGGCGTCCAAGAACTGCTCTGCGTGCGGTTTGTGTGCAGTTAATGGCCGGGCCTGAGACCGTGTGAAGCGAATCCCAGGCTTGGGGCGTCTGACTTGTCGCGCGCCGTGACTCCGGTGAGGAAGCTGGCCGCAGACGCCGCAACACCTCGCGCAGCAGACGCTCCCGTTCATGATCTCAAGACGGGTGCCGAATGCACGCAAGGTGCCGTTTGCAGCAACGCAGAACGGTCCGCAAAGGTGGCTTGGTTCAGGTTCATGAAGCGCGAATGATGGCGGTGGTTGGCAAGGCGTGGCATCAGCTCGAGGATCGACGTTTGCGTGCCGATATAATGGTGGTTCGTCCGGCTCGTCAGCAAGCAGCACTTGCGCCTTTGTGCCAAAGGCGCGCGCGATATGGCACGCGCTGTTGTTCACGCCCGACACCCGCGTGTGCCAGGGCCGGTCGCCCAAAACGCACGACTAAGGTCCACATCCCCCGCCAAGGCCTGTGTCACGAATGGCATCAATCCTGAATGGCTCCCCACCCGCGCGGGCCGACCAGCCACGGGTGTGCGCCCAGTTCAACGGCATGGCGCACGTGATGCGGTCCAGCGGCCGCCTCGGGCGGTGTGGTGGTGTGATCGGAATCCGTAACCCGACCCAACGCCAGCCGTTGCGCGATATGCGCTGGCGCAATATCTTTGCCAGCCGGTGCGCCGTCCCAGTTCGAACACCGCCCCGCGCGACGCGTTCTGAATACCGGCCCCGCCAGCGATATGCACAGCAGCGTGGGATTGACCCGATCCCCGTTTCATCGGACACCCGATACAGCCCCCAGCTTTTTTCGCCGGTCAGCAAGGACAGGGTACAGCCCATCCGTTGACAATGGCGCGGGTTGACGTACCCGCCCAGCCCAGTTCCGTGACACACAGGCTCATGGCGAACAATCCTTTTTGCCAATAATCAGGATCAACGCAAACACAGGCGCCCCGACCAAAAGCGTAACGACGCCCCCAATCGGGCAGCAACTTGGCGCCGGGCGGTACCGATCACCCGCACCGAGAATCCACATCGGCAAAGACCAGGAACACAGCGCCCGCCACGCGCGGACGCCGGACAAGGATCGCGTGGGGTGCCCTACGACAATGCGCAGGCGTGGGGGAATCACCAGCCCGACAAAGCCCGATCAGCCCCCGACACCGAATACCATCACCGCCGTGACAGTGCGGCCCGTGGCCGCATCAGCCAAGCAGCTGCACGCGCGCAACCGGAATGCCCAAGGCACGCCGGCAACTGGTCCGAAGCTCCCAAAGTAAAGGCATCCAATCTCTCAACGGACGTGCCACAGCCCAGGCGACCAAGCCGAATCCAATCGCGCAGGCCGTCGCGCTGAACACATCGCCGCCAACGCACGCCCGACCATGTTCCCAATGAGGGCCGAACATGGGATGGCGCGGGCATGTTCGCAATCTCGCGATATGGTGATCACAAAGCGCGGTCAGGGCGTTGAACATTCTGGCTGCCAGCAAATGCTGCAGCAGATCACAGCCCGCCCCCGCGAGTCCCACGCCCCCCCGCTCTGCCTGCGCCAGCAGCGGCGACAAAGAAGGCAAAGGCCCCAAGCGAGACCCGGGCGCTGATGCCCGATGGTACCAGCGCCGAGATCGCACCAGCCCACACTCAGCCCAGCAGGTAATGGTCCACTCAAGCGAGCGGCAGCCCGTCGCGACCGGGCCGCCGCGGCCGAAGTATGCCCGGAGCAATAAAGGGTCCGCCCAACGCATGTGCGCAGCAGGGCTGCAACACGTAACGCCCCTGACAGCGCGGAACTCGGCCCCCCCGCAACCAGCGATCGGCGACCAACGGTTCGCCCCGCTGCCTGCGGTAGTTTCGCACCACACAATGCCTTCGTCGATCTTGTCCGACCACAGCATAGCCACCGTTCAGCACCATTTGTTGGCCAGCACTTCCTCTTCAGCACACCACCTGCGGCCGGATGGAAGACCTCGCCATAGCCGGCCACCAAAACAAAGCAGGGCGGCAACAGCACAGGCGGATAATTCGCAAACCCACCCAGTGCCACTCCCGAGCGGCCTGCGCATTAACGGGGCTGCCGAATTGCGGTCATTCGCCAGATCGAAACCCGACAGCGCGTCCGGCCATCGTACTGCGAGCGCATAGATCGCGCCACGGTTCCGGTCCATCGCATGGGCGTCCATGGCTGATGATGCGGCCCTCTTTCACGGCGGTCATTCGCGGCCGACGGGGTCAGTCATCAGGAATTCCGCGCTTTTTCTCGAATTCATCAGGCGCGGACAAGCGGCGACGGTCCCATCCCTTGGCAAGAACAATGAAGCCTCGGATCCCCGGAATTTTTTCCGCCGATGTTCATCCCAGCCCACCAACGCGCATTCTCGGCCGAGGTCACAACGTTTTTCCGACGCCAAGCTTGTCCATCATATAGCCCGGGGCAGACCCTGCCTGGCCGGCGGACATCGGGGTCCGCCGCCATTTCCCGAGCGCCAGAGAAACGCAGACAACGCTGATGTACCCCTGAGGCAAGGTTTCAGCGATTTTTGGCCTTGCGCCACGGCCTTTGCTTCGCGCGGAAATCTGCAAATCTTGCAGCAGGGCGGCATCCGGCATCCTTGCCGCCGTTGTAGATCCGGGCAAGTTCCTCGATGCTGGTAATATTGACGCTGCTTGGTGGCTGAACACTTCAAATCGCGTGCCATCCGCCCCAACCCCGGGATGTGTCCTAATTTGAAAGCGGCGCAGTCCGTGGCATCACAATAGGTCGAACGCCAACCTCGTGAGAAAACTGTCGCGGGTACCACACATACCTTCAGGACCGACGTGCCCATTCATCCCACATACGGTGACTCAAGATCGGGACGTTTGGCCCAGAACCCCCGCTCTTAACAAAAGCTGGGGTCATTGTCAGGCCAACCTGATCGATCGGCGGCGTTTGGCCCTCACTCTCCTTACAATTCCTGGCAGGTACAGAGCCTGAACCGACCTGACGTGCCCTCCTGATCCGGCCTGTTTGGCCCAAAAAGATAACAACGATCTCGGTCCGCGGGACGCGGCCGGATGTGTCACTGGTTTTGCGCCTCGTGAGGCCGTGTCTGTCAAAGGTGCACGGCTGTGGAGCGC
>Ga0163217_1043383_pt1 | contig 19183 bp, 26 predicted proteins | sample SynspAceP_FD_185933 | JGI IMG/M metagenome (GOLD analysis project Ga0163217, IMG submission 185933) | Saline lake microbial communities from Ace Lake in Antarctica - Synechococcus sp. Ace-P (PacBio error correction) | ecosystem: Environmental > Aquatic > Non-marine Saline and Alkaline > Saline ...
AAATGAAGAGAGAGGAGGCGCAAGGTAAGACAGCAGTCAACAAGATATTCTTCCGTTGAAAGGCCGGGCAAAAAAGACGCGCGGAATTCACTCACCAGTGCATACAGGTGGTCGGTGTCTAGAAAATAGTGTGATTTGGCGTCTTGGAAAGCCAAGGCAATTTTCTAGGCCCGCGGGGTTTAATCTTCCTGATGAATCTCAAGCCAAACGTGCCTTGTGCGAGGGTCAACTCCAGATCATCAGATGTCCTTGTCCCGCTTTGGGATGTATTGGCGGATCAGAGCCGATTTGGTGGTTTGTTCGTTGCAGGCGCTCGTTTTCCCAGGAAGTGGTAGGGGGGTGCGCGGGAAGAAGCCTTCGGCGGCCGCTCGCGGGCGGATCCTCTTTCGATGGTAAGCAAAATTCTCTGCCACTTGTCGTAGGTCAAGGTGAGCACCCTTTCCTGATAGGCTTCAGGGTAATCACGATCGCAAATCCGTGACAGCCGCGCGCTTGGGTTAAAGATTGAGAGGTATAATGCCCAACCGGTAAATCGCGTCTTGCGCTCAACCAGCGTCACAGAGGACTGAGTGTCGGGCCTGTTTGCCGAATCACGGTATCGGCCCTCCCATCCCTAGCTGCGGGCTGCGCAGATCGAGATTGCAGGGCGTTTTTCAATGTGATATGTTCTATTCCTGTGATCTGGCCGCCGCCGCTCCGATACGTGCCATAAGCGCCTTGCGCCGTTGCTTTTGAGACACCGTCAGGCCGGGTGTGGAAGGTCGCCACCGGGGTTGTGCGCGGTGTAGTCTGCATAGAATAATTGCTTGGTGAGGTGCGCAATCCGGGCTGACGCTTGGAGGCTCAGCGGAGCGGAATGTCTTTCAATGACCCGTGATTTTGCTCAAGGGCTCCAGTCTTCGCGGATCATTTTTTTTTCAAAAATCGCAGTCCACGTCGCATCCGCATAACGGGTTCCGGCGAAATTTGTGACTGCAACGTAAGCACAAGCCAGGCGATGCGCCTGCTTGGTGGCGATATCCGCGCAGACCTGCGTTAACGCGGTGTGAAGCTCCGGCGAGAGATTGTGCGATTTGTTGACGCAGATCTGTGGGTCTTGCAATGGCGCATTGGCGTCCGAAAGCGCAGCCTTTCTTCGAATGCAATAAACTTGGTTACTGGCCACACCTTCAGTGAGGCGGTGATGAGCTCGCAATTCCGGTGCGCTTTAAACTTTCGACGGTGAGAAGCACTTGGGCACCGCTGCCTCACGCATCATACCGTGGGTACAAGTTTGCACTGGCGAGTTTGAATCCGAGCGACGTTCAACAGGAGTATGAAAACATGAAGAAAATGATAACCGGTGCGACCATCGTTATGGTTGCCGCATGCCCACCCGTTTGGGCTGCAGATGATGGTTGACAGTTACAAGTTGAATGAGGTCAACACAGTCCCAGTTTGGCGGGCTAACTATGTCGCCCTCGAATAAGGGTTCTATAACTGAGAGGGATCTGAAACGTCCACTGTCCTGCCGGTGGGCCCCGACATTGCACCGCGCCAGGTTCTTTTTTCTTGCCGGTGGTGGCGCGGACGTGACGTGGAATGGATGCCCGCCGCTTTGGGGCTGCGCGTGAGAAGGGCCTGCCGATGGTGAAACATCCGCCCAGCCGTTAAGTCTCTGGCAATGATGCCTGACATGCTGGAAGGATGCCGGAACGAGACGGCGGATGACCTGAAGAAACCCGCACACTTGGCGTCCTGGTTTTTCGGCAATGACATTCCCCTTCCATGAGCTGGATGAGCCAAGATGGGGATTTCCACGATGGACAAAAGGCGGAACGAGTCGAGGTTCTAAAAACAGGGCTTCAACGTCGGATCCGCTGATCCAGCGTCAGGCCGATTGCATCTCGACAATTGACTACAACGACACATACTGGCAGGTCATTGATGCAGGCGGGACCTCACCGGAAGAGCTGGTTGACCTTCAAGTATGAAGTCAGGGACGTCGGCGACATTGGAAGAATGGTCTGTATGTTCTGGAAGCGAACCTCGAGCGATCCGGCCTTTTGTCGACAAGATGACCCGTTTTTGTGCGTGCTTCGATGAAGGGCTGGAAATACCCGAGGAGAATCCGGATTGAAAAGCGGCGATGATCGTTCTGGAGAACGACGCAGACCGGGCGCACAACGTTAAGCACACCAAATGAAGCGTATGATGGGTTGAAGTCGCCAAGTTGACCGCAGGCTCGAATGGCGCCGCCTGGGACCCCGCGATTACGAGGGCGGACAGTCGCCACCTTTTGCTGCCGGTGACGAAACCGGTAATTACCAAACGCCGAAGGCCGCCTGGACCCATGTGATCCAGCGATGCCGCGCTGGAAAACCTGGAACGGCACATCGCACCATAGTCAGGAAAAGGGCCGGTCTTGGGATCGGCCCTTTTGTTTTGCTACTGGCAATGCTCGGGCCTAATGCCTGTGTTTTGGGCACTTCGCACTTGACAGCAGCGGGCCTTGATTAGCAAAAGTCAACCAAGCGGGTCGGTTTTGATGAGGGGCGGCGGCCGGCTGGTCAGCGGACAAAGAACTGCTCTGGCCAACTACCTAAAACGGTAATAAGTTATTATATTCTTGTGTATGTGTCTATACTATACGCATGCTTCCTATTCGCGGGAACCTTTGGGAGGAGGGCTCATGAGACAGATGGTCGTCCCAGCCGAGCCCGTCCGGAGGGCAGGGCATGAAGTTTTATGGCTAAATATCGTAGCTCGATGCCCTTCTCTATGCGTTGCGTATTGGCGTTCAATCTCCAAAGGGCCTGGACTATGCGTTTGAGTCTGTCCACGCTGAACAAGGGCGCGCAAAAGTCAGCGCGGGAAATTTCGCCCCAGATCAACCGCGCGCAAGAGAGCTCCTGCCGGGTTTGAATCACCGATGACGGGGACGATCTGACCTATATCGCTGGCGATGTCTCGAAATTGCTGGTGAAAAACCTAGTCCTGGAGAGCGCCGCGCGTCTGCCGGGGAGCGAGATGCGCGCTGAGCGTGCCCGCGTGCGCCGTTTGGCGCAAGGTCCATCGCCTGCCGCGATACAGCCCGCTGTAGACAAAAAAAAAAAGCAAACCTGCGCCGTGCTTGGATAATCATGTTGGCGATGAAAATCGGCCGCACGACCGCAGAGTGACCAAGAATGGTGTGAGCGCGGCGCTGGCCAGCTTTGAAGGTGCGGAGTGAGCGTGCTGGCGCGGCGGGATGCGGGAGAGACGGCATATCTTTTTTGGCGAAAAACCCCCGGGCTGGCCGATATCTGGCCTGATCCACAAGTCTTTTTCCGCCAAGCACGCTTCGGCGTGGATATCAGCATCTAGCGTATCACGGGAAATACATGCGCGCTGTGAGGCATTGGCCGGAGTTTGCCAGCCGCATCCGGCCACGTCAGCCGGACTTTCGAACCCTGAGGAGGGGGCGAGGCCCGTGAATAGAAAGGCCGATCCCAAAACGGGACGGTTTTACCCACATCCTTTGGAGGATCAATGGACATGACATTTATGAAAATACCCTGCCGTAACCGTTGCATCTCCCGTTGTGTTGGCAAAGGTATGAGCGTTGCAGCCCCATGCGCAGGAAGTGACGCTGAAACTGCCACCAGTTTCTGCCCGCTCAGGCCAAATGTCCAAAGCTGGTGCTGGAATGTGTGGGCTGACAAGGTCGAAGCTGACAGCGATGGCCGCAATCAAGGATCGATCGGTTTATCGCGTCGATGGCAACTGGTATGGAACGCGCGCCCGGATTGAATCAATCAGGTAATGGACGGTGCGCCGATATCGTCTGGACCGTGCGACCGGCCGCTTTCCGAGGCCGAAGTGTTTGACTGCCCTTGCGAGAGAATGACCAACTGCCGAAGCCCACAAGCCCGCGCCCTATTGGGAATTCCGCCCGAAGCGCAATATGCCTCGACACTGAATATAAGGATTTGCAAAGAAGCTTGGCCGTCTGGTGCATGGTCCAGGTCTGATCCATTCCCAAGACCCCGATCAACATCCGTGTCGATCTCAACGTGTGAAATGCGGCGCACCTACGAGGACCACAAACGTCGATGTTTGCGGCGCTGGGTGCAACACCGGATCGGTTATGGCCGGTGCCTGCATTCCGAATCGCTGTCCAAGGGCGGTTTGAATAGACGCGGCGGTGAATCCGTGGGAAGTGACCGCCTCGTTGAAAGTGGCCGAAACTGGTGAACAAACCACAATCCGGTTTCGGGGACGAAGTTCGCTTTATACAATACCCGCTCATCTTCTCGCGATCCGCCAACAAGGCAAATAGACAGCCTGCCCCGATGATCTGAAAGCAGTGATCGAGAGAACTCCGGGCTTGGAAATTTTCGGCTTTCGCGGCAAGACGATGGCCGGCGCGGACGAGCCGTCGATGCAGATTTGGCAAGGACCGTGGGCACACAAACATCATTACCCCATTGACCACCCCGAACAGGTGGGCCGAGTGGAAAGCGGCCGCAGCGGTGTCCGAAGCAACCTGGATGCGCGGATCTGAACAAAGCCGGAATATGATGGACAGGGCCGTCGTCCGATCGAGGCCAAGGCCTTGATTGCCAAAGAGCGCAACTGACAAAAACGCAAATTCATTGGTCTCGCGGCGCATTCGCTGCCGGACCATATAATTTTTCTCTTGTTCTGTTATATATGTATATTACTGAAGGAACAGTCAGTTCTTGATGCACGGTTTTTATCGAATGGCTGGCCCAGAATTTCATGGCGGTTTTTTGGGCGGACTTGTCCTGACCAGGTCGCGACTGAGGCCTGCGTTTTGTGCACTCGGTTTCTGGGCCGGGCGGTGAATACGGACTGCTGCATCCGCCCCGGTCGTCGCGTTCTGGGGCGATTTTTTAACCCGAACTTTGCTCAGCACAGGTGTGGGGCCGATACTGGGCATTTCTTGGAACTGTCCCGAGGCTGTGTCGCTTTTGCTAATCTTCGCCTTCATCCCCCTCTTGTCAGATCAGCAGGTGTCATGCGACTGTGGATATCTTTACCTCGGGTCTGGTCAGTGCGTGTGAACCGTGCTGATACATGATGGTTTGTCGATATTGTATTCGCAGCCTTCTGATCTTGATCGCATTACAGCTTTAACGAGGGCAATGCTGTCCAAGATGAGTAGCCGCGAAAACGACATTTCTGATCCAGTTTTCCCATCTGGTGGTCCTACGCCGCCAGCTCTGCTCCGCCGCCGCTCGTGTCCGCTTTTTGTGGCAATCTAATGTCGCCTTTGGTCAGACTGGCCGAAAGAGTTTTTCGGCCACATCAGCACCAATCATGTCCGTCGTAGGGGCAAGATCATTGACCAATCTTGAACTTGGGATGCGCGTCTTTTTTCCCGCCCTGCTGATCCTTGAATCTCTGCGTGTGCCGATCGGTTTGCCAATGTTCCTTGTCGGAGCTGTTCGGCCTGTTTTTTGTCACTGGCCAGTTTCAACATGGGTTTCGCGCGGTTGAAGATCCGAAACTAATTCGACCTTTTCCAGCTATTCGCTGTCGATTATCCCGATGTTCCTGCTGATGGGCATGTTCGAGCCACGTTTGGGCGGACAATGTCGCAGATCGTTTGTTCCAAGGAGAGCCGCTGAACAGCTGCCGACTGGCGCCCCCGCGAGGGTGAAGCGTGTATGCACAAATGATCCAGCTGTAGGGGGGCCTTGTGCCTGAGCTTATTATGGCGCGATCTGCGAGCTCGTCTTCTGAGAGCAACAACGCAGCGACCATGAGCCATGGTCGCCTTGCCCTGAACTGAAAGCGCTAATGGCTATTCGCGGCACGGTTTCCTCGACTGCGACAGACCACGGCTTAGCACTGCTGGTGGGGAAACCTGGGCATACTTGATATCCACGACCTTCGGTCCATCCTGGTAGGAGTCTATGCGATCCTGACAGAACAGAACATACAGCCCAAGCTGTTTCTGTCGGCCTTCATTCCCGGCATCCTGGCGGCGCAATCGCTATATGGTCACAATCGCGATCGATGCCCACGTCATTCACTACCGACGAGGGCGGGACCAGAAAGACCCCGCCGAGACGACAGGAAAGATAAGCCAACTATGGTCCAACAATGCGTCGCTGCGCGAATGTCTGGCCCGTGCTGACCGTATTCATACGTTAGTGTGGGGCATGGGCGGTATCTATACTGGGTGTGTTTCAACGGCACCCACGCGAAGGGGCGGGCCGTGGTGCGCTTGGCACGGCTTGAATCGCCCTTGCCAATGGTGGCCCTGAACCGAGCCCACAGTTTTGTCGGCAGTTTTCATGGCAACGGCCCGCTCACTGGCGATGATCTTATCTTTCATTGTGCTGGGTGCGGCATTCTTAACACGGGCCTTTTCTTGGCGCCTGACGCGGTGCCGCAGGAATTGTCGCAAGCTACGTTGTCCGGTCTTGGCCTCAGCCCGTGGGATGGTGCTGACGCGGTTCTGCTTCTCTATCTGGTTTTTGGGCGCAGTGATGGACAGCCTGTCTATGATCCTTGCTGACGATACCGATCTTACCTTTCCGATTATTGTCGCGCTGATTTTGGTTGAACAACCGAAGAAGGTGGCGATCTGGTTCGGTATTCTTGTGCTGAATCGTTGTCCGAAGTTGGATTGGATCAGCCCTCCTGTCGGATGAACCTGTTTTGTGATCAAATTCCGATGGACCGGCTGACGCCGATGATCGAAACCCTACCAAATCGGTGATGTAGTTTTGTTGCATCGCGACATCATCCGCGTGATCCTTCTGGTCCTGTCCCGGCATCACCTTGTTTGCCCTGCGCTTAATGTATTGAAACTTCTGCCGGTCCCCGCCAATGTCGTCCGGGACCGGGAGCCAAATTCGCAAGAACAAGTCATGACCAGATAGTTTTATGACAAACATATAGCCCAAAAGGCAGATCAGATGAAACCCAATCAATGGATGCAGACCTTCGCGACTCGAGATGACGGGCCGGTCGCCACGCTCACCATGAACCGCCCTGACAAGCGCAATGCAATGATGACCAGCTTTTCTGTCCCGAGCTTGACGCGTTTTTCAACCAAACCCGCCCGAAGGCGTCAAGTGGTGATCCTGAGGGGACGGAGGGGCATTATTGCTCTGGTCTGGACCTGAGCGAAACATGTCGCGCGCGATGCGGAAGGCACCTTGCGCCATTCACGCGGCTTGGCCATGCCTGTGATGGACAAGAATCCATTTTCAGCTTGCCTGTGGTCTCGGCCAATTTCGGCGCGTGTGATTGGTGGCGGGCTGGAGTTTGGCAACCTCGACCCAGTGTGCGCATATGCCGAGCCATCCGTGATCGCTTCAGCTACCGGAAGGGCGGCGCGGTAATTTATGTCGGCGGTGGTGCGTCGGTAACGGTGTCGGACGTAATTCCTTGGTGCGGACCGGATGATCCGAGATGATGCTGAACAGGCCCGTAAAAATATGACCGCTGCGGAAGGCTTGCGCTTGGGCCTTGGCCACTATATGGCGGTGGGGGCAGGGTGAGGCCGCTGGGACTGGCGCGCGAACTGGCGGGAAAAGATCGCACGCAATGCAGGCCCTGTCCAACTATGTGATGAATTCACGCCCTTGCCCGGATCGAGGATATGATCCAAGGCGAGATGGTCTTGTTTCACCGAAAGCCTTTGCGATCGGGCTCTGACCACAAGACCCAGCCCCTGTACCCGCGCGCAGGAAGCGCCTGAAAGCATGATCTTGCAAAACACGCAAGCCCCCGAATACAGGTGACCTCATGAGCCGCGAAACGCTGTTTAGCAGCCTTAATTGCAGCAGGTGCCAGACCCCCGGAGCCTGATGACGGTCCGGACTTAGAGACCGCGGAGGTTGCGGCCCACCAGCTACGAGCTTGGCTCACGATGAACGCGGGCGACAACCTGAATGCCAGGCAAGATGCAGCCCGTGAGCTGGAACCGAGCGCGGCACAAAAACCTGCCGTATCAACCGCGACCGTCTTTTCCGGCGCTCAATCACTGTGATCTGAAGACACGGCCCTGATGGTGACCACAGTCCGCAACTGGCCGCCCAAGTCCGAACATGGAGCGGCTCGAACACGGTCCTGATCATTGATTGGCGCTCAGAAAGAGGCCGGGCTTGATCGGGCCCGGGCATCGTGTTCTGACCGACAGGCCGATCTTTCGCGCTGCGCGGGCGCGCACAGCTTTGCAGGCGGCAACCGGCAGACGGGCGCGCTGGCGGTTCTAGAGCCCATGAAGACGTGATGCTTGGCAGGCTGACAACTGAACGAACGTACAACTCTGGGTCGTCTTGCTGCCCGCAATCGACCAACCGCAATAGCGAAAGGACTGACCCTGAATCGACCTCGACAAGATCCGCGGCCATCGACATTCACACCCATGCGGAAGAACGCCTGCGGCCTGCCATTCCGACGATGGCTTTACTGATGATCTGCAATCGCACCATTGGCAAAGTATTTTGGCGCGCCGTGGTCGCATCCGCCCACGATTGCAGGAAACAGCCCGCACATTTACAGCTTGCGAACAGAATATCGCCGCTGTGAATCTTTCCTGTCGATGCGGAACCGAACCATGCTATGGCACAGCTACAAGACGGGAGAGGTGGCCCAGAATTGCCAGCCCAGAATGCGGATGTCTGATCCCCTTTGCCTCCGATTGACCCGCAACAAGGGCAAGATGGGCGTGCGCGAGGCGCGGTCGTCTGTCGAGCATTAACGGGCAATCAAGGGCTTCAAGTCCACCCACCTTTCAGGGCTTCTATCCGAACGAGCGTTGCCTATCCGGGCGACGACAATTTCAGGGGAGGCCAGGCGCAATTGCGGCTGTTCACCACCGGACAGCACAGGCGTGGATCAAGGGATGCCCGGCGGTAACGGGAATGGCGGCTGAAAAATATCTCCAACCCGATGTATCTGGATGGATGTGGCGGGTGGATTTTTCCCCGACAATGAAAATCTCATGGCGCATCCGTCTTTTCCCTTGCAGGAAAGAGGCGGCTTTGGCCGTCCGGCGCAGCACAAGCCGAAAGTCTATATCGAATCCTGTCCGGCTGTCGCAAAAATACTTCCCGCCGATCCTTGTGCGCCTATGCCAATTCTATCCTGAACGAAAAGGTACTGTTCCGGGGCGCGACGCGCGAGGGAGTGCGGAGGCCCGCCCGAACGCGGCTTGGCCGATTTCGACAAGAATCGACATCAAGGATGAACTACCGCCCTGAATATCCTAAAAAAACAACGCAAGCGCGCCCTGCTTGGGATGATCGTGGACGGCAGGCCGGAACAAGGGTCAACATTTAGCCCAAGTTCCTGGTGGCGAGGTGATCCAATCTCAAGTCAGTCTTTTCCTGATGTATGCTATAAATCGCATAATATCAGGAAGGGAACCCCATGTCAGAAACGACTCACCTGCGCGCACTCGGCGCCGCGCTTTCCTCGGTCTCGCCGGTGGGGCCGCAGCCCTATAGCGACATCAAACTGCCCCGGCGCAGGCGCGCGGATCAACACATCGCCGCCGGAATTGTCCCATTCTCGGTGGGCCGGTGCTGCCGGTGCCGCCCTGGCAAACCCGCCCTGACCGCCGCGGTTGGACGGTGCCCAGATCACGCTGATCGACGGTCGCCCCGAACATTGGTACCTAACCGCCGGCTTTACCGCTCATCGCTGCGGGCCTTAAGCCTGCGGGCTAATTCGGTATTCGGCACGGCTGACTGGCTCCCGAAAGGGGCTGCGCTGATTGCAGAATACGCCTCCGAAATTGACGCCCAGAGGCCAACCGTATCGTGGACGGCCTCAGGATCAGTCCCTGTTCCCTATGATACCTTATCGTGCCACGGGCCTGAACCCTAGATTGGGCCGCGAATCAGAGGGATTTCTCGCTGGATATGGTCGGGCAGAGCGGTATTGGGTGCGCTCTATGCGGGGCACGGACTATGCCGCCAAGAACATGGGCCCGAGATGGACCGTTTCACCTCGACCCGGGGGCCAAGCGCTGTTCACCCGTCCCGCGAACCGAGATGAAATGCGGCGGGCCGCAACCCCTGAAAAATACGCCTTTTCTGACCGATTGACTATGCCCCGCAAAAAGGGCAATCGCGCAAGTCGAAATGACTTATGCGGCGAATAACAAGGCCCTGTTTGGCGTGCCGATCGTAGCGAGAAAGTGGGATGCTGTTCGATGAATCGCGGCATCAACGTGGTGCAAACGACCAAATGTGATGACAGCGATTGACCCGGCGCGCAAACTGGCCACGTCAACAACGCCCGGATGGCAAGGCCGAACTACCCTTATGAATTTCATCCAATGTGATTCCGCCACAGCGCGCCCCGAGGTGATCCGCACCAACCGCTGCCTTGGGCTGACAAATGGGACAGAGTCAGGGCTGGGTAGAGGCTTATATGAAACCTGGCGCATCCGCCGCTATACAGGCAACGTGTTTGGCGCTGGGCGACGGCAGGCGTGCCCAAGGGAAAACTGACTGCCGCCTCGTCACCAATGGCAGGTGAGAGGCCTCGTGGCTCTCAGAGGATCATATCTTTGTCGCCAAGATCGAAGCAAAGAAAGGCACAGCCGAAATATGATGGCTATACATCATGCCCGGCTGATCACGCGGTAGGGTCGCGCGATGTTTGGTCCGGTAATTCGATTAACAAACAAGCAACCTTGTGCCGCTCCCTGACTGATCGCCCCGCTGGAGAAGAAGCTGGTGGAATCAAGTGTGGTTGATTGTATATACAGAAGTACGGCCCTTGGAAGCCACCTGATAACGCCATGTTTGCCCGCCGCCAAAGCCCTGGAGAAAGGACACCGACGATGAACGAACGGTTGACCACTCGAAACCCTGCTGGCCGTCTTTGAAGAGATCTTCCGGCGCCGGCGCCTTTTCGTGTGGCTGATATGGTTGCCGTGCGCCGCTCGGATGCGACGCTGCGCGTGATATCTATGGTGCGGTCCGGTGACCGCGCCTTGTCCGGATGGAGCAAGTTTCGTTGCTGGCGCAACTGTCGATGGCCACTTTTGGCGCGGTGCAGCGGTGGTTTTATCGGTTCAAACAGTGGATCACGGAGTTCGGCGCTTGCGCCGATAATTGGAGGGTGGTCCGGTTGGATGTCATTGGTCCTGCTTCGGTTGGGGCCGTCGCCGGGGCCGGTGGCGGATGTGCAGATCCTTGGTCTACACCTTGCGAAGCACTTAGTTCGAGGGGGTAACAAGCAGAGGGTGTTCGCGCTGCCTGTAAGGACGTGGGACAGTGGCCGGGTGCAAAATGTTGTTGTTTTTCCAAACTGAACCGGGCCGATAGAGAACCCCAAAGGACCGGGGGAAAGGCAACGATCATGGGAACGGGCATTTTCAGAAGCAGCACGAGCCCGAGCGGGCCGGAAAAAGCCGGGCCGGACTTTGAGCATTTCCGCCCGTGACCTTTTTTCGCGATCGTCATGGGAATGGCGAGGCCTGGTTGGCGCGGCGCTGCGTGCGGACAGAGCACGGCTTTCGTCCTTGGTGACACGCTGGCCCTCGTGGGGTCTGGCTGTTTTGGTGCATCCGCAGTTATTTCTCTCTCTCATAGCGTCCTCGGTGCATGCATCTAGCGGCGGGTCAGAGAGCCGGATGCGGCGCACCCACCACGCCCGTGCGTGCGGAATGGAGCCATCTCGTGCGAGGGCTGGCCTTTTTTTTTCCCAGCCGATCCTCGATCTCAGCGTCAGGGGCTCTGACTCGCGACGCTGACCGGCTTGCCCGCATCAAGCCCAAAGTTGGCCAGAGATGTCATGTGCTTCGGGTTGCCGGGGTCGTTGTGCAGGGCGTGCTGACGATTGCGTGGGGTCATCTCAGGGTGGATTAGGGCACCAGTGGCTCGCGAGACCCCGCCCATCTGTCACCTGCGTGGTTCATTCGCTGCTGTGGGGCAATGTGATTGTCCCGAAGCGGGGGTGCAATGTTGGGCTGAGTCCCGAGATCAGCTGGTAATTTCGCTGGTCGGTCGGGCTGATCTTCTGGAATCGTGGCTGGCTGACACCAGTGTGATGAAACCGCCTGAATCTTTGCAACGATCCGCGATGCCGGGAAGTTGCAGGCCGGACGCCTTCTGTGATCCTGATTCAGCGGGCGCCGCCCCTGCTGTCGGTTTTTCCAATAGGGGTGGGTCCATCTGACAGGAGAGGTTGATGCCTTTGCGCGGAATACTCCATGAACGGGGCCCTATCTGTTCAGCATTTGCTGGTAGCCGTGCAGTTGCCGCGCCATCGTCAACTTCCCTTCGCACTGTCTTCTGGGCGCTGTCTTTCCCGTTTGGCCGCTGTCACAATCGCCAGCTCCTGTTTTCCGCACAATACCGGATCAGCGCCGACCGGTTGTTCCGTCACCGCTCCTGATGGCGGTTCTGGCGGTCATCAATCATCGCTTTGCTGCTCAGAAACCCTCCGCGCCATCCGCGCTGACGAGATTTGCCAACCCTGAATAGAACACCAGTGCCTTGTACAGAACAAAGGCGCTTGAAACCGCGCCACGCCTGCTTCTTTTGCTTCAAAATATCCCGCGCGGAGCGCATCCGGCCTTGCAGCCGGAAACAGAAGTCAACGGCTCAGGCGAACCCTTTCACGATCTGCTTTGCCGAAATTAACCGCCCCTTGGAGCATGCGCCATGGAAAGCGGCAGGCGCGTTTTTTTCCAGCCCTTCGGCAATTATCCTCCTGTACCCGCGATCCGGCCCTTGGCAACCATAGGTCCGACTTCTGACCAGGAAGGCCGGATGATCGAAATGGTCCGAGATAATGAACTACCGTGCACATGCATCCGGTTCACAAGGATCTCCCAAGCTTGGCAGGTTATCGCTTCGCCGGGGCCTGTCGCTGGCCCCCGCCCCAGACCGCCCAGATCATACCAGCTGATCATGGGGCCACAGAACGGATGCGTGCGCCAACATTCTCAGCGGACAGACGCCTTCCAGAACCTTGCCACCGACATTCTCGAAGTAAGATGTCAATCCCGCCTTGGGGCAGGTTCTTCCCGCCAGCGGCCGCGCCCGCATCTTCGCGCCCGTCAGCATCAGGACGAATGGTCCAAGGCAAGACGTCAAAGCCGAAACTTCTCGACCGCCAGTTTGCATTTGTCAGCCCCGCCCGCGATGCCACGGTCCGCAGGCGCGCGCGTCTTTTTTCGATCTGCCTGCCGACCATCCGACCCTACATGGGCCCGGTGGCCCGCTGCTACGGACAAGTGTCTCGCCTTCTTTGGGGCGACCCATATTCCGTCAACACCGACAACCAGCCGTTAAAGCCCGGCATGCCCAGCAACGCCCAAAGGCCGCTGTCACCGAGCCATGCGCGGACAAGCTTGCCGCAGCTCGCGCCCCGGCAGGCAAGCCGTGGCTGGCCCAACCGGGAAACAATGCCAAAAGCGTATCACCGGCCTTGAAATGCGGACTGTTCGAGCGTTCAACCCTCACGCACACGGCTCCCGCCTTCCATCGTGCCACCGATGGCACGGGCTTGGCAATAGGATTTGCATCATCCATACGCCACCCCGCATGTAAGGGTCGAGCGACATGTACTGCACTTTGACAAGTACCTCACCCTCACGGGAACGGGCATCGGCGCGTCCTTCAATGGCGGAAATCTTCCGGTGCCGGGATCCCTTCGGGACGCGCGGGCAAAGGGCGATTCCGTTTTCATCGCTGGGTTCATAGTTTGTTCTCCTTCTTATGGCGCGCCCTCAATGATCCGGGGCCGCACAAGTCGTTTGAATGGTCAGCAGCATTGGTTCAGCGCCCGCGAATAGCGGAAACACACCAGTTGCCGTTTGGCTACCTTGATGCCTGCTCCTCGTCCGTACACTGTACCTTCGGCCAAAAAAACGTCTTGCGCCCGCCGCCGGTCATAACGACCCTCGCCAATCATCAAGACGGCCTTGAGCCTGTTGCAAACGAAATTGACGGTCATTTCGAGGGTTCATCGACAATCTGCACGGTCATCGAAACGCTGCCGCAAAAAGCCCATCACTGAAATCCAGCATCATGGCCATGTAACGCCACCATGCGGGATACCGAAACGGTTCATTCAGAAACGGCGCAAGCGGCAGTTCAATACCGCTGTAGCCTTCTGACCATCCGGTCATGACAAAAGCCCAGATGCGCCTGCAACGATAGGCCTCTTCGATCAGGGCGGGGTTCAGAAATCTGCATGGTCCATCCTTTGCGTGCCGCAACCAGCCGCTTTGGCAAAAAGAGGTACGAAACTACCCAATTTGCGCGCCTCGTTCAGGTTAGATCTTCCCCGTCAACCGCGCGCTTTGAGTTACCCCTTCCAAGGATAACTGCCATGCGGAAAAAAAGGCCAAAGGCAAAGGTAAAAGCCGAACTTGCTCGATCTCCGGCAATCCCGCCGTTTGCATAGGCGGCCACAAATTCCCTCATCCGTCATCAGACCCTCGCGCAACGGTCAACCCCGGCCAAAACCGCGCCCTCGTTTTCCGCGCCGGCATCGCCCAATTGGCATCAACACCGAGCGGCCAAGATCGGGCAAGGGTGACCGGTTGTGGACAATTCCCAATCAGTACAGCCACACAGGCAGGGCCGTCTGTTGGCGAAAAAAGCCCATGTTTTGTGTCGATGCGGTAGTCGCCTGCACCAGCGTGGCGCTTGCCGTCATCTGGCGGGCAATATGCGTATCCAGCCAATGCGATCTAAGCTTTCATCGCCGAATATGAATCCATTTCCGAATGCGCGGTACTGCTTTGGTCCAGCGGTCGATCTGGCGGCGGGTAGTAATTGCCTTCGGGACCGTAGTCATCCAGAACCACGGGCGACCGAATCCACAATCGTGGATCGCGGCCAGAAACGCGTTCATCTCGTCCTGCACGCGTGTCGCTCCTGAAACCGGCAGTCCGCGGTCAGGCGCGGGATCGTCAAAATGCCGCCCCTTCGAATCTCTGCATTACATAGAAGGCTGACCGCGATTCACATGCGAGTGCTTCGCATGGAGGGAACATGCATCCGTGCGAACACGGAAACCGTCACTACCTGCCAAGCTTGAACCCTGAGGTTCCCGCTCGACCGCGATTGCGGCGGATTTGAGCTAGGATGCCGGGAGGGCTTGCGGCGCAGCACGTAATTGCCGTTGGGTGTGATCAAACCGAAGGGTGGGGTGCTTTGCCCGCCTGCAAACGTCTCGGCCTGTAACCCGGTCGTAAAAGCCCGTTCCAATATGATCCGACAGCCAGCGGGCAAACGGCTGTCCGTGCCAAATTGTGCTGCGGCGTTGGTCCCGTACAATCGCTTCTCTGTCCGGTGGTCTCAGGCTAATTAGGTCAGCATCTGCGCGACATTCCGCAGCCGTGATATGCGGAGTCTTCGTTGAAATGTGCCAGATGTCCCCGCGCGGGGTGAACAACAACGGTACGGCAGAGCGCGAGTTCTTTTGATCTGCCAACTGCACCGGATCATAGCATGCGGCAGGCGCCGCCCATCACCTCGGCAACTGTTTGCCGATGGCACCGCCAGAGGCACAATTGGACACGACGGACATTTACTAACCTGTTGGATACCAGGCCGTTGCAGCATGGCGAGCTCTCGAGCCGCACGAGTTCCGCTTCGCAATCGCGTGACTGCGGCCGCGCCAAAAAGGCGTCATAGAAGGCTTCGGCGGATCTATGATCTCGCCGCCTGCCATTCCAAAGCAGCCCAGTCACTACCGCCGCAGCAAATCGGTTGCCAACGATAGTCCGCATACGTTCGCCCTATCTGCGGTGAGCTATGGAAGGCAGGCAGTCGTTGGGCGTTCCTTGCCCGGAGCGATATCCGAGGACCTGTTATCCACCAGAAACCCGCCCACCATGCGAGAGTATAATTCCATTGGGAGAGACCGGGCAAGGATAGTTCCGGGACATACGGACCGGAAATCAGGGCCCAGAGTGTCGCTATTCGATACCCCTCCCAATGTCTCGCGTGCCACTTTGTCGCCGCTGCGCGAGCCCGATAAAATAGACCGCGGCAGTACAGGATTTGCACCAAGCGGCCCTTAGGCGCTAGACCCAGTATCGCGGGAGACCGCGTTCGTGCCCCGGAGGATTCGGACAGTTGTCCAATAGTCTGCCGCCGTGGCCGAAGCTAGCCCTCGCCGCGGTGTCGGAATCAACGCAAAGTTCAGCCATTGATCAGCTTTCGCGCACATTGGCGGCTTTTGCGCCGACACCAAATTCTGCGCCAGAACGGTCGATCAGAGGCAACAGGGCACGGTTGGCAGTACAGGCATTTATCCGGGCGACCGAACCGATGCCCCTTTTTTTTGACGGTTGGCTGACGTCTCTTGGAGGCCCATGATTCCTTCATACTTGTGTTGTATTCGCCTGCGCGCGGCGACATGCATACAGGTGGCATCGGCGGTTTCCAATTGTCGGGGTCCATCCCCGCGCGACAACCACGAGTAGACCGGGACTTTCTAATGAGTAGTTTGCCATGCATCCCCTGTAAACAGAGAGGAATACACGATAAGTGCTCCGCGTCACGTGTCCCACGATCCACTCCTGCTTTAATAGGAAGGCAGCGTCGGCATTGCTTATCGGTCGCGATGAAGGGGCGGAGCCGGAGGTGAATGAGTCCTGTGTTCCAGATCAGGCCCGCATCCGCCCTGCGCGGCGGCCAGAACTATGGAGCGGGAGCCCTGTTCGAAGGAATGGCCACAGCGAAGCGCACCGGCCCTCGAACCATTGCCGGATTTTCCGAGATCAGCGAACCAGGGGCATTGCCACGCCTCCGCGATCGACCGACCTGAACCCGCGGCCGACTTGCAATCAACGACCATCAGCGGGCCTTCTCGATGGCCTTTTTGGCAAAGCGGTTTGTCTGTGGGAATGGGTCATAAGCAAGACGCGATGCCGGTTGCGCTGTCTTCTTGTGGATCGCAATCATAGCCGCATCATTCCACCTCTGACCCGCGCACCCCAAGCCTGGAGTCCCAGATCGGAACTTTCCATTTGTGGCTAGATCTGCTTGGATATCCCGCTCTCAGCCCGCGATTTCGACGCGGTGGACGATCTGGTTTGAGGACCGTATGGAGGGTGCTGCGGGAAAATCGGGGCTTGACTGGTTGTGGCGGTCCAAACTCCTCGGTGAACTCCGCTGAGCATTGCTATCCAGCCAGATCGGCTCTCCGTCCGCTTCGCGGCGCGTTGAGCGCCGGAAAGCTGCCGACGATAATGCCTGCCTTGCAATTCCGTGCGATCCTCACCCAGATCCGGGTTCGAGATGATTAAAGAGCGGCGAGGCCACCGAACCGAAAGTGGACGCCAGACCCCTGCAACTGTTTCGGCAACTGACGCCATCAAAGTACTCGAGCGCGGCCCATGCCGGCCGCCGGACGCACATGGTGCAACGAGCGTATTTTGCGGCAAGCCGGGCGTTTGCCCTCGCACAGGGCGTGGGCCCGACCCATTTCGATTTGATACACGCGTTGGGGCGTGCCACAGCTCACACATGCCGCCGTAAGGGTGCCCCGATGGAGGAGGAGAGCGCCCGGGCCGTTGACGTTCAGCATTCGTTGGGGATGCCCAGGAACGGTCCACGGAATAGAAGACCCTGCACACAGCAAGGCGCCTTTCGTTTCAACTCCCACAAAAGCCCTATTTGTCGTCATCTTGAGGCCGAATCTTCTTATAGATGCAGGGAATCGCAACAGCCAAGAGGGACCCAGGTCCAATGCCCATCTTCAATGACAGGTTTTCGCGGGAACCCCGCAGACAGCCATGCCGATATAGCGACCCAAAGCGCCCACAGACCCTCGCGCCGAATTTTCCGGCGCCTCAGCCCCGCGCGCCTTTCATGATCACACGGCAGAAGCCCGACGGACCACTGGCTGGCATTGCCCTGCGGTGATAAAATCGCCCGTCGCAATCTCTAAGCCCGTCCTTCGGTGCACGGAGGGCAGTTTTATTGCAGATACGAAGGTGCCAATTGGGTTGGCGGGAGGAGGCGTTTACCCTCGTCCTTGTCCAGCGTCACCCCTCGACATCGCTGACAGCACCCTTGTGGCCTTGTCCATAGACCTTCAATCACGAGTGGTGCAAGGGGCACGATCTCCATCGCGTCGACTCCAGTCGGCCTGTCGCTGCGGCGGTTGTCGCTTGCCTGAGGCGATTGCATTTGTCGCATAGGCGTCCTCGTTCCGCGTCGTCACACATTAGCGGCCGAGGCGACCCAAATTTTCCGCGGTTTTCTATCCAGCATCGACCAATGTACAAGACGCGGGTTCCGTTTGTGTTCCTTGATCCACCTCGGATCAACGCCATGCGGGACAGCTGGTTTCATCTTGTCGTTCTGGCGTACAAGACTGAATGGAGTTGAGACGCCACCGATGCCGATGGTCGGACGTCCATTCATGCCATCGGTGTACTTCGACCTTGCTTGGCGGCTCCGCCTCGCAATCGCCACAATGCCGGACGCACATTTGACGGTCCAGCGACCATTGCCCCTGCGACTGTAACAGCGAAGTCCCTGCGCGGCTATTTCGGCGCTGACGGGCGATATCTACGGCCCGCCCTGTGGAGCCTTGTTTGCATGGGCAGAGCCTACCACGAACATCACTCGATCTTCGACACCCTCCAGACCTGCGCGCTTAGACGGCGTGCTTGGATCGCATGGCGCGATCAGGGCCTGGCCCCTTGGGGTGTCATTGAAGGTCCCGCGATAGGCCTTTGCCGATGGGGCGTGCGGGCGGTCGATACGATAACTGCGGTCACGCATGATCGTTATTCCTTTCAGGTCAGTCGTTCCACGGCACGGCAGGCCACCCCGGGCCTCGGGCTGCCAATGCGGGCAATATTTACGGGTCTGGGCGAAAGCATCCTGAATCGGCTTTGTCCACGGTCCGTCTTATCGCGCGGTCGCGGATCTTGGGCCATCGCGGCCATGAACGCCCCTCGGGGGCAGGCAATCGCCCTTGCAAGGCCACGCAAGCCCGTTTCGTGATCTTGGTTTCGTAAAGCAACCGCACCTGCCACTAGGATCATGCGCCGAAGGGATCCTCGCTGACCAAAGCCAGCAGACGCGGGGGTGATTGTGGCAGGGTCCAACAGTTTCCAGCGTTTTCGGGTGGCAACAAGTTTTCTGTCTACAGTGGTCGGCGGCTGTGGGGGCCAGCAATATTGACGCGATATCGTCATTTCGCGCCCCCAATGACAGCACATTCATCCCCCCCAAAGGCC
>Ga0163217_1084282_pt1 | contig 19181 bp, 34 predicted proteins | sample SynspAceP_FD_185933 | JGI IMG/M metagenome (GOLD analysis project Ga0163217, IMG submission 185933) | Saline lake microbial communities from Ace Lake in Antarctica - Synechococcus sp. Ace-P (PacBio error correction) | ecosystem: Environmental > Aquatic > Non-marine Saline and Alkaline > Saline ...
TGTTGAGTTTCCCGCGCCCATAAGAACCGCAGGATGTTTGTTTACTCCACCGCCTGCCTGGCATTCCTGCTCTACTAACAAGCTCCGCAATGAGTACCAGTAACCCATACACAAACAGAAATTTCGCATGGATATCCTGTCCCAACCCACTGACTGCCTGGATACTCGGGCACCAGATCTCTCGACTTTCGCGAGCCTGATCAACGCATGCCCCCACCCATTTCGCGCCATTCGCCAAGGGAGGCCCAAACAAAACCACCACGGCGCCGGATAATGAATTGAGCCACTCGCCAGACGACGCGCAATAAGACAGATTTCTTAGATTCAAATAATTGGGTCCTCCTGGGGTAGAGGGAATTTGGGTGTCACTACCACCTAGCGCGCTAGCGACACAATATAGTTTGGTTGTCGGCTGAAGCGCGCGCTAATCTTGAAAGATATTTTTTTGAATTATCCTTGAAGCCAAAAAGCAATTCACCGCGACGAGATATGCACAGCAGGAGCCATTCGCACACATAAGCCCGGCACTTAATATTCCCTGAGCCTGCGCAACCGTACCGCTAAGTTTACCCTTCAGCAGCGCTCCTACAATGCCAAACTCACTGCGCTTTCAGTCACAAATAGTGGTGGCCGCCTGTCTCGTGGTGATGTCGGTTTTTTTGGCCCTCGCCGTCTATAACGATACATCCCCAGCGCAAGCGCTGCAGGATAATCTGCGTACCTACCTTGCAGAACCGGCAAGGTAGTATTGCTGAGCTGACTAGATAGTAAGGCGTATCCTCCTGATGGAAAGCCTGGCACGACAAATCTGGCTGCCGATGACGGCAGCCGCCGGATTGAAATTGAAGACAGACCACATTATAGACACACTTTCGACTTCAAGTTACCTTGGCGAAACCATTGGCGGATTACCTCGTCCGGAGCATATACCATGCGGCTGACTATAGAACCCCACGTACTCGTCCTGGTAGCCAGCGCAAGCCCTCCGCAACGCGGCACCATCCTCACCGAAAGGCCCCCCCCCCCCCCCCTAAACCCTAGGTCGACGCAGGCGACCGGCGACCTGATCATACACTATTGCAACGCCCTCGCGCAATAACGTGGCGGGCGGCGATTCTGAATCTGCCAGAAAGTATCGAGCATTATCAATGCGCTAGAATCGCGACGGCATGGAGGCCACGCTTTTACACTGGGTCAGCAACGATCGGTACGAGTGCTGGGTGCACCCGACAGATCAGCTGCCAGATGAAGCGGCCCTTGGCGATATCTTATGCCGAGCAGGCGCGCCAGCGATCAGCAATCGTCTGACTGAAGCCGAGCTTGATGGACAATCCAGATAGTGAACCTTTTTGCCAGTTACCGGTTTACCAGGCGTGGAATTGCACGTGGGCTGGTCAGTGGATACAGGACAAGGCATTTGCAGCTGACGCGCTTTCGAATCTCAGCCTTGATCGCGGACCTCCTGGTGGCCCTGGTCAAGCCATCGTCTGCTACTGGCTTGCCTGATGAGCTATCTGTTGGCGGCCGCCAACTACCCTAGAGTGCCGGCGCTGGCGATATCGCCAGGGTGAAGGTGATCTGACCCAGCGTCTGCCGGTTCACCGCAGTTCATGATGAAGTTCGGTCGGTTGGCTGCGGCCTTTATCAGTTTATTCCGAACGGCAATCCATGCGTCCATACCGCCAGGTGTCATCGACAAGCGCGAGCTGAATGGGGGTGGCACTGCCGAGTGCTGGATGCATCCACGCCAATCTGGCCAGTTACCGATGAACAGGCCAGTCGAACAACAGCGTTTGCTGCGGCGATCCAATGAGCTGGGCGCCGCTGCCTCAGAGATTTGCACGCAATGCCGCTGACAGCCCTCGGCCCAGGCACCAGTGCTCGCCCAAGGGGCCTGAAACAGGGTAAGTGCGGTTGTGGCTGAAACCGTGCAGGAAATGCGAGACCTGTCGAGCAAGATAGACCACGCCAGCGTTGGCCATTCAGGCCCTGAAACGCCAGAACAGCCGACATCGGCAAGATTTCTTGAACGTCATACAGAGTATTTCCGAGCAAACCAATCTACTTGCTTTGAAATTGCGCGGCTATTGAGAGCCGCTCGCGCGCGCGAGGCAGGCCGAGGCTTTGCCGTGGTGGCCGATGAGGTGCGCAATCTCGCCACCGGACGCAAAGCTCTGCGCAGAAAATCCACGGATGATTGGCGATCTGCCGCAGTGAAAGCGGCCCACGGCTGTAACAAGCCCTGGACGAGAGCAAAAAATTAGTGACACAGCGTTACGAGTGGCCAGCCAGGCAGGCGAGCGCTGCTGACATCACCAGTCGCGTATCGGAGAATCGATAACAAATGAACCAAATCCGTGGCCGCGGCTACAGAGGAGCAGACCTCGGTTATTTGAGAGTCTCAAACGTGGATATTACCGATATCAACTCGCTGAATCAGGAAGCGTAGAAAAACCTGCAAGCCACTCTCAGGGCCATGCCGGCCTCGCTCGAAACAACAGGTCGAACATCTGCAGCAGTTGTCGCAGTTTCCGTATCTGATTACTCCGGATCCCTCCTTCAGCGGCCTGGTTGCAGGAACGCTGAAGCGAAGTCGCCCCCGGAGGCCTTCAATGAGCTCTTCGGGTCAAAACCGAGGCCAGGCAGCCTCCACAAATCTCCGCGGAGGCGCCTGCAGGCGCCTGTTCAGATGGGATTAAAGGGACTCATCGTCTTCAAAGCCTCGAAGCCAGCTCACCTGGGCGCCACCGTGCTCGTTTGGTAGGCCTTGACCGCACCAAGGATTCTCGCCGACGTGATCCTGCCCCTACCAACTTGCCCGCGTCGACTTACCGGCAAGCCGGCGGCGTCCAACGGTGAATAAAGTGCTCCGCGGCCTTGACGATATCCCGCGTCGGCATGATTGTCTAACGACCGCTGTCATGACCGAGCTGAACACGTGACCGCCAACTTCTTATCAAAATAATCTGCCTGACGATACTGCGCAGGCAAATCAATTTCGACAGCACGCACAAGCTGACCCATGCATCAATCACCGGCGCTTCCCAGAGATGCGATTGGTCAACAGCACATCGTATCAGCCTTGAAACAGTCCGTTGTGCCTCGCTGAAGGTCACCAGGTCGCGGTCATGTAATCACGCACTCTTTACATGACTTGAGACAAAGCTGCTCCTTCCGCTGAAAGTTGCACATTCGCCCTTTCCAGGTCGGTTCAGCCGAAGAACCACTGTCTTGTTTTATCGTGAACCAACACCCGGTCTTCCAAGTGATAGCGCAAACCACGGGAAAGCAGCATCTTTTCGACATCTTTCTCGAGCCGGCAGCCATAATCGTCGCGTTTGTGTCCCGCTGTGGCTGTACGCACACGCTCCTGCTCGATGATCGGGCCGCTAGCGTCCAGCTCGTCTGTCACCATACATGACAGGTAGCGCCAATCAGTTTGACGCCCACGCTGTGCTGCCTGAACTGGTAAGGGCGAGCACCTACGAAGGATGCATAGAAAAACTTGGTGAATATGATACCCGGTTAGCAAACCGTCGGCACAGTTCCGGCCGGTAATATTTGCGATATAGCAGCGCCAACGCCCGACACGCAGTCCGCCTGCTGATCATCAATCAGTTGCGCCACTGTTGTTAAAAGCGGGCCACTTAATCTGCGGAATCTACCAGGAACATGAATGAAAAGGAAATGCCGTGCACTCGACGCAACTGCGCAAATCATCGTGTTGGAAATAACACTGGTGAATATCGCAACTCGATTCCAACTCACCAACTGTGCCAGCGGTGCAATAAGTCGCCAGGCAATGGGACTCGCGACGGCCATCAAAGCAACACTTTCTTGAGTACATGCGAATCCGCTGACATGCCAATCCATTTTCAAACTCATTGGCGATGGCGGTAAAAGCCGTGCGCAAACCTCCAGGTCAAAGGCAGCGAGTCGGCTTATTTTCAGTGACGCATGAAAAACCAGCCTGACAGAATGGTCCGAGTGTGGTTGGGCTTCGTGATCCAGCCATTTATAAGTTGCCAGCGAAATTACTGACTTCTGGCGACGATCCCACCCGGTCAGGACAACATCACCAATCGAAAAAGTACGCAATACTAAGACTCCGGGCAGCGGGCAACGCCCGCGACAAAAGGCGCTCATTCTATCTTTTCCCCGGACATCACCAGCGGGTCGTAGGCCGCTGCTGCCGGTAAAAAGATTTTTGTTCATGAAACAAGTTTTCAGCCAGCCTGCTGGCACATCTCTTTAACCAGATAACTAATCAACACTTGTATTTAACAACTTGCTTGGCATATTATGCAACAAACATCAATTTAAACGCCCACAAGTAACTATTTCAATGTCCTCTTTAACAAGAATATCGCACCTGAACACCACCTTCGTGAACTTACGACCGCATGAACTCTTTGTCATGACACCAAAGCTCAAGCAGGAAATCGAGGTTGAAGAGAAAGTACGTTCGCTGATGGGCATACAACAAGTCATTGAAGACGTTTGTTGCCATTCTTGATCCCGATAACAAGCTGAGCTCGGGCGGTAAAACCAGCAAAACTTCAACTGGCACCAAGCGCCGCGCGCAAGGTCAAGCAATAACAAGAACCCAAGACCCGGTAGTGATGAGAAACCAAAGTTGGCAATCCACAAGGAACTCAAAGCCTGGAAAGAAAAAGTACCGGCGCTGACACTGTTGATCCTGAGGTAACTATCCCTCGGCTGATTTGCCGGCGCAAGCCAACTGCACCTAACAGCCCCCGCCCAGCAATGTGCGGGGCTTTTATATGCCAAGCTGGTCAACTTTAACCAAGGCACACCAAGGCCCAGGCCCCGCAGCGGTGATAGCAAAGTCTTCCAGGCCTCAAGCAAGGCCTCGCTGCTGCGGATCCTCAGCACTGTTTAAGCGCTTCTTCAGCCGCCGCAAGAAAACCCATCCAGGGTGACTGGCGCGCCCGGCACTGCGCCGCTCAAGCGCTCCTGCAGTAGTGTTGCCATTGCGCTTGTTCCGACTTCCGACAAGCGTGGCAGGAAGTTCCTGCTCCGATAGCGCGCCGAGCATTGTCCCACCAGGCGCTGATCGCGCAGGGGCCACTGGGTCTTGGCCCAGAATGCCCGCAGTCCGCCTCGCCGATACATCGGCTTCCGCCGTCTGCGTCACTGATAAAGCCGTCATACAACTCAGCTCGGCATCCGAACGTGCCGGCTGTTTCCCCGCAATGGCCTGGCTGGCGGTAGATCGCATGCACTTGGCGAGACCCTGCCACGCCAAGCCGCCAGGCGCTCGGCATTGGCTCAAGGCTGCATAAATCCAAGCTGCAGGCGTTGAATATCTTCGGCGCGCAACACTTTTGGTATAAGCCAGAAATCGGACACTTGTTGTATGCCACCCAGTTTTCAAGCCCGTCGTCGCTCAGACACGCCTCGCACAGATCAGCGGCGGTAATACAGACCGCATCGCGTAACTGATCGCGTCAGGTCAATCAGGCATCTCCGTATCAGCGGCCAGATCCCAGACATATCAGGGGCGTTCTGTCTGCGGTGCCTAGGCTAGCGCGTAGCACCAATGCCAAGGCTTGCGGCGTTTCGCGGCCCGAAGCGGCCGAGATATGCAACCAAGGGCGCGTAGCTGTTGCAGTCAATCAGGGGGACCCGTTGTTGCTCGGCGCCAGATCCATGACCAGGTAATCGAACAGCCGTGGTTGTGCCTGTTCAGGCAACGGGCCATGGCGATGGTTGCGCGACATCGGCCAAGTGCATCGTGCGCCTGGCCGTGATCGATACCGTTGGCCTCGTCACAATTCGAGCCGCAAGCTGGTGTAAGCCCATCCTGCTGCGGCCCACTTGGATACCTTTCGGCCCACGTCATGGGTGTGACGACGACAGAGCGGTCCAACAGATCCCAGCGACTGTTACCGGCCCTGCCAATTTTCACGCGCATAAGGATCATGGTAATACGGTAGAGGGTGAAAACCGCGTCATCTCATCGTCATAGCGGAAAGCTATTATAAGCCCACACTTCTGCAGGTGCCCGCTCAGCCATCCTCAACATGCCAGTTTGCCCGATGAAATTCAGCCTAAGGCAAGGCCCTGGAGGCCGCTCCAGGGCCGATACCGTATCAGACAGGCCATTGGTGCGGCAGTACGTCCCTGGCCAGACGACAATCGATGCAACAGTGGCTCGCCAATCTCGTTGAGGTCCTCACGTGCGCACACAGCGCAACCTGCAAGGGGCGGTCACGCCGAGGAATCGATGGCCCGTGGCTTCGAAGTCATACAGAGAAGGTCTTGCCCATTTGTCGCGCCCTGTCCCTGTCTCAGGGCCATGGCTCTGATGCCACAGCCCCCATCAAGGCCCGCAGGGTAACCCAAATGGTGCAAGACTCGCGATCTACCGCGGTAAAAACTGAAGTATAGCGCTCCAAGCACCTGGCCCAGGCTGGCAAAGCTTGCTGTTGTCGATGAATACTGAACCCACTGTATAGTGCCATGCGTGGCGTCCAGCGCCGGCACCAGTGCGCTGCGCGCACTGAAATCCAGCCAGCTCCACTTCCCCACCCTGTTGTCAGAGGGGCGCAGTTTGAGGCGTAGTTCGTAGCACAATACCCAGCAATAACCGGCAGGTGGCTTGATCAAGCATCATCCCCCTGAAATATTGCCGATATTAACCGATGGGCTTTGTCAGTGGTGGACAGGTTGAAGACCTTGCAAGAAAGCCGCTCAAACTGGTGGCGGGAGATACGGCCTGGTCATGCAAGGCCGCGCCTGTCAGGGTAATGGCAGCATATAAGCACCGCTCCGTTCTTCTTTGCCGAAACCTTCATCAAGGCTCCGACCCGGCGCTCTTCGACGCGCCGCTTGTCGACTGTCACCTTTGAACGCGCCAGTAGCTTCTCAACATCCAGTACATCCATTTGTCATTGCGTGCAATTGCATTGCTGGAGGCCGGATTGCCTGCTCTATTGCCGAATGGCGGCGGTCCGGTAATGCCCGAGCTGGCGCAGGGTCCTCAAGCCCGCGCGGGCGGCGCGGCTAAACTGTACTCACTATGCGGGTAATGCTCCTGGCAGATAGTAATAGGTCCCTGCATACCAGCATCCAGAATACAGGACCCTGGCGTTCCAGGCACAACCCGCGCAGCAGGGAGACTTCAGGTTGACGCTGAATGGCTTCCGGTACGCGAGCGCGCCTTCGCGCTGGAAAGGTGCTGTAACACCTGCCGCAGCTGTCCGAGCATAGCCTTCAGGCATTGTTATAAATCGCATCCGGTAGAAAAAAAAAAAATTTCTGGGACGCACATGCCGGCCAAGCCCAGCAACAACACTACAAACCTGAACGTTTCAATATCGGCACCTGGTTGGATATGGACACCTTTATCGGCCCACAACGGGAATTTCTATAAGCGCTAGCCTTGATCCAGATCATGCCGGCAGCCCGCAAGTGGTCTACCTTTTACCTGAGCAAAGGCCACCACGACTGCAACCCATCCCGCGACGCTGCAGCAGGAGAATAAAACCATGAATACTCCAACACCATGCTGGTGAGTGATCGACCCCACAACCGAGGGGGCTCAGCCCTCCCTCGAACGTGCCCGCAGCTAGCAACCCAACTTTTCCACACGCCACGTATCACCCCTGTTATCTGCGACTACAATTCGGTCGCTGGATGGCGGTATCTACCTGCCAGACCGCAGCGCTGCAAAAAGCCCGCGACGGTCGCTGATAGAGTACCGTCCCGCAAAGCCCTGGAAAAACGGCCCTGGCCCCATTGCGGCGAAACAGGGGCATTGCGGGAGCCCTGGCAGTGTGTGGGGCAAACGGCTAGCCAAGCATATTCTTTCCGCCGTCGCACGCTAAGGCCCGGATCTGGTAAGCTGAAAACCACACACCACCTATAACTCCTCAAACGTTTTGCTACTGAGCAACAGTGACTGGGATCTGATCCGCCAACTGCGAAGTGCCTGTAATGGCTGGTGAAAAAAGGCCGATGAATGCCTCCTCGCCCGCCTGGGCGTCAGCTGGATCCGCTGCACGAAGCGGATAAACCCGCTTGCGCTGGATCAAGAAGTTGATTCACGCTGTGGACAATCGCTGGCCTCACACCTACAGCGGAGCTTGACGTGCTGCATTGCCTACAATCCAACTGCCGCGAACAATGGTTTCGAATGCCATGTGATCAAGCGATTATGAGGTCGCCTAAAGATGTACGCCAGCGCCACGACTGAGGCTTTTGACAAGCCTGACGGCCATAATGCCCATCGCTTGAGACTGACGGCACCTTCTCCAGGGCTATCCGAAGAGGCGATTCCAGGCTATGTCGCGCAACGCAGAATCAAACCTGGCCTGATCATGCGCCATTTCACGTTTCGAGGCTGGACGCGCCCTGATCGGCACACCCAGAGCGCCTGCGAGGACGATCGCCCGAGAGCGCAATGTTCTGGTTATCAAACCCGATGGCCTTTGTGGTCCCAGCTAAACCCTGAGCCGTTCAGCACGCGAGGCCCCGTGAACACGTAAGAGGGAGGCCACGGGCTCGTAGCGCATTGAGCACAAGCAACCGAGGCGGCACTGAGGCGGCACTGATAGTCTGCCAATGGCCGTCTCGACGGCCGCACGCGGAAAGCCATCCAGGTGCCGCACACGCCCATCCACATTATCCAGCGCCAGATAGTCCGGCAAGATTCTCCTGACGGACTCCTCCGGTGGACAAGAACGCACTCCCAGCAAAGGCCCGAAAAGGAGCGCCAAAACGCCTGCACCCCCACAAGACCTCGGGCAGGAAACAGCTTGAAACGCCGATAGCCAACCGGTAACGCATCAGCTATTCCGACCGCGGGTAAGCATACCCGGGCAGCAGCGGGCAGCCGGGCTTTCCAATCCAGGGTCGACAGCTCAGTCGGTACAAGCTGGGGTAACAAATAAACTGCGCCCCCGCATCCAGTTACCGACGAAAACTGCCGCCCACCAGCAACCGTACCCCCGCGCCAATACATAAAACCGGGCGTTCGCGGCGCAGCAAAGCGATGGCGGTCATGCCCGCGGCGGTCGCAAGGTTATTTTCCAGCGTGGTGAATCCCGCGGCCATGCAATCTGCCAAGGCAGGAAATACCGACTCGCGCTGAATGCTGATAACCGCAGCCATTGGCGACTTGGCAAACAGATCATCCAGAACAAGGTGTTCCCTCAACTAAACTCATGCGCGTCCTCAGCCGTCCAGGGGCTGTTAAAAAAATCTCCAAAAGGTGCGCCAGAAAGGCCGCCACTGCCATGCGCCGTCGCCGCCCATCAAAAGCCTCACACAGGACGCGATACTGTTAGCGCCAGAGAATACAAAAGCAATGCACGCCGCCGTGCGCAGTGCGGACCCGGTCAAGGTGAGTGCGTGGCACATCTTGCGGTCCGGCCACGGCCTCACAGACGGGTGTCGAAGCCAACTCCAGCGCTGCTCCAGGCCTGGCTGGCCCGGGAATAACGAGGCGCATGACATCGTCCCCCATGCCAGCAACCACCACGTCCAATGGCAACCCATGCGTCAGATAGTCGCTGGCCGCGGCCCATCTCGTGCGGATCACGCTCGCGGTGAACGAGAGAGAAGCCGAGCCTGCGCATGAATCAGAACCTACCATTGAGCCTGAAAGCAGCCGCGTTGGCGGCAAGCGCTTGAGCATACCGGCATTGCTCTGGGCGTGGGATTCGGGCACCCGCGCTCATCCACCAGCGTACTGCGTATTCTACTCCAATCGATCGGCACATATTCAGAGACTGCAAAGGAAAGGCCCTCCGGGCTTGCGCCCCCACACCGACAGCGCCAGGCCTGGCCAGCTCCGCGTTGGCCAGGCGGCATTCAAAATGCTTGTCGACCCGGCCAGCGAGCATTTGTGCTTGCTCACCGTGTTCTTTGCGGGCCAGTAGACCAGGCCCCGCGCTCACGGCGCAGATTGGCCAAACTCATCTCGCATGGCCCTCCATCCGTCATGACCAGTGATGTGCGGTAAAAGTACTACCACATGCTGCAGCCGGGCTGGCGGCAGCGCGCATAAAGCCCGAAAAGTCGCGCCCGCCGCGCGAAACTGGCTGGCCTATGGGTGCGGCGTTCGGCCAGCCCAATTCGGCCTCGTCGATCCCACCCGCACTACGACCGTTTCTGCATCAACACATAACAAATCATTGTCCTCTTGCAAAGCGCCAAGCCCCCACCCGCAGCCGCCTTCCGACACAGGTGAATCAACCGCTGGACCTTGCCCGACGCACCCGACCATGCGCCCGTCGGTGACCAGCGCAAACCTTGAAGCGCGATCTGCAGCAGGCTGAGATACGGGGGTCCATTTTTTGCAGCTCGGGCATGCCATTGGCCTGCCGGCCCTGAAAAGCGCACCACGGCAATCAGTCCTGTTCCAAACTCGTCCAGCCTTGAACCCTCGACAAGGCCCCTGGGCTGTCGAATAGCCCGACAGGGCGCAAAGTGACCCTGACGGGTGTTTCGGTGCCAACCGCGATCCTTGATGAATGCCGCCGAACCCCAGATTCCCGATACAAGGCGCAAAGCCGCCCTCTGGCGGAAAGGGCTTCTGGCAAGTCCGCAATATGCGTCATCCAGACCGCTTCGGGCCTTCGCGCCATTGGAAGCCGGTTCATCGAGCAATACCGGTTTCACGGGTACAGCGCTGCAGCCAGGGCCCGCAATGGTCTGCACGTCTTCATGCACAGGCCAGCCTTTCCCACAAGTTGGCGGAAAACAGCCATGCGGTGCCCCCCCGCGGCCTGAAACTGTTGAATGTCCGCCTTGCCGTTGGGAATACACAGCGCGCAATACCCGGTAACTACTTGACAAGGCCGTCCATGTCTTTCCCAGTGGCAATTGCAGCCCGGCGCACTGCCCTATGGCCACCAGATCAAGGTGAGATTTGTTGATCCGCCGGTGGCCAGCAGTAGCACACAAGTGCGTGATCAGCGCCTTTCATCGAGGATAGACGCCATGCTGCCCTGCCCAGCTCGGCAGGCGAGCCCGCCTGTTCTGCTGCATGCACAGTCAGCGCTCGCGCAAGCGGCGAATCGGGATCACAAAAGGAACGCGCCTTGGCAATTTGCAACCCCAATGGCCACGAGCAAATCTGGTTGTGTTGGCCCGTGCCGTAGAAAGTGCAGTCCAGGGCGCTATGGAGGACCACTCTCAGCCTGCAGAAGCTCCTCGCGCTGCCTTGGCCTTCCGGCGTAGGCGTTCGCGCACGCGCCGCTTTTTCACTGTTGGGCAAGCCCAGAGGCATGGGGCCGCGCCGGCACGAAGACGACCCCGGCAGAATGACCAAAGGCAACGCACACATCAGCAGCCCCGGACGATCTTGTCCACAGAACACAAGACACAAGCCGCATCGAACGTGTGCGACAGCGGCAACGGCTGTGCCATGGCGATCACATCCGCGCTGACCCAGCGAGAGCTCCTGCCCGGCTCACCCTGGTCCCCCCACACACATCTCGCCGCACGCCCGCCCGCCACCTGCCCGTCGCACCAAAGGCACGCAGGGCCTTGACGAAATATTGCTCGGGGAAGCGCTCATAGGGCTGATGCCCAGAAGCCGTCGTTTAGGCTGTGACCATTCCCACGTTCACTTTCGTCCATCATGCGTAAACCCGTCCTTGTCGGTGCTCTGAACAGGCCCGCCCATATCCTGGGCCAGATGCCGCAATGAAACAGCTTGCGCGCCGGCCCCTTCGGCAACTCGGCCGCCGTCCAGCCAATCTGCTGCAGACCTAGCCGCGCGGCTGACGCGACTGCGCTGGCGCAGACGCTCGGTAAACTCGAACAAGACGGGGTGCATGTTTCCTTTTCCTCGACTGTGACCTGACAAATGCCTGACTGCCTGTCATGGTACCGTCGTTTAATGATCTATTGTAATGCCCACATAACGCCAAACGACCTACATCAACAAGCGTCTCACGACTAATGGATCATGCCATGAACCTCTGCGTCCGCACTAAAATTGTGCCAATTCTCGGACCCGCCACTTCCAGCCCGGAGCGCATGCTGCGCCTGATTGACGCCGCATGAATGTTGCCCGCTTGAATTTTTCCCACGGCACCCGCCGACGAGCACCGCGAACGCGCACGCCTGGTGCGTTGAAAATCGCCCCGACAAGGGCACCCACGTCGCGCTCCCTCGGCGACCTGTCAAGGGCCGAAAGATCCGGATTTGCGCGTTTTTTCCCGAGGGCAAGATCCAGCTGGATGTAGGCGATCATTTCCGACTCTCGACTCACCATTCCGCTGGAACGACGGAACGCGGACATCGTCGGCATGACTACCCCCGAACTGGTCAAAACGATTGCGCGCTGGCACGAAATGCTGCTCGTGACGGCCGCGTGGTATGCGCGTCGACAGCGTCGGCAAAGGAATGAATGGCGCTGCACCCGGACCGCGGGCCCGCTCTCCACAACCACAAGGGCATCAACCGGCGGGGCGGTGGGCTTCTGCCGCTTGCGCTGACCGCAAGGAACAGAATTCCGATATCACGTCGGCAGCCGATCTGCAGATGGAGTACGTCGCTGCTCTTCCCGGCGCGAATGCGGCGGATATGCATCTGGCCCGCAAACTGCCTGAAGGACTCCAACTCCACGCCTGGGCTGTCGCCAAGATGAGCGCCGCCGAAGCGGAGCGGACCAGGCAACGCTGGATGTCTGGATTCTCGCAGCGACGCGGTCATGGTGGCAACGGGCGAATCTGGCGTGGAATCGCGATGCCGAACTGGTCGGCATCCAGAGCTGATCATACAGCCTGCCCTGCAAGCAGAAACAAGTGTGATCACCGCTACCCAGAATGATGGAATCGAAATGATCACAAAGCCGCTGCCAACGCGCCGCCGAAGTCTCGACGTTGCCACGCGGCGCTGACTACAACGATGGCATGTGATGCTGTCCGCCGAAACCGCAGCCGGCTCAATCCCGGTCGATCACCCGTGCAGGCGATGGATCGCGCTTTGGCCGCGGCGCCGAAGAAGCAACCGACCAGCCAGCACTCGGGCAGACCGCAATGGGTCGGCCTTCGAGCGCTGTTGACGAAAGCATTGCCCGGCCGCAATATACGGTAACCATTTCCCGCGTAACGGCCGATCATCAGCCTGAACTGAAAAGCGGTTACACGCCGCGATCATGTCGGCGCATCGCGCTCGCAACCTGCCGATTCTTCGCCATTGTTCCGCCACAATGCCGAAACCTCGCCGGGTAGCGAGTTCCGAGGCGTGCAAGGTAATCCAGTTCAACCCGGTGGAAATCACCTCTCAAGTGACGTCAATCAGGCGGCGGTCAAATAACGTCCTGCTGGAGCGCGCCAGTCAAAGCAGGTGACCTGGTATTCGACCCCCAAGGGTGATGTTTACAACTCTCGCGCGGCACCAATTCAAATGAATTATTGCACGTGGGCGAACGTCTGGTCCCTGAACCCAAATTGCCTGCCGCGCGGCCCCACTCGGCGCGCAGGCTACCGCTTGAAATTGGCTTCTTTTCCAGATTTCATCAATGCATCAAGCCAACCGGCCACTGGTAGACCAAGTCAGATCGGCTATTCCTTCCATGTCAAGAAACACCCCCTCCAACACTTGAATAGAAGTCTTAAGCAAAAATATAATCTGATGGAAAATAAAGAAGCTGGTCCTACCAGCCAGATAAACGCCTAGAACCTGATGGCACACCGGTAGCAGTATCCCACTTGTCATAGACAGCGCTCAAACCCTAAACGCGCAATCTACATAAAAAAAACAAGGGAAATTCAGATGAGTCAAACACTCCTGTCCTCTGATCGCATTTTTTTCCTCTGGTTCTGGCGGGCACTCTGTGATCGGGTTCCGTTGGCCAAGCGAAACATGCGATTGCCGGTCCGTAAATTCGTGGTCAAACTTGTCATTATCCGCCTCTCTGGTGTGGAACCATGACTGTTGTCCTGTCATTGCGTCCAGTCCCTCCAAGGATTGGTGCTGACTGCTTCCATCCTGTGGAATCATTTTTGGCGCGATTTCCTGCTGCTGACACGCTTAAACATTCCGGCGCAATCCTGGCAATCCCGCAGGGCTTTCTCGTCCATCAGCCCCGGAATCGACGGGTTCAGGCGCTGATCGTCCACCTGCTGTTTGGCCTGTTTCATTGAAGGCGCTTCCGGCTTCGGCACCCGTGCTGTGGCGGCACCAGCTGAATCGGTCGCGCTGGGCTTCCCTGCGGTGGCCGGCTGTGGTCGTCGGCATGATGGTGCACATTAACTCCGGTATCCCTTTGGCGCGTAGGCACCCATGATTGGTCGCGTGGGTGCTGGTCTAGACCAAGCGGTCCAATTGGTGCGCAACTGCCACCGTTGGATTCTAACTGGATGCTTTCTTTCAGTTGATCGTGTCGGAAGTGGCTCACTGTCAACGCAATCTCGGTCTGCTCATCGCCGCTGTTGCATGTCGTGGTGTTGGTGCGCTTCTTCGGCAAGAACAAGTCTAGGAAAGAAGGCTTCGAAATCGCTTCCGTTTGCGTCTTTACGGCGATTGCTTCCGTGGTGCCCTAACGTGCTGGCTGGGCCGTTTTCCTCGTCCGGAATTCCCATCCATGATGCGGTGGCCCTGGGTAGGTTTGGCTATCGTCATCCCGCGGCGGCCAAGGCCGTCTTCCTGATCCCAAAAATACCTGGGACTTTGCTGACCCTAAAGAATGGCCTGGCCGAATGGATGGCACCCATTTCAAATGAAGCTGGCGATGTTTGCAGGCAAGCGCCCTGTGGCCTATCTGGATGGCCTGGTTACCCTACGTGCTGCTCGCCCCGCGCTGCTGGTACTCCTCACGGATCCAATGCCACAGTCAAGGCCAGACTTAACTAAGATCACTGCGCTTCAACCGACATCTGGGCGAAACGGGCTTTCCGCCAGCCTGGGCCGCTTTACCTGCCTGGCGGCATTCGGTGATGGTCGTGATCATGACCTACTTTCTCCATCGCATGTCCGTTCAGCGAAATGAAGAAGGCTTTGGCGATCGACCAATACCATCATAGGTGCGGCTTTACGTGCTGATCTTCACCAGTCCGATGGGCGTATTCTGATCAACTCCGGGGTAAAATATGTTCGGACCTTCTTCCATGCCAGTAGCACATGGCTGAAGCAGTGGCCTCTTCAGTAGGTGGGGTCTTACCCATTGTTCGCACTCAATGTCGGGTGCGCTGGGGCCTTTATCGCCCGGCTCCAACACCGCTCCAACCTGATGCTTTCACAGTTCCAGTTCAATTACCGCTGAACCTGCTGGCATCTCCGTGCGCTGATTCGTAGCAGTCAAATCGTGGGCGCAGCAGCGGGCAACATGAATTGCCATCACAACGTGGTCCGCTGCTTCCGCTACGGTAGCGTCCTGCCTTGGGCGTTGAAGGTATTACCCTGCGTAAGACCATCCTGCCGACCATTCTACTACGTCACAGCAGCGGTATTTTTTGACCATGCTCGCGGTCTATGTGTTTGGTGTAGGTGACGCCTCTCTCCCTGGCGGGCCTCAACGACAAACCGGTAACTAACCGGCGCCGTGAAAGCTCACTGACAGCAACCGAAGGCAAAGGGCTGGCGGGATCTACCGCCAGTTCTTGCCGAGACCGTCAGACCCAAGCTAATCAGGCCGAACCTGTTCAATGCCAGCCTTCCAGAACGCAATGGTGGCAAGTGCGCTTCCAACCGTTGTCTCCGTTTCGATGTCTCGCAAGTTATCTCTGATGCTGTGGATGTGATGCCACTGCGGCTCGCTTGGCCTGGATCGCAGCGCTCCATTACCGCGTGGTAGAGCGCGAATTGCTGGCGATCAGACTGACGTTTGTGTACCGGCCGGTGATAGAGGTTCTTGACCATGCAAACCCGAAACTCAGCAGCAAACTGTAAGGGACTGCAACGTAATGCATCAACACCGGATATGCGACGCGTACAGATGGCCCAGATGAAAGGGCAATGGCGAGTTTGGCCAGGGATCCTCCGGATCACGTAACCGGCCCTTCGGTAATGCCGGCAACCATTCTCATCGTAGCGCCGGCTGGATCAGCCGAATCCGCATCGGTGCCGCGCAGAGCTGGCCAAGCCTGGCCCGACTCGCCTCCAGCAAATGCACTGCAACCTCCAGCAGATCAAACAGCCGGCGCGGGTGGTTGTTGAAAAGGATGCATCATCGGCGTTTCATCAAGGTTGCCCATCAAGCTCGCCACAATAGAACCCGGCGACCCTGATCCGGTCCGGATCAGCACCCGTTCCGCGCAGCACTTTCAAAGCCTTCGCGCAGGCGCCTGCGGGAAGAATACCCAACTTTTCAAACCTTGCAAACCTTTCGAAGGCAGCAACCTGACCCATCTTCAAACGCCGTCGGCAATCAATTTTTCTCCATGCGGTCGCTTACCACAAATCGCCGACCTGTCGACGTCCGGAAACTCTTTCAACCATAACCTCACCTCTGTTTGGTACAAACGGCACTGGATAACTGTCATACCAGATTAATGTAGCCGCCCAAACTATTCACTACAAGTGCAGGCTCCCTGTATAGCTAGGCCGCAGAGAACAAGTTTAGAAATACCCTCAAATAAAACGGTCCATACCAGCAAGCTTTCGCTGGACGAATCCGCGCCAAGGCCGCAATATTCATCGTATTTGCTGGTCCGTGGGCCCATCGACAATAACAACAGGTGACAACCCAATGAATCTTCTTTATGACGAAAAGCTCGACGGGCCCCCCTGCCCCCCAGTGGAACAGAACCGCGCTGTCGAGGAAGCTACGCCAGACGCCTGCCGGATAATGACCCCTGGCTGCAACGAGCGCGAAGATCTGCAAAGCCATTCGAATGCGATGGGGCCTGGCTTGCCTACCGCATTCTGCCGTTACTGGTGGTGATTCCCGATGACCGTCGATCAGGTCAGGCATTTCATGAAATTCCTGCCACCAGCGCAAGGTGCCCGTGGTTGCACGCGGCGCTTGGCACGGGCCCTGTCGCGCGCGGCGCTGCCTTGGAAGGCGGAGTGCTGCTGGTCCTGGCGCGGCTGAAAACCATCCTCGAGATCACCCCGAAGGCCGCTACGCCCCGCGTTCAACCCGGCGTTGCGCAACCTGGCGATTTCAGAAGCGGCGGCGCCCTACCAGCCTTTATTACGCCGCCAAGACCATCCTCGCAATTTGCCTGCTCGATTGGCGGCAACGTAAGCTGAAAACGCCGCGTGGCGTGCACTGCCCTAAATACGGTCTGACCGGTACACAACCTGTTGAAGCTGGAGATCATTACCGGTTGAAGGCGAGCGCATAGACGCTTGTTCCGAATGCCGCTCGACAGTGCCGGCTTTGACCCTGAATGGCGCTTGTTTACCGGCTCTGAAGGCATGCTCGGTATTGTCGTGAGGTAACGTGAAGCTGTTGCCGCGTCCGCAAGTGGCCAAGGTATTGATGCGAGCTTGATGATGGTTTGGCTAAAGCGGCAAAGGCCGTAGGGTGACATCAATCTCCGCCGGCATCATCCCCCGGTGGGCTGAAATGATGGACAGCCTGGCGATTTCAGGGCAGCGGAAGACTAATCAGCCGGCTACCCGGTGGATGCCAAAGGCGATTCTGCGTGTGCGAACTCGATGGCGTTGAAGCCGACGTGAATGACGAAATGCGAGCGTGGTACGCGCCGTGTCTGGAAAACAGGCGGCGCCACCGCCCAATCAGCCCTGGCCAAGGACGATGCCGAAGCCGCGCTTTGTTCTGGGCGGCGCAAGAACGCCTTCCGGCGGTGGGGCGTATTTCCCGGATTACACTGCCATGGACGGCACGCATCCCCCCGCGTGGAGCTGCCCCGCGTTTTGCAGGGCATTGCCTGACCTGTCGGTGGAATACGATCTGCGCGTAGCAACGTCTTCCACGCTGGCATGGCCAATATGCACTCCGCTTGATCCTGGTTCGATGCCAACAAAGCGCCGGTGAACTCGAGCGCGCCGAAGCTTATTGGCGGCAAGATTCTTGAGCTTTGCGTGCCGTGGGCGGTTCCATCAACCGTGAACTGGCGTGGGCCGCGGAGAAGATCATCAGATGTGTTCCAGTTCAACGATGAACGAGTTGCTGACGTTCTTCGCGGTCGAAGGGCGGCCTTTGTCCCGACGGCCTGCTCAACCCGGGCAAGAATTATCCCGACCCTGACCGCTGCGCCGAATTCGGAGCCAGCCTATTCCAAATAATGAAAGCTGCCTTCCTGAAGCTTGGAGCGTTTCTGATGACAGCCGACCCACACCCATTGGCCCGCCCCGGTGAAGCGCCCCGCCTCTGCGGCAAGACGCAATTTGCAGCAGCGCAGGTACTGATGCCCCCGGAGTAAAACGCCGTGGCCATTCAAGCGCCCAACAAAGCAAGGCTTTTTTCTTGCCCGACCTGCGACAGGGCAGGTGCTCGATACGCGCCAGCACAGCGGCTCTCAATTACGACCGACTGAAACTGGTGGTTACGTGTGCGCAGCGTAACGCGCTGTAAAAACTGCTGGACGCGCTGGATCGCAGGGTCAATGTTGCCCTCTGCGAACCGCGCTGTGTCGGCGTGAGCCTAGCACCGTGGGCGGGCCATGGTACTCGCCGGCTTGTGCCGCGCCGCCGTCGCGCCCATTCTGGTACAAAGTCCGCGTGCTCGACGTGATTATGTCGGTATCAAGTGGGCACCGGTTGATCACCGGCCACGGCAAGCTGATGCGCTTTTGGTGGGCGAGTGAATGAAGACGTCGCCGGCTATGACCTGTCTCGCTTGATCGCCGGCAGCCATGGCCTGCTCGCGGTGGCTTACAGAAAGTATCGATGAAAGTGCTGCCAAGGCCCGGTAATGTAAACCCACCATTTTGTAGCGCTCGACCTGTCGGTGGCAAAAGGCGCTGTTGAAGCTTGCCGAATGGGGCCAGCAGCCGATTCCGAATTACCAGCCGCCTGCCATATCCGACGGGCAAAACTGCGTCTGCCGGCTGGAAGGCGGTATCTCGGCCTTCGGTACGCCCCGCGCGCCGATCGGATTGGCGGTTGAGGACTGGATCCCGAATGTCTGGACCCAACTGAAAGCGAACACGGCAACATGCCGTCTTCCAGGACGCCACGGCGCTGGGCGCCTGTCGCTACCGGCGGTCCACCCAGGAGATGTGATCTGTTCCGGCGATGCATTGCCTGAGACTGGGGGCGGCAAGCCAGCGCTGGCTCTGAGGTGC
>Ga0163217_1056400_pt1 | contig 19174 bp, 19 predicted proteins | sample SynspAceP_FD_185933 | JGI IMG/M metagenome (GOLD analysis project Ga0163217, IMG submission 185933) | Saline lake microbial communities from Ace Lake in Antarctica - Synechococcus sp. Ace-P (PacBio error correction) | ecosystem: Environmental > Aquatic > Non-marine Saline and Alkaline > Saline ...
ACAGGCGGTTCAATATCCCGTTCTGGCCTAATCTGCCGCCATTACTCAGATCATTCGGTGAGCAGAGAATGCCCCTGTAGATCGCAGGTAAATCGGCGAGAACCGGATTTTGCCGTTATTCAAACTAATGTCCTTGCCCAATTCCCCTTGAAGCCCAAAAAGCCCGCTCCTGCAGCCGCGCACAGGCAAAAACGGATGAAGTATCTGGTTACATAGTGGGGGGCAAGAGCCCGCTTTTTGTATTGTATTTTTATGGTCGCTAGAACTGTCCCTCGCGTACTGACAGATAATTTAAAAGCTGTCCATTAATGCAAAACCATGCAGAGAGAGAGGAGTAGATAGTATGGCCATTCAGACCGTGAGTATGTCCTTGGCGGACAAGTATCGTCGTTTTCAGACAATCAAATGCCATTCTCCGTGACAAGAACTTAATCCCCGATTGCCAGAACGCCTCCCGGCTGCTGGTGTCCATGATTTCAATCTTAAACGGAGCAGCCACAATGACAAAAAAAATGCAATGCTTGGGTCCCTCGCGCATTGCGCTGGCCATCGACCTAGCCACCTTTGCGGATCCAGCTCACGCGGTTTAGCCTTCAACATCGGGGATGTACAAGCCCAGTTTTGACTCGCAGCTGTCCATTTGGTGGCCTGAAGTAAATGCCCTCCAGAACGCTGATAAGCGGTTTCATCCACCCGCTGACTGCAATTGACGGTGTCAAATCAGGGCCGGGGTTGGTGCTGCGGCGTAGGACCGATGACGGCTCGTTGAACTACAAAGCCGGTGATTTTTTCTCCAAGATCTTCCGTGGTGTCCACGAATCTTAAACTGAAATTATGGCGATTCCAGGCGCTTTCTCCGAGGCCTAAAATGACTGGTACGGAACCTTTGAGACCAAAGACGTGTAGCCAGCGCTTTTACGATATCGATGACTCCGGTCGTCCGCCGTTGGTTAAGGGCCGCAGGCAACAAGCTCTGCCTGGATGCCTTCGTATACCCAACTTACAACCATCGTACTAACCCGGGTAACGTCCGTCTGGTCGCCAGGTAGTAAGCTGGGGTGAGAGTACCTTTATTGCAACTCCATCAACTCAATCAACCGGTCGACGTTGCAAGCATTCCGTCGTCCTGGCGGCTGAAAATTCAACAGGAAGGTCCTGCGTGCGCGGTGGAGATGCTCTATTTCTCCCAAGGCCTGACTGACCAACGCGCTTGTCCCATGGAGGCTTTTTATCAGCTCAAGTGGGGCACCTTTCGCAATTGAACAAACTGCGGTAGACTTCTTTGGCGCAGACACACCTAGCCACCGGTTGTACTGATCGTCTTGGTTGTAGGCGGTGCGATGCTCGGCAGGGTGATCGGGTCTGAATGGACGCCATCACGGTGCGCGCAGAGAATAGATTCGCGACGCCAGTGATGACGGTCATTCGGTGTTGCCATTTTCGCTACTTATGCCGCAAGCTCTGCAATGGACACTGGAGTCGGCTCTATGCGATGAACTACATACGCCGTGCGCCTTGTATAAGTAACCTCCAAGGTGGCGCGATTGGTTTTGGAGCGGCTTGCTGGCGGTGCTGGTTACGTCTTTCGATATCCTGAAGATATCCGTCTTTACGGTGTAAGTTTGCAACTAAAACCTTGTCTGGCACAGCTTGTGAGCGGCGAAGTTAGTTACCGCCCTAACCAACCTATGCAGATCACTACCGGTAGCGTGAGTATCGCGGGTCCTGAACGGTCAAGGCTCCTTTTATCGCCGCCCCGGTGTTGGTCTATTGGTGCCAGGAGATTATCATTCAGGGTTAATGACGCGCAAAGGCGTTTACCTGCACCAGGTTCCGGCCATCCACTTTATCGAGGCGGTCTCGCGCCAGCCGTCTTTCGCTGTGGGTGAAGCCGGTTACAACTATATCGAAGGCTTGAGTTGACGCGACGGCTCGACCTTCTATGGTCGTGAATTCCCGTGTTTGGTCAAAGCCCATGGCTAACGGTACTTGTGCCCAGTTACTGCTTCGAACACCCCACCAAGGCCGCGTAGCCTCTGTGAAACTGATGGTTTCTCTCCCTAGCGCTCGTGGGGCTACCGTAGGCGGTGCTTCGGCTTGATTACATGCAGCAACGGTGTTTCGCATAGGCATCACCTGAGCCCTAACCTGACCTGGGGTCGCCGATGTCGAGGTAACTGGGTCGAACTTTCAATTGAAATCGCCAAAGAGCAACTCAGCATCGGTTTGAACGCAAGACTTAACGCCAACAAATATACGGCTTAAAGCCTGGAGCTAAACTGACTTCTTTTGATGGTAAGTACACACTAGGTCGATCGTGACTTTGTGTCCTGCTAGCCTAAGTGTCAGCTTCTAAGACCAAGCACTGGAGGAATAACCAATTAGATACGTATGCAAAAACCCTGTGGGTGCTGGTGTCCTGGTCTCTAAGCCTGTTGGCAAATTCTACAGTCCAATGGCACAAACGTTTACTCAGGCAGAGATCGATGCCTGGTAACTGCCTTGCGCCAGTCGGCGCAGAAAAAGAAGGTAATGGCTGCAGGGGTACCATTCCCTGAGTGGAACTGGCGTATCGGTCTGCGCAGGTCAGAACCGCTGAATAACGGCTGTTCCAGGCGAACCGCCTTCGCCAATCGAGCAGCCCGAGTTTTCGTGATCACGCCACAGAACTACCAGGAGGCACGCGATCACACCTGACGCTGGGGGCCAGGTGAGCCTTGTTCGAGACGTATCCGGAAAACTTTCCAGATTGCCGATCCTACAAGACTCACCGTTTCTGTCGGCTATCCGCAAGTCGGGTATAATAATGACCAGGTCAAAGCGACTGCTGCCAAAGCCACACTGGGTTAACGGCGGCGACGTAAAATTGATCGTTTTCTTTCTTCCGCACGGCACCTTCGCTTTCCGGTTCCTAAATCGGCGTGGAAAAGTGGTCTGGAACCAACAAACTCGCTACCGCGTGTTAAACCACACAAAGGCGTTGGTACGATGCAGGCCATGCCGCAAACCAACGGTTTCCTACACCCTCATCAAAGCTGGATAGAGGAAGGTGGGCTTACCCGCAATACATGGATGGACGTGGACGAGTCCCTATTCCTAACACCCTGCTGTTCTTCAAGCAGCGTGTAAACGCGACTTCGCGTCTGGCGGTAACGTACTGCTGGTACAACGACACTCTGGATCAGTTGAAAGAGCCAACGCATGGGCGTGGGTTTACAACGCCGGCCAGCGTCGCGTACGTCGTGCTCCTCAGGTAGCGTATGAACGGCCCAAGGTACTGCTTCGACGGTATGCGTACTTCTGACATTCGCCATGTACAACGGGTGCACCTGACCGTTATGAACTGGAAGCTGGGTTGGCAAGAAGGAAATCTACATTCCGTAAACAGTTACAAAATGGCTCAAACAGACGTCAAGTACGATGATCGACGTACTCAAGGCTGGTCACATCAACCCCGAACACCTCCTTCGAAGCTGCACCGCGTTGTTGGGAAAGTACAGGGTAAACTGTGAAAGCCCGGTCAGCGGCCCATACTCGCCCAGCGTAAACTTCTTTATGGACGAAGATACTGGCTGATCACCCTGGCTTGCACCATTAAACGACGGCCGCGGTATCTCTCTGGCGTGTAGGCGAAGGCCATGTTTGCTTTCAACTATGTTACAGAAAAGCTGCCTGGTTACACCCATCGAAAGCTCTGTATGACCTTGTTGGGCCGCCCGTTTACAAATCGCCCTGGGCATGTACACCGAAGAAAGTATCTGCAATCCGCAGTTCGACTTCAGCCGACCTACAACCAGTTCACTCCTGCCGCTTCTGCGCGCATCGGGGTGTTCGTTTAAGTCATAGTGCTGCTCTAGTAAATTGTTTGGGTTTTTCAAGGGGTATCTTCGGATACCCCTTTTTTTTTGGCTGGCTGCCAGCCCCCTTGCCTTGAGCTTGGGTGCTGTAGTCAGACCATATGAACTGTCCTGGGCTAAACCCACTGCGCAGGAGCAAAGTCAGAATGGATTCACGCCTGCGCGGGAATGACGGGGAGGAGAGGGCCCCGCCCGTTGTCGAGGTAAGTCTAGGCCGCAAACCATTTCCAAAACTACTTCTAAACCGCCGTCATTCCCGGTAGGCGCACTGCTGTCCGGAATAAATTCATAGCGGCCAACGCCCCCTGAATCCGCTGCAGTTTCCAGGTCCGTTGTCCGTTGCTTTCGCACAAGAGTTTTCAATGGTCTGTTTTCTTTACGCTCGAACAGACCTGCTCTCAGTTCAGTCAGGCAGTGCCGCAAGGACCTGGATGTAGCACTGAGTTGTCTGGTTCATTTGCAGCAACAGATAGGTGATCAAAGCAGTAAATATCTGCACCTTGACGGCATTTTTCGCTTGCGGCCCGAGAAAACTTCGGATCTCAGGTTTTTGCCCTTCAGCCATTTTAAGAACACGCTTCAATGCCCCGCGCGCTTTGTAGCGCTCGCAATGATCGTGGGCTGGCGTTTTTCCAGGTCGTTTTGGTAGCTAGCACCAACGCGGCCTGCCGTCTTTCGCTCCACCGTTACTTTGCGAAACGGGGTTGCCGTAATGTACTCGTTGATGCGTTTGCCGCCGGGACGGCGAATGTTTGAAGCTGACAAAGGTGATCGCCGCCAGAATCTGCGGTTGCTGGGGATCGAGCAGGGTTCTGTCCTCCTCGACGGTTGATACCGGCGTTAACTCTTTGAGTCGTGTGACGAAGCATAGCCTGCTGAACAGTGGAATCCTGAATACCACCAGGTTGTAGTCGCAGTAGGCCTTTGTAAAACATAACCTGACCCTTGACAATGGGCATCTGGCCGGCCCGATTTCGATGTCCATGACGTTCGGGCGCAGTTGATGCATGCTTTCGACCGGGCGTCCCAGCTTGTCCGAGGTCCATCAGTACATGGACCTTCAGCCCTTGTGTGCGGTGGCTGGTGTTACTTTGACAGTCGTCGTAACCAGCCCCTTCGCGGAATGGGCGTGGAATCCAGCAAGTTAGAGAAGGTCGCCCCTACTTCCCTGCCGGAAAGCGGGCGCCCCACCTTGGCCCATTCAGCTGCTGGCAACACGGCCTCAACAGGCCAGCTGGACCGCTTGTGATTGGCATTCGGCCAGCGTTGAAACGCCGATAGTGCGGGTTCCAAGGTGGTATAATGGTGCAGCTTTCTGACGTTAAAAGCCTGCCTTTCCACCTCTCTGAGGCTGGTGGCCCCATGAGATCTGGGGTACATCAGCGCAAATGAGTTTGATCCAGTCTTGAAAAACCCTTTGCAGTGCCTTGTCTTGCAACGAAGCTGGACGCACGTGTTTTTCAAAAACGGGCGTGGCAAACCTTTTTAAAAGTCGGCAAATCGAGTAATTTGGTAATACATGTTTGGCATCCGGCTGAGTTGTTGAGTCGCTCAACGGGTTTTCCTTCCAGACTCAGCGGCTGCAAACGCCTTCCAGTTAAGCCCCCAAAATTTTATTCCGGACAGCAGTGCGCGTAGGGCGGGAATCCAGCGGACTGGTCCCCTCACCTATAACTCCAGAGCCCTTACGGCGCTCCCACACAACTAACCGCTCGCGCCCCACCGCTAGCTTCCATCATTCCCGCGAAAGGCGGGAATCCATTTTGACCTTACCGACGTCGCCACGGTGTTACACTACCCGCCCATTAACCTAATCACCGCCGTCCCCGAGTAAGCATCCTTGTTAGCGAATTTGGCCCTGCCACGAACGTCTGCTCACAAAGGTCCTTGAGAACTCAAGTTCGACACAGCCGACCCAGGTTCAGAAGCAGCCTTCCCCTGGCCATAGAGGGCAACGACCTGCAACGTGATCGCCCAGAAACCGGTTAGCGGCAAGACGGGCGCCTTTGGTGTTGCCATTGCTTCCGCGGCTTGAATGACAGAGGAAGCCAGGCACTTGAAGCCGCGCGCTCTGATCCTGCCTACCCCCAGCGTGAACTGGCCCGGCAGATCCTCAGCGAAGTGCGTCAGCCGCTGTTGCCAAATTCCACTTTAATCAAGGCCGAACTCATCACCGCGGTGAGGACTTCAAGGTCCAGTCGCAAGAGCGCAAGACCCCGATATCATCATCGCCACCGGGCCGCGCGCTGGAGCAACCTGCTGCTGGCCAACCAGCCTGATCCTGTCCCGTCCATATCCAAGGTACTGTGCTGGATGAAGCCGACCGCATGCTGGATATGGGCCCTTAACCGAAGCACGTGAATGAAACTGGCCAACGCCTGCCCGCCAGAGCGCCAAAACCATGCTGTCTCTCAGCTACCAAAGGCACGCCGCACTCAGCGAGTGGTTTAAGAGGTCCAACGCACAACCGCACCTGCTGCAGCTCAGCACTGTGGCGTGACGACACGCCGCCAATCACTCACAGATGATCGCAGCAGATGGAATCAAGCCCGACAAAGAAGCCTTGCTCAAATGGCTGCTGGTCAACGAAAGCCCCGGCAGGCCATAGTGTTTACAATACCGCTGCGTGATGGCAGACCGCCTCAATGGCGTGCTCAGAGCCAGGACCTGCGGGTTTAACGTGCTGCACGGTGAAAGGATCAGAAAGACCGCAAAGCTGGCGATTGAACGCCTCAGCAAGGGAGCGTCGGTGTGCTGTCGCCACTGATGTCAGCCGCTCGCGGTTGGATATCGACGAGCTGGAATGCTGGTCATCAAACTGCGACATGCAACGCAGTGGTGACCGACTACCTGCATCCGCGTTGGCCGTATCCGTAGGCAAGGGGCGGAGGGCGTTGCTATTTCGCTGATAGCGCCGCCGAATGGAATCTGAAATGTCGGGTATCGAGCCGCTACCTGCGCGCAGTTTGAGCGCCGCGTGGTCAAGGAAAAATTTTTTTTTTTTTTTTTTTTTTTTGGGGCCCCCCCCCCCCCCCGGCAGCTACAAAGGCCCGAAAACCGACGCAAATCGTCTGGCAAAGGCCAGTCGTTAAGCAAAAAGAAAAGGACGACAAGAGAAGGAAGGCAGAGCGTCCAAGTCCAAGCCGGCCGCCAGCGAAACCCGCGCACCGGTGGGCAAGGTAGTGACGCAGTTCAGACGGCTTGGCCCGCCAAAAAGAAGCGTAGTTAAACAAGGCGTCCTTTCTCCAACCCCCCGATAGGGCGGCGGCACCTGTAGGAGCGGCGGCCTCGCCGCGAAGGGGTTTTGTGAGAACTTGGAAAGGGGTACAGGTGGGGCTGACTCTTTCGCGGCGAGGGCCGCCGCTCCACAACAGGCCACCACCAGCCACCACAGCGACCATAACCCACCACACCCGATCACACCCTCGTCATCCTCGCGAAAGCGGGGAATCCATTGTCCGGTTCAGAAGCGCAAATCTGCATATCTATACCCCGCGTTCAAATGCCATTCCCAAGTAAATCAATCCGGGAGGTTAAGCCCCAGGAAGTGCTTGAAGGCAGCGTCCAGAACCCTCCTGTGGGCACGTGGTGTTGAGCCACGATCGCAAATGATGGCGAGATCTTATCCTTGGCGAAAGTAATTGTCGCTCGCAAGAACATTCCTCGAGGTACATTCCGGAAAATGCAACCGACTCCCGCCGCAGATGGGTGGTGGGGCGCTGCTCGACGGTTGTAGAAGTCTCTTCCTCTGTATCGAATGTTTCTTTGGTTGTCCTCCGTCTGCTGATATCGCTTTCAGGTTCGGTGCCTGGTGAGCGTGTAGGCGGAGTATCAAAATAATAATGTGGGGTAGTGATGAAAGGTTAATGGTTACGGGCGCGACAGGCTTTTATAGGGTCCTGCGGCTGCCCTCCACACTTGCTCATCCCCTGAATTATTCTGTGTGCTCCAGCTCGCCGCCCAGCCCCCCATGCAGGCGCAAGAAGCATCACGTCATTGGTTACTCTTGGATGCGGATACGCGCTGGTCCAAGCCCTCCATGGCGTAGCGGTGGTATGCATTGCGCTGCTTCGCGTCCCTACGTGATGAATGAAACCTAACAAGAACCCTTTGGCCGAATATTCGACGCATCATACGTAGACGGAACCCTGAACCTGGCCAGGTTTTCAAGCGGCTTCAAGCCGGGGTCAAGCGCTTCATCTTCCTGAGTCGATTAAAGTCAAATGGTGAAGCCAAAGCAAAAGACGGTTAACCTTTACCTGCGCAAAGACTTGCCCGCCCCCTCTGACCCTTACAGCATCCAAAGTGGGAGGCTGAAGGGCATTCGCGTCCCTAGCACAAGCACCGGTATGGAGGTCGTGTCATCAATTCGCCCGGTGCTGGTAATACGGCCAGTGTCAAAGGCAATTTCAGGCAGCATGATGGGGCTGGCTCAACAGAGGCATACCCTTACGCCTGGGGAGTATCCACAATAAACGCAGCTCCTTGCGCTTGATAATCTTGTCCATCTGATAGTGCAACCATCACGCACCCAGCAGCAGCTAACCAGGTTTTTTCTGGTCAGCCGACGGTTGAAGATATAATCCACTACCAGCCTGCTGCGGCAAAATGGCCGCCCGGCGCTGAATAAGCCCCCAAGGCTGGGTTGCCTGGTGCCAGCCAGTTTTGGCTAAGAAAATACAACGCCGCATCTTGGGCCAAACGTGCCGTCGCTCAAGAGGCTTCTGCAGTCGCTTCCAGGTTGATATAACGCCATATACTCGTGAACCCTGGCTTGGAAGCCCCGTCGCGCTAACTGAAGTTTGCAAGTCAGCTGCGGACGCTTTTCTCAGGAAACGAAAGACAATGACATTATGGCTGTCCTTCTGGCATCGCTGGGGTTCCTCGCTTGCTGACCTGGGACCTGCGCCGCTATGCGTAAGCCCGAAGCCTGATCGATATCCCGAACCTACGCAGCTCGCACACCATCCCCGACCCCCCGTGGCGGTGGTGGCTGCTATCGTGCTGACCTTCTTGTTTGGTAATTGGCCATTTGCTAGCGCTCGACACGTTGGTCGGATGGCCTCCGTGATCGACTTCTTGGTGGCGGTTTTTGCTGATAGCGATAATGGGGTTTCCCCGCGACGATACGGCTCAACGCAGCGTGGGCTACTCAGATTTGGTTTCGTTCACTTTAATCGGAGCAGCCTGGGTTCTTTTTCTGGTTGCCCGAGCTGCCAAGATTACTGGTATTTGCATCGCTTTGATCTGGGGTGGGCCCGGGTAACCTGTTTGCTTGGCGTTTTCCTGGTATGGATGTGAATCTTTCAATTATGGATGGTATTGATGGCAATAGGCGGGCGTTGAAGCCATTTGTGCTCGCCGGTGGGTGCCTTGCTGTATGTTTCTGGTGGGGCACGAGTCGGGGCGTTAAACACCGCTATGTTCTACCGCGGTGTTGGTGGCTTTTTTATGCTGGAACTTTCCGCCCTGCTCGTACTTTTATGGGCGACGTAGGCAGTGGTTTCTGGGGGTAAATCACTCTGGGAGCATTGCGCTGCATTCCCAACGTTGTATGGCGCCCCGAGCTGTTTCTGGGCATGGCTGATATTGCTGGAGGTTTTATTGGCCGATGCTAACCTTCACCTTGCTTCGTCGCATTATGCAACGGGCAAAAAGGTTTATGAAGCTCACCGGACCCATGCCCTATCAGTACGCTGCACGGCGATTTTCAATCGCAACCGACGCGACTACAGCTGGGCGTCCTTGCTTATCAAATATAGGCTGGCTAATGCCTTGGGCATTCTCTGTTTGGCACTTGGCTATATGGATGGGCTCGTGGCCATCTGCCATAGCGGAAATATGTACCGTTAATCGGATTGGCTGTTTTGGCTGAAAGGCAGGTAAGCCGGAGCCGCAGCATCTTAGCTCCAAGTGTTTAACATAATAATGACCAAGTAAGCTTGTTTGTGGGGAATCAAGGCAGGTACCATTCGCGACTAATGGGAATGCGCCCGTAAAAGTGCGCCGCTCAAATATTCGTTTAGGCCTACATAAACATGGATGTTCGGCATGCCCGCTGGCAAGTTCTTCAGGCGGGTACGTTGGATAATTGTTTATTCATAAGTCGGTATCAAGTGCAGACATTCGTCGGATTGGAATTGGCGGCGGTATTTTGGCAGTCCCAATTGAGCTCTCGTAGTGCTCCATTTAACCATACTGAGGTTTTTTATGAAAGGTATCGTTCTCGCTGGCGGCTTGGCAACGCGCCCTTATATCCATTACCCAAGGGTGTAAAAATCCAAGCAGCCTGGTCCCGGTCTACGATAACCCATGGTTTATTACCCCCATCTCGGTTCTGATGCTGGCGGGCATCAAAGGATATTCTGATCATCAACCACGCAGAAGAGCCAGCCCCAGCTTCATCGCGCCCTTCTGGGTGATGCTCCTGAAATGGGCTCCGCTTTGGAATACGGGTAACCACAACCCTCTCCTGATTGGTCTGGCTCAGGAGTTCATTCTGGGGCGAAGAACTTTAAATTGGCAGTGATGATGTGTGCTCGTTCTAGCGACAACATTTAATTACGGCCAATGGTTTGGCGGGAAACGCTCGGCAACGCGGTCAAGAACGCCCAAGCAAGAGAAAAGTCCACCGTTCTTTTGATACCGGCGTTCAAGATCCGGAGCGTTATGGCGTAGCCCGAGTTGATAAGCCATGGCACGGTTTAAGTCAGCCCCCTGGAGAAGAAGCCCAAGGTTCCCAGTCCAAGCTATGGCGGTACTGGTCTGTACTTCTAACCAAATGATGTGATCCAGAAGGCCAAAGAGGTCAAACGTCCTATCGCGGCGAGTTGGGAGATACCATCTAAATCAGAAATGTACCTGGAAGAAGGCCGTCTGAAGGTTGAGTGTTGGGCCGTGCCTACGCCCTGGCTTGAATACCGGTACGCACGGAAAGCCTGCTGGAAAGCCTCGTTCTTATCGAGATACGAAAAGCGCCAGGGCCTCAAAGGTTGCCGTGCCTAGAAGAGATTTGCCTTGTTGAAATGGGCTATATAGATAAAGAGGCAATTGTTGGCCTTGCCAAGCCGCTTAAATCGAAGAACCAGTACGGCCAGTAACTTGATCAAAGTGCGCGAAGAGGGGCCTATTCTTTGATTTTTCACCACCCCAGTCGATCCGGACGTCATTCCTGTTTGAAACGCCAAAGTTGCATGGTGCGAACGCGGCCTTACTTTTGCCGAAACCTTTTCGCCAGGATTGTCTTTGATCAAGCCACCAGCTTTAAAGAAGTCAATTTCATTCAGGACAACGAGTCTAAGTTCCAGTCGAGCGTGCTTGGCGCGGCCTGCACTTTCAGTTGCCCCGCCGCATGCCCAGAGCCAAACTGGGTCCGCGTTGATCAAGGGCGCCGGGCTGGATGGTAGCGGTAGATAATACGCCAGGGCAGCCCCACTTGCCAGCATGTCCGCAGTGGAGCTGACGGAAGAGAATAAACACCAAGCTGTTTGTGCCGCGTGGTTTTGGCCCATGGCTTCGTGGTACTCCGCGATCCACGCGATTTTGCGTACAAGGTAGATAACTATTACTCACCTGAATGTGATCGCGGCCTTGCCTGGAACGAAACCCCGGATATCAAATATTGATTGGCGGATAGCGGAGCAGGATATCAAGCCTGTCTGACAAGGATACGCCGCCAAACAACGCTCGCCAATCTGCGCGATACGTTCCGTACGGCGTTAATTATTATGCGTAAAAGGTATTGGTAACGGGTGCTACCGGCCAACATCGCGCAGTTTCCGGGACCTTGAAGCGCTAAACTCCGAATGTTTTGAAATTCACTTTTGCCGACCGGGCGCAGTTGGATCTTGCTGTTGCTGGGCCAAGTTGCGCAGCATCCTGACAGCGCACCATAACATTTTTATCGTCAAACTGCGCCGCCCCACACCGCGTGGAAACAAAGCCGAGCAGGACGTGTCTGGCCGAGCAGGTCAATCACCATGCAGTTGGTCGAGCTGGCTCAGCGGTAAAAGAGCAGGGCGTCTACCTTATACACGTCAGCACTGACTATGTAATTCGAACGTTGCCATCAAGCCTTAACGGCCGAAGATCATCCTACCGCGCCGGTCAACAACTACGGCCAAACCAGCTGCATGGCGAGCGGCGATTCAATCCAGCGGCGTCAACGCCAGCATTGTGCCGTACCAGTTGGGTTTTACTCCCCCAGCCACGGCAACAACTTTTGGTTAAAACCATGCTCAGGGCTCGGCCGCGAGCGCGATACCGCTTACCGTGATTGATGATCAGGTATGGACAGCCCGCCTACGCGGCCGATCTGGCTGAACGCCCATCATGGCCTGCATCGAACAGCACAAAACAACCCCGCAAACCGGCTGTAATATTTACCATTACAGCAATGCCGGGTGTATGCAGCTTGGTATGATTTTGCCCAAGGCGAATATTCGATCTGGCCGGCAATCCAGTGCAGCGTTCTCCCGATTAGAGAACCAAAGATCTACCCCACCCCGGATCAGGCCGCATTACCGGCGCTGCCTGAGCAAACAGAAATTCAAAGCATCACACCGGTTTTGAGGCGTCCCTTATTGGCGAGAACTCGCTGTGGCCGTATGTCCTGCAAAAAATCAAGGAATGATGCACGTGTCAAATACTGGTTACCGGCGGCGCCTGGTTTTTATCCGGCCTCCGCCGTCCGTGCGTTAATTGGCTCAATGAACCGAGCACTCGTGGTCAATCTGGACAAGCTGACCTAGCAGGCAATCTCGAATGCCCTCAAAGCATTGTAGCGATATCCGCGTTACGCAATTCGAACAGGTCGATATTTGCGACCATCGGCCGAATGAAACGGTGCTCGCCCAACACAATCCTGATCTTATTATGCACTGGCTGCAGAATACACGTGGGATCGTTACATTGACGTCCCGGCGAATTTATTCAGACCAATCTGGTCGTACCATATGTTGCTGCCTGGACCAGGCCCGGCCGTAATTTCCAGACCCCTGAAGTGCAGAGCAAAAGAACCGCCTTTCGTTTTCATCACATATCCACCGATGAAGGTTATGGCGACTTGCCGCATCCCGAAGAGCACGGCCGGGGAACCTAACCGCTGTTCACCGAGGAGACCTCCTACGCACGCCAGCTGCCCGTACTCCGCAGCAAGCCGGGTCTGACCATCTGGTACGAGCCTGGCAGCGGCACCTTCGCTGCCCCACGGTCTGACCAACTGTCGAATAACTACGGGCCCGTATCACTTCCCGGAAAAAACTCGTCCCGCTGATGATCCTCAATGCCCTGAGGCAAGCGCTGCCGGTTACGGCAAAAGGCAACCAGAATTTCGCGACTGGTTGTATGTGGAAGACCACGCCCGGGCACTGGTGTTGGTGGGCTACCCAGGGTACTGTGGGCGAAGACCTACAATATCGGCGGGCATAATGAAAAGCAGAACATCGAAAGTAGTGCACACCATTTGTGATCTGCTGGAGAGCTCTGTCCGCGAGATGAGGCACCTACAAAGACCTGATCACCACGGTTCAGGACCGCCCTGGCATGATAATGCGCTACGCCATCGACCCGCAAGCAAGATCGCAGCGTGAGCTGGGCTGGGTGCCAAAGGGAAACCTTTGAAAAGCGGCATTCGCAAGAAACGGTCCAGTGGTACCTGGATAACCAAGCCTGGTGTCAACGAGTAACAGGAGGCAGCTACCAGCGAGAGCGCTTTGGGAGGTAGTAATCAGCCATGAGGGACTTTTTCCCCCCATATCTCCCTTTGGCTTCGCACAAGACACCTGGCAGAAACGACGACTTTAATCTACAACCTATCAAAGCGCGAGGTAGTGGGGCGCTTATTCGGGGTCCTTTTGTGGTAAATCTTCTGGTCGTTTCTCACCCCGACCTGCCTGCTCACAGTGTTTTACATTTCGTGTTTGGGTGGAAGAATATTTCAGCGCGCTGGGGTTGATGAGTGCAAAGCGGCCCATTGGACTTTCGCCGTCGCCTGTTTGCCGGTTGTTGAATATTCAACTTTTTCTCCGAGTGCATTGGGCCGCACCCAACTCCTTTGATCATAGCCCAATGCCAACTACGTCAAGAAGGTCGTCTTTTCCGCTTGGAAGGTCCTGACCCTGGTGACCTTGCTGCAGCGTTATTTTCATCTCGCGCGGGCTACATCAATCCTGTGATAATTGGAATGACGCTCTCAAGCTGGGAAGTTTTCTTGCAATATGTTGTTTGGTGCCGATCATCTTCCGCGCCTTTTTGCGAATTCTTAGTACTTGGCCTCACTGGGACTGTCGGCAATGGTTGTGTACCTGCGCGACCATCGGCCAGCTACGTCGGGTTTTAACTGCAATGAATGTTTCTTTTGAGTCCCATCTTTTACCCGCTCTCCAGCGTCGCGATAAATTTCATGTGGGATTTATCAGTGAAACCCTCTGAACCTTTGTGATTGAGCAAGTCCGGGCTGTCATGCTACGGGCGTTCATGCTAATTGGGTCGGCTCGGTTACTATAGCTTGGCCAGTCTATTGATCGGTTATCTGGGCTTTGTCCCGTATTTCAGAAGACAAGAAAGGGGTTTGCAGATGTTCCTCTGATGTAGCCATTGCCCGTCCAGGACCTGTCCAAATGCTACCAAGATCTATGACCGCTCCGCAGGAATCGGCTGAAGCAGATCTGATGCGCAGCCGCAGAACAATACTATCGCGAATTCTGGGCGCTTGACGGGGTCAGTCTTCGAGGTTGGGCGTGGGAAACAGTTTGGCATGCGTCGGGCGTACGGGAGCGGTAAATCGACGCTGCTGCAAATGTCTGCGGCACGCTTAAATCCCACCAGTGGCGCAGTACAGACCCCGGTAAGGTGGCAGCGCTCCTTGAACTGGCTCAAGGTTTCAACCCGGAGTTTACGCGGTCGTGGAAAACGTTTACATGTTCAGCCCATTTACGGTCTGACCACCGTGAGCAGGTGGACAGCCGGTTTCCTGAGATAGCCGCATTTGCGGATATCGGTGGACCATATTGAACAGCCGTTAAGAACTACTCCAGTGCATGTATGTTCGTTTGCGTTCGCCGTCATTGCGCATGTTTGAATGCGGACATCCTCGTTAATCGACGAAGCGCTAGCAGTAGGTGAGCGGTCTTTCACCCAAAAGTGCATGCGGTTCATTCGCAAGTTTAAAAGGCAACAGGCACACTGCTTTTCGTTAGTCATGACATGAGTTCGGTTTTCTAAATCCTGTGCGAGGCGTCATTTGGCTGCACGAAGGCAAGTTACGAAGAAGCTGGCCGCGGCAAAGGACATTGCAGAGAACTATCTGCAATACACCCTGCAAGAGGTTTCTAAACGGTGAGCGCAGCGCTAAAGCCTCATTGACCGCACGCAAGGAGCGGGCCAAAAGACATTCAGGCTCCAGAATACAGAGGACGCAGCTGATACAGAGATCTCCGCTCGCGATTGATTACCGCAGCCTGCCAACAGTAATCAACAATCTAAGCGACGCAACGCTTGAAAACGGGATCCGGCCGAGATTGTCCTCAGTAGAGCTGTCCAAAGCTGTCGGGCGATGCAGATGGCGTGTTTTGCGGTGGGGAGTTGCCTGCATGAAGATCGTGCAACCGCGGGCAACTGCCGAGATCGCGTCCAGCCGTTAAATTGGCTTTCCTCGTAAGAGATAGATTGGGCAAGACTTATTGGGCGAAAACACGTTTGCCCGTCACCCAATTCAGCCCGGTCTCTGTCAGCGGCAGGTGAACAATCGAAGCCTCTTTTCAGATTTCGGCCTGCCCTATTGCTGCCCAATGGCCATAACGTAGTCCCATGGCCTCGCTTTGCTGATGGGGCGGACCTCTACGAAAAACGTACAGCATCAATGGTTTACACCGACGCCCTGTTATCATGTCTGCTGTTAGCAAGGTTGCTTGGGGCCTCGTTGCGTGCTTCCGAAGAAATTCTAGTTTGAGAAAATATTGACTGAAATCGCTGCTGGAGCTCTATAAAAAAGAACACGAGGGCAGGTTGTCAGATAAATGGTCACTTTACCTGACTGAGTAACGATCGCCTTTTTCATTCCTATCGTACACCTCCCGTGCGCTTGCTCGAGATAGGCTACAGAATGTGGGTCCCCACTAAGAGCTTCTGGAGCAAATACTTCGCTGATGCCGAGCACTTGAGTTGGCTGTGGATAATCATCTGGGTTTGTACACAGCTCAGCTATGAGGATCAACGCATAATCGGTGATTGTTCGCTGAACCGGCCCAACACGGAATGAAGCCTTCCAGCGCATCCGTCGACCGCAGCCTCGTCCTTCGACCTGATATTGACGATGGCTCGCATACTCCTCGGACCAATCGTCAAATCTTCAGCCCGCTACTTCCCGACCCTAAAAGAAGGGCGGGTTATTTTATCGCTGAAGACTCTCCACTGCAGCTACTGCAAGAGTTCGAAGGCGGCCTGTAATATGCCCCAGTCATCAATCGCGTTCCTTCAAAACGATTGGCAGATATCGTCAATTTTGAACCTGGGGTCATGCTCGCTGATCGCGCAGAACTGCTAAGGAGTTTAGCGAACACTATTGGGGTCCGCTTTCGATGAAACCTCCCTGGCGCAAATTCCACTCGGTAGCCTTCATCAAGTTTTCGATGTGTGTAATCGAGAAAAAGAAGCTGAAGAAAACCTTCTTGGCTCAAGATTTATTGCCGGAAAAATCGAACTGGTGGTGCCTGCCACGCCGATTTTGCCGCACCGACGCTTGCTTCTCCTGGCCAGTCCAATAACCGCTTGTCAGCCTTAGAGCGGGCACTGAACGGCTGTGGGGAAAGCTGCCTGGAGCGATGCGCGCAGCTGAAGTACGAGCGCGGCCTTAGTCTGAACAAATAGCAGAGTTGAGAGCCCCTGAGGCCGCTCGTACAGAACACGTCACAGAGAGCGGATAGGCATACGCTTTGAGGGGACTACAGGAAATTGTCTCCTCAACGAGTTGGAAAGTGACAGCACCCTTGCGCAAGGTGGGTGCGGGAAGCCAAGCTGGCGCAGACGCTTGCAGTCATCCCCGCCCAGGCAAAGTCCTTGCGCACAATGTGTCCCAAGGCACAGCTTCCAAATTAGCTGAATGTTTTAAAACGCGAGGGCTTGCCAGGGCCATCCGCAGACGCCTGGCGGCCCAGGGAACATATGCTCCCGCACAGGATTATGGCCGAAATGGGGTACGTCGATTTGAACACAATCCAGCGAGGCCCTGATCGTCAGCCATCACTTCGCGGTATTGATGCCAATGCCCCAAAACCCATCCGCGTATATCAGTGTTATGCAGCCTATAACCCCCACTTGAAGCTGCTGGATGAAGCCATCTGGTCGGTGGCGCAACAATGTATCCGTTCTGGGAAATGTGCATGCCGACGAGCATCGACCCACGCAGGAGTCAAAACAGCTGTGACCAAACATGCTGACAGAAGATGATCGAATCAATTTGATTTCCGCCAGCGAAAACGGCCAATATTCTCAAAAGCAACCAACTCTGCTCTAAGCCTTGCACCGCGAGTACATCGCCCTTTTGGACCAATGATGAACCTGTTAAACAGAACACGCGTTGGTACTGGGTTGCCGAAGCAATTATTGAAATCCGATTCAGCCTTCTGTATTCCGACGAGGAATAAACTCTTCGTAGACGCGAGCGTTCGGGCCTATTTCAAGTGTGAATACAGACCCGGAGCTCATGCTCGCTCACAACATGATTGTCACCTGGGGTTATAGGAGAAAGAATCATTTGATCATATCGGAAGGCTTTCGCACCGGGCGTTGAAGGTGCGCAGGATTATGATCTCGCCTTGCGCGATCTAAGAGCAGTACGGCCTGATCAGAATCGTCCATATCCCCAGGATCCCTGTAACCACTGGCGTGCTTCCGGTAGACGGCTTTAACAGGCGCGTCAAAGGAACTAGCGGCTGAAAGCGGGTCGTCGTGCGGTAAGTGGAGCATTTGCAGCGGCTTGGTATCGACGCGGACGTCCACGCCTGCGCAGCTGCGGCCCGGATGAACCGCGTGCGCTACAAGCTGCCTGAATGCCTCTCCCCCAGGTCAGTATCATCATCCCCACGCGAGACCCGGATTGACCTGCTATCAGTGTGCATTGAGTCCATTCGCTCGCGCTCACTTATGCAGCTATCGAGATTATTGTCGTTGATACGGCAAGTACGGAAAGTGAAAAACCGCAAGTACTGGAACAACGCTAAAGCAGATGGCATCCAAAGTCATTCAACAGTGATAGCCCTTCAATTTTTTTCCAGGCTGAACAACCTAGGCGCCCCTCGAAGCGACCGGTGAATACTGGTGCTGATGAACAATGATATCGAAATAAACTGTGTCAGATTGGCTCGAAGAAATGGTCCTCTTACGTCTGCGTAGCGAAATCGGTCTGCGTGGGAAGGCGAGGTTTCCTGTATCCGGATGGCAAGGTTGCAGCATGGCGGCGTTATACTCGGGAATTGGCGGCGTAGCAGGTCAACTCCCCAATGTACGCGTCCCCAGGATCGAAACAGGATACTTTGGGCGAGCGCATTGCAGCCAAGAGCTTTGAGCGCAGCACTGCAGCGTGGCCTATTGGGTACGCAAGGGATGTGTTCGATGCAGTTTGATGGCTGGATGAGGTCTTTCGCCTGCATTCAATGAATGTTGATTTTTTGTCTCAGGTAAGAGCCGCAGGTTACCGCAACGTTTTGGACTCCTACGCCGAAATGAATTCACCACGAGTCCGTTTCCACCGTGGACGTGAAGACACCCAGAGAAAAATCGCGCGCTTTAACGGAGAGGTTGTCAAGGATGATAGAAAGATGGGGCGATGCACTTTTGAATGATCCGGGCTTATAGCCCGACTCTGACGCTGGATCACGAGATTTTTGGTTTGGCCTGCCGCCACGCAATCAAGTTACTGCTTTTATGAGCGAAGTAGACTCACGTATGGCGCCGCTGTGCATGCGATCTGGACGGTACATTGTTGCGTTCGCGAACCTGTTTACTGGAAACGGGTGTGGCATTTCTCCGGGAAAACCCGCTGCGTGCTGCAAAAGCCTTGCTGTGGTTGCGGCAAGGAAAGCAAACCCTGAAGGCGGAACTGGCCCCAGCCACAATATTGATGTCAGCGTATTTGCCCTATGATCAGGCTGTTATTGACTGATCACGTCCGCTCGGAGTGAAAGGCCGCAAGGTGGTCCTTGGCGACCGCAGCACCAGATTCTCGCTGACAGGTAGCGGCGCACCTGAAACCTGTTTGATGCCGTACTTGGCGCTAGACGCCAGTCGTAATTTGTCCCGCACATCGCAAAAGCGTGACT
>Ga0163217_1078697_pt1 | contig 19171 bp, 21 predicted proteins | sample SynspAceP_FD_185933 | JGI IMG/M metagenome (GOLD analysis project Ga0163217, IMG submission 185933) | Saline lake microbial communities from Ace Lake in Antarctica - Synechococcus sp. Ace-P (PacBio error correction) | ecosystem: Environmental > Aquatic > Non-marine Saline and Alkaline > Saline ...
GATAAGAGATGATTTGGTTCATGCTCAAAACCAACAATGCACTTGGATTTCAAAGTCGGGTAACACAGAGGTCACCGAATCGCGACTAAATCGAAGAGTTTTGAAACCGCGGTTTTGAAACGTCAATGACCCGGGGCAAGTTTGAAAATGTCGCACGAGCAGCATTCCTCCGGTCATCCGCCCGTGTTTCGTAGCGTAACCCTGGATCAAGGGCGCCGTAAGCAACACGCCCACATACGGACGAAACGATACCGCAATCGTATCGAGTCTCCCAGTCCCCGGACGCAAGCAAATTTCAGGCGGTGGGATTCCAGCCCCGTTGGAAATCAGCAGCATTGATGCGGGCGGTCGGAATTTGCCGGACGCTGGAAATGACGGGCCGTTGGAATGTTGCAGCTTACCGGTTCGTGCGGTCCACCGCGCCTACGAACGTTTGCCATCAGCGGGCCGGCGGACGAGAAGAGTTTCCAATTATGAAAAATGGACGCCGCCGCTCTCTGTGGCATCGGATGTTAGTTGCAAACTGCGCCGAGGTGGATGCTGGACATAGTGAAGCGGCCGGAGGTTGCCTGGAAGCTCACGCAACTCGCAACACTCGCTTGACATCGTCAGTCAACCATCGCACCCCAGCTGGTGGCGAATGCGTTGATCTCGTCGATCGGGTTAGAAGTCGTCAAAGGTCCAACAGTTGTTCGGTGTAAAACAAAATCGTAAGCAAGGAATGTATCCCGCCGTCACGGCAAATTGAGTCCGATCCGGTGTTGATAATGTGGTAAGTATATGCTTGAAATTCCAGGTGACCAGGTACGCCATTCCTTGCACGGCAGACAAACGATATGGGCAGCATCCACGAGGCTCCGTTTCGGAACGGCTTGCCCGCCAGCAGAGCTTTCGGCCCAACGACTCCGCTTCGTCCGTCGGCCGCAAAAATGTCCCGATGCCATTTGAATAACCGCCAATCGTTCCGCAAGCAGCCGTTGAGTCGCCACACACATTCGGTATCACGAGATCAAGATTTTCAATCGGAAAGCGGTCCGATGCCGGCCACCACCTCCTGGTGGACATGGCGGGCCTGCATAACTGGATCTGAGTGATCACGTGAGGCGATCTCCAAGAACGGTGTTTCGAGGTAGAACGTTCACAGCCCCGCCATTGTAACCGGATGCCAACGAACCAACTCGCCATCAGCCGCGCTCACAATCGAAAATTGAATGGGAAGCAGCAAAAGAAACATGTTAGCGTCGTTTATGGCATTCTGCTGGCGAAACGCGAAGACACGGAATGACTCTGGTTGTCGAGCAGTCCGTTCTTTCGCTGCGTCTCGCGAAATACCGTGGCACAACAAGTCGTTCGATGATCGTTGGAACCGCTGTACCATTCCAAGGTCAGTGAAATTCGGACCGCCACAATCCGCCAGCAGATCGCGGCGAGGAGAACGAAGGCGGTGTGAAAAGTTACGCATGTCAAATCCGTTCAGTCCTTCAGGACGGTGCCTCTCAATCAAATAACTTGCCATCAGCCGGCGCCGACGAGAGATTAAACCACTGCCAAAAAAACGTGACTTCGCCGCTCCGTTGCAATGGATTGTTATTTGCAGCACGGGTCAGTCTAGTAGCGGGACGATGATACCATAGCGAACCACGCGAGCGAAGTCAGCAGTCAAGGCCGGATTTATGGTCCAATTCGTCGCCATCACGATATTTCCGGTGACCCGGATACAAGCACCCGACCAACCTGGAGAGAAAGTCAAGATCGTGACGGTCAATTGCAACCCATTCACGTCGTGAACTACGCCCCCCCTAAGCATAGACGACATTCCATCTGGTGTCGACAATCCAGTCCGAGTGCAGGAGCACGGCCGCTAAGAGCAATATTAAACAAGCCAACACGTAGCCATGCGAAAAACTTCGTCACAATAGCAACAGACGAAAAAGATGGATCGACGCAGTGCAACCGTTGGTGCCCTGCGGCCGGCCAATCAAAGCGTAATCGTGAAGGTGCAACCAATGAAGACAGGTTCCAATAATCGTTAACAGCAACCGCGACTCAGGAAACGAGCGGAACTTGCCACCATAGTGAATCCTGCCAATAGCGAAGAACCGTCGAACGTCGGCGGTGCTCAGAAAAGCTTGACGAGAGAGCGACAAAACTGGCGGAATGGCCGTGGCCCGCAAAAACGAAGAAATTCCGTTTCGAACATGCGGAATCATCTCGGTTACGCATAGATTTCAATCAAATAACTTGCGGCGTAACCGAAGACGACGTGACGTTGGTGAATGGCCCTGTTATTAGATCCGATCTTCGTCCGCCATGGTTATCCGCCCGTCATGCGATCCAGGTTCAGTCAAAAATCGTCGCGTTGAGTTCTCGTGGCGTCCGCCATTCTAATACCATGCCTCTTCGCCGCAGTGCCTTTTGCGTTTCGCCAACATCAGATGACAAAATACCGGCGTCGATTAGACAAGAAGTGCCGCCAGTCGGAGAAGTTTTGGCCCGCATTTTAACGCGGGTTCATCGTGTTTCCCGTAGACGCGTTCGTTACAGCATCCAGGACCAATCAACGAATAGCAGCCAACGTCTCGTCGTCTTCAAGTGGGTCGCGCGCCATAATCCGTCAGGTGTGTCGGTGTCTCGGATGCGGCAATCAACGCTAGCCAATCATTGGATCGCATTCTCGAGTTTGCGTTTGCAGCCATGACAGGAAAGTCCTAGCCGCGACGGTATCGCAAATCACGAGTTCGCCTGGCAGCGATTGGTGTCCATTGCACTTCAGTCGGATAACGTTTGCGATAAAACCCGCGTATGTGGTCGTAGCGGAGGCGTACAATGGCGAAGCCAACCGCGTCAGCGGAAAAGCACATACTGCGGTTCATCGCCGTTGTTCTAGCGCACCCTGGATCACCGCGTCGCGACATGCCCAGAACGTTGGCGTACCGCGATGATATCGAATCGCCGAATCCGGGACGCAAGCCAATTTCAGGCGTCGGAAATCACGGGCGTTGATTTCAGACTTTTGGAATTCTCACGGCCCCCGCCGTAGTCCGATGCAATCATTCGGTCTACGAACGGTAGCGGTAACCGTGCGATCCATACCGTGATTGAGCGTAGCGAAGTTTAAGCTGAATATCGCTAACGGTCACCGATTGTTCCGCGTTTTCCGCCTGTTTGATGTTTTCGGGTGTGTGCAGCGTGATTGTACCGGCAAGAAGGCGACCGCGATCAATCGACCGTTGACAGGTTTTGTGATTTAGTGACCGAGGGTTTGTCGACTCGACTGTTTTGCGATTGGATCAGGCCGGCAAGCCAAAGACCGCGCACTTAATCTGCAAACCTTTTGGTGATCAAACTAGCAATCGAATGCCTAGTAACTGGGTCGGCACGACGATCGAACCGCGCAACTATCTCGTTGGATTCAGCTCGCCGCGAAAAGTGAAACCGCCGCCACATCCCTGCGAGCGGACGTACGACACTGGCGCGCGACAGGCGTGCCCACCACGAGAAGCCGCGACCTCCAGGACGGATGGTTCTGCCTTCGTTTCAAAGTTGCTTGCGTGCGTTTTTTGGTGTCATTGCGCAAATGCAAATCCGTCGGTATTATGGTACCGCTCTCAATTTTACGCGGTCACGTTCAGACTGATTTAGTCTCTTGCGAAATGCCCGCGATGTAAACAGACCCAATGGGGTACCGATGCGTATCCAGGTTACAGAGGGCGTGTATATCAGCCCGTAAATGTGAGACGTCAATTACACGGCGCTAGGTACACCCAAAAACAATGTAAACAAACCGGCAAAGAAGCGGCCAACCACCTTGGCAATGACCAAGATATCGACAAGGAAGTCATTTGAAAATAAAATGACAACAAGCCGAATTGGGCAAGCCCTCTTTATCTTGGTCGGACTTCAAATAATCGCGGATGTTTGTCCCGCCGTGCAAAAACCGGGATCTTATTGCCAGCTTTCCGTACCGCAGTCCAGCAGACATCCGAACCGTGTCTGTCAATTGCCCTCATCGCATTCTGGCAGGCCACATGTGGCACTTTAATCGCTGTGGCAGAACGTTGGCGTAACCGTGCGATCCAATACGTGTTGATTGAAGCGTAGCGAAGTTTCAAGGCTGGAATCGCTTCGTTACCGCATTGTTTCCGCGGTAGCTTCCGCTGTGGCTGTTTTGACGGTTGGTTTTGCCAGCTTCGATTTACCGAACTCAGCGACCGCGAACAATCGACCGTTTGACAGGTTTTGTGATTTGTGTGACCGAAGTTTTGGTCGCATCGGACTGTTTGTCGATTGGAAACATGGTCCGGCGAGCCAAGACGGCGCACTATCTGCACCTTTTGGTTTGATCAAACTAGAATCCGAATGCCGAGCCAAACGGTAATCAACACAGCTATCGACCGCGCAACTACTCGTTGGTTCAGCTCGGCCGCGAGGTTGGAAGCCGCCGCTACGTCCTGCATCGGAAACGTTTGCGATAACCGCGAATGTTGTACGTAGCGGAGCGTAAAATGGCCGAAGCCAGCCGCCGTGCGGAGAGCCATTACTGCGGTTCATCGCCGTTGTCGTAGCGCACCCTGGATCACGCCAATCGCGAACATGCCAGAGAACGGTTGGTCATACTGCGATGATATCGAATCGCCCCCAGAAACGGGACGCAAGCAGTATTTCAGCGTCGGAAATCACGGCGTGTTGGATTCAGACGTTGGACGAATTCAGCGGCGCGTAGCCAGCAATCATTTCGGTCCTACGAACGTAGCAAGGTCAACCGGGAAGCGGAACCAAATCGAAAAGAGTTGAAACGCGCTTTTTGACGTTAATGACCCGAGTAAGTTGGAATTTGTTGCGAGAGCAGCATCCTCCGGTGCCAACCGCCGTTGTTCCGTAGCGTACCCTGATCAAGCGCGTACAACACGCCACATACGGACCGAAACGATACCTGCAAAAATCGTATCGAGTATCCGTCCAGAGCAACATTCGGCGTCGGATCAGGCGTGAGATCAGCCAGCATTGGATGCGGCGTCGAAATTGCGTTCGCTGATTCAGGCGCGGAAGTCAACGGCGTGAACATGTGCACTTACGGCTCAGTGCGGTCACAGCCCTACGAACCGCACGATTCAACGTGTATGCGGAACCCAAATCGAAAAGAAGTTCAAGTTGCGAATTAACGTCATGATCCAAAAGTAAAATTCCGCATGACAGCCATACTCGCGTGCAATCGATGTTCGTAGCGTACCCTGGATCACGCGCGTAGCAAACACGCCAGATAACGTTGGCCGTATGATACAGAGTCGCCAAAGCGAGACCGCAAGCAATTTCAGGCGTTGATTAACCAATTGGCGAACCAAGGAACGTGACGTCCGTTAGGCAGAGAGATTCATCAAATCCCGAAAGGCGCGATTTCAGGCCTTGCCAGCATGCTGAGTGCAAAACCAATGCATCCATTCCGCCCTACGAACCCCCCTGGCTCCGAAAAGTTAATCACCGGTTTAATCAGAACGAGATATCCAATGCTTCCCATTTCAAACCCCTTCATCTCCATGAAGCGATCAGCTTTATGCCCGTTGCCCAGTGCCGAAGCTCGATTGCGGATTTAGTAAAAACCATGCATTCTGTTATCACAAAGCCGACGGAGCATTATAAATCGCATTCAGCAAAGACCTCTTGCACAGCCTGTGTTGACGTTACTGGTGACAGCTTCGCTTGGAAGCGATTCGCGTTCCCCCGACGTGTCACCCGGCGACCATATCAACCCCCTGGTCTCCGCTTCAAGCTGACGGTCGCCTTTACGCAGGGCGCCGTAGCGTGTCAGCTATGTAATGGCTCGACGTCAATGCCCCGTTTATAAATACTCGAAACGCCAGCTCCCTCATTCACGTGGACTCTTTTGGTTTCGCCGCAGCGACAGCCTCCCCGCAGAGAATAAGAACGCCAGCAAAGGAGATGTCAAGGCAAGTCCGCGAGACGCAAAACGGCAGCGACTCCGAGCACCAAGCGATAAGCCAATAGCTAGGAAAAGCCCCACACCCATTCTGTTTTCTTCAGCGTCCCTGCCAAAAGAATATCGCCAGGATTCGTATGTTTAAGTCGGAAAATGCTTCGGCTTCACGAATATCGACCGCAAAAATCGTTCAAGTCCAAATCGCGATTAGAGTCGATGCCAAAAGAGAATGAACTTGCGCAAGAGCAAGCATCCCGATCACCCGGTTGTTCTTCGGCGCAGCCTGGGCCATGTTGCGTCGCGACGCTAAACCACACAGATTGGCGATGTCGCTATGGATAATGATCTGCCAAACGAGACCAAGTAATGCATCGTTGGATCCTCAGGCGTCCGGAAATGGCGGCCGTGAACCTAAAGGCGTTGGACATGGCACGTCAATTCAACGCCCAGCAACTTCCGCCTACGAACGTTTACGCATCACCGTGAGAACGCGCGGAAGTCGTTGTGGTGGCCAAGTGCCCTGCTCGCGTCTCGGTGGATCGATGGTTTACCGCCCTAACGTGCTCTCTAACACCTCTAGTTGTTCAACAAGTTTAGCATAAAAAATCTACGTCGCGATCCTTCTCCAGAACTCACCCACAGGGAATAGTCGTTTCCATCTTCAAAGCGCACGTTGCAAGCGTTGAATCGTCGCCATGAAATCGCTTTGCGCTTTAAGTTGCACCCTGAAATTTCCGTCATAATCTGTCGTCCAACCACTCAAGCGTCCGTAGTCGTCGTGTATGAAATCAACGTTCGTTTGTGAAGAGGTTCCGTCACCGGAGTCACCCGCAGCGGAATAGAAATAGAGGACGCGTTCATTGGCCCGAGCACACGCATTTGTGAAATCTGTGAAAAGTGAGTGCAGGAATCTTGGCCCTGGCGGGAGTGGCCTCGATGGACGTCCAGTCGCCGGAACCTAGCCGTAAGGACGAACGCAAACAGCGCGATGGAGCACCAGTGAAATTAAGCCAAACACGGCGACGCAACCGAACCAGGTTGGACTGAGTTTTCGATCATCCAATCCTCAAGAGTTTTCAAAATGTGTGGCGTAACGTAAATGGATCACATGCGGACGAGGATTCACACATCGATAAACCTAGAACTCGCCGCTCCGGGCATCCCGGCTTGTCTAGCGTCCCGCATCCACGCGCGTAGCGACGCGCAACACACGGTTACCGATACCCGCAATCAATATCGAGTTTCGAATCACACGCAAGCAATTTCGTGCTCGGATTTCCAGCGCGTTGGAAATCAGCAGCATGGAACGCAGTCGCGGCGTCGCGGTTTCGCTGGATTCAGCGTCTGAAATCAAACAGCTTGAATGGTGCAGCTTACGGCTCAGTGCCGGTCACCAAGCGCCACGAACGTAGAGGTCCAACCGGGAAGCGGGCCAAATCGAAAGAGTGAAACCGCGTTTTTGACGTTAATACCCGGCAAGTTTGAATTGTCGCGAGAACAGCATTCTCCGTGCAGCGCCGTTGTTCGTAGCGTACCTGGATCAAGCGCGTAGCAACCGCCCACAATACGGACGACGAACCGCAATCGTATCGAGTCTCCAGTCCCGAAGCAAGCAATTGTTCCGGGCGTGGGAAATCAGCAGCATTGGATGCCGGCGTCGGAATTGCGGGCGCTGGAAATCTAGAACGCGGAAATTTTTTGGGCTTGACAATGCAGCTTGCGGTTCAGTTCGTCAACCGCCGTCCCACGAACGGTAGACATTCAACGGAAGGACGGACGAATTGACTCTCAACTCAGAAAAACTCGCAAAGCCGTCCTCCGTGCAATGTCAATGTTCTGCTTCGTTTAAGTGACCGCAGGATTGGTTCACAATCATCGCCGCCCTGAACGATCCCTGGGAGTCCCAAGGATAGTAATCCAACCATCAGGATCACTCCTCCGGAACGAAACCGTTGTCGTCAATATCGCTCAGCAGTGTCCTATAAGGGAAGAACAGTTTGGTCAATAACTGATGCTGGTATTGATCGATCGAAATGGAGTGCCGTGTGAATCGAGATTGGGGTTCTTCTATGCAGCCAGCGAGCTCCTTCCGCACGGCAGCGGATCAGCACAACAGCGATCGTAGAGTTGAATGCGTCAACGCGACGATGCCGTGAAGTGTGGATTAGTGGCAGAACGTCAGAGGATCAACTGGGCGGCGACGAAGCCGATTCACCATTCGATAAACCTTGACTCGCCCTCCGTTGCATGCCGCCTTTGTCCTAGCGTAACCCTGAAATCCAACGCGTCAGCAACACGCCACATACGACCGACGATACCTCGTAATCGGTATCGAGTCTCCAGTCCGGACGCAAGCAATTTCAGGCGTGGGATTCAGCGTTTGAAATCAGCAGCAATTGGATGCGGGGCGTCGGGAACGCGGCAACTGGAATCAGACGCTCGGAAATCTCGGCGTTGGACGATGCCGCTTTGCGGTCAGTTCGGTCAACCCGAGCGCCTACGAACGCAGAAGGTTCACGGGTAACGTGGCACCGCAGCGGAGGCGGTAAAATGGCGAAGCCCAACCGCCGTGTGGTAGGTGACGCGTTACCTCCCGTGCACGCTTTGTCGTAGCGTACCTGGGAAGCACGCGCGTAGCGACGTGGCACATACGTCCGGTGATACCGAATCATATACCGAATCCGATAAACCCGGACGCAAGCAATTTTCGGCGTTGGGTTTCCAAGGCGTCGGAAATCAGCAGCCTTGGATGGCAGCGTGGCAAATACGGGCGCCTTGAATCAAGGCGTTGGAATCACAGCGTTGGACTCGAATGCAGCTTGCGGTTGTCAAGTTCGTCACCACGTCTAGAACGGCGGCCATCACTGGGGGACGGACGATTGATTGACCATTGTCAAGCAACGCGCAGCCGTCCTCCCGTGCAAATGTTCATGGTCGTCTGCTGCTTGACGTATGATTGTCAGGCGGGCGGCCAGGCTCGTGTGGCTCTCGAAGGCCCCAAAATGTGCCTGCCATCGAGATCGCACGGATAGTAAACGATTCAACGAAAGCTGTGCGTGTTAACGTCGCAATGATTTCTTGAGTTGTTCACCGTCAGTTTGGTCAACGCCTTTCCTGTAACCAGTCCAGTGCAATCTCTAGAAATTAATACGCGTTTTATATCGAAGGCAGCAACCGCCATTCGTAATGAAGTTCAAAATCAGGATGAAGAATCGGTCGATGCGTCCCAAACCCTCGATGGACGGGCCAGTCCCTCTAAATCTCGAGCGTCTTTTAGAAAAAGGCCTTCAGGCGCACCAAACGAACTTATTGTCGGAGGTTTGAACGCTCGTCGAGGTGACCTCGCGCGATCTGCTTGTTCTCGCCGTTCTCTTCTCGCCAAGTTTTGACGAGTTCTTCTGGAATCTCGCCCGTCCTTTTAGGTGCCCGTAGAGACGTCCAGAGCAGTACCAGCAAGCAAACATCGATTGCATTCCCGGCCGCGAAACTCCCATGTGCAATCGCGTCCGCTTTTGTTTCATCGGGAACCCCTCCGGCTGGGCGGCCATGACGGCTCGTGTGCTGCCTTTGCCGCGATCAAATGACCCATGGAAATCTCGTTCGCCAATGTGGGGCACATATCAAGGCCAACGAAGATTTCCATCGTCCGGCTTCGAATGCCCATCGGGATCTCTTGAAAGGAAAAACTCTGAAAATTGAAGAGTTTGCATTCCTTCGTAAACTAAATACGCCGATGGAGCGTCATCTTTGCTTATCGTCTTCCGCCATTATATCGCTTTGCGTCGTGCGTGTTGCTGTCCATCGTTTTTACGGGATGAACAATGCGGAAAGGCAAGAGGTTCGCGACGAGAACTCGAGTCGTACGATACGGGCGGGACCATCCAACCGAAGGACGCGGGCCCCAACGGTTGGCAACGGTGAGTCGTCTCGCGCGTCCCATCGGTGATCGTCCGCCGTTCGTCGACTCCGATTCTCGTTCCCCCGGCGAAACCCCTCTTGCCTTTCCGCATTTCATCTCCGTAAACGATGGACCAGCTACAACGCACGACGCTAAAGCGATAAAATGCGGAAGACATAGCAAAGATGACGCTCCATCCCGGCGGTAATTTGTTACGAAGGGAAGCAACTCTCAATTTAGAATTTTTCCTTTCAATGAATCCCGATGGGACAATCGAAGCGGACGATGGAAATCGCCGTTGGCCTTGATATGTGCCCACATTGCGGAGAGATTTCACTGATTCATGTGATCGCGGTCAAAGCAAGCACACGACGCCGGTCCATGGCCGCCCACCGCCGAGGCTCCTCCGATGAACAAAAAGCGGAACCGATGCCCATGGAGTTCGCGCGGAAATGCAATCGATCGTTGCTTGCTGTACTGCTTCTGGACGCTCTCTAACGGCAACCTAAAGGACCGGTCAGATTCCCGAAGAACCGTCAAAACTTGCCGAGAACATGAAGAACGTGCGAGACACAAGCAGATCGCGGGAGTCAACGTCGACGAAGCGGTCAACTCGACAATAAGTTCGCTTGGTGCGCTGAAGCCTTTCAAAAAGACCGCCATCGAAGATTTAAGTATGAAGACATGGCCGTCGCATCCGAAGGTGGGACGCATCGACCGATTCTTCATCCTGATTGAACATCATTTACCGATGGCGGTTTGCTGCCTTTTCCGATATAAACCCGTATAATCTCTTGAAAGAGTTGCCTGACTGTACAGGAGCGTTGACCAAACTTGACGGTGAACAACTCAAGAAATCAATTGCGACGTACAACGCACAAGCTTCGTGATCGTTTACTATCCGTTGCGAATCTCGATGGCAGGCACATTTTGGGGCCTTGCGAGAGCCACACGAGCGCGTGGCCCCCCGCCTGAACACATCATCGTCAGCACGACGAACCATGACACACGGAGGACGGCCTGCGCCGTTTGCTGCAATGGTCCAATCAATCGTCCGTCCCCCAGTGATGGCCGCCGTCGGTAGACGCTGGTGACCGAGAACTGAACGCAAGCTGCATCGTCAACGCCTGTGATTTCCACGCCTGATCAAGCGCCCGTAATTGCCCGACGCCTGCATCCAATGCTGCTGAATTTCCGACGCCTGAACCCAACGCCCGAAATGCTGCGTCCGGTTTATCGGATCGGTATGATTCGTATCACCGACCGGTATGGTGCCACCTCGCTACGCGCGGTGATCCAGGGTACGCTACGACAACGCGGTGCATCGGGAGTAACGCTCACCTCCACTACGGCGGTTCGGCTTCGCCATTTTAACCTGCCTCCTGCTGCGGTGCACGTTACCCGTGACCTCTTGGCGTCGTAGGCGCTGGTGACCGAACTGAACCGCAAGCTGCATCGCAACGCACGAGAATTTCCGGCGTCTGATTCCAGTGCCCGCGCCTTCCGCGACGCCCGCATCCATGCTGCTGATTTCCCAACGCTGAAATCCCACGCCTGAAATTGCTTGCGTCCGGAACTGGAGACTCGATACGATTACGGTATCGTCGGTCGTATGTGGCGTGTTGCTACCGCGCTTGATTCAGGGTACGCTACGACCAAGCCCGGATGCCACCGGAGCGGCGAGTCAAGGTTTATCGACATTGGCTGAATCGCTCGTCGCCGCCCAGTGATCCCTTGACGTTCTGCCACTCAATTCCAACACTTCACGGCATCGTCGCGTGCCGCAAATTCAACTCTACCGTCGCTGTTGCTGATGATCACGCTCGTGCGGAAGGATGCTCGCGCTGCATGCAAACCAATCTCGATTCCACACGGCACTCCAATTTCGATCGATCAAATTTACCAGCATCAGTTATTGACCAAACTAGTCTCCCTCATTAGGACCACTGCTTGAGCGATATGACGACAACGGTCGTTCCGGATCCGAGTATCCTGATGGTGGGATACTATCCTGGACTCCCAGGATCGTTCCCAAAGGCGGCGTGGATGTGAACCAAATCTGCGGTCACGTAAACGAAGCAAGAACCGACAATGCACGGAAGACGGCTTTGCGAGGTTTCTGAAGTTGAGAGTCAATCCGTCCCGTCCTCCGTGATGTCTACCGTTCGTAGACGGCGGTGACCGAACTGAACCGCAAGCTGCATTGTCCAACGCCAGAAATTTCCGGCGTCCCGAATTTCCAGTCGCCCGCAATTTTCCCGACGCGTGCATCCAATGCGCTGATTTTCCAACCGCCCGAAATTGCTTGCTTCGGGACTGGAGACTCGATAACGATGCGGTATCGTCGTCCGTATGTGCGTGTTGCTACGCGCGTGATCCAGGGTACTGAGCTAACGAACAACGCGGTTGCACCGGAGAATGCTGCCTCGGCGACAATTCAAACTTGCCCGTCATTAACGTCAAACGCGGTTTCAACTCTTTCGATTTGGCCCGCATTCCCGTGACCTCTAACTTCGGTATGCCTGGTGACCGCACTGAGCCCCGTAACTGCAACATTCAACGCCTGTGATTTCAGACGCCTGAATCCACGAACCGCGACGCCCGCCGACTGCGTCCAATGCTTGCTTGAATTTCCAACGCCTGAAAATCCGACGCAACGGAAAATGCCCTTGCGTGTGGTATTCTAAAACTCGATATGATTGCGGTATCGGTAACCGGTTGTTGCGCGTCGCTACGCGCGTGATGCCGGGACGCTACCGAACAAGCCGGATCACCGGACGGCGAGTCAAGGTTTATCGATGTGTTGAATCAGCTCGTCCGAACGCCCATGAATCCATTACCGTTACGCCAAATTTTCGAAATTCTTGAACGATGGATGATCGAAACTCAGTCCAACCTGGTTCGGTTTTGCCGTCGCCGTCGTTGGCTTAATTTCACTGCTGGCTCATCGCGAATGTTTTGCGTTCGTCCTATACGACATAGGTTCCGGCCGACTGCGTCCATCGAGCACTCCGCAGGCAAAGATTCCTGCCACTCAACTTTCACAGATTTCACAAATCGTGTCGCTCCGGCCAAATTGAAACGCGGTCTCATTTCTATTCGCTGCGATGACTCCATCGGGTACGGAAACCTCCTTCACAAACGAAAACGTGTGATTTCAACACGACCGACTACGGACCGCTTGAAGTGGTGGACGCAGATTATGACGAAATTTCAGGGTGCAACTCTAAACCGCAGCGATGATGGCTCGACGATTCAACGCTTGACGTGCTGCTGAAAAGATGGAACGACCTATTTACCCGTGGGTGAGTTCTGAAGAAGGATCCGCGACGTAAATTTTCAATGCTAAACTTGTTGAAACAACTAGAAGCGTGCTAGAGAGGCCCACGTTAGGGGCGTAACCACGCTATCCACCGAAGACCGCGAAGCAGGGCAACTTGGCCACACAACGACCTTCCCGCGCGTTCTCGGTGATGCGTAAACGTCGTGGCGCGAAGTGCTGGCGTTGAATTGCACGCCTGCACTGGGGGGGGGGTGGGGGGTGCGGGTGGTTGTGGGGGTTTGGGGTGGGGGGGGGGGGGTCGCAACGCCTTAGACATCAACGCCCGCCATCTTCCGACGGCTCCTGAGAATTCCAACGCAGAGCAATTAATTGCTGTCCTCGTTGGGCAGATCGATATCTAGCGACATCGCCAAACTCTGTTTTGGTGCGTCGCGACGCACATACCCCAGCTGGCGCCGAAGAGACAATCCGGGTGAAATCGGAAGACCTGCTGCTCTTGCGGCAAGTCATTCTCTTTCGGGTCATCGACTCTAATCGCGATTGGACTTTAACGATTTGGGTCGCATATCCGTGAGCCGAAGCATTTTCCGACTTAAACCATACAGGTAATTCCCTGGCGATATTCTCTTGCAAGACGCTCGAAAGAAAACAGAAATGGTGTGGATGGCTTTTCCTGCTCATATGCTTATCGCTGGTGCTCCGGAAGTCCCGCTGCCGTTTGCCCGTCCTCGCGACTTGCCTGCAATCTACCCTGCTGGCGTTCGTTATTCTCTGCGAGGGCTGTTCCGTGTCGCGAAAACCAAAAGAAGATCCTACGTGAATGGAGGGAGCTGCGTTTCGAGTATTAAAGAACGGGGCATGACTTCGAGCATTACATAGCCTGACACGCTACGGCGCCTGGCGTAAAGGCGACGTCACGCCTTGGCAAGCGGAGACCAGGGGGTTGATATTGTCGCGGTGAACACGTCCGGGAACGCGATCGCTATCCAAGCGAAGCTGTACACCAGTAACGTCAACAACAAGCTGTGCAAGAGGTCTTTGCTGGAATGCGATTCATAACTGCTCCGGTCGGCTTTGTGATCACAAATAGCAAAATGTTACCTAAATCGCAATTCGAGCTCGCCACTGCAACGGGCATAAGCTGATCGCTTCATGGAGAGAAGGGGTTTGAAACTGGGAAGCATTGGAAAATATACTCGTCCTTGATTGCAAACCTGGTGATTAACATCGGGATGGCACGGGGGCGTTCGTAGGCGAATGGATGCAGTGGTTTGGCACTCAGCAATGTGCAAGGTCCTGAAATCGCGCCCTCGGCATTTTGATGATCTCTCTGCTAACGGCGTCCACTTCCTTGTTCGCCAATTGTTAATCAACGCCTGAAATTGCTTGCGTCTCGCTGGGCGACTCGGTATCATACGGCCAACTGTATCTGGCGTGTTGCTACGCGCGTGATCCGGGTACGCTACGAAGCAATCGATTGCCGCGAGTATGCTGCTCATGCGGCAATTTTACTTTTTCCGGGATCCATTGACGTTAATCGCAATCTAACTCCCTTTCGATTGTGGTCCTGCATACCCACTGAATCGTAACGTTCGGTAGGCGCCTGTGACCGCACTGGAGCCCGTAAACGCAACATTCACGCCGTGACTCCGACGCCTGAATCCAGCGAACGCAAATTCCCGACGCCGCATCCAATGCTTGCTGATCTGCCAACGCCTGGAAATCCGACGCCGAAATTGCTTGCTTCTGGACTGGATACTCGATACGATTGCGGTATCGTCGTCCTAGTGGCGTGTTTGCTAACGCGCTTGATCCAGGGTACGCTACGAAAACGTGCGGTGCACCGAGAATGCTCTCTCGCGACAATTCACACTTACTCGGGTCATTAACGTCAAACGCGGTTTTCAACTCTTTTCGATTTGTCCGCATTCCCGGTGACCTCTACGTTCGTAGACCGAAAATGATTGCATCGGAACTACGCGCCGCTTTGAAATTCCAACGTCTGAAATCCAACGCCCGTGATTTCCGACGCCTGAAATTGCTTGCGCCTCTGGCATTTCGATATCATCGCGGTATCGCCAACCGTTCTTGGCATGTCGCGATGCCGGTGATCCAGGGTGCGCTACGGAACAACGGCGATGAACCGCAGTAATGTGCTCTCCGCTAACGGCGGCTGGCTTCCGCATTTAACCCGCCTCCGCTACGACCACATTACGCGGTTTATCGCAACGTTCCCGCTCTGCAGGACGTGAGCGGCGCTTCCAACTCTCGCGGCGAGCTGAAACCAACGAATAGTTGCGCGTCGATAGCTGTGTTGTACCGTTGGCTCGGCATCCGATTGCTAGTTTTGATCAACCAAATAGGTGCAGATTAAAGTGCGCGGTTCTTGGCTCGCCCGACATGTTTCCAATCGCAAACAGTCCGAATGAACGACCAAAAACTTCGGTCACACAAATCACCAATAACCTGTCACGGTCCGATTTGATTCGCGTCGCTGAAGTTCGGTACAATCGAAGCTGCAAAACCAACCGTCAAAACAGCCACAGCGAACTAACGCGAACCAATGCGGTTGAACCGAGCGATTGTTCAGCTTGAACTTCGCTACGCTCACTCACACGTATGGATCGCACGGTTACCGCCACGTTTCTGCACAGCGATAAAGTAGCACCATGTGGCCATGCCCCGAATGCGATGAGGCAAATTGAACGCACGTTCGATGGTCTGGCTGGAACTGCGGGTACGGACCAAGCTGGCAATAAAAAGACCCGAGTTTTTGCCACGCGGACAATACATCCCCGCGATCTACTTGGAACGTCGCGCAAAGATAAAAGAAGGCTGCCCAATTCCAGCTTTGTTGTCACTTTATATTTCAAATGACTTCCTTGTCGATCACTTTATGTCATTGGCTTAAAGGTGGTGGCCCGCTTCTGCCGGTGTCTTACTGTTTTGGGGTAACCTGCGCCGTGATATTGACAAGTCTTCACATTACGGGCTGATATAGCACCCGCCCTTGTAACCTGGATACGCAATCGGTACACCCCATGGGTCTGTTTACCATGCGCGGGCATTTCGCAGAGACTAAACTCAGTCCGTGAAACGTGACACAGCGCATAACAAATGAGATAGCGGTACCAATAAATACCGACGGAATTGCATTTGCGCAACTGAACACCCAAAAAACGCAGCCAAGCAACTTGTAAACGAAGGCAGAACCATCCGACCGCTGGAAGGTTCGCCGGGCTTCCATCTGGTGCGGCAACGCCTGTCGCGCGATCCCCAGTGATCGTAATCGTTCCCGCTCGCAGATTGTGGGGCGTTTCCAACTTTCGCGGCGAGCTGAATCCAACGAGTATAGTTTGCGCGGTCAATCGTCGTGCCGACCCGTAACTAGCATTCCGATTGCTAGTTTGAATCCAAACCAAAGGTGCCAGATTAAGTGCGCGGTCTTGGGCTTGCCGGACCATGAATCCAATCGCAAACAGTCCGATGTCCGACCAAAAACCTCGGTCCACAAAATCGCAAATACCTGTCAACTGGTCGATGATTCGCGGTCGCCTATGCCCGTTACAATCGACGCTGCAACATCCAACCGCGAAAAACATCAACAGCGGAAAACGCGGAACAATGCGTGAACCGGTAGCGATTTCAGCCTTAAACTTCGCTACCGTCTCAATCACGCGTAATGGATCGCACGGTTACCGCCTACCGTTCGTGGACCGAAAATGATTGCATCGGAACTACGGGCGCTGAATTCCAACGTCTGAAATCCAACGCCCGTGATTTCCGACGCCCTGTAAATGCGTTTGCGTCCCGCTGGCGATTCGATATCAATCGCGGTATCGCAAACCGTTCTGCTATGTCGCGAACGCGCGTGGGATCCAGGGTTGCGCTACGAACAACGGCATTGAACGCAGTCATGTGCTCTCCGCTACGGTGGTTGGCTTTCGCCATTTTACCGCGCTCCGCTACGACCACATTACGCGGTTATCGCAAAACGTTATCCGACTGAAGTGCAATGAACACCCAATCCCCCCGCCGTGGGGTTTTTGGCCCCCCAAGGGGCCCCCCCGGGAAAAACTCGTGATGCGATACCGTCCCGGCGCACGGGACTTCCCTGTCATGGCTGCAAAACCGCAAACTCGAAGAATGCGATCCAAAATGATTGGCTAGCGGTTGAATGCCGCCATCCGAGAACACCGACACACCTGACGGTATGGCGCGGCGACCCACTTGAAGACGAGAGACGTTGGCCTGCTAATTCCGTGAGTCCTGGATGCTGTAAACCGAACGCGTCATACGGGAACACGATGAACACATCGCGAAAATTGCGGCAAACTTCTCCGACTTGGCGGTACTTTCTTGTCTAATCGACCGCGGTAATTTGTCATCTGATTTGGAACGAAACGCAAAAGGCACTGCGGCGAAGAGCATATGTATAGAATGGCGGGAACGCCACGAGAAACTCAAACCCGAACAGACGATTTTTGACTGAAGAACCTGGATGCGCATGACGGCGGATAAACCATGGCGTGAACCGAAGATCGGATCTAACTCAAACAAGGCCATTCAACAACGTCCACCGTCCGAATCTCGGTTACGCCCACGTTTTATTTTTGATTGAAATCTATGCGTAAACCGAGAATTGATATTCCCGCCAATGTTCGAAACCCCCGAATTTCCTTCGTTTTTGCGGCCACCCAATGCCGCAGGTTTGCTCGCTCTCCTCGTCAAGCTTCTAGCACCCGCCGACGTTCGACGTCTTGCGCTATTAGCAGGATTCACTATGGTGCAAGTCCACGCTCGTTTCCTTGACTCGCCGGTGTGCTGTTTAACGATATTGAACCCTGTCTTCATTGGGCCACCTTCACGATATCCGCTTTGATTTGCCGGCGCAGGGCAACTAACCGGTTGACCTGCGTCGATTAACATCTTTCGCTCTTCATGTGACGAAGGTTTTCCGCAATGGCCTACGGTTGGCTTTGTTTATCATTGCTCTAGCTGCCGTGCTTCCTGCATCGACTGGATTGCTCGACACCCAGATGAATGTCGTATGCTTAGGGGGCGGTTTGCACGACGCTTGAATGGGTTTGCAATGCACCGTCAACGATGCTTGACTTTCTCTCAGTTTTGTCCGGTGATGCGTGTATCCCGGTCACGCGAAATTCGGTGATGGCGACGAAAATTTGGACCATAATACCGGCCTTGGACCGACCTCGCTCGCGTTGTTCGCAATGGATCATCGTCCCGCTACTAACTGGACCCCGTGCTGCAAATAACAAATGCATGCAACGGAGCGGCGAAGTCACGTTTTTTTTGGCAAGTGGTTAATCTCTCGTCGCCGCCCCGCTGATGGCAAACGTATTTGGATTGAGAAGGGCACGCTACCCTGATAGACCTGAACGGATTTGACATGCGTAAACTTTCACACGCCTTCCGTCCTCCTCGCCGCGTCTGCTGCGATGTTGGCGGTCCGAATTTCACTGACTTGGCAAATGGTACAAGCGGTTTCCAACGGAATGCGATCGAACCGACTGTGTTTGCTGACCACGGTATTTCGCCGAGACGCAGCGAAGAAACGACTGGCTCGACCAACAGGAGTCCATCCCGTGATCTTCGGACGTTTCGCCCAGCGAACTGCCATACAACGACGCTAACAGTTTCTTTCTGCCTGCTTCACAATTTCGATTGGAAGCGCGCTGAGGCGAGTGTCCGTTGCATCCGTACAGTGCGGGGTGGAAACCGTCTACCTCGAAACAACCGTCCATTGGGACGATCCGCCTCCAGACGTGATCACTCAAGATGCCAGTTAGGCACGCCCGCCACTGTCCTCACAGGAGGTTTTTTTTTTTTTTTTTTTTAGGGGGTTTGGGGGGGGCCCCCCCCCCCCCCGAAACCGCCCCATTCGACCCGCTTCGAATTGAAAATCTCTGATCTCGTGATTAAACCGAATGTGAGTGCGCTGGCGACTGCAACGGCGTGCTGTCGGAACGATTGGCCGTTATCACTGGCATCGACATGTTTGGCGCCGACGGACGAAGCGAGTCGTGGCCGAAGC
>Ga0163217_1017772_pt1 | contig 19170 bp, 5 predicted proteins | sample SynspAceP_FD_185933 | JGI IMG/M metagenome (GOLD analysis project Ga0163217, IMG submission 185933) | Saline lake microbial communities from Ace Lake in Antarctica - Synechococcus sp. Ace-P (PacBio error correction) | ecosystem: Environmental > Aquatic > Non-marine Saline and Alkaline > Saline ...
ACAGGAAAAAGGGAGAGAAAGAAAATTTAAAAAAACCAAGGCATGGACCCGTATAAAGGAAATAAAAGCCCCGCCGAACAACATCAAAAAAATAGTGAAGTCGTTTTTGCGCGAAATTTTAAGTATTTGGCAATCCCTTGAACCAGCCCTTAAAAGTCCTCCGCTGAGTTGAATGGGTTGGCTTTCACCATTAACGGTGCAGTCCTTTTGATAAATGTGGCAGTCACAAATTAATCCATCCATCAACTGAATAGCAATCAAACGCAAGGGATAAGCAGGGTTTAAGGGATTAACCATAATATTTGGATTTGGGGCTTGGAAATTTTATTGCCCGTTTGAGCGCCCCTTTTGAAAGGCAAAAGTATGCTGACCTTCGGCGGCAGCTTTTTATTTGCAATACTTTTTTAGAATATTTAATACTGTAAAGGCACACTAAGGGTTAGAGCCACGGCATGATAGAGATGGTGAATTAACAGTTCAGAAGGGTAAGACAATAGTATTGGTCTGCATTGTGAAGCAATCCATACTTTAGTTAAAAAACTAAATCGCAAAATCGTTTTTAAATTTATTAGTTCAAATTCTAAAAAGGGGAAAAAGAGAAAATAGGGATTTTATATGAATGAACAAATTCTTCGTGGCTTTGCAAAAATCGCTGATGCAAGTAATAAGGCCAGATCACCCAATGCTGTGAAACTCATGGTAGTTGCGTTACTATTATTGGGCCTATTAGCTATTTTAAGTGTTTCCGAGTTTATTCAAACTAACACATTCTCTAAAATCGAGACGCGCTGGACTGTGGATACAAACTATTAAGGATAAAAAATGCAACAAGAGTCCTTTTAGATTAATTAACGCAAGTTGTCAAGGCAAACGCAAAATCAGCTTGCGAAATGACGTATTTTTGATTTTTCCCACCGCACGTAAGGCCACAGACGCTTATACATTAGTTGCTAACAAGCGGATAGGCTCATAACAAGAAGACAGGCGCGAATGTAAAATATTTGCAATTGACCATTCGTGAACAAAACGCCCTTAAACTGGTTGGGTGAGGTCCAGTCTATTTAAAGGCCGTTAATGGAGTAGCGTTAATCCAATTTTGTTTGGATACGTAATTTTTTGGAACGCAAACTCAATGTTTTTCTAGGCGGCTGGGACGTTCAATTGCATGGGTTCGCCCCATTGGTTTTAAGTCCTATTAACACTTGCACTAATTATCTCAGGAGCAAGAGGCCACGGCAGTGATACCGAATATTAGTTGCGTTTTTCTAACCATTCGTTTGAATACAATTTTCAATCTTGCAATCTAGGTAGCCTGAGCACACAATTTTTTCGGCTAATTCTCTGAGGCGATTAGATGTTTGAACTATTTTGCGTACCTACCACCAAAATACATGAGTCCGGCGGCCAATCACGCACAGAATCTTGAGCGATTTGCGTGATAAACAATATATCTTTCTGGGCCCTTCAATACGTGGAAAACTGCTGAGCAAGGCTATCGATGACATCGTGCAGTAATCATGACCCAGACAAAGGTCGTTTGACTACTAGATACAATGCTTGAAACATTTTTCACATTGAAGGAGTGACAACTGCGCAAGCCGACTCAACCAAATAGATGCCGGCCTTTGGGGGTCGGTATTGGCCCATAGTACGCTTCAAGCTCTGGGTGGGCCATAGGTGACGATAAGATACACTCGTGGCCTTGTTTTAACGCTGGCGCGCATATTCCATATGCATACTTTGGTCACAAGTGGCAGGTTCGCTCAAATGACTTTTTAGTCGCGAGCTATCTGCTTCGTTTTATCACGATACGCTTGGGATACACCAATTGAAGCAGAGAAAAAAGTCACAATACTGTCGTCAGGATACTTCTGCTAGTTCATCGGTACAAATACCGACCGCGTTTTTTGTAAAGCCATCAACCACAAAAACGATTGTGCAGCCACTTCGTGGACGCACAAAAAGTAGGCGGGAAGAACAACTAAGGGCTGCTCGACGGATGTAATGGCACGATCAACCTGCACAGAACACGAGGGATTGGCGAGATTGAATTGCATATATGTATTACCGTAAATAACGGCGTTTAAGTGAATGTAAATTGGACGGACAATTATTCCAGTAAAGGTAATGTCTGAACCCCGCCAAAGGATGATTAAAATCTACGGTCACCGAGTTCCGCCACTGGCGAATAATCCCAGGCAATCTCGCGAGCATCAATGGCTGGGTAAATGCGTAATCATTCCCCTGCTTGCAGCAAGGCGTATCGCTGTAAATTTACTCGATCCAGATATAAATATTATCCGGGATTAGGCATTCCAAAAAGCGTGCACTAGCCACTCAGTGTAAAGAGAATTTTTTGTCGGCCTACAGTTTCAGCCATAAACAATGCTCGAAATTACGGTTAAATTAACCTAATCAGCCGAATGCAACTAGTTTAGCCGGTTTATTTATCGCTCGGTGCTTGTCAGCAGCTCGAACGATTATCAGAAAGTTTAGATCAAATGCAAGAACTTCACTGCCATGTTCAAAGTTAACGCTAGAATTGTTCGGTACGAAATTGACGAACAATCAGTCCATTTTTTGTTTGCTCTTTATTTTTAAACATATTCAACAATCAGCAACACTGCAGCCTAGGCAGAATAGCGTGTCAGCACTTAAATGTGGCCAACTCATTCTTGGTAATAAGACCACGAAAAAATCAATTACGGTTGGCTCCAAAAGCCAAACGATCTCATGAAGCATTATCATACTGGCGCATCCGATGATTAAATCAGACAAATGCCATTGGCTATGTTGACTGTGAGCGTGAATATTGTTAAGGCACACTACAACGAGTGGTCACAACAGCAAAAGCGACGACGTAAAAACCAACGTTGCCAGCACGCATGCATGTAAAAACTAAAAAGCAGCACCATAGTTAATAGACAATGAGTTCAAGGTTTAAAAAACGAGTTAGAGCCTGCACCGCTTGTAGAAGTTCAATGTGCTCAACAACTAAACTTTGGTATATTGGATCGAGGCACCAAGGTTAGCAAGGCAACCACAAAAAGCGCCAACCCGTTGGCTAAAAAGCTTAAGCATAAGCGCGTTTTCCGCTCGCCGGTCCAATTTATCAAACACAACGTAAAGATTTCGATGTGCAGATTTGCTCCACATTTCGCGATGATGGCCAACAACGTGCGCATTTCTGCCCTGCTGATGCGTTATCTCAATCATAAACGGTAATCTATGTTTGTTGTTTGAGGTGGAGGACCTTGCTCAACTTCAAGTCACTTTTGGCGGCAGAGGTAAATCAATACAAAACGTAAATTATCGTGCTAATTTGTTTAACAAGGTGGCAAGCTCATGGCTAGCATAATGGCTCACTTCTGCTTGTATGAACCTTTGATCACACAGCTGCTTTACGGGGCGCCTTAATTTGCGGATTTACTTGCTCTTTAACATCAAGGTATTCGCAACCAAAAAGTCTTTGTCGAAAGTCGATTCATTTTTGAGTTATTGAGGGTGTCATGATCATACGTCGGGTAAAAACAAACTCTTTGTCTTTGCCAAAGGTAATTCTTGCCACAGCTCTAGAGCGGGATAAAGCTCATTATCGGCGCCATCCTCAGCGCAACCAGCCCTTCAATAATATGGTACAAGGCGTTTGACAGAACGACGGCGTGCTATCACTTTTTGCGGTATATATTGACGATTCTTTGATTGATATCTAGATAAAAATACCAATTTTTTCGAATAGAGCCAGAAAATGGGTCATGAGCTTTTGAGTCACAACAGCAAGGTCATATTTTCTAGGCCGCAATAATTTCTTTTGAAACTGGAAGCACGGGACAGCAACCCAACTGTCTAATTCGACCAATTCATTTAATGGCGACTTAAAATCTGTTGTGCAGGTTAAAACCTTTCACGATTGGCCAATAGAAACGGGCGGATTTGCGAATACGCGATAGGCCATCGCAGAACGATTTAAGATTATCAGACACTCGCGCTTACTGCGGTAATCGGTAGATGCAACCCACAAACGCAGATATCAAGCACCAACTGTATTTGATAACATGCCTGAGGTGCCACGGTAATTACCAGTGATTTAAGACATCTTTTGCCTTACCATCTACTGTAAAACAGAGTTAGACTGCTTGTAAGGCGCGAGCTTTAGCCGCAACCGAGGTAATCGCGATGACATAAAAACCAGCCACGGTATGCTTGAGTCAGAGCCTTCTAAGTACAAATCGGCGAGCGGGAATACAATCTTGCGTCAACCGAAAAATAGTGATCTTACCTGCCGGTAATAAAACACACATCAAGTATCAGTGACTTTAACGGTAGGTTTTTGGCGTCTTCACGCTAAAAACTCGCTGGCTCAATATCCACCACGCTTGAATGGCCTTTGTTCAACAATAAAGCAACTTTTCCAGTAACTCGTCGTATTGGGTGTAATTCCACCGAACTATCTTTATGTATAAAATTGCTACTGGTACACCCAAGTTCTTGTCTTGAAGATACAGCTCAATTGGGACGTCCTGCCACCATTGGACTCGAGCGATTTTTGGCCCCTATTCCAGATCCATTGAGTTCTGGTAGGATTTGTTCGATGGCGGCTTACGAAGTCCTGTTTTTATCCATTGCTGATTGAAACCATTGAGGGTAGCACGAAAAATAAGCGGTGTTTTTTTATTTGGCGCCAACTATGTGGATAAATATGGGTGTAAGGCATTTGGTGTGAAACAGCGCCCCGTGTTCACTTATACTTTTCAACCAATGTTGATTCGCTTTCAAAACGTGCTACGTGCGAACAAAAGGGGTACCGTTCAACATACGCACATTGGCGCCATACGGGTTCAAACTTCTATGTTTGTAATATACGATCCCATTAATATCTTTCTACACCAATGGCAGGGGCGCAGTGTGAACACAACCCGTACCCGATTCAGTGGTAACGGGTCACCTAAAAATAAGTCGTACTTGAAATCATAAGAATGGATGTTGTAAAATGCTTTATTTTTCTAAGGCGTACCAACTGACAAAAACCTATAGCATGGGTATGATCAATACCGAAAACGTGCTCATGAATTCAGTGACTAAATCTGAAGGCAATACTAAATGCGCTCTTTGCTGACTCAGCTGTTAAGTTGCACTAAGTATATTCTATGCTTTGGACTGAACAGCACGGCGGGGTTAGCGGTAAGGTCTCAAGGTGTCGTTGTCAGATAGCAACCGAAAGCGGTCTTAAACCGACTAATTTTTTCAGGATGCGCAAAACACGAGAGCACTTCAGCTTCGTTGGACAACCTGAAAACGCATTCAATTGAAGGAGAAGAATTTGTCTTGTATTCACTTCGCTTCTGCAATGCGTGAACCACATCAGTAACAACAATGCACTGGCTTAAAGCCTTCTCAACATGGCCTGAACGCACAATATTTGCCCCAATTCACGGATATGTTGGCTTCAAACTAAAGTCATGGTTTTATAGGGTTTGTCCCACTCACTAAAACACGAGAGATAAGTCTTTCTTCTGACCTTCCTTTGTTTCTCTGCGAATTCAACCGGCACTTTTGCTAAACTCGGCGCAACTGATTTTATGCCCAGTTTACCGACCTTTTTTTCAACCAATCAATTCCAATGGGTAGACATGACAATCCCAACTGGCACATAGGGGCGCGTCAAAATCGGACAAGGTTTTTGAACTTAACGGATGATGTTTTTAAAATTTTGTTAACGGATGACCAATATGATATCACCGTTTGCAATAGGGAGGGCCATACATGCAAATGAAAAGGCGATTTTTACCTTTTTTTGGCTTTGGAGAATTTGCCTGATAAGTTTTTTAGCTGTCCATTGTTCGAGTATTTTAGGCCTCGCGTTTCAGCTAGAGCACCACGCATGGAAACGCGGTTCGGCAAATTTATAAGTATGTTTATTAATCGCTCATTGTTGGTTTTAATCAAGTTGGTCAATTGTTTGACTAAAAGTGTATTAATGAATGCTTAACAATTGTTGAGCTTTTTTTGCGTCCTTGTTTAATTTGGTTTATGTAAATAACTCGGAAAGAATCAAATTTTATTCAATCTCGAATTTTATGTTTGAGAACAACCGAGATAGTTTGTCTATATTGGTTTCGTTGAAGTTAAATAAGTGAACTTCTAACTGCGAGCGTGTGCCATTGCGTGGTTCGATGGCCAATATTAGCCACTCGGTATGCCAACTGGCGCTTAAGCAATCACTCTCAACCGCAAACACCCCATTTAACGGGCGGCTTTAACACGTTTTTAATGAATACATTGGCGGTTGGAACCAATGGTTCTGCAAGTTTTATGACCATGTAATACTTTTGCCCGATATGGTAAATTTGGGGGGGGGTCGGCCCAGCAGTTGTTGCGCTAAACTAAAATTGCACTTGGCTAGCGCTTTCTGACAGCGGTGGAGCTGATACGGCCCAAAAATTTTCTACTCTACTAAAACTCAGTGGTACTGGAACGTCAAAATGGGGGCACTTTTTGACTCTTTTCTGCAAATAGGAAAGTCACCCACTCGGTCCTCGCCAAAGCGAAAATCATCACGACACGCACAAAAATAACATCGAGTAAATCACTAATAAGTTTTCACAACAAATTGCTAACTGCTGATAAGCGGAAATTAGGCTCAAATTTAATGCCACAGTAACGATCTATGCCAAGGCTTGCAACTGAGAATTATTTATCAGCAAGTACGCTTAGTCTTGTGGCGCATGCATTGGCGTAAATAATTCTTCAGGCTGAGGTCAACAAATGAAGGTGGCCGGTAAGCCCTAGCGCTTTGGGCTTTTTTCCAAGCACCTGATCAGACACGGCTGATGCCTAAATGCAACGTCAAACTTACTATTGGTTATACACAACTGAGTTTTATTCTCTGATAGGTTATATAGTCCGCCGGATCAATTCACCCTAAATTCTCGTTTGCGTGTCAAAATCCAGTACTAAAGTAGCTAAATATTGAAGATGATAGTTATTTTTCAAAGGGCGGATTATATCGAACTGGGCCAGTTATTGAAAGTAGTTAGCCTGACTTATTAGCATTACACTTCAAGGTTTCCTACCTCGCTAGCCCAATGCGGTAAGATTTTAAATACCACAACAGAGTTTAAACGTGAGCATAAAATATGTTTAACGCGCCATAATCAGCATTGGCTGAACAAAAAACGGCAAAAACTAGTGCAATTGCTTAACAATCAACTATGTTTTTACATCAGTTCAACGCAATTCCTACACTTAAGTATTGACTCATTTGCATAACACTGTGCCATTATATGGGCTATAATAATTTTTCACAAAAGTAGTAGATCGTTTGGTTTACTGGGCAAGCAGATAACTTTAATTTTTTAATGTAAAAGCCAATATAACAGCCTGCATTCATCTGCAGTGACAATAAGGTTGCCACGCTAAACAACATAATCATAAGGCCAAACCAGTATCAAATTAAACACCATATGGCTGCCATAACACCAAATACCAAATTTACGGGTGTTTTAGTGTCTTGGTGAGTAAAAACCTGGAGCGAGTACTTTCACTAACATAAAATCAATAAACCAAAGGAGTAAAGCTTGCCAAACTTGCGGCAGATTGGGCGGTAAGGAGAAATGCCCACGCTTGAAATATGGTTAATAACATAGGTTCAGCTAGTACAAATATACCCGTTGCGGCTGGTATTACCCAACATGCATACTATTATAATGCCCAACTCAATGTTATTAATAAAGGCTAGATCGTCCTTTGCTACGTGGTGGTGAAGTGTTTGAAATATGACTGTTCCAATGGCGATACAAACAAGCCGAGGGAAATTCAATACAACGATCTGAGTAGTAAACCAAGAATAGCCCCGGTGCCAAGGGAAACTGCATCATGGTGTCGAGCAGTAGATTAAGCCTTGTCCCACTGAGACACCAACAAAGCAGGTATCATCAGCGTTCTAATTACTTTTTGAATTATCAGGGTCTGACATCCTACCTAGGTCGAACGAGTACTCAGCCTTAATTAAAAAGGGAATTAGAAGAGTAAATTGCGCAAAGGCCGCCAATAAATACGCCCGGCGAGTGCAAATGCAAGGTTGAGAAATTGAATCCAAGACAGATAATAGCACAAAGAAATAATACTATATTGGAAGTAATACGGTGTAAACGCCGCGGCCCCAACTTGTTGAGAGTAATTGGAGTATTGCACCCGTCCAAGCTGCTAATGAAATAAAGAGTAAATAGATGAGCAGAGATAAATTTTTAACAATTAATCCCAGAGGACGTTACACTCATTACACCCCACATGGTGCTATTACAGATACTTCCAAAACCTGCTCATCTAGGCCGCTAAAATAGTGAGCAAGCACCCAGCAAAGCACAATAAGTCACAATGACCAGCGGCGTGCCGGAAATATTACAAATAAATTGGTCATTAAAATGGGCCTCGTCGCAGGAATTTTTAACCTCAGGTGAGCAGCGGGGATAAAGCTTGAGGAAACGCGCCTTCAACAAACAAAGACGAAAAATCTCGGAATTTTATTGGCGAGTAAGAAACGAATCGGCATTCGCAACACAGCACGAGTAAATTGGCCAAACAAACTCATTCGCACAAAACTAATAGCGAGAATAAAAGGTCATGACACTCACATATACGATTTAAGCAGTTTCTCGACACTCAGCTATCCCTTTTGATAAAAAGGGATAGTATGCGTTTATCTCAACATTTCGGCAGTCTATTGATATCATTAACCAAAGACACAAACAAGGGAATTTTAATCGTTTAATATGCCAGAACGAATGACCCATTAATAACGCCTGAAGAAGCAAAAACAAGACTTTGCTTATAAATGGACAAAGCCATTTGACATGAGGCCTCCAATTGGATAACCGCACTCCTTGAAATTTTGACTAGAAGTTTTTTTGGGAATTACAACTTTGGCTTACATCAAGTCTGCTTAAGAAACGTGGCATTACATCGAAAGCGTCGTCAACATAAGCGCTTACGCCGTCGCTCCTATTGAAATCACGTAACTTTGAAAAGTAATCGCTGCTAATCGCATCACGGTACAATAAAGAGGCTGGCAAACAGCTGCAAATTTGCTGCTGCTACACAATTATTGACCGACATCGGGCAGACTAAAGGCCTAATCATAAACCACAAAGTGGCTCAGTCATAAGAGCGCTTGGTAGCACAGATTAAAGCTTTAGCTTAATTTTTGTTGTCTGGATTTGTCAAAAAAAAGCGCCTTTAGGCGCTTTTTTATTGTTTGAAATATTTACTGTTAGCTAGGCTACATACTTCACTTAAGCCTTTAACTGCCATTCAACCACTTCAAGCTCTGGTTAAAGGTCCTCAAGGCATCACTTCTAATAAATCAGCTATTGGATTACTTGATAATAGCTAACAAAAAGCAAATAATAATAGATAGATAGATAAAAGTTTTCACCGGTAGCTACATACCTAAACTGCACCGCAAAAGGTAATTTGCCATTAGAGGATTTGATCATCGTAAGTCTTGATAAAAATTTAAGTTTGTGGAACAATCACCACATGCCAGTTGTTACGTATGAGCTAATAAAATCACTTGCTGGCATTTTGAAGTCGTCGATACTCTCGGATCACTATAAACCTGAGATACAAGACCAAGTCTGTTAACGCTGCTTTTACTTCTTATCAGCAATGATTGGCGTTAACTAAACGCTGCAACAAAAAATCAATATTATCATTGCTTGGTTTTTTCTATTTTTTTCGGTTTGTCATCATAGTAATCTAGCTGGGGCAACCCTTCAAATTCCCCCATTTTTAACAATAAACACAAATATGCCTCTCCTGGATCACAAATTCAGGTTAAAATTAGTTTGATGTATATCGGATGTTATAAATGCCTCATTTGCCACTTAAAGCTAGATCTGAAAGCCGTATATGTTAGCTCCACAATACATATAGATATAAATGTTTACAAGTAGAGAGTCGTATCGCCCAGATGGGAATGATGATATGACCAAGTGACGTCGAATCTGATTTTTCGGCCTGATCTTTAGGCTACAGATAAAGAAGTGAATAACGAGCAGAAGGATATAAAGGCTAACCGAAAAAGGAAGCTCAAAGGTCTGTAAGCCACACAAGTAATAACACGGCTGTTGCGCTTCTTTTGGTCTTGTTTGGCTTTTTTGTCAGCATCTTTATCAACTGTCTTTAGAGCGTAAATCAATTTCGCCCCTCAGGAGGCGCATGCACGCAAGACGATACGCGATATAACGTTTAGCGCCCTGTTGTGTTACTAAACTGTTTCGCCGATGTAGTCCTGGCAAACGGCAGGGCTTAAAGGCAAACACTAAAATCCTGATGTGGGCCGATCAAGACGGTGCACAGGAAATAACATGCTGAATTTTTTGATCCGAACAGTTGCAAGGCAAATTGTGTTTTCATGTTTATCTAGGCATACTGCGAATGCACAGCATCCTGCTGGTTTATAATGACTACGATACGTTTGTCTTGGTAAGTTATTTTTTAAAAAATTCAATAGCTTATACTTTTAAAAATAAGGTCAATTTGGGCAAGCACGGTAGTATACTTACCGCTAAGGGATCTAAACATACATTGTTCCCCATAGGATGTAATCATGGCATTAGGTAAGGGTTGTTGGTATTAAGATGTTTTCCGAAGTTTAGGGCTAAATATAAATTGCAGGCCATATGTTTCAAAATCTTAGGTGGTCACAAGCAAAAGGGACGGCTAAACTTCAGCAAGGCTCTTTTTTGGCCATTGCGTTGACCAACACCGCACATGTTGTTAAAGGCCTGTTCAAAGATTGTTGCAACTGAGCTCGACTTCAATAAAGGCTAACGTGGCCATGAATAACGTTCTACATCACAAACAAATTTTTAAAAAAGGGTATGGCCTAGACACACGATAGGTAAGGATACATGAGTTCGTATTAATACAATAGCGAATTTCTTCTGCAATGGTGAAGACTACCGAGTTTTTTGACATTGGGAAGAGCATTGGCCCAATGAGCAACATTCTTAGACTTTTGAATTAGCCATATTCCGGCGCTTATCCACGTAGCAACATGCCTGGTTTGCATTATATTTTTTAATAAAGGCCCAGCAAGAACATTATATTTTGGTTTGTTATAATTTCCTTTAGATGAACAAGGCAAATTAATTAAGTGCTGCACGTAATCAATTTTTACAAATTGTTGTGGAGGCCTCGGTGCTGAATGGAAAAAAGTAAACATGCCGCAAGCAAGGCTTACGAAGAATCCTTTTAACTTTGTCCCAAACCAAAACAATTAGCCAGTTTTTATAGGTATGACTAGGCATGCGTTAGCATTAGCAACTCCAAGTATTTTGCACTGACTCAAACAATACTTTATAACAGCCCACAAAACAATAGATTGGCGACAATTATCATTACAAGGTGTCGCAGAGTCTTGGCGCTAGAATTAATGAAGAATCAATCATCGATTGACTGTTGGCAATTTGCGTTTTGGCTGTAAAAGAAGGTGCAACTGGCAATGTGTGATTCACTAGAAAATCATCGGTTAGATTGCTCTTGTATAATAATTGGTTAGCGATGGCGCAAGCATCCTGCAGAAAACGATTTTTTATTGGCGATGTTAGGGCGCTCAAGCCAGTGCGAAGACACTGATTTAATTACTTCAGTATAATAGAAGTCCTCAGCCTACGACGAGCTAATTAGCGACAACTTTGTTTGGTTCTGATTGCGCAAGACATTGGCAACAAACTAGCCACAAAAAGTCATTAGCTGTTTATCCCTCGTCTTAGCCAAGTGATGTAAGATTTGGTTTGGTGTACTATCCGAGATTTTAAGTGCAAATTCCTAGCTGTCGAGATTGCAATGTGAACGTACTCGGATGCAAAATAAGAACCCGCTTAGCCCTTCGCATAAGAAACACTTTTTGAAAGAGTCAAAACCCATGAATTATTTGGATTTAGTTGTTTTAAATCTCGTATGTTGTATTGGGCTGCTATTTTTGGCGTTTTTAGAGCTATGCTGAAACAGCTAATACATTTAAAAGCGACTACTGCGAAAGACAAAACTTGCAGTTATAAGTATGGCCGCATAAAAACCAGCATAGTATCACAGCGGAAACTTGATTTTCCACAGCGAATTTTCTTTTGAGTTTTCCGGTAAATGGTGAAGATAGTTACCAAAGGGTGGCTGACTAATGGTTGGTTTAAGGAAGCACTGCTGATTTTATATACACCGGCTATGCGCATTCAATAAAGACCTTAATGCAAGGAGCTTCTCACCCGGAAGCTCTACTTCCAAGATCAAAACTAAGCTTGTTAAGGTTTAATAACTTACACATCACAATCAACGTTATTAACTAAATAACCGTGTATCGGCCAAAAATAGCGAGTCCATAATGCCTGATGGCCATTGTTACAGATAAAACTGTTCTGCCGTTAAGCGAGAGGGGATCAGGAAAGAAAAGTCGGGTGTGCGGAATAATTGCAGCGATTGTTGAAGGTAAGGCATATATCAGCAATATAATTTGAATAGGTTTATGTGAATGCAACTGGCGATTGTTTAAACCGACTGAAGTTGTCTACTCAAATGACATTGAAGCTACGTCCAAAAACAATCGACGACAATGCATGCCTTATAGGTGTTTGCTATATTGCTCTACTCGTCTGCAGAATGTCTTTGTTGAGCTTTATGGTTTAATTTCACTCTTATCCATCAAACGTCTAGGCAAGCGAGTAACTCAATATTGTCCATCCCACCGTCGGGCTTTAACTATCCAAACGGGACAGAACAATTTAGCAATAAAGTAACTGGTCAAAAAACTAGAGCAAAACCATCTAAAAAGCGCTGCCCTGTTAAAGGAAAACGACTTCAGCCTGACTCTTTTCTTTAAGCTTTGTTCAAATTTGGGAGTAAAGCTTTTGGCAGTAAAAACGAAATCCTAATGTAGGCAATAGATAACTTAGCTGCCAGCTTAAAAGAAGCAATTTCAGTGCTTTGGCCATTGTGACAAGCTTCGTATTTTTTTTGGGATTTCCAGCTTCAGTATGGCGATAAATGGTGATGGATGATAAGACTCCTCAAACATTCCGCTGCTCTCCCAGTGGTGCCAGCTTTCTGAGTTTGTCTTTTATTACGATGAAAGCATGCTTAAACATTGTAATTAAACCTTCTTACTGTGAATGATACACTAGCTAAATAGTTTGCACCAGTTTAGCTGAATAAAAAAATAACAAGTAAATATATTGTTATGCAAGATGAACCAGTCACTAACATAATGCAGTAAAAGGAAATAAAAAAGGCGCATTCTGAAATTGTTTATTCAAATGCGCCTGTTTGCTGAATTTTGAGATTCTCTCTGCTATCCAATTGCAAATTAATCCTGAGAATGTCCTATTACGCTTTCCTTCAAGTTCACTTTTCCCATGAGGAACCATTCCTGCGTGTCCGTAATTCCATACAAATCGCATTCCTTTTGCGAAGCACATCCTTAGTGTGTTTCACTCCAGCTAACTCGTTATCCAAACGAGGCACATCCTTGTGTGTCCTAATAACTCATCCTAACTCGCGATTCTTTGCGAGCAGCTATCCTTAGTGTGTCTGTTCCCTAGCCTTGTATCACTATACAAGCAGCATCCTAAGCTGTCCTTCCATGGTTTACTCTCCGAAGTAAACTAAGCTTCTGCTTAATCCAATCCATTTTTAGTAACATCCGTTACTGCCACTTTCTTCTGAAGTTATCCTGTTTCATCCTTGGTGGTCAATCCTGATCAGTCGTGTTTTCTTGTTGACCCAGTAACTATAATCAATTCAAAAAAATTTAGCCAGTGAGGGAAAATTAACTCAACAAATAAAAGCGCCTGTTTATGAGATAAAAAATTTAAGATTGTTTTTTAAAACAAGGTGGTTTGAAAAATACGACTTGGCAATGAAGTCGAAGAATTTACGTAATAAATTACATTGATGTAAGAGATCTCTACATGGAAAGGAGGATATGGTATGATGTTTTAATTGCTCAAGGGACTCCATTATATTCAATAAAACAAATTTATTGTGCCTAAACATAAATATGACCTTTAATTCGGGCATTCTAGTGCTTCATTAAACTATAATTTCATCTAAAAAATGATAAACATTGCAAACGTAACAAAATGCCAGGCTAACTTTAGGATCTTCGAGCATAACAACTGTCATTATCGCCCTATCAGTACTGGCATGCACGATGCTGGTGATCAGATGAAACCTTATAAATGAACAACATATGAAAATACTGGTCGCATATGCGCGCGCACAACACGATTCTTTTCACATCTGCTTGGTGCAAGAAAGCTGCGGTTAACAACATTTTTAATGCGCCAATGCCAAAATCGATTTGGGCCAAGTGGCGTGGGATTCATTAAACATGCCACAGCAAGAGTTATTTTCCTTTCAAATAAACCAATCATGGGTTGTTTGCTTGCAAAATGCATTTAACTCTTCACGTATAAGCAGAAGCGTAAGCGAGACTCATATCCTTCTTTTTCTAATTCAAAATATCAATAACAAGGGGTCGTCGTGATAAGCTTTGTACAATATAGAAGGCCCGCTATTTTTAAACTTCTGCGGTTAAATAAATCGCTTTTTATGTTGCTAATAATAAGTCACTTGAGCCTCATTAATATAATCATTGAAAAAATCCTAATGATTTTAAACTACTGTATCCTAACTTTATACTTGTTAAATTTTATTAATAATTTTAAACGAGGAGAAATAAAAATGGAAACAAAATCATAGCATTGGCGAATTGTTTGGCACAGCTCGGATTGCCACCAACAGCAAGAAATTCAGCAATTTTTAAACCTAAACTCTGGTTGGCGACTGATACAAAGATCGAAGATGCACAATGTTGGCCGTCACCAAGCCGATTTCTTAAACCGCTTTAAGCGAAGACGGTGATGGGCCGAAGTGATTGATCAATAAAGCACCCGCTTAGAATAAAAAGCCTGTTATAGCTTGGTTTTTTAAGCAAATAAACCAAGGCTACACCAGTTTTTAAAAGAACAAGGTGACAGGTTTATCGTGATGAACTTTTCATCAGATGATAGGCGTGTGCCCCACCCCGTCAAATCCATTTTTTAAAAATAAGGGAGTACAACTCATCTTTGGTAGTGACCATCACTCATCTGCGATGGAGAAAGTATAAAATTTTGATAGTTTATCTCCTTAATTTTCATAATACCATTAAAATCAGGGCTTGTCATGCGAGACGCTTACGTGTTAAGTGTTTTAGTGAAGGCTGTATACTTGGAAATAGACTGACGATTTTTTTGTTGATATCTTGCCAATCTGAACTGTACTCTGCTTCGTTTTCACCATCGATTGAAATAACACAACCACTGAGTGTCAATGATGCCTTGATTGCAGCTTAAAATTAGCTTCTGCATGTAAATCTCGCTATTGATATGGAAGTAGGTTTAAAATAGGCGAAATTCTGCTATTATTCGACCACAGACAGAAGTCTATTCAAATTGAGGCAATTAGCTAAGTGTTTTGTTTTATATTTAAATGAAAATGCCTGTTATTGATTTGACAATAAAAATAAAGTTATGAATAAAACGATTTATTGAGGATATTAAACAAAATGCGAAATACCACCACGCATTGCTTTGTTTGTCAGCAAATACAGCGTTAGGCAAACCCCAAACTGTTGCTTAATTAAACACTATTCAACTCAAGCTTGATTCCATAATTATCAAGCATTGCAAAATTGTGGAAAAACCATCCTCCACTATGTTGAAGAGCGGCAATAGTCCCCGGTAACCAGATTAGAAGATCGGGTGCTTAGTTTAGAGAAAAAAGTCGCAAGACCTTAGCAGTCAAGCTCGCTGCCCGTTTTTAGAAGCGCTGAGCTATGTGCTGCGTTTTTTTATACAAGGCTCAAATAGACAAGATAAAACTTGCCATATCAGAAAGGCGATCATTTTTTAAGGTTCTAACCCAACCTGGCTCAAGCACGACTTCACACAGTGACATTATTAATACAAAGGAATCTCATCTCTTATTCCCGTAAGGGCAAAAAAACAGGGTTTCGCTTTGTTTAAGCCGCTTTTCATCATATATGGCTATCAGGTTTTGTTGCGACCTCATAATCTGCCTCATTCAAACCTGAATGAGTTTCTAAATTGCCCAAATCGTGTTTGGCGCTAAATTATCGCTCCAATAAAGCCAAAAATAAATATTTGATCGGGTGTAACAAATCCTAGGCAGTTTCAAGGCGGACAATCACTGCATGATTTACGCACAGGCAGCAATTTAACTCTTCCTTGTTGGCCTGCTGCAATAGCAGGTAGAGGCCATTTGGCGAGTCGATTTCAATTATAACTCTATCTTTTCACTCGTAACCTTTTGCAATAATTATGTAAAACCCAATTTTTTTCCCAAAAAAAGCAATCACTTGACTTCTTGATTCATTACTTCCTCAACAACATCGTTAATATAAATAAAAAACCGATGCCAAATGTTCTAGTCTTTATGATGTAGGCTAAACTCCCAAATACTTTGCAACAATGATTTAAGGAAGTGAGTACATGGCGAGTAACTCAATAAGATGCCAATTTTAAAACAATTTGAAGTCTCGGTAAATCACTGAGTACCGCGGACTATGGCACTGAAGTTATTACAAGGGTGTCGAAATTTAAATAAGAGAGGAAATTGATTATTTGACGCGCTACTTTAACCTGGCGTAGATCGCTGACGGAATACGAGTTGTGTGCTCAATCCAAAGGCAAGACAAGTTGGCGATTTTTAAATGTGAAGTGCTGCGTCATAGCCAACTTAATTGAATCAAAATCATTTAGTTGTATTTGAATAGCTTCACCAAATCAGTAATGAATCATTAGGAACAAAGTTCAGTCAGTGATCCAGCAGTTTATCCTGTGTGCTCAGGCCAAAGTAAAATCCACCTCGTCAGCCAAGAGATTTTAGCTCCTTGTGATGTGAATTTAACAGGCCCGTTTCTATTGATAATTAGACATCGAAATTAACGAAGTTATCAACTTAATCTGCTTTATTAAGCACCCAAGATGAATGGCTGAGAAAGTCCTTTGCAGGGATTTATAAAATCATAATTGCATGATCAAACAGCCGATTGGGGCAGTGTATTTATTCGCTACAAGGGTAAAAAAATATGTCATGAATGCTACTCGTTAGTTTAATTCATTTAGAAGCAAACGAATTTCATGAGCAATGTTGTTGAAAGAAATATTTGTGACATTTTAATTATTGTGCTCCAGAGATAAGGATCTATGCCCGTTATACTCGTCGGGCGTTTAGATATCAAACCGATTCGCAAGTAACTTTGAAAGTATTATCCTGGAGTTTAGGTTGGCTAGGCAGTATATCAGCCAACTACGCTAGTCTTAATTTGCAACGTAATTCGTCATAAATTAAGAGAGTCCAATAATGCCAAGTATTCAGTTAAAGTTCCAGTCGATGAGCAATTAATCGCAATTGAAGTGATTCATTGAGTCAGTCGGCCGATGGGATCTTTTAATAAGTATTCAGAAATTGCTGTAGCGACTTTATAGCGACGCTGAAATAGATAACTGCGAAAAACATATTTGAACCTCAAAAATCATGACTTTGACATTAATTAAATAGTAGGTGGAGGAGGTAAAAATGATTAATCATCCACCAGCACTGCCTTTGGTTGATGGCAAATTAATCAAGGCGTACATGAGCATATTTTTGCTGTGCTGCGAGACATCTACACATTAGCACTAAGTATGCTTTAAATCGCCACAAACAGCTTAGATAGCACTATAATCACCAGCTCAGTGTTTGAATGCTAAGCATGCTCAAGTCTTAAAAACACAGCTGAGGCTCAATTTAGTGGTTTGTTGGGGGGGCCCAATTCCTATTGGTGCACAGAATATAATATACCAAGGAAGATCGGCTCAACTGGGTTTAAAGAGAATCAGATATTTGTACCGGATGTGGGCTGGTGCGATGAAAGGTCCAATGAAAGGAGAAACGCATTGCCATTATGCAAAAACAACGTTATAAAACGGCCGCTACTCGGCATTACAGAAACCAGATTTTGCCGCAGACAACCTAAAATAGCGGAAAGTCAAAAATGAACTGGTATATTATGCATAGATAATTGAAAAACGCTTAGAAGCTTGTCAGAATGGCCCATGTCATTGTCATACTTCCCCGGGGTGGCAAGGCAACGCTGAAAAAATTGCTTTAAACCTCATTGTATTAATGCTTATCAGCAAAACAAGAACAATATTGCCCTATTTTCTAAAGGGCTGAAAAATAAAAATTTTTTGAGGCACTTCGATAGCTTTTATTGGTAAGACTAGGTGAAGAAGCGCAAAGTCTTTAATGAATCATTGTTGGTGATGCGTCTAAAGTTGCCAGTACAATTAAGCAAAAACAAGCTTAGTCAAAATTATCGGCCGTGAAAAAGGCGATTTCATTTTGACTAAACTGTCATTAAAAATCTCACCGGAATTTCAGCTCCCATTCATTCTAACCATGAAAACATGTCTAGTTAAATTGCATTTTGACAACCAAGCCGAATTAGCGGCCTTCTACGAAAGCGTTTTCTGGTATTGTAAACTTGGCAATGTCAAAAGCGAAGGGGTTAAACTGATTAGAGAAAAAGGTCCGTTTTTTGATGACATTGGCGAATGCAAGTTAATGGATTTGAATGGATACCTTAACTAGAATCTTTTTGTCAAAACAGAACGATGAAATTGCTGGTATGAATATCACATTGGCTATAAAAGTAGTTAAATAATACCCTTGACTTTGATTTAAGCTTAAGTCACAAAATTTTAACGCTTTATGATTACCCTATCAAGCTTAATAAAATACACTTTGTTAGTGCACAATGAAATAAATTAGACAAAATGTAATGAAAATTGCAGTAAGAATCGGGATAGGGTTTTTTTTATATGCGGTAATTTTGTGGTCGCGTACGATGTTTTATCCAGAAAAACACAAGATTGATTGGAAAGATCGTGAGAATATACAAAATTAAATTCATAAAATTGAACTTGGGTTAAAAAAAACAAAGATATTTGGACTTTTAGGCAGCTAGACATTACTGAAGCCAAGCGCTTTGAAGGTAAAGAAATGCAAGGTGATGTTTATCGTACAAACACAACAGGCTGATGGCGTAACCACCATAGACGATGT
>Ga0163217_1006815_pt1 | contig 19165 bp, 14 predicted proteins | sample SynspAceP_FD_185933 | JGI IMG/M metagenome (GOLD analysis project Ga0163217, IMG submission 185933) | Saline lake microbial communities from Ace Lake in Antarctica - Synechococcus sp. Ace-P (PacBio error correction) | ecosystem: Environmental > Aquatic > Non-marine Saline and Alkaline > Saline ...
AGAGAGGGAAGGGGAAAAAAAACAAAAAATTTGGGTTTAAAGGTTTAATAAATTTGGGGGGGAAATGAAAATGAAAAAGGTTTGTTTTTTGTTTTTGAGCCCCTGAAAATGGTGGTGGGAGCCGGGGCCATTTGTTTCATATTAAGGCCAATTTTAAGACCCCGTTCGCGGCCCGCCCCCCTTAACGGGTGAAGTCCCCATTATTTTAGAATTAAGTTCGAAGAAAATAACAATCGAATAATAAAGGCTTGCAAAAATATTCCAATTCGCTGCCTGAATTGTTTAAACCCGCAAAGATTCCGAATTAAAAAAAAACAAAAAAGCAACAGTGTTTTTTGGCCTTATCTCCAACCTCTCATTTTTGGTAAATTGGCCTTTAAATGGGTTATCGGTTTTTTTAAGTCGGAGCGCTGGCACTTGGTTGTGGTCCCCTTATATTTTTTGGTAAGAGCTTAATAACGTTTATCGCCTACGCAAATTGACAAATTCTGCAGCTGAAAGGGGCGCTGGAGAAACCAAAAGAAAGGAACCCTGCACCTCCTTTTCTTCCTCACTTGCGGTTGGCCAAGTGCTTTATTTCGGTCAAATCAAAATTTTTCGACACCAAATCGAGTAAAATGGAATTTAAAACCGTTTTTATTGGGTAACGGTTGTTTTTGAACATATAGGGGCTTGGTTTTGGCTTGCATGCGAATAAAAAGCAATGGTTTTTGATAATGCCAATTTGTTCATTTTTTGAATGGCTAATGACGTCGTCAAAAGTATCTATCTTAGGCTAGAGTCACAATGGTTTTTCTGTAGAGGACGACAGCTATCGCGGACATCCGTACTGCAAACTGCAAAACAAATACCAAGGGTAGAAGCGAGGCTACTATTCTTAAAAACTGCGGAATCTTGTATTTCGTCTTTTTCCGGCACTATTGTTTATTAAAAAGCTTCGGCCTCAACGGCGCTTCACAACGTGAACTATTAGTACTTTGTGGTGAGTATTTAATATTTTACACAAGTTTTTTCGCCAGTATAATTCTGGCCTGTGGCTTCCAGTATGACTAACTATTTTTGGTCAGTCACACCAGTCTATAATTGTGGCACAATGCCAAAATGGGTGGTTTCCATAATCCCGCGGTGGGAACAAGATTTAAACAAGGCCGGCTTAGCAAAGGAGAATAAAGATGACGTAAAGTAAGTCAAAGAAGTAATGTCCGCGAACGCTTTGACCATGTCGCTGGCTTTGGAGATAAGGGTTGCCTAATGCCTCCTGAAGGGAGTTGCCAATCCTTAACATGTGATGGTATGCACGCTTAGATCCCGCTAAATATGCCTGGTTCTTGGCAGAGGGTGATGCCCATGTATTCGTAACGCAGGTGCAGAGCAAGCGATGGAAATGCTATCCGTTCATTGGTCATATCTTACAAACTGTTTAGGTCACAAAAGAGTGGTTTTGGTAATCCATCATACTGGATTGTGGGAATGGAAGACGTTACCACGAAGTAATGGGTGGAGCTACTTCGGGCAGTTTTTAAAAACATCAAGTGTAGATAGTGCCGGCTGCATGACAGTCATCTGGTGGCGGAACGAGCGATGTAAGTAATATTAATTGGCTTACCCATAGTTTGCCAAGAAAAAAAGTGTTTTCAGAAGATGTTCAACGGGATCAAAAGTAACTCAATGGTGCTAAAGATATTCCAATTTATGGGATATAATTAATGACTGCAATAGGAAATCTTGGTGGAGGTTCCTGAGGCAGACAGAAGCAGGAAAGGTAAGCTAAAAACCGAATAAGTCAAATAAGCCCTAGCCATTTTGTTTGTAAGATCACCTTAACAAGTGAAAGTTGTAAAGTGATAAATATACAGAAAAACGATGAGCTGGATAGTCAAAATAGACAAATTCAGCTCGTTAAATTTTCTGAGTCTATTAAATAAGGAGCATAAAGACAGCAAAGCGAATTTTATTTACAGGCGGCTCAGAAAGGCGGCAATAATGTGATCGCCTAATCTCCTTTGGAAACAAGGCCCAATCGGGTATTAAATTGTTGATTTAATGGCCTTGGATTAATCCTGGTGTAGATTAATTTAATTGCTGATATTACTGATTCTGGGCATAATGGTTTAATGCCATGGAGTTTCTTATGCTGGCTTTGAAATGAAATTGGAAGCTGGTAAGGGGTACCAAATTTGATGCGGTAGTTCATTTTGGCGCTGCGGTACCTAGAAATATTACTCAAGCCTGACAATGAAAACTTTTCAGGTTAAATACTGTTTGGTACTTAATAATGTGATTGAAGCGGCTGTTAAAACTCGGCATTGAAAAAGTTATTATTGCTTCCGTCAGAAACGACCCTATCGGTATTGTTTTCAGATGGCAAAACCATCCCAAGTGTCTGCCTTTGGAGAGGAACTATGACGTGTTCCCGAATGGACAGCTATGGCTTAATCCGAGAGGTTTGTAAATGAAGCAAACCGCACGGAGCTTTCCAGCGGCGTTCGGCTTTGATATTTACGCTCTGCGTATTGGTAATGTATTGAGCCTTCATGAATATACTGAGCTGTTCCGGCTTTTGTTAAAAATCCTGAAGTGCGCCGCCGTAAATGCGGTTCTGTTATATTGAACGCTCGCGACTTAGAAACAGATTGTAGATTTTATGTTTGGATAAAATAGACGGACTGGGTTTATCAGGTTTTTAATGCTGTAACGATGCACAAACGGCGCAATTGATTCCAAGTAAAAATTGCTGAGCAGTTTTTGCCATGGGGTCCACAATTACACGTGAGATGGGTGAGCATGAAGCTTCTGTATTCAAACGTAAAAATCCGTGGAAGTTCTCGTTTTAAAAGAACAACATAAATTGAAAAAATACGTCAATGCGGAGATAGTTTATTAGGAAAATCGTTAATTTTGTAGGGTGGGCTGGTATGTGGCTGGTTTTTTCGCAAGCTGAAGCCCTCCTACAAAAAAAGACAAATCTTGATGTTTGTAGGGGTGGGCTGGTGAGTGGCTGGTTTTTCGCAGCTGAAGCAAGCTTCCTACAAAAAAAGACAAATCGTTTAATTTTGTAGGGTGGCTGAGTGAGTTGGCTTGGTTTTCCGCAGCTTAGTCACCACTGTCTGTTTATAACTTGTAGTCTCGGCGTCTTACAGCTGTTCGTGTTGCTAATGCAGGCGGTATATGGCGGCTTTTTGTGCGGGCCAAATACTGCGAGCTGATCCAACTAGCCACAGAACTAACATGCCAATGGGGATGTAATACCCCAATCAAGGGCTTGTAAACTAAATGCCTTCTACTTAAAAATCATGTTGAGTCCAGATCGTTAATATTGCGCCAGTGCAACACCGACTGTACTTATCATAAAGTTTTTCAAAGCATAAAATACCGAATGATCGCACCCGCGTGGTGGACCCAGCGCTCGGCGTGTGCCTATTTGTTTTTGCGTTTGATTAAACACTGAAACTGGCCTAAACCAACAATCCTAGGCTGTGAACTAATGGTTAATATACTCATCACGGTCGTGCTTAAATATTTTGATCATGGCGGTAATGTTCCGGTAACTGCGTTCAACGGGTTTCTTGCAAACTACGCAATGCCTTTATAATACGGCCTTTTGTTACTCGTGGCTAAGCGTTCTTCAACATCCTGCCCATTACTGATCTCGTTGGCCAGGTTCAGTGCGATAAAATAACGGGCAGCGCTTTTTGAGCTAGCCATTGGGGGGCGATAACATGACGTTTTCTACTTTTATCCGCAGTCGGTCCAGGTGGGCCTGTAATTGATCGATAATGCCAACATGTCAGGCTTGTATATCCATTAATAAATACCGTTTTGCCGACTATTTTGGTTTAATGACTGATCGGCAAACAAGGTTTTAGCTAAGGCTTGAGTAATTAATGACTTTGTTTTGGCAGGGGTTTTGTGAGTCTTCAGCAGTGATATCAGTAGCAGAGAAGTTTTCCACCAGCCAGCAGTTGAACATCAAGAGTATTGAGTCCTTGTTCGTTCGACCATGTAAACAGCGGTGCCACACTTCCGTTCGTATTCTGCACCTGCTGGGTTTTGTAGAACCCATAGACCAGCCACTGCCACTGATTGGTACGGCGTTTAATTTGAATCGCATTGTACCACCCCTGGCAAGGCGACGCAAAAAAGTTAAGATCCTCTTCTATGCTTACTTTTGAATTGAAATTAGACGCAAACACCCAAGCTTGGAAAGATAAAAACTATGTCCTTCATCGACACCACTGCACGCTGCATTTCTTGGCCTGCGCTGAAAGCATGATAACTTACCGAATTAAAACGGATAATCGTCATCGTCAACCCGCGATTTGGAATAGCGATGAGCAGGCACCGACTTTTATTGCGCATTAAAGCCCGTAAAATTGGACCTATTCCATTGATCGGTGGTTTTTCTGGGTTATTATTAATAGTAGACATGGACTTTCCTTACTGCTTTTTAGTTGGCTGGCGGGGGCTATATTGCAAGCGCGCATGTGGGGATAAAGACCAGCCAATACGCTGGAAACAACGGCTAGTAGCAAGGGCCGTATGACCATGGTGGTATCCAGTGTGGCAAGAATATCAATGAAATCCCATACAGGCTTTTCACCCCTTGGTAAGCCGAGAAATTCTAGCCCCAGACCGACAATGCCGCCCAGTAAACCAATACAAGCGCTTCAATATATGCTGCTTAAACAGCTCCGCTTTTGAGGCACCGACTGTGCGCGACGTAAGCCTATTCAGCGGCCTTGGCCTACTGAATTTAGCCAGCAGTAACCCATGGTATTCAGCAAAACAAACCAACAGAAACAAACAGTTAACCACATCATCAAATTAGCATCGCGGTCGGACTAACTGTTGTGAACTCCATCCACGTCCATGAACATCAGATAAACGATTATTCAAGTGGGCGAGGAAGCGGCCTAATTCTTTTTGCTCAGCAACATAATTGTTTAAGAGCTGAGGTAATCGGCTTTTGGGTCACCTAATGTTTGGTAGCTCTAAATACCCACATTTGGAAAGTTAATGCATCTGAGCGCAAAATGCTTTAAATCCTTCGCCTTCAGGGGTTTTCCAAGCAATTCACATTACCCAATTAGGTAGCTCCAATTCCTCTTTAAGGTAGAAAGGCATATAACTTCTTCAAAGGCAAGTCGAAAGCATTACCGTTAACCAATGTCATAAAACTTGGTACCGGTTGCCAGTTGTCCATGACACCAATGACTCGAAAGGTTTTTAACTCCGACATGATGGAAAATTTTTGCCTACCGAGTTTTCACACCGCCAACCACTTTGTCGTTGATTGTTTTACTCAGGACAACAAACGAGATCCCGCGATTTGATATCACTTTGTTCATCCCAGCTATTGCCCGATTGAAAGGGCACATTAAACATACTGAAAACTCAGCAAAAGTGAGTTCGTAATCGACGCCTTCAAAAAGGTTTTGCATCTTGGTCTTGCGTTCAATAATACCGCCGGACTTACCATAGCTGTTTGGTTTGTAGGCGCGTTTGGCGGCCAATCAAGTTTAGTGTCTTCTGTGTAGGTTAATTGGCTTGGAGGAGGCGGCGACCTCGTCACTATTATCAGAGTAGGCTTCTTGGGAATCCCAACTGTCCCCTACTTGAACATAAAATATGTTTGCTGGTTTTTTGTGGAATCGATCGGCCGACATTAAATAAATTGACCGTAATTGTGGTAATGCTGGCGGCAAATGCTAAGCAATGGCCAGCACCATTTAAGGTACTTTAAAAATATGGATTGCGTTTGATGCTTTTAAACGCCAGTTTTAGATAGTAAGTAAACATGCTGAATCCCAACTATACAGCGCAGAGTGTGCTTGTGAGCGGAGAACACGGTCGACTTCGCTTACTTTGCCGTCAACGCCAAGCAAAAATATTTGCGTTTTGCTTGCTTGGCTAAATAGCGTCATGAGTGAACCATTATGATAGTGGTGCCTTGGCGTTTATTTCTTCTTAATTAAAGTTCCATGACATGCTTGCCATTTGGCTATCAAGATTACCGGTTTGGTTTCATCGCTAATAAAAAAGCGGTGGTTCGCCCGCTAAGCTCGCGCTATCGCCACAACGTTGTTGTTTGACCTACCGGAAAAGTTGAGAAGGCAAATGTTGCATGCGCTGGCCTAAACACACATGTCTAAACTATCTCTAGTGCTTTTTTGCGTTCAGCCGCTGTTAAAACCAGGATAACGCAAGGGAACATCAAACATTATCGAACAGATTAAGATGCAGGGATTAAATTGAAACTTTGAGATAAAGCCATTTTTTCATTACGCAAACGGCTGCGTTGTTTGTCGTTAAGATGACTGAACGGGTCTTGACCATCAAGCTCAAATTTTCCCCATCAAGGTTTCTTAAACAAAGCCGCTATATTGAGGAGGTAGTTTTTACCATTAGCCTGGATGGACCGGTACGGCCACAAAATCTCGCCTCTTTTAACGTGCAGGATTAAAAGTCGAATTAGTGCGTGTGTTTTCATCAACCACAATCAGTACGAAAAAAATCTTTTTACATCCGTCATTTTTAAACATAGTTGTTTGCCCTGTATTTATGGTTTTATTGGGTAATCGCAAACGGTTTGGTGCGCCCATTAAATTGTTCTGTACCCGAGATGATAATATTGTCACCTTTAGCCAGACCTGAGAATGGATCTCAACACTGATAAACTTCGCGCATCCGGTGTTTATTGGTGGTTTTTTTCCTGCACAACCATCCTTTCACTACATAGGCAATTCGACCGGCTTACCGCTTTCTAAAAATTGACCTCGTTGCAACCATCAATAACATTGCTTTAATTTTCCATCAATATACGAGTAGTTAAAACGTTGGTTTTGGCGTAGGTCCTTGTGGTTGGCTCACGCTGCCATCTGTTATTTAGAGTCGGCGAACGCACCGCACAGTGACTTGATTGTTCTGCTATTTCAGGCTGAGATAGTCCACTAGTTTGCACGATGGGTTCGCCGTTAAGAGCTGACTTCTGCGGCCATGCCGATTGGCTAAGTCGTCGCTAGCTTCAGGAAATATCGACTTCCTAATTCAAAACTCTGTCAGATCCACCACGCTGAGAATGGGTTGATTTTTGGCGACTTGAATTTTTCTGTCGACCGCTAATTACACGACTAATGCCATTGGACCGCGGTGAGCGCAGGTCTAATTCATGCCACTTTACGACTGAAGTTCTGCTACTAATAATATTTGCGCTCAACTAACACTGGCGAGTGCGAATTTTCAAATTGCAAACTTTCCAATTAAGTTTCCTGCATCCCTTGACCGCATGTTGATAAACAGTTTTGCATTTTCTAAGCTCATCTTGCGCTTTTTTCAAAGTCGATCTCACTATCGCGTTTGGGCATAGGCTTTTGTCTGCTCCGTCCTCTTTCGCGGTCTGGCAGCGGTTAAGGATACTTTGGCCAAATCAACGGCTTTTTTGATACATCAATGCTTATTTTACTGCTTTGTATGCGCTCGCGTCAAGCTCCATTTGCAAATGTTGTAAAACCCGACTCTTTGTTTGTTTTAGTTCGTTGGTTTAGCTACTGGGCTGTAAAATCAACGCTAAAACTTGTTGTAGCTGCACGGTGACACTCAGTCAACTAGACAAAGCATATGATCGTCGTGCATGTCTGTACAAACGGGGACGACCTGCTGCTGAGCCACGCGTCGTTGTAGCGACAGGTCACGCAACAGGAATCAACACGTGTGGGTTACACTGGCAAAACGCAGACGATTAGCGGCAAAATCTGTGTGTCCAGAAATTTTGACCAATTACTTAAAGCGGTGTTGAGAGAAAACAAAATAAGGCATAAAATGATAAAACTACATGCTCCTATCCACAGTAACTTTTTGTTTGATTTTTTCGCTCAACGGTATCTTGGGCCGCTGGTATCAGCAATTTTCATGGGGTTTTCCTGCAATAGAAATAATTGAACAAATCAACGATTTAAGTCGTTGGCCCGTGCAAAAAGTTTTAAAAACTGTATCAGATTTTTTGTGCTCGGGTAGATTTTTAAACCACATTTTTAGTAATTTATTGCCATTCAGGTCTGCAAAGCATATATCAATCATAAAAATTGATTGCTTGTCCCTATAAGGGGCTTTGTTGGTTAACGTATTATTTACAAATTCTTAGCGCGTATCTATGTGGTCTCTACTAGTCAAAACAAAAAACACTTACTCTAACCTGCACTTTGTGTGAAGCCGATGTGCGGTATCGAAGTTACTAACCGAAGACCGTCAAATACTGTCCATTGTAGCGATAAAAATCCATTTAGTGAAGGGCAATGTCTGGTCCTAAGGCGAATGGCGTTAAAAGATTTATATGAACGATCCCGAGCGTTTACAAAACTGCCTGTAGAAAAAACATCATGAGGGCTGGGCGTACAATTAGCGTGGGATGACGCTTTGACAAAGTAGCACAGCAAGTTTGTTGCCATCAGCAGCAACATGGTGATGATGCTTCGGTTTGGGCGTGTATTTGGTAGTATTACCCAATGCACAGAACGAACGAGATAAGTGGGTGACTAAAGCTTCATATTGTTTTGGTCCGTATTTCTATCGAGCGTTAAAGACCATAATCCGTTTATTCAGCCACATCAGTGGACCACCTGCCCTCATCATAATTGTTAGCTCGGCAATTGTTTTGGGCCTCAATCGCAAATCCCTATTCCGGGATATCGATCACACTCAATATTTCTGATCATTTGTGGTAATCCCTTAGCATCAACAAACGGCAAGCATCATGACGGTGCCCATGTTAAAAGAACGCCTAAAAAAGCATTCAGGCCGTGGTCGGCAAGTGGTAGTCACTCGCGCACACACACCAGTTCGGAAACCGCGATATTAGTACTGAGCAATGCACTTTATAAACCCGGCACTGACGCTTTATTATTGCCTTGCTATGCTCAATACTTTTGTTTAGCCATGGGCTGGCAAAAAATTGAGCGACTATACAGAGCAATTATTTGACGTGGAGGCTATGTAAAAGAACTATCCCCCGTCTCGTGTTGCGCATTAATTGGCATGACTGAAAGTTCAAATTGAACATTTGGTTGAGGATTTTTGTGCTGCAAGTTCGGCAGTCTGTTACGGGCCGAATGGGTGCCAGTGTGCAAGCCTTTGGTACCTTGACCCAATACCGTGTTATGTTGTTTAACTATCTTGACCGGGAAATTTAGATAAGCGGGTCGGCATGATGGTTCACTCACCCGCTGCAGATACCTTGCCTCACCCTCGGGACGTTGGCCATAATGCCGCAATATCATGTCACGGGTTTTGGGGGGGGGGCGCCAACTACCGGTACTTGTTGCTCGGGGGAGTTTGCCGAGAGCATTGAGAGAGAGAAGAGAGCTATCCAGAGAGGGGCAAATAAAAGCCATGGTTATCCGTGCGGGTAACCACCGGTATCTTAACAACACGAATGGCCCAGCAACTAGATGACGCGTTGCTGGTTTAGAGTACATGGTTTGCGGTTGATTTTTAACATCACCGAAACCTCTCGCCATGCCAAATATCAATATTGCCACCTGTGACTGCCTTAGAGCGCGACCATTAATGACAGTGGTGTTTCCATAATTTTTCGGTTGCGTAATAGAGTAAATATTCTCCAGCTATTTTTGCCCCTGAAAAAGAACAGCCTAACAGCTGGCAAATTTAATCTGCAATTAGCCCAGCGACTGGGATAACCTTGGCGAGGTTACCGACAGATAAATACCAAGCCACTGTGGGCTAAAAGAGCAAAAGGGGTGGTCGACGACTTATTAAAAAGCAGTACTATCTGGCATGAGGGTCACGCTTAAAGTATCGATTGTTGGTTAGAAAGCCCCATGGCATTGATTTTTATATGACCGGGTTTAAGAGAAAAATCTACCCGGCTATTTTTTCATCCTGACAAAAGATTGATCTGCAGTTTTGATATTTTATGGCAGATTTTAGTGCGTTTTAAAATAGCCATTTCTTTAGTGCCGCAAAATCAGGGCCAACAAGATAGTTCTGTTAATTGATTGGGCGGCGCCACTAAAAAACAACAATTCGTGGTTGCACAACAGTAACCGTATGGTGAAGGGCAAGCAAATGAACGGTTTATCGCGGCTGCACGGCGCAAGTTTCATTCTGAAGAATGCACAGCGTTATAACAATTACAAACGGACCAAATGATAGGGTGAATCTCGGTGGAGAAATTGCCTTGCCAGCTGAAGTGACGGATAAATCATGCCTGGGTTATTTTCCATTCCCCGCATGGTTGGGGTCCACAACAAAAAAGGACTCGAAGTGGTCGGTGGCAGAGCAGCCATGCTGGCGTGAATAAATGAATAACCGATGAACTTGTCTTAGATGAATTGTCGGGTAATGCGGTGCTTAATGGGGGTGCCGGTTTGGGATTTACAGGTTTTTTGTAGCAGGACTGCATGCCCTTATCCTGTGGAATGGCGTTAATAAATGGATAATTGATTCTAATTATTGGTGAATTTTTTTTTAATGACGCTAAAATGCGAGTAGTTGAATTCACTCATTTTTATGCAGGAAGCGGCCAATGAAATCTTTTAGTTTGCCAAAAATGTAATTTTTTCAACGCTTGTATTCCGCCTTTCTCATTTTTGGCAGTATTTGCCTTCAGCTTATGGGGGTAGTGGCAACGGATCCTCTTTTCCCCCTCACGTTTGGCTATCTTTCTTACCGGCGCTGGCGGGGGGCGCGTCATCAGCACCTATTTTCGAATTAAAAAATATTGCACCCACTGAAATGGAGTTAATGCCATATACAAGTCTATATCACTCTATTATTGCTGGGCTGCTTGGATGGATTTGTTATGGCTTTTTTCCTCACTGAAAATGTTAATAAGGGCCACTGTTCCTGATTTTACCGGTAAACCATACCTTTATACTGATTTAGGCAACAGCGTCTTTGCAATTAAACCCTTGACCATTTAAGATGCCGCTAAAGCCTTGTTTGTGGGCCTTTATTGCAGAGTTTTCAGGAAAATGATCCCTAATGAGAGAGAGAGACTTGGCCGATCAAGGCGAAAACTCGGCGCCTACGTAGCTAAATCAAGGCGCTACCTTCGGTCAGGCAAATCCAGCGGTAAATGACAGCCAAAAACCCCGTAAAAATATTTTGTATATATATATATCTATGTGTAAATACAAGCTCAATACTTCGTCACCGTTATTGCTTAGAACATATAATCAGTTTTTTTGTTTTATAAATCAATTGAAAGCAGGGTAAATTCTCCCTACACGCACTTAATATTCTATAATCTGTGAGCCATGATAAAAATTTGCTACCTTAGGCTGCCGGTACGTTTTCTGATACTCTACCTTTTTTCCCGGCGATATATCAAAAACACAAACACAAGCCTGCAAATTCATTATTTTGATTCCATTTAAATTGGCTTTAAAATGCCGTTTGGGGAGCGTTGTGAGTTTGGGTATTTTGCCAGTGGAAAATTTTTCGGAAAGGGTATTTCCTTGGTGTTGGAATCAATTTGCTTGACTCTGATTTGTCTGTGGTTTTAGTGAACATTCCGTCTTGCCATTCAGTTTTCTTTAGTTTAGCCAAACCACTCAACTTGCTGCGAATTCAAACAGCTTTACGTGCAATTCGTGGCTAAAGGCAATGCTCTGAGTTTTTATTGATGCCCTTGGAGGTATTGATATGAAACCACAGAAAGTAATATGGAATCCTTGCGATGTGCATCACAAGGTAATAATCAAGGCTGCGATTGGTGCCAAGCAGTGCGGTGGCAGCCTGAGGGATTTTCCGCTGGTCATTAACGATGTAAAATGACTATAAAATAATGAAAACGCGTTTTAGTGTTTTACAACACCCGCAGTAATGCCAGAAAAGTGATAGCTTTGAGTATAAAACTGTGTTATCGACTATTAGACGAAAAACGATCACCCTGGTTTTTTTAGGTGAAGTGCTATTATTCTTTTCTAATCGTAAAATTAACTTAACCTCAATTATGTCCCGTCCTACGCGCAAACTTTTGGTAAATACCACTTTTTTATCGACTTTGATGGGCATTGTTGATGATGTTGAGATTGCCTTCAAGCTTAGCGGAAATGCGGTAATTGGTAAGGTCAGTTACTCGGTTCTTATCCCAAAATGATTGATAAGACGTGCTGTAAAAATTAAAAAAGCCCGAACAGAGTCGGGCGTATGCTTAGGGGGGAAATCGCTATTAACGATTACGGCCACTTATCGTGACTACTCACTGCCAATGTCCGGCGATAAACCGCACAGGCTAATGAAAATATCACCGGCCCAGTACTGTTGCGCGACAATTCAGCAAATTTAAATTTGGCTTTGCCTTACCGCACACAGCCGAGCGATACTAAACATTCATTTTGGGTTGGTAAGCCGGTTTCCGCCCGCCAAAGGTGGCAACATCAGTGAGGGTAGGGTCACGATATATAGAAAGTCGCCAGGTTGTCCTAATAATTCCATGAGCAACATGCCTGCATGTGATTCAACTACATTGGCTTCTCTTGACCAGTGGGCAATCTAAAGCGAGGCAATGCCATTAGCCGAGTGTGGTCCCATTGTAAGCCGCAACCGGCATTAAAGGGCGCAGTTTATTGGTAGCACAGTGGCAACCGGCTAATCTTTGGTATCCACTTTTCATGATGTCTGCAATACGTCTTTTTCAGTATCAAATTTCGGCAATGACACGTTTACCCCGTGAATGCGCATAATTGAGAATGGGAGTGTTTTTTGTCTTTATCCATATTGCCTGATAACAAATACAATACATGGGATTCGAGAAATGGGCTTTATCCATTCAGCAGCCGCCAAAGTCGCTTTAACCCACCAATGTTTTTTGGACCCGCTGCGTCGCCAGTCGTGTAGTTAAAACGTAATAGGCGTGTTTTTATGACACCGACCCATTGTTGAATGTGTTCAAGCTTACCAACACTGGTCGTGTCCTCAAGACGGCTTTTGATTTGTTCGAAAAATTGTCCACTACCCACTTGCCAAAATCCGCGCTTCCACGTGCATCATTAAAAATAAATGCGGGGCGCGTTGTCATAAAATCCTTCAACAACCGTGGTTTTAAACAACCAACCACACTCGTTGATAACCCGCATACCACGACTATTAAACTTGCCACCACGCGTGGCCTTCGGTAGTGGCAAAGGAACACATAGAATAAGCTGGGCGTGTTCACCACGTTAATTTGCATGGGTCCCTGCTACACCTACTGGCATTATGTACTATGCCAATAAAGTTTTCGATATTGCCAAGGGCAACACTGCGGGGATAAATACTAATTGCCCTGTGTGATGGAGATATGCCCCCGTTTTTTGCTTGATACTCGCGACGAACTTTAGCCAATTTCGAGGCTGTGATCATTATCTTTAACTGCGGGGGAATTCGATATCTTCAACTCATGGTGTTTTTCCTTAAAAATACGGTGGTGCTCTGAGTATTTACGGGTGACTGCTTGATAAATATACACAGCTCGAAGCTTAATATACACAGTATAAACCGTACTTATAGTCAACAAATTTTAACAAATTAAGGTATGAATGCTTAAAAAATCAAAAGTACTCGAGTGCGATTATTTGTGTCACGACTGGCAAGGATGAGTTCATCACCGAAGCTTATTTGTGGATTTTAGCCATGCGATCATAGAGTTACGCCGTTTGAACTGTGGCCCGCAAGATTCATGGCAGCCGATAGTAGGGATGTATACACTGCATCACATTGTCTAATATATCTTGCTCTATGGTGCCAATCTTCTGGGCCTAGCAGATACATCACGTTTGGCAGGGTGACTAAATGTAGGCAGTGCGTCGCCCCTTCAACTAACTCTATAGCGACCACTTTTAAGTGCTGTTGCCTTTGGCGGTTGCGATAAAATGTCGGTGCAATGAGTGGGGTGGTATTTCAAGATGACGCCTTTCTTAGTATAGGTGACATATTGTCGGGCGCCCGATCGTAACGGGGAGGCCGGATAGTGGAATACTTTTCACTTGGTAGCAACCTGCCGCTCGTAAAAATACTGCCATAATTTTCCGGACTTTTAGGGTTTGATTAGCCGATATGGGGGATGTTGGCCTTGTAATTTAGGCAATGATCTGCCTTATTTGACTTAATTCAATCTTGGCTTAAAATAAGGTTCGACACTGCCGCAACGCAGTCTTCAATTTGACTGACTTTACTTGGGCACCGATGATCGAACTGGTTAACCGCAGGATTGCTCAATACCCATGCTAAGCAATTTGAGCTAATGAATTGACGCCCGTTGTTGGGCAATTTTTCATGAGCTTTGCACCTTGCGACTTTTTGTCCTTGAGTAATTTTGATCCGCGTTTAAAATAGATTTGTTCACGTGCGCGATGCTACGTGAACCCTGGTAATGCCACCGGTAGATATTGTCGGTTAAAAAAGCCTTGTGCCAAGGGAGAAAACACTACTGAGCCATGCCTTCCTCAATTAAGACATCGCATTAAGCCATCTTTCGATTTCCAACGATCAAAGCATATGTAAGCGCGGCTGATGCACCATGAAGGGGGTTTTTTCCCAGGTCTTTCAATATGGCGGATGGCTGTTGGGTTTTGTGTGTGGAGAATAATTTGAATTACCCACGTACAGAGCGCGTCCTGAACGTACTATGTAAGTCTAGGGCCTGCATGGTTTTCTTCTAAGGGAGTGTGAGGGTCAAAACAGTGGGAAATAAAAAATATCGAAAGGTAGTCCTAGTCGGTGCGTTTTAAACTTTTGATCACAACTGGCACTAAGTTAATTTGGCGCGAGCCGCTTGGCCAAAAGGCCGCCCCACATATCGTAGCCAGCTTTAAACTTGAATTATCAGTAACTCATCACGATAAGGCATGTAGACTTTTTGCCATCACTTGGCCAAAGGTTTTGATTCGCTGAGCCGTTAAGGAGAGCCATAAATTATTGGCTAAATCAAAATGGTTAATTCTAATACAAACAGCACGATTAACATGTTTTGCATTTTTGTAGCGAGTCCTACTCCATACCAAAATTCTGCCAAAGTCCTAAAGGCTAAGGCAGGTTGAAGCTTTTAAGCCAAAGAACGTCGCAACGACGATAATGCATGTTTCGTAACGTAGGCTAATCAAAGCAGTATAAAAGGCGGATTGGGATCAATGTTTAATCATAGCATGTCCTGATAGATAAATTTGTCGGCTAGCCTAATACCAAAGTGCGTCTTGCACAATTTTCCTGTGGTTTTTTTAGATTTACAAATCCCTGACCCAGCGACTGACTAATAATTTATGGTTGACAATCATTTGGGTGGTTTTTTTAAATCTGCGCTTTAGTAAACAACAAAATACGCCAGCGGCACTAATACTAAACTGGTTAAAGTAGAAAACAGTAAAGCCACCAAATTTAATGGCGAATTGCCATGGGGGAATAGGGCGGGCCATCACCGCCAATTCGAGTTGACCCAGGGCTAACGGCACAGGTCCTAGAGGTAGTTTGCAAACGGTCATTAATATGGGTTTTACCGAGTAAACATGCTTCTATATGGCCTGTTGTACCGAGCGTAACCGACATTTAATGAGCTGATTTAATCCTGTCTAACCAGTACAGATGCCATGTTAACCACTATAGCCCATTAAAATGAGCATGCCTATCATGCTCCATAAATAGAGCATGGGCAAACCGGGAATAAACAGCGCCCAGAAACACACCTGTCATGGAAAACAGCAAAGAGGTAATCACCGCAAGTGGGCCAACATAGTCGACTCAAACAAGGCAGCCATCACAATGTAAATCATGCAAACCGTCCAACAACATATTAGTTTGCATGGCACTTTCATTTGATTTTGGACGGGGTAAATCCCCCATCAATGTCCCAAGCTATAACCACATGGGTAATTTGCAATGTAAGCCAATGACGGCTGTGATTTTTTCTTGGGCTTGTTCCATGGTTTAAACCTTCACCCAAAATGGCTCCGATAGTGACCGAGGTTTGGCGATAACTGCATTAATTTGCGCCAGCGGGCGGCTTGATAGTCCAGAGTTGCCACCATGTCCGAGACTCACATTTTGACGCCGCTTCGCGTTTGATGGTGGAGGTTTTTTAATGCCTATGGAGTTCTGTAAGCCTTCATCAAACATCAAAACGAAGGCGACTTCACCTTATTTCGCTGTTCCTGAAGTGTACGCCAATTAGTGCCACGTGAGCAGTGGCCAACCAACACTTGCAATTAAGTCATCACTACTTAAACCAAAGCGGGAAGGCTTTTTAGGCGAATCAACCTTGAATTTGTAGCTCTTTCTTTCTGACTGGCGTTTTTCAGTTTTTTACTTCGCTTAGGCCAATCCTATGTTGCGATAGCTGGCAAAATTGTTCTGTGGCTATTTGATTGAGTGTATTCAGAGAGTAGAGCGCTAACAATGGAGTTGTATGCCTCCGCGCATTGTGTGAGTGCTGCCCATTGAAAATGAGGGTTTTGCAACGAGCAAATTTGGGCATATTTTCGGTGATCAAAAACTTTTTCCACCTCAAATTTGCTTTAAAGGCAAATCCAATCCTCTAAGGTAATACCCGATACTGACAAATCGGCGGTGTAATAGCTATATATCTTGGTTTAATATTGGAATTTTCTTGATTGGCATACCAAATAACTTTCCATTGTTAAAGCCACGGTTTTTTCTACTTCTTCTAGGGTGTAGCTGCTTTTTGAAATATCGTAAGTTTCATCCACACTCGGTTTTGGTCATTGTCGCGTCTGCCTCAATTGGTCACAGGTGCCCATTGGGATAGCGGTACTGAGCAAAATTGCCACGGGCAAATGGCACAGGTTATAACCTTTGATGCCGAGGGACCAACGTAAGACTTTTGGTAGGCGAGGCAATTTTTTTACCGGGAGTTTAGGCTGAGCTTTTTTGTCGCCTAATTTTTAGGCGTATTTTGCTACTGAGCAAGGGATCGAGCAGTTTGAGAGATTAAACAAAAGAGGCGAAATCAAAGACATGGCAAATGGCAATAGCAACATGCTCTAAAAATTACTGGTTACAAGTTAACTTAGCCGAACTAATATTAGCAAAAATACAATGGCGTCCGTCACAGTTGCGGCGATAACCGCTAAGCTGAACTTAAGCCACTCCCGCTTTTAGTCCGCGGCAATAGATCATCATTAATGGTTTGGTCCCTTTCTTGATTGAATACTCTCTGTTTCAAACGCACGGCGTTATCCACTAACAATACCCAACGGCAACATCAGGCCCATCATTGACAAAAGATATTGATGGAGTAGCCCTATAAAATACATGGCAGCCTAGAGTGATACAAATTGAAAAAAGGGACAGTAACACCACCCATAAGGTACTGGTGATATTACGTAGAAAGGCATACAGCACTTAATCAGTGATAGCAAGGAGCCTAACAGCCGGCATGAGTAAGTCCTGCCAATGAAGACGTACATTTCAGCTTCGTTTTTGCATGATAATATAATGAATGCCATTAAAAGCCGGATTAACGTGGCCTCAGTCAATAACCGCCATGACCCGCTGAGCCACTTCAACCATGTTGCCTATTGGATTACGGTAGATATTAAAACCCAGACCGCATAGGATTGATCTAATGGCCGGCCTTCCAGTGCGTTTAGGGTTTCAAATTTTATTTCGGCGATATGCTGACAAGCGCACATTTGGTTTTAACAAAGAGTCGGGAATTTTCCTCCAAACCGGACATTTCCACGCAAGTAGGGTTTAACGGTAATTTTTGTGCAGACTTCGTCAATGAAAATCCCTGAGCGGAGCCTCATGGAAAAATTGACCTTACGCAAACTATCACGTAAGTCATTTGGTAATTGACTGCAGCGCAGCCATGAAGTCCTGAATCTAAACGAATGGCAAAATTTGCTTTTAGTCACTGCCGAAAGCTCTACCTTACGACACTCCTGGCACCCTTTCGATGGGGCAATCTTTAAGTTTGCGATCCAACAAGTCGTAGGCATTGGACAGATTCCCGCTTCACATCGAGACGCGGAGTGAAAATATTTTTGCCATATCACTGGTATTGAAGTTGATAAACTAATATGCGTCAACATCGCTGGGCAGTTGGGATGTCGTATGGCATCTATTTTCTCTACTTTCTACGCCCTTGGCTTTTAAGGTTTTTCATCCCAAAGCAAATTTCTTAATTGAAATCTCAGCCCCATCTTCTTGTGGAGCTGGAACGCAACGTTTTATGCTGGCAGATCGTTTGCTAAGGATTCTTCTACCGGGCGGGTGATCATCTTTCATTTTCTGATGGTGGGCAACTTGAATAAGGAATTTGCACGGCAATTTTCTGGGAATGTCGATGCTTGGAAATTTCTCCCAAAGGCAACAATTGGCTAGCTAACAAACCAAAGGCCAGCCATGGAGAAGAAAAACAATGGCAAACGGTTTACCCGGGCGACCGATAGCAAAGTCGGCTAAGGCCTGCACCCCGCATCTTTCGAACGTTATCATAGACCTTTCTCCTGCGACTCAAGTGGGTACGGGGGAGTAGGCGGCAAGTTTTTTGGTCAAACAAACGTAAAATAACTGTAAAAAAAACAAGGTAAGTACGGTGGCAAATGAACAACCAAATATGACTGTGCTGGCCCATGGGCGCACGTATTTCTGCCCTTCACCTAGGCCAAATCGCCAGGGAATAAACCTAATGAGGTGGTAGCGTGGTCACCAAAATCGGACGTAAACGACTCTGGGCCGAGGCATAATTGCGGCGCCTTTGTCGAGACCCTGGCTGCGCCAATCTGAAAATTGATGCGGTCCGATTGAATACAATGGCGTTGTTCACCAAATACCTCGCGCAGCATTAATAGGCCAATAAATTAGCCACCACGCTACATTGGTCGACGTCAGATACAAACGTAACAACCGAGCTATGCACAAGCGAGCCGGCAACAGTAAATAGGATCAGCAGAGATGCAAGTAAAGGATTTTCAAATTGTGAAGGCATAACTAATAAACCAAAAATATGGCGAGGGCTAAAGGCCAAAATTTAAAGTGAGGTAAAAGCTGTTTTTCCATTTCTTCAACTTTTGGCCGGTCACGCGGGCTTAGCATATTGAATAGTAATAAGCCTGTTTGGTAGATGTTTTTGGCAGCAATTACTGCATCTTTTAAATCATCACCAATAGCCTAAGTTCATGGTTAACAAGGCAACACCGTTTGCCTGGCC
>Ga0163217_1007827_pt1 | contig 19162 bp, 14 predicted proteins | sample SynspAceP_FD_185933 | JGI IMG/M metagenome (GOLD analysis project Ga0163217, IMG submission 185933) | Saline lake microbial communities from Ace Lake in Antarctica - Synechococcus sp. Ace-P (PacBio error correction) | ecosystem: Environmental > Aquatic > Non-marine Saline and Alkaline > Saline ...
ATCTCGACAAAAGAACCGGGTTAAGAAAAAAAAATTTTTTATTTTTTCCAGTTGGCTTTAAACTGATTTAACACCCTTTTGAAAGGGATTTAGGAGCAAAAAGTCCAATTCCAAAAAGCGACAGGCTGTAAGTATTCTAGTTTTTAGAAATTTATCTACCATTGTAGATAGGGGGATTTCAAGGTGCTGATCTCTTCCACGCCTGATCTTTTTGAGAAACACCTTTCTAGCTTTTGATGTGGTCTTACTTAACATAGGGTCTGGGCAGGTTTTTTTGTTTTTCGTAAGAATTATTTCCTATTTTTATCAAATATTAATCCCAAATTTTTTATAAAGGTTGATAAATGATTTCTTTACTAATTATAATCGAAATTGAAATTTTTTAAATTTTTTTTGAAATAAAAATTCCGAGAAAATGTTAAGGTTTTCCTCAGTTTAATTATTTTGACAAGAAAATTTTAAAAAAATTTCCGAATAAAAATATACTTTTACATAATTTTAATTAAAAAGTATAATGTAGAAAGCCAAATAACTTAGTCGAAATTATAGGATTTTAAAGTTTCAACGATGAAATAACTCTTTTTTATCAAAATCAATAGATCGAAATATGGATCAGACTTCTATTGCGCTTCGAGACCCTTAAATTATTGTTCCATCTAAATTTCCTTATGATTATAATAGTGGACTTCTGCGTATCGGGTACGGGAACTTTCATTGGGACAAAACTGGCAATTATTACTACATTACCTTTTTTTATGATGCCGCATAATTTCATCCGCGTTTAATATTCGAAATATGAGTAATGGAATTCCACTCAATTACGCGATCGAATTGCCTTGCTCCAAACCTTAAGCAGATCTACTTCGGATTCATACCCACCTGGTGAGTAATTTTAGCTTGATACTTCCTTAAAGAGTTTTAACCGTAGATCTCTCATAATCAATAAGAAGTAAATTGGATTCACTTGAAATGGAAGTTAAGATTGAATCTGGGAAGGATGCTGGTCGAAAGAATCATTACATGAGGCCATATGCTCGATTGCAGTTCATCTACTGGGGAAGAACCAGCTACATGGATATGAAGTTGGATATCGATCAAAATCCGAGATATGCTCGTGGCAGCGATTTATTAACTTAAAAAAAAAAGAAAAATTTGGGATCACCCCTACTCTAATCCCAGATGATGAAAAATTGGACTAAAATAGGTTTATACTTGTGCTTTGGCGGATATCCTTTTAGGGATGTAAAAGTAAAATTGATGGACAAGATGGTTTTGGGCATTAACACGTGGTGGACGTAGAATCTGGAAAAATCTTTGAAGGTCGCTTTCTGATATCAATATTGGGTGATCATCGTGTGTTTTTCCGATGAGTAAACTCAACGAGGTGATGTAGATGCAATACTCATGATGGGAAAGGGAATATTTTTTTCCAGTTTGCAGAGATGCAACGCACATTTACGCCGCTACGCTGGTAATGACTCATTCAGAAGACACTTGGCTTACTGAGTAATGGAGTTCTTTCCGAATCGAAGCATGCTAGTTCATGAGTCGCTTTGGCACTAAAGAAAAATGTGTCACTGCGAAGTGCCGGACCTAAGGATGTTTATATCCTGTCTATTGCATGGCACCTCTAGAATTCCACAGATGGCACTCAATGGTCGGCTCGCAGAAAGCCGAGGATATGATCATTGGAATTTCACCAGTCTGATTTTCCAAAATTTCTTGCAATCAGTACTTGCCAAAGAGGTGGAATTCACCTATGGAAGGACATGTTCACTATGGCGTCGTTTGGAACTTGCTATGAAACTGCTATATTCTGTGGAGCATATGGAATGGCTATTTGGAGGCATGATGCTGACAAATCAGAATTGGATCCGAGTTGCTGTCCGTTTAGCATGTTTGTTGTTGGAAGAAGCGGATTCAAAAATAGACTTCCTGAATTTGTTATAATGACTTTTGAAAAATAAAATTGGATCGCTCCAAACTTGAACTTTTTGATCGTAATTATTTGGATACTTTTCCTGCGGATTCCTTCGCTGATAGTCCCGAATAATATCTCAGGGTTCAGATTCAACATGGTGACCCAAAAGAAGCTATGAAGCAAGGTTCTTTATCTAAGCAATTTCAAACCTATTTAGAATTTCGATCAAATTTTCTTTCACTTCATGAAGACAGTTCCCAATGTCATGTCAGATTTCTCACTCAAGTAATTCAATGTGCAGGTTTTCTATTCTATGAATGAGATGAGTCTAAAGCGGGGATGTCATTTTGTATTTATATCCTCGAACTGGACATCAATCGCTTTGTATTTTGATCAAAAGGAGAATCGGGAGTAATACAAAAAAGGAGCCTGCAGTGATTTGTATTGTTAAAAGATCCTTGAAGATTCATATACCATGAAAGACCATTATAGTAGTGATGGAGCAATTTCTATGATCGTGCTAGGCTCGGATCTGAGCTGCCAAAATGGAAATGAATCACTTAGAAATAGAAGTGAATTTTTCGTGGTAATTCTTCCAATCAAGAAGATTTAACTTACAATACAATCACAAAATACCCAACCATGAAATATATCTTCATTGTATTGAACTGCTGGCTGATATTGTGAATTCTCCTTGTCAATCCAAACCTGAACAATCAAGAATCAGACCATCACTGAAAGAAGTAAACTTAATGCCTTAAGTAGAAATCGCTCAATCCTAGATCAAGAAATCTTCAAATACACTTTGACAATGAGTCACATGCAGGTGGAATGAGTAAATTATGGAGCCTGATCTCCAAAATCTGTGTGCATAAAATGAGGAAAAGTGGAAATATTGCCTACTCTGGATAGCATTCCAAGAGTTTTATGACTAGCTAATCACATTCTTTGACGACAGCGGCCGAGTGCCTGAATCGGGCGGCCAAGATTTCAATTATGGTAGAAAATTTCGCGGCTTGCAGCACATGGGCCAACACACTATGGGATTAGAAGTTTTAATAAAAAGTAATGGCAATCAGAAGCCATTCAATGACTCGATTGTAGCGTGAAAATGAACTATCCATTGATCGATGGAAGAAGAAGGATTTATCCCGGAAATTTGACTTAATAACACTTGGAGAGTTGACACTAGATAATGTGGCTGGATTTCGTTAGAGCAGAAACTGATGCCCACGCTTGTCAAATCTGACTATCATACTATTTTATTCTCAGTGGAAATTAGCCGGTCGTTATATACTGATACAAATCTTACCAATTCAAAACGCTGATGCTTAATCGTTATAGAACTCTTATTCCACGGTGAGATTCAAGGAAGTGACAGGAAACTCCTTTGAATTTAGACAAAGCGACACTACTTCGATCAGATCAATGCAATAAGGGAGCTTTGATCACAATATGGTTATGAAACTTGCTCCAATCTAAGAGATAAACATGTTTGTACGTGGCCTTCACCCAGGCTCAGTGGCTAATGGATATGTATTCGCGATAATTGTCGCGTTCAATTTAGTATCTGCAAATTTCTGGACAATTTCGCCGAGCCGAAGCAAACATATGATAATGTACTGGGGTTTTTGTCTGGAATCGAGAACTGCCGATGCAAATCACAATCAATTTCCATCACGATTTTAATCCATGGAGAGAATAGCGAAATTATGATTCGAGTTATGATTTGGAATAGAAATTGATTTAATTTCTAGGATTCAAATCAAACAGTCCTATATTTTACAAGCACCGTGTGACCGCTGTTGGCTTTTATGAGAAAGAAATGTTTATTTACCTAAAATCAATGAGCTGCTGTTTTTTTATTTAATTCTTAAATAATAAACTCAGCCGGTCGTATTAAGCATCCCTATTTCCTACAATCAAGTTATTCTTAAAATATCTGACTCGTCATGTCTCACCAATCCTACTTTGAAAAAAAAGCCTACTCGGCTTTGCTAGCATCCGCACGATCCCAGATCTGTCAGAATAAATTATGAAAAACACTCCTTTCACCTTAGCCCAATTAATGTTAGTTGGTTCAAAAACGGCGAATATGACGCCTTTTGGAGGATTGTTCCAATCTTATGTTGGTTTCGCCTCTTACCGTACTACCGACCATTCATGTCATTTCACGACGTTCCGGTCTCCCATACCCAAAATTCTTTTCAGAAAATTACGTATGCATTATAGATTACCCGATTAGACTATGTTTAAGCATTGTCAGCTATCTGAAATTGAAACGCGACTTGTAACAGAATTATGGATACTTTGCGGGGGGCTTTCCAGAACCCTCTTCTCGGTCTGTTCGTGCTAGATGCAGCCAGAACCGAAGGAGTAATAAATCCGTTTATTATTTTGAATTCCGTCCAATCAATTCCCTGTAAGGTGGGACTAAAGACCTATCAGTCTGAGAAGATAGCTTCCAGAAGTGTTGGCTGGAATTTAAAAATTTGGATAGAGGCTCAGGAAGATTTGCTGAAGAATCTAAAGATCGAAATGATAAAAGAATTTTCCCCGTGAATGGATTTGAAGCAACGTAGAACTAAAGCCATGGATAATAGACGTCTAAAGACAAGTGCTGATTTCCGATCCCATTCTAATTCAGAACCAACAATTTCCCGGTATTGCCTGATAATCCTGCTGGAATAACCAAAATCGAGAAATCGATTCCGCCTTTTGCGCAGTGGCTACATTTGCTGATAGACTTTAAATGCTTCAACTCCTAAAAATTCAGCATCGGGAAATTGCTAAATCGAAGGATCTCCGTATCATTTCTAATGCGTATTCCATTAATATTGATGATTTTTCATAATCAAACTTGGAACCACTGCCTAATTCCCCACGAGAGAAACAGTCCCTCCTCATTTTCAAAAAGCTTTCCTGAATAGTAGAGATAACTGTTGATTTAGTAAAAATGAAAGGCTCTTCGTTGACTTTGTTAAGACGAAAGGGAAATGAATAAGAGAGAAGAGCAAGTTACGATTTCAAATTTGGAGGGAAGCCTCTCCAAAGATTATGTTCAAATCTAAAAAGGATTTGACTTCTGTGGGTATTTAAACTGGTTTCTTGACGATGACCTTTTCAGTATACATAATGCAGAATGGCGTTTCACCTGTGCTACAGAGCCGGGTTTGAGGGATAGCTATTGAATATAAATGCATAAGGTTGTGTTTCTTTTTCATAATTAAAAATTTGATTAACTGTCAGTAAATGATTTGAACTCAAAAGTTGACTGGACGTTGCTTATTTGCTGTTATATTTGGGTTTTATAAAAAAAAGTTTTTCCTGCTTTCGTTGATTTTTCCGCAGCATCAATTCGCTGCGTACACTGCCAACCATCCATATATCCAGGAATTTTAGGTGATATAAGAACGGAAATCAATATTAAATGAATCATAACAGACTTGCTAAAATTGGGTCCTATTTTGATGCCGGATAAGTGAAGATCAGATTCCCAAAAGTATTTTCTCGTCGCTCCAGAAGCATTCTTGTAGTCAAGAAACGCACAAGCTTTATTCCAAAACTTTTCCCAATTTTGAAATCAATCACTAGTTCGTTTTCTGCATAAGAAGTTTTTTAAATGATGGATTATGAAATCGCAAAGTGCGAATTTGTCTTTATGATTCAATGATCATAAGAGTTCGGTATGGCAGTATGCTGATAAGTTCATGGGAGATTCTCTTTTCCCAAAATGGTTTGGGCAAGGTTTAAAGGCATTAAATGGAGTCTCCTCAGTTCTGTGTTTGATTGCATTTCCAACAAATTATTGTAGTGGAGGCTCGAATAATATTCTTTTTGCCACACTTAGGGGAAGGGACAAAAAACGGTTCGCCTCAAAGACTTTTGCAACTATTAAAAAGAATTTTCATGGAAATTTAATTCCGTAACGGCTTGATTAGGATGATATTCGTCTGAATCTAATTTTTGGTATAAAGGATTTAATCAGTTGGAGCTAACCTACCGGATTTGACTCGGTGTTGACTTGGATTTGTACGCTATCACGGGTGGTAGCAACGTGAAAGAATACTGCTACCATGTGCTTGCGATATTCAAATGCCTACTCATCTTAAAAGTGATTTAAGATGATAGTTGAATTACCAAAACATAGTTGCCACCTCTCACAGCGTATTGTCTGTTAAATTATTCATATTGTTTTCTCCAACACGATTCTCTGCTTCAGAATTTCAATGGAATCCTTCTTTATAAGAAGTATGCAATAAATACCTATAAGCCTCGCAATCAATATATAGATCATGGCACCAATAGAGTCCTACCACGCATGTTTTAAATCATCAATACTAGTGGGGAGTTTTGCAGACACTTGGTTTTACCTAAGACTAAATTGCTCAGATCTGTAATATGATGCTATTTGCGTTTGCCTCTTCAACAATGTTGTCAGATACCATCAAGTGAGATCTCCCTTTTCAAGTATTTAGATCAAAGGTTTTTGATGGAAGAGATGCGTTTGTAATCTAAAAGCTTTAACTCCAATAACATATCACTTTGTGGTTGAAAAGCCCTTTTTATCAAGAATAGTAATCAGTAAAAGAAGCTAATCATCATAGTTGAGAAAAATATAAATTAAGTATTTTTATGGACATGTCTGGAAGTCATCGTTCTCTTAATTTTTATTAATAATTTGGATGATGAAAAATATGCAAGCTATTCGGAAATTAAAATTATAAATTTATTTTATTGATTTTCATATGTCAAGCATGGTCATAAAAGCAATCAAGTGCAATTTTCTGAAAATTATTAATCAAATCATTCATCGCAATCGCTCTATGAAGGATGCTACTTTTCCAAAAAAACAAGAATGGCCGATAGAAATAATCCATGATAAATAAATTATCCTGCCTTATTCCTTTTAAAATTGATAAAATTAATCTTGTTTTGAGAATTATTATCCTCGATCAAATAAATAGGAAGAAATAAATAACGAATGAATAGCTTCCATCTGCTGACTGTTAATATGGTCTGTGAAATAAGCATGGCAATTAACAAAAGAGGAAAATTATCAAGAGTTTGAGAGCCACTTAAACCTAGTCTGATGATGGGAATACCAAGAGTGAGATCGAAAATATGAATCATCACGAAGAAATATACTAATAGCACTGATCCCGTAGCCTGTCAAATATTTTAATGATTGGAAATATAAAATCGATAGCTATCTCCTGTAGGTACTTAAGTAATACAATTAATGTTACCAAGAATACGTAAAATATCACTATAAGAATAATATTCAGTAGGCTAAGGGATCAACAATTTTATTTTTATTTTTTCATGAATTTGGAATACATTGAAACTGTAAAAAAACATGACGAAATAAAAATCCATGAAATAAAACAAAAATGAAGTCTCACCCACGATTAGATTAAGAATAATGTTTTCAAATGAAGTGAAACTAAATAAGAGAGCGTAAAAAAATGGACTGCTAACAATAATCCCATAATGGCAATAGCTTGAAATAATTTAATGAATTTAAATACATTCGAATGATGGTATTTTTTGTTTTCTTATTATTTGAAATTTTAATTATTTTATTTGATAATCAGATTTTTAGCAATTCCGGCTTCTGATTCAATTCCGAATTGATTCAATGCTTATAAGCTTGGATTAGCGACAAACTATAATTTATTTATGGTACTACCACATTAATGGAACGATACTTGTTATTTTGATGGCAAGATTTATGAGGTGCGTCCGGTGGCTGAAGACCTTGCGGATTTTCGGTTGGTGCTTTTGCACGCCGTAAAGAAATACTTAGCCATCGAGGTAAGGGAGATCCGTCATTTTTAGTGACAAGCAGCCAAAATTCCGCTGTCTCTATTCATAATCAATGAAAAAAGCTAGCGAAAGAAAACCGAGCACAGGGTTTTTTTGGTTACATATTTTTGAGCCGCCATAAAGATGAAAGATAAACCTATAAGAAAAGGATTGAAGTGCTCAGAACGTTGAATCTTTGCATATTAAGAAACTTAGTAAAATAGATATCCTACTTATCTGTATAAGATAATTTTAAAGCAAACTTGCCTTCTTATTAAATCATGTAGATACTTTTTTATGATTGATTCAGCGAAGAGAAAGTAATTTTCAATTGTTTAAGGAAAATGAATGTTTTGAACCTGAAATTCCTGATATTCAAGCTTTCCACTTTTGAGCTAGCTCAGAGTTTTTGAGGGAGTTCTAATATCTGCTCAATAGATGATAATATGGCACAAAATAGAGAAATTACCACGAGTAGTCTTAAAGTTTTTTGGGAGTTGGCATGATTGTTTCCTCGGATTATAAATCCAGTTTTTTTAAATTGTTTAGGAAAATTGTAAATAAAGTTTGAAATTCAAGATTAAGCTTTGAAATTATCAATTAAGAAGAGCGTTTCTTTCTTGGAAAAACGAGATGGGCAGAATTATCGTATTCAGCAATAAGTGAATTAGAATTATCGCTGTTCAAAAAATGCTTAGAAATGCAAAATTTAATACTTGCTCTTAGCCCTTAATCCTGCAATAATCTTGTTGCGAGTTCGGCTTTCATTTTTATTGGTTACAGGCAGATAACGACTATCTTTTTTTTATATGTTTTGGACTTTTGAACTAACGTTCTCCCAAGCTTTGGGACACACGTTGCATCCAAACTAAATTTTTTCCGTGGTTGTGAAACGTATGTCCGTTTGTCGCTCAAGATGCATACCATCAATTTCGCAGTCTTTAATCTTTTGTGCCGAAAAAACATATCAAATTTGATGGCGGGATTTGGGCGTTCAGGATGCAAGATCATCATTGTCATCTTTGAATCTTTCCGACACCAAAATCCCAGATGTATGGTGGTCAACTCACCGGTATCTTCACTCAAACCTGCAATGTCAAAACCAATCGAATTGTAAGGCAGCTTTTGAAGCGTCCATAGCAACTACATTAGGATTAGGGAGATAAGCTTCCTACAACTACCGTCAAACAATACGACTTGGTTTCTTCAAGTGGGGCATGTGCATTTTTTACTGTCGGCTAGGCCTGTAACATTACCATTGCAATTGCCATTCCAATCTTTTGCATCAATTTTTATACTTCCAAAACATCCATAGCACATTGGACACGGCAATATCCAAACGCCAAGTGGTTTAAGATGCTTTGTAACCGCATTCTTCCTATTGATTTTTCTTCATAATGGTCAACTGGAACTAACCAATGCTTCGCCCACCATGATTCTCCTAATCTCAAGGCAACTTCTTCTAATAATGGGCTGCTCGCATAGCAAAACCCACTTTTATATCCCATACCTTGCCACTCAAAGGCATCAGCTTTGCAATACCAACGAAGCTCTGTGATCCAACAACGTTTTCTTTTGATTTGTCATTCGCGGGTCTTGTTTTAGGTTTTTGTTTTTAAATGATTTTGCTACCCGAAGTGGCTTGGTATCGAGAGATATAATTTGTGTTGTGGAGTGGTTTTACTTTTAAAAAGTCAAGAAAAAACAACTCAACGTCACGACACGACGCATTTTTGCTAGCAAGGGTTGGTAAGGTGGATAATTTATTTTTTGACTTACTTCTTCTGTATTGGTCTTAGATATTTTTCATATAAGCCCAACCATTGACCGCATCTACCGCGTCATAACATTGATTATTCTATTTCTAAACCTATCTTTTGCCTAATTTATCCAGTTCATTTCAGGATGAATCAAAAGTGAATTTATTGACAGCCTTCCACCAACAATAGCCTAACTTGAGATTACGTTCAACGGCGCTTTGCGTTTTTAATATCTTACTAAATTCTCGAATTGGAGTATCCATAACTATAAACAAGATCTATTGATTGAGTATAATCAATAATATACTTGAGCCCCTTTTGCGTATAACTAAATCAAATTTTTGTCGATCAACTCTCTTAGATAGGGATTTCCTAATTGAAGTTATCAGTCATAATTACTTTTCTTTGAAAAAATTGTTCAAATTTCACAACGAAAGAAGTTTTTTCTCTCTTTCTATGGAATTTGGTCATCATTCTACTAAAAGGTTATTCCCTATTCTAAATCAAACTTTTCTGTTACTGATGAACCGAACGTTAAGTTACTTTACAGTTATGGTTTTGCACAAGCTTTGAAAATCCGCTTAATACGCTTAGATATTTCATTCGCTTTACTCATAAGCTAAAGATATGATTTTTTTTGTTGTAAGATGCTGCTTATTTTTCAGGATATCTTGCTGCTAAAGGTCTCGGTGATTAAGTTGCGTGGTTATGCGATTAACTTTACAAGTACTCCTAATTGGAAATTCCGAGGATTTCCAAAGTAGGCGAGAACAAGCAATTACTTATGCCTGTTAACTAACCTGCGGTACAGTTTTTCGATAGAGTCAAAAGGTAATTTTATTCAATCTAACCTCATCAATATGAAACTAATTGTCCGACGAAGGAGGAAGGAAACCTCCTCGCCAGACGCTTGTTCTATGTACAGTTTTTGGCCGAATCTATCTCGACCAGTCAACAAAAGTTTACTGTTGCCGGAGGCAAAGTCAAAGTACCCTTGGCCAACTACTTCGCTACATAGCAACTTGCTATTCACTTAAATGAATACCCAATGAGTAATCCAGAGCGGATTAACGATTACTTTGCTTCTGTGAAGCGAGTCAAATCCTCGGCGTCCTACTTTCAAGTTTTTACGTTTACGCTTCCCTTGCCTATGGAATCGAGGGAATGAATGACACGAATTCGAACTTCCCGACAATCAAGCGTAGCAAAGCTCAGTTGTGCTGAGTCCAAGAAAAGTGCGAAGGCTACGAAAGCTCCTAAACGCTCAATACACCGGCTTCTGATAAGCCTTACTTTAATCGGCTTGGACTCCGCTGTTTTGAGGTAAGAACTTCAGATTGCTGATCTGGATTTTGACCGGAAAGATGGCTCCATGTGAAGGATGGCAAGGGCAAGAAGATCGCTAGTTCCGTTGCGGATATCAATATCTCGTGGACCTGACCTATATGGAAGCGACAACCCAAATTATGGTTTTCAACGCAAAGATCAAGCGATCGTTGGCCGTGTCGGTGGAGATTTGACTCGATATTCCAGCGTGCGTGCAGTGGGCTCAACGAAGCCAAGAAATAGGACAGGATCATAAGCCATGAGCGTGCACAAGCTGCGTCACCATTTTTGCTCCTCATTTAATTGGAAGAGGGTTTGGACTCTATAGATCAATAGATCTACTGGTATGAATGTATAGATCCCACGATGATATATTTCATGTTTGCTCAGACGAAAATTCGGCTTCAGTCTGTGGAACAGACTCTATTCTCCAGAAAGTGAAAGCAGTTTTGAAGTGGCCGATGTGCTTAGACAGCACTGGGGCGAGGTGAAGACCCACAGATAACAGCTGGCAGTGAGGACGTTGATCTGTTGAAACGCTGTCGGACTTCTGATCTAGCGTGGAACGCCTAGAATGCATGCACTGAATGTGGAAACTTACCCGAATCAGCTATAATAGCTGTATGATAGGCAATTGTCAAAGTGTCAAGGGAAAAACCGGAGACTGATCGCTAACGGGAAGCGAATTACTTTTCCTGTACTGTATTTCATAGACTTCCCGCTATCGGGATCGTTCCTTACTTGGCCAGACACCGTAAATGCATGGCGATGTATCAACCCAGCTGTTTATGCGTTTGTTTTTGAAGGGCTTGGAGACGGTTCGTGCTTTGCCAAGACCGCCAAGCATCTTGCCAACTGATGATTGCTATCCTTCATGCTTGGGGAAAACATTATCTGCTCCTCATTTGCCATGCATGTAGCGAGGCACTAAGCAAAAATGGGAATTGGAGGACGCCAAAAAGGGGAATTCTGCTTCCCGTGAAGGCTATTGGCAGGTATTCCGAGCCAAGTACGTAAAAGGCACTAAATGAGGATTGAGCGAGAAGAACTGATCGTCGCTCTTCAAAAGAGTGGTAGTGTACGCCAACGCCTTTGGCCATCCCAAAGGGTTTTTTTTGGAATATATTGTAGATACACCCAAGTGGCTTATCTCCAACGCATACGAATTCTAGAATTAACAAAGCCAACCATTTTAGGCTACAAGGATTATCGACAGGGAGCACCAGACGGAATGAGGTATGGAACATCTGGAGTTTTATCCGAGGTTCCATGCATTTTAACTGTTTCGAGCATCGTGGATCTTACACAGAAGACTAGGAAGGATCCGGCACTTCGGCATCCTTGTGAAGTTTTCGGCCAAAGCAGCGACGATTCCTTGATCCACCAACAAGTAGGATCCCATTCCAGAGAAAGAAGTCCGAGTATCGAGGTCTATTAATCAAGTATTGTGTTGCTGTGCAAAGAATACCATGGTCAGCATTCGCGAATACCAAAGCGGGGCGCCACAGGCAGTTTTTTTTTCTTCTGTACCCAACCAATTTCTAATTCCTGATTAAGATTCTGGCTAGGAAAACTATGCTGTCTGCAGCTAGGCAAGATCCAATCATAAAAAAGGCCTTCCTAAGCATTGTTGGAAGGGGCAGAATTATTCAAAACTCGCTTTTTTGAAGTAAATCAGATATACTCTGACTTTTTGGGTTATATAACCTTGTAAAAATTCTGAAATCTCGACTCATCCCCATTAAGAAATTCACCGTTCCAGTGCAACAGCGGTTTCATTGTTTCGTTGCTAGCGGCTACGAAACTAGTTGTTTTAAGAACGTAGTTTTTATCTAAGTAAACATTTTGTCTTTCTTCTCTGGGTTATTAACTTTCCCGATATAGGATCATTTCAAGAATTCAACTCAGAAACGTAGTCTTTCATATAAAGTGTTGAACTACTGTCTCAGATATTATTATGAGATTTAGTATCATAAGTCGAGACGCTTAACTATAAGAACGTTGTTTCTTTGATTAGTCTTGTATATATTGTCATCCGTTCACCAGATAGAATTGATGGTTCATCTCTTTTTTAGAAAATCAGGAATAAATCAGTGGTTTGGTTAACTTCCATTAATGACTTTTATATGATATAGATGTTTTTTAATCCAGTCCATAAGCAAATTCGGTGTGTTGAAGTATAAAACATACATTCCTAAAAAATTACTTTTTTTTTTCTTTTCTTTCTTAATGTGTTCACTTTGGTTTGTCCAGATTTAGTTCTGTACTCATAGTTATGAATTTTATCTATATTTAAAATAAGGATAAAAGCTCTCTCAACAGCTTCTTTAATATTTGTTCTGCTCGTTTTCGAGAAGTTCTGGGTTCATAACTTGAGAAAATGCAAGTCTGAAGAACAAAAATATATAGTGAAGTTTAAAATATATTCATGTCTAGTGTATTGATGTCTTATACTATGGTTGCAACGTTTGTATATGAAAGTAGCGATTTCGAACACGAAACTTCCGTAACACCGACTTTCATACAAACTAAAAAGCCTTTAGTTTATTTAATATATATCGCCTATTTTTTATATAAATTGTTGGTGATCTGCTTTAGTCATTTATCAATTAGTTTACTATTTACTACATTAAAATCGCTCATCGACAGCCTGCTGTTCCCGAAAATTAGTTATTAGGGTCGGCAAAAAAAGCGGTGTAATGCAGTACAAGCTCTATTGCATTTTTGTTGAGCGTGGCTTTGTGCGAATTGCAATTGTGCTTGTGTTGCGGATTTAGAACTACCGATTTTTTCAATACAATTATCTCTTCAATATCATATTTTACCTTTCTAATGAGTTAAATCAAAAAAATTCTTTCACTTTCGCATGCCATAGGATAGCTTTGCCGATGCAATGATTTAATTCTTTTCTTATTTAAATTTCTTGAGAAGGACCCATTGGCAGGACCTGAATTTTTGAACCTAAAAATTTCTGATTATGACTTGGAACAAAATTTGAATTAATTTTTCGTTATAAATCATATTTAAGCAACATATGTATTTGACTTATTTCAATTAGCATAGGAAATTAAGATTCCCCTTGCTTCCATAGCACGTCAAGAGAGCTAGCATAATCACTGCTCTATCAAATGTTTTCCACTGCTTAACTAATTTCTTAAACTCAGTTTTTTGAATCCTACGATTGAATATGAATTGGACGTAAAATTGCAACAGGCTTTAAATGATATATTACAGATTTTACTTTCTAACTTAGTAAACCATTGAACAACTATTAAAAAATCCTTTTCTATATTGAAGTGTTTCTTTTCTGATTGTTATAGTGTTTATGATAGAATAGAAACAATATATTTACTTGCTTTTCAAATAATTTAACCTTCTTTTTTAAATAGAGAATAACAGCTTAACCAAGGATTTATAGAAATTTAAAATGCTTCTCTAAATAGTGAGATCCAGGGTGTTTTCTAATGTTAATTGATAAAAGTCTTTATAATTCGGAAGGTTGTCTAATTTCTTTATCTTAAATAGGGGGGGTGAATGAGAGCTCAAAATGTACTTTCCTTTCCATTTTCCTGATTATGAAAATTTTAAGAATAATACTAAGAGTGTTTTTTGGGGATATTAAAAATATATTTCGGCACGTGGAAGAATGCTCATAGATGCGTTGAACCATTTATTTCACACAATATTCAACATATTTTTAATCTATTCTCCTGATAATATTCAGTTTTCCCTATTTCTCCATTGTCAGCATCCTAAAACAGAAGTTTTACATCATATTCAAGTTCAATTTTTTCATTGTTGAGTAAAATATTTCTTGCTTTATAATTCGCTTTTGATTAATGTTGAGAATCAAAGATTGTTCCGGATAGTTTCTATTACAGGGCCAAAGTGTATTTCGATCTTTTAGGAGTAGTTTTGAAATTAAATGCGATAGCACTCTGGAAATCGTAGTATAATCTTTTTGTGCTAGATTTCTAGCTTTATTTCTACAATACTGTAAGAAAGATATTTATGTCAGAATATTGCCTCAATCAATTTCATTCAATAATGTTTTCAATATTCTTTTTAGTGAAAATACTCATCAAGAACAAAAGAGTCACTTTTCTATTGGGAGTTTTCTACATATTCCAAGAAAAATAAGATTTAAAACTTGCCCAAATAAAAGGTTTAAACGTATCTGTTTTTGTCTCCTATTTCGGTCTTAATTTCTCTTTCTCCTCAATATCGTTATTGCGAAATACTTACTTCTTCAGTCATACTTGGATTATTCCTAATACTTTTCAAAAACTCTACTAGTTACTTCTCTTTTTGATTAAAATTCATATTTATTCTCTTTTATCTTCTCCATGAAAATAGATGCGAATATTTCGTCAAGTATCTTTATATGTTCTCAAGGAGACAAAAGTAAAGCTTGAACATTCAATTTAGCGCAGCAATTTTTATTCTGTTGTTTTTATCTGGATATATACAAAATGTCTCCCAAGAAATGCATGTGTGTATTTGTCATATATGATTCTCCTTCAAAATTCAGACCAAACAAGTTTTTATGAGTTAAAACTATGATTGGCTAAACATATTCTGGTTTAACATCTTTAAAGGAATCATTTACTTGTTAATGAGATAGTGATTGTCTTCGCAAGGTGAATAAGGCTGATAGCATATTTCAAAAAGTCATAACTTATACCTAAACCTTGTTGAAATATTTGCTTCTCTAATTTTTAGTTTTAACTCCATCAATTCATATATATCGATGCCTTCTGTAACTTTATGAGAGTTTAATTCTGTATGATGTATTTTTATATTTTCATGTATCTCCTTAAGGTTTAGTATGATTGACTTCTTCTTATGCCCAGAAATTCATACAGAAGCTGCTTTGCATTATGAGTCTTTATTAGTTAAGAAACAAATCGAAGGTTTTTTTATATGTGAATGATTTTAGTGTTTCAAGTTCGAAACTAAAACAACTTATCCTTCTTCATTATCAGTTTCATTTCTTTAAAAGAAGATACAAAAATCTAATAGTAACGCTTATCATACTTAAATCTAGCCTTTCGATTGTTCGACTCAACGAGGTTCGAATAAGCGTCAATTAAAATCTTGATGATCTTTTTTAAGCAATTTTGATCTTGTAGCTGAATTATAAAAGTATTGGTGTCTACTGTGGGGTCTGTTAATATAGATTTCTGGATTTACTTGACGATGAATTCTATTCTCTATATATCTAATAATCAAATTAGTTTTCGTCACATCCATATATTCAATTGGAATTCAAGAAATTTCTCTTCTGAATTTTAATAGTGGAGAAAAAACTTAACAATTTGAATCGTTTTATTTATTTTTCTCTTTGCTAGTTTAGTATTTTTAAATGACTATCATTTATAATTGATTTTTAATTCCTGACAAAAGTTTGAATAGCTTCTCAACAAGTCAATTTAATTTTCCACTTAAAGTTACTTGAAGACCAGCACATTACATGGATACCTTTTGACTCTTCTCTGATATTTTTTTTTATTTCTATTTTTTAATTCCTGTATGCGATTATGAAAGTTCTGTGTTCTCATTAGGTTGCTCTCTACTATTTTGAACACCAATATTTTGTAAATGTGTAGCCAGTTTTTATAGTATTTATTCATATAGCTTTTCTGACAGTAATTTCATAATTTCACATTTCATAGTCATTAGCCGTATTGATAATGTATTCAATAATAATTTTGGATGTTTATGGCATCATCGACTAAATAAATTATGTGTTTTTCACTTTTCATTTGGTTTTGCAAATTCAACTTCCTATATGCAGCTAACATATATACAAAAGCTTCATAGTTATCTCATTGTCAATATATTGTTTGCAGTATTCAAATTACGGTTATGGTTTTCCATACCCACTCATCCGCACAACCGAAATATATTTTTTTATCTGACATTTTTGATTAAATAATCAATATTGTCTAGGTCGGATTTTTTCTCCAATAAAAGTGTTGGAATTGGTTGGTAAATCAATCTTAATCTTCGTTAATGAATGTTAAAATCTTCAATGTATGAATTAAAGCTCAATCAAATGTTTTTTCAATTACCTTAATTTGATTATTAGAAATGAAGAATTTAACTCCGTAATTATTTTAGCCTCTATGAAATTAGTTTATTTAATGCAGTTTCTGAAAATGTATATCATCAATAAGTTCAACTTTGTATTTTCTGCAATTCACTTAAAAAATGTATATGGTCAGCCGTAATTTTTTCAGTGAACTAATCTCTCAGCTCTCTATACATTCTAATAGAAGTGAAAATCGACTTTTTATGGTAAATATTTTTTCTTTTTCTTTTAATACATAATTATACGTCATTGTTTTAAGCATTATACAAAGCTTTTCTAATTTCATCTTCTAAACACATTATTAACTATTTTCTAAGAGCTGATGCATCCTGTAACTATGTTTGCGCAATACTTAATTAAAATACCCTCATCATATTTATGTTTTTGTGAGGTGAATGAATTGCATTCTTTTTGCATTTGGTTTGTGAGTTAGCCGTGCGAATTGCCAATGTGTGCAATGTGAGTAGCTTTCCAAGTCCAGCAAAGGCAGAAGCGGCGGGCAAAACTAATTTTTTCTTGACCAACATTCATCAATGACTAATATATTCTATTCGTTTTTTTCAATTTTATAATCTGGTGATTTCTGTTTTATTTCGTTTCTTGCTTGATACAAGGCATCTGTATGGTGTCGTGGCGATTTAAATGCACTATTAACTAAACAGAACAAAAACTTAATACCGTGAACCATAATTAAAGAAATGAACTAAGCCCATGCCTATACATAAATGTGTGCTCGTGTTTCTTGGATTATTCTGATTTCTAATTAGAAGAAGAGAAACGCTTATTAGAAGTGAAATATCGCTGCAAATATAGGCTTAGGAGTGTGGAAATGAAATATTCTATCGTAAAAACGATGAGACATTAAGAAAACTTTTTATGTTAACTTTTTGGCTCAAGCTGCCGATGTGGACAAGTTATCCACTTTGGTATTTTTTTTGTACCATTAAAAATTTTAACTAGCTATTTCTGTCATTTCACTTCTAATCAAAAAGACGTGCGGCACTCTGTCACTTCTCAAACCTGATAAAACAGATCACTGCTTGACAGTTTTTTCAATCCCAAAATACTTAAGGGCAAAGGATTTCAAAATGAATCAGAATATAGGACTTTGAACATCAATCTTGATTTCGTTGAGGATTTCTGATCAATCCTCCAAATTGATTTAAGGCTTGTGAGATGGACATGGATGAGATAGATAAATGGCTTTTCTCTGTAGCTTCTCAGCTTGTAGCCAAACTTCTGTCCATTTTTAGTGAAGGTAGATTTTCCTTTTCAAAATGTACGAGTGCAAGTCTTCGCAGCAATGCTTTTGATGTACAGGCTCGAGACTTCCAGAAAGGATCTGAATGTACTCCTTGGCAATTTGGTTTGGACTTGATGAATGTTCTCCAATGAAAGTGGGAATTGCCACTATGTCTAATCTCAAAGACACAAGCTTTTCCTTCACGGGCATGATTTTTGATAGAGCCGCATCAATTTCTGCTTCTGAGCAGTTTCTCAGAAATCGGCTATACCATTACGTGAAATGATGGAGAAACAAAGCAGATCATTTTCCCTTTGGAGGACTCCAATTGCAACTTTCCTGGCTTGGAAAGTGCTTTGCACGCTTTCATATTCAGGCATCAAAGATGACTCAGCCTTTTGAAGCATCTATCTTTAATAGTCGTGATGATTTCTTCGAAATACTAGCTGGATGATTTTTTCCAGGGTAGCTGGGATGCAATGACCACCTTGATAAGTCGACCTGATCAATTCCATATTGAAATGGAAGTGTTCTCTGCAATTAGATCAGCTTTGTTTTGTGATGATAGTAAACCCAGATGTAATTAACGGCAGTTCTACATTCCGGGAAATGGCTTGAACAGCAAATACCGCTTTTCATTCAGTGTGATTGGCAAAGGCGAGTTTTGGCTACCTTACTCGGGTCTTTCCAAGGATCTGATAACCAATGACAGGATTATTGGAATTGGTATTAATGTTGCCAGGGTTCCAATTCAAATGAATTACTGACTTTTCCATGTCTAGGCATATAGATAGCCTACTTCTTCACCGAATTTCTCGTCGTCGTTTTGCATGGCTTCCAGAGAAATAGCAAGGATGGTGAGGTGTTTTTCCGATTCGCATAGCCAAGCATATTCCCTATATGCTCTAATCAAAAGTGGATTTTGAGACAGCCTGATAGGATGATCAGCCATACATTTTTTTCAGTGTAACCGCTACGTCGTCAAGACTTCTGCCGCTTTTCAAAGTTTG
>Ga0163217_1082220_pt1 | contig 19162 bp, 11 predicted proteins | sample SynspAceP_FD_185933 | JGI IMG/M metagenome (GOLD analysis project Ga0163217, IMG submission 185933) | Saline lake microbial communities from Ace Lake in Antarctica - Synechococcus sp. Ace-P (PacBio error correction) | ecosystem: Environmental > Aquatic > Non-marine Saline and Alkaline > Saline ...
AAAACACGCCAGAAAGGGAAGATCCATTTTTCCCCTGGTTCCCTGCCCCCTCAAGGCTTTTTTCTTTTTCGCTTTCGCAAAATCCAGATGGCCCTTTTTCCGTGCCCTTTGTTTCTTTCTTTAAATCTTTTTTTGCTCCCCTGATCTTCGTTGCCATCCCAACCCTAGCTAGCAAATTCATACTTTATGTTCTAGCGGAACTTTTCATTCAAAGGAAATCATTTGATTAATGCAAGATTTAAAACTTACTTAAAAGGCGACTTCATATTTCTTTTTATTCCCTGAAAATTAACACCGCCTGATTGTAGCAAAATTGAAGCAAAAGTAATTTTTTGGTCAGGAAACTTTGGGTTTGCTTTTGGTCATAAAACCCTAACGCTTTTCGTCACTTTTTTTCCGCATATTGATGGCTTAGCCAGGGTCCGAAATCCAATTTTCTGATCCAGTGTATCCAAACTCCTTTCTAAAAATGACCTAAAATGATGCCGTAATTGGATTCTTCAATATTCCGCATTTTGCCCATAGCCTTTCCGCAAGCGAACAACTATCGCACCATTCATTTTAGCACTTTTGGTCCCAAGAAGTGCAGGTATAAGAAAGTAAAAAGGCCTAAGACAAGTTTATTCAAGCTCATTTAATAATTTGATCGTTTTTCACAGGTAGCATCAATATCTAATAAATGATAATGCAAGTGCCGCGCCAGTAAAAATAAAATATTATTGGCCGAACGCTTCCACTACACGTGAGCCAGTGACCTCCGCCTTCTAAATTTGCTCAGCGCGCAGCGCGCCAAATCAAATTGCCAGCCTCTTGACTTCGGTCAAGAATCTCCGAAATTTGCCCACTGTCTCCGCACGAATAAACTTGAAGCGGAGTTCGGGTCTAATACGGTTTGGGCAGGTCGCCCTGTTTGTGGGTCGATCACGCAATCCATTCCCCTCTAGAAATCGGACTTCCAGATTCATGCCAAATGCCCAAGGAAAAAAACTTTTAACCCCAAGCTTCGTTTTAATTTCGCCTCCAATATCTTTCGAAGATCATCCCCGAAGTTTTCGGCCATCAGAAATCAATAATAGACTTTGCTTTTATCCTCTTTGACTTTCATCGCTTTGCAAAATCGCTCCAAGGCAAGCGCAATGGACTTAATTCAAATCAGTGCCGAAGTTTGGGGACTCCACCCGGTAATTCAGCCCGTCAATAGTTACAAATTGTAGTAACACTTTGGATCGAAAAGTAAGTGGGCATTGAAGAAAAGCTTCTGAGCTGAAAATGATCAGTCCAATCCCGATCCGAAGGGAAAGCTTTTGGTTAGATTTTTCAGTTCAAATTTGGATCCGCTGCAGTCTTGGCTGGGCCGATATCTACGGCATTCATCGACTGCGAAAGGTCAACCTGCAATGAAAATATCCTTTCCTTCTTCCTTGATTTCTATTCAGTGAAGTACCTATTGAAGGACCTCTGCAAAAGCTATCAAGAAAAGCACAAAATAGCAGGTACGGATGACTATTTTAGTGAATAATCTTCGCTTCTCGACCTTCTCAATCGCGATTAATCGCCCAAATAGGCGTCCAAGGTAAATACAAGTAATAAGCAGGCAAAATATTGCGGCTGTAGTAAGGTGAGTTTTAACGTCCGGGTATGCCCAAATCATGCCTGAAATTATAAGATAAAAGCTTAATTGAAAGCTAATTTTTTGAAAAAGGGTGGAAGGGAAAAGCAGAATGTTTCTGGAAAAATTTTACAAAACATTAATCCTTTGAATCGTCTACTTGTGAGGGTTTTCAATCCAAAACACAAAAAATGAGCTCGAGTTATTAAGGAGCAAGTCTGATTATTTCGTGTCTTTACTTGTCTTTTCATAAGTAAACGGCTAATATGTCCAGCGATGCCACTTTTTTTTTCAATGGGTCAAGTCCTAGATGTTGACCAATTCTGATTTTTGCCTGGTGCTAGTATCTATTGGGAAAGATGAGATTTCAACCTGGGTGATCTCTGATATCGAAGGGAATTTTTTCAGATTAAAAAAAGAAAAACCTTCAGGAAGGCTTGTGATTTCCTTCTTAGGCTATGAAAAGACGAATAGGGAAAATACAGAAAGGGATGGATTAAAAACTCAGAAAGTTTTTTCCTGAACCTGAAGAGCTCTCCCTAGAAGCGTAATTATCCGAAGACCGGAGGGCTGATGGCAATCAAAAATTTTTAGATACCCGGAAAGGCTACTATCCCATAGAAAAACATTTAAAGAACATTTCCACTCTATTCGAGAGGGTTCCCGATTTATTCAGGAAGTCTTCAACTGCTTCCTGTGTTCAGGAGTCGCAAGGCGAGGGTACCGGAGGCATTTGTCCAGAGGTGGGTCCCTGGCAGATCAAAAACCGCTTAATTCAGATTGGATGGTGGCTCCCTGTTATTAATGCTCTCACTTTTTGGTTTTTTCAGTATTCAATCCTGATGCCCTGAAAAATAGACGCTATATAAGGGGAACATGCCAGCTTCGTTTTGGAGGCAGATTGTCTTCGCTAATAATTGATGTTTCTCTCGGGAAGGAAATAATAAGCAAGTAAGAGGTGAGGGAGGCCATTTGGGACATTTCTTCCAGATTTTAAACGCTTAGACGGTCCCTTTTTTCAGAAAAAGTCAACTTTTGCCATTTCGGCCAGACGAACTTATGCGGATGTATTTCTAGGACTTCTTTCCAATCCTGATGTAAAAAACATAAACTCAAACTTTCATGAGCGCTTAGTGGCAAAAATTTGCGTTTCGACTCGAGACAGATAAACTGACTTTTCTTCCTATCCTATCAGGGAAGTGATTTCCTTAGGTCTGGGAAGTTCTTTCCGAATTGGATGAGCAATTTTGTGAGTTCACTGAAATGGAAATCATTCCTATTCGGGCGGATGCGTATTTTGATCTTGACGCCTTATCATTCCTATCTACAATTACTAAAATCGAATTTCGATGATCCTGAGAATGGATTTGAATGGAAAAATCAACTTTCAGAAACAGAATCAAAGCACAATGGACGTTGCCTGCGTGGTGAAAATTCTCAGACCTTTATGGGGAGTGCATTTCCCAAATTCTACCATTTGCTCCAGTTGGCCTTGATTCCTGCTGCCGGAAAGTAATATTCAATCGATTGAATACTAATCCAAAAAATGGAGTTTTTTAAATAACCTTTTCGTTTGGAATGAACTTATGAATTCTCCCAAAGCTAAAGCACAGAAGCGGCCCTCGCTGGGGGATTTTCAAATCAATCGGAAGAGGAGTAGACTACAATTAATGCTGGAGGTGTTCCTGGTCCAGATGTCACGAATTACTGATACTTGAATTACGACACAATTTGATAAAAATTAAATCTCTATCAAGGATTAGAGCCCTCGAACTCGCGTTTTTCGATATCTGATCAATCCACAGTTTTCCAATCAAAGCGCCTTACAACCGTAATTTTCAGTACGTCCCCAAAATTTGCCCACCAAATTCTTCGGCTGGATTACCGATTGATCGTTGGATTTCTTGCAGGAACGGTATGTGCCTCCGATTCGAAGCAGATCAAGTCCTCTTTAAGGATTTTTCCATATTCAATCAGGATAAACCCATGGGAATTTTTCAGTCGAGACTATTACAAAACTTTTAAAATATCATTGACCTGAGAATGGTGCAAGTGTGCTGTTCACTGACAATGTGGATGACCTGAATTATTTGGTTGCAAAGGCTGGCTTATGGTGCGGAATTTTTTTGTTCGTAAAATCAAGGTAAAAACCACTGGTTGTGCTAGCATATACTTATTCAAGAACATGGAGTACAGATTGACGGGGTGTCCAACAAGGCCAGAAATATAATCCTCGTTATCGATCGTCCACGACTTGACTTTGGTGCTGAATCATGAATTTTTCGGGTTCTTGTCAGCAAAGGCCTTTACCTTGTTTATTCGACAGGTCAGGCAGTAAATCTTTTCCGATTGGTTCCTATCAGGCCAGATCGCAGAGTGTTTTCCGCTTTACAGTTGATTTCAGAATGAATGATCGGTATCCCAACTATCACAGATGGGATGCCTTCTGTTACTTGGCGAAATCCTAATAAGGGAAGGAAATGGAGAGGTACTTGAATGCCGTTGTTTTAAATAATCTTATGGAAGAAAAGAATCCTTTTGCGTATACTTTCCCGAGATGTCATTAATGATGATATTCAGGTACGATTTCCTCTACTGACGGTCCTGTGACTTCGGTTCGACCAGGAAAACCCCCCCTCATCATGACTTACCTCTTTAACGTTTCTTCCATCGAATTACTATATTTTGAATTTTGATTAAATGAAAAATAGCTGATACTTGGACTGGTACTATTAATCACTTCCTGCCAAATCGAGTGGGAAATCTTCCGCTGCAGAGATAGAGGGTGAAATCCTGTGATTGAAGGGGTTTGGACCGATAACGCCAATTTGAATGAAGTCAACGGTGACCTTAAGCCCAAAAACTTTTTAGATCAGAATTCTTATACGATCCCTTAAAGACTCCCCAGTTTCTATTCGAGTCAAAGGCCACTGAAATAGCAATCCCGTTCAGATACAATGAAACTACCAAAAGCTATCCGGCCTTTGGAAATGAACGACATCTGGCTAAAAGTATGGGGAGATTATTGAGCTGGATCGTGGAGTGGAAGAATAATGTCTTCTTTGCAGAAGGGGCTTATGCTTGAGCCTCCTAATTTTGATTATGCTTTTTGACGTATCAATAACGAGGAAAAAAGACCATTTCGAGATGAGGGTTACTATATCAAAGCTATGGCAAGATTTATATATATGAGTTATATAACATTATCGTATTCAAATCATTAAAACGACAACTTTAAAGAATTGAAGCCCAAGATTACTTTTTATTTGGACGATACTTTGGTTTTTACTTTCTTCGAAAATGGTCTGGAGCTAGCTATGGCATTTGAGCCAGACGATCGGTCCGATTTGGGATTCTCTATGCGATGACAGAGAGCCTTCTTACAATTACTTAATCAATTATTAGTTTTCTCTTTTCTGAATGGAGGATTTATTCAAGCCCTCCCCACAAAATCCCTGATACTATATTAAAGTAGTTTCCGGAGATTCCCGAGTTTTTTAGGTTACTTTTTTGGTCTCTCCGATACTCTCAGAATTTGTTCTAATTAGAAAAGGATAGGTTTTTTAAAAATATCAATCGTAATATTACGATTGATATGGGGGCTAACAAAAAACCGATTTATTTTCAGTTGACCAAAACGAATTGGCAGAAATTTGCCAAAGTTCTGGGTCATCCTGCGCGAATCGCAATCTTACATTTCTCAGCGAAAAAGATCAATGCATCAATGGAACACTTGTGGAATGAAATTGGTCCTAGCTCAAGGGCCAACTAATTTCCACATTTAAAAAGCACTGAAGGAGATTGGGCTCGTAAAAAAGGGTCAATTGAAGGTGTTTTGTTTCTTTATTGCATTGAATCGGGAGAAAAGTTTTTGCTCCTGAAAAAGCAATTTGGATATACTTTTTTGAAAGGGATTGCAAAAGCCCTTCCCATATCTTTCTTGAATGCTGTTAAACTCTAATCTTTAAGGCTATGAAACCTCTACTGAAATTAAAACTCACCTTGCTAATTTGAATGAATTGGAATTTCGGTTACCGGATGGTTCTGGCAAGTTAACTGCTCATTTTTCAACGTCAAACTGACAATAGGCCAAAATAAGCAAACGATTCCATCGATTGTGTGGGCACACTGCGCAAAGAGGAAGTAATTTAATTTCAATTGTGGGAAGATGGTGACTTTGATCATCGCATACGGCGCTTCCAATTATTGAGTATTATTTCCCTTCTGAGCGATTATTTGGATTTAGAAGATCCCATGAGGTTTGAAGTTGAATATCGGGTACCACCATTGGAAATATGGATTGGAATTCGATGGAATATCTTTTTGCGCTCACCAATACGAATGACAGATTGCTTAGCAAAGGATCCATGTTGGGATTCCCCTGCTGGAAAAGGCAAAATCAGAGTAAGGCGCAAATCAAGCATGTCTCCAGGAGGAGGTCTGTGCTAACATAATTCTTAAATAAAAAGAATGGAAACAAGAATTGAATGAAGTGGATTGCTTGTTTCGAAAAACCTTCCTGGAATAGTTTTGGCTTAAATCAATTCAACAATTGGTTGAACTTCCTTCTTCAAACGGATAAAATCAGGCGAGAAAGCAGAGCTTTAATTTTATTTGTACGCACAATAGCAGACGAAGTCAATTGGCTCAGATTTGGGGGCAAGCAACTTTAGCAAGACTATTTTGACTTGCCCATCGAGTGCTATTCAGGTGGGGTAAGAAGTCACTGAGTTTTAATCCTCGGCTGTAGATGCGTTAGTGGAAGATGGGTTTTTGATCTCCAAAAATAAATTTCCCATCCATTATATTCTATTAAGAACAGCCTTAGAAAGCCAAACCTATTTTGCTTTTCCCAAAATGCTATGATGATCCAAAGCAATCCACAGACTGGATTTGCAGCAATTTTTGACCTTGTGATCATGCAGATGAAAATTGTCCATGTTTAAATCCCTGGGGCTGATATTGGAATCCCTCTTCACTATGAGGATCCCAAACTTTTTGATGGAACTTCGCAAAGAAAGCTGAGAAATATTCCGAAACGATCACATCAGATTTGGAGCTGAATTAATTTTTTCTGTTTCAAAGAAGTTCAGAGCTCAACTGATTTTAAGATTAAGACTTTTTGATTGATTTTTAAAGCGATATAAAATATTTTCGTAGATATACGAAATAAATCGAGGAATATTTAAAAGTCATTTTTACATGGTGCTATGGAAGAACTATCATACCACGAAGAGCGAATCAATGCAGATTCATCTGGAGCTTAGAAAGAGCACTAGTTAGAAATATTTAGAAGCCTCGCAGACCCCGCAACCTCCCTATCACTTTGGCTTCCTCAGTCAAATTTGGTTGGAAAAAAAAGGGATACCTAATGCCACAAATCTTACGGATCCGTTTCACAGTAACTTTCCGCTAATTCTCTCAGGCTGACTACAGCAAGCGAAGCGCAAATAGACTGATGAAGACATTACTTGAAGGTTTCTGTGGGGAATTTTCTTTCGTTTATGGTGAAAGAAAATAAAGAATCTTCCGACCAAGAGATCGGCTGAATTACCAAAAGTTGATCGATAACATGGACAAACCAGAATGAGAAATGAACCAACTATTCACTTACCTAATCGAAAGCTAGCGTTTTGCTTAGCGATTTGTTTATTGTTTTTATCGAGCCGGCTTCTAAGTACAACTGACCTTTCTTTAATTTGAATCGAGCGGTTTGATTGAATGGCTATTGAATTTCGGCAAGGTTTCCATTGCTCTCTTAATCCTTTGGTTCAAGTAAGTCAGCCAAGTTTGGATTTTAGCTACCGGAATTTGTTTTGTCGGCCAATCTGTAGTTGAAGAAAGTTCAAACCTTCTCTTGGTTGGAAATTGGTCTTATGATTTACGTATGGAGTAGTGGTGATGAACGGTTCAATTTGTCTTGTTTCGTGATGGTCTCAGCGACCTGATCGAAGGCTAAAACTTATTAACACCATGATCTAATGGATGCTGTTCTCCGAAATTCATCCCCGGCCCTTTTCGAATCATTCTCTCTAACCAAATTTCGATCCTAAAATCGAACCAGAGATCAAGCAGATTATTTACATGAGTCGATGCATGGTTCGTCTGCTTCATAGTTGGGATTTAACTTTTTTGATTCAATTTGCCAAGAATCATTTTCTGGTTTAATCCTTTGGTTTTACCAGTTTGAAAATCTCTCCGTGAGGTTGGCATGAAATATCCAGGCCAGACCAAGGTGTGACTAAGCACTTATTCAAAGATATTCCAGGACTTTTATTGGCAGCTAATCACCAAGGACATGGTTGGCTATCTTTATGAACAACTTCATCAATTTCAAACTAAAAAACGAATTATAATGATGAGCAAATCAACAATCCGCAATCGGGATAAAGGCAGATTTTTTTCTAGCTATCCCAATGATCGCAATCCTTATTCCTTGGTGTTTTCTTGTGAGATCACACCCGAACCAGAACTTTGAAGGTCAACTCAAATGGGTGAAAAAAAGAGTCCAACCATTGGGGGGGCTTCAAACTTAATGCCAGAATTCTGACCTCAGCGATCAAAATTTTTGATGTAGTGAAACCCAACCTAACCCTCCGGAGATGTTCAGGTTGGAATCATACTTAGCCCCAAACCTCCATATCCTTCCAAGCCAGAAGCCATGGGAATCGAGGGGACAGTGAATCGTAAGTATTTGTAGTAAATACTGCTGATGGCTCAATTTCTGATGTGAAACTCTTTCGTGGCAATGCGGTGGAGGAGCAGATTGAAGAAAGCAATCCGAGTAGTCAAAAATTCCTCCAAAACTTGGGAGCAGGAATGCAGCTCGAAGCGACTTGTAAGAAACTTAAGAATGAGACTTCCGAATTCGATTTAAAATTGGGTGAGGATTCAATGATCCTGTCAAAATTGTTTTGAAGAGGTTAATTGAAATCCCATTAAAATTTAGTTTAAATTTAAGGTTAAGTTTTTATTTCAAAAAAGGCAATGCAGTACTACTGTATTGCCTTTGGATACTTGATCAAACCATTTATGTCTACAAATTATGCAAACTGAAAATAAGTAAAAAAATGAAGAATTTTAGCAAGGGATTAGGCTTTTTTTCGTCCCCTGGAGTCTGTTGGCATTTCTTTCCCTGATGGCTTTTAGGCCCAGAAGTTCTGCAATGGAACCTGGTGTAAATGACTGAGGTGATGAGCGGCCAATACTCAGCCCGGCGCATGGATGGGATGTATGAATACTTTGGGAGAATATGAGTATCCCCAAGTGGCAAAGGATAAGGGGATTGAAGGCACAGTAGTTTTTGCCACTTTTTTCTGGTACAAAAAGACGGTTCATTAACCGATGTGGAGATTTGAGAGGATTGGGGTGGTATTGTGATGAGAAGCTGTTCGCTTGATCAAATCAATGGAAACAATGGCCTGCCAGGAAAGGTGAAGAGTGAGCCTGTGATAACTCGCCATGCGATTCCTATTCGGTTTAAATTTGATCAGCTTCCAACCATTAATATTCCTGTGAGGGGTGGTTTAAAATTGTTTGTTCTAAACTATTCTGCTTTGATTTTCTCTCTACTAATTCCAAAAGTCTAAATAAGGGTGGTGAAGTCTGACCAAAGAGAAGCTGCCCAGTAGAAGTTTGAAATTCAATGGCCGCAAAGCATACGATCCTCACTTCCATAAATCCCAAATAGGATAAATCAGCCCGGCATAAAAGTGATCAAAAACTGGTGCTCTTTTCGATAAAGCAAATAAGGCTTTCTTCACGACTGAGTGTAGATGGAGCGAAATGAAGTGCTCGGAAACCTAGCAAACAATCAATCCTCTAAAAACCTAAATAATTGCTGTCCCCTGGGTTCATTGATCCCTGCTGAGTGCTTTTAAGCGATTCAGAAAGTTGGGCGTAGGCCATATTCATAGTTTCCGATCTACAGATTCTTTGCTGGACTCAAGATGAAATTCCTTGAGTGCTATTTCAACCTGAGTAACGTTACGTTTCGAACTTACAATTTTAGAATCGGTTGACTCTCGGCAGGATAAATGTGCCCATTGGGATAAATTGCCAATAAACTGCATTCATTTTTCTTCAACAAAAAATCCATGATTTCCTTGGTAATCAAAACCTTAAAAAAATCCCCTGATCTTTTTGATGGATCGGGACATAGAAATGTGGAATTCAGTTTTCCTCCTTCACCTCGTTTTTCAGCTATGCAAAATCCTTCATTCCATCGAAAGTCAGCCGGACTCTATCCGATTTATGATGACGTCCATATTTCACGATTGGTGATGAAAGTGCCAAGAAATAGATGAAAAGAAAAATATCAAAAAACCAGTTTAATACAGTAAAGGATAAAAATGCTTTAAGGAAGGGATTTTGAAATGAATCGCCAGTGTCCTGAAATAGTGCTAAACAATGAAAAATGTGTAGAAATCGTTCCGATGTAACTCAAGTACGATTTGCTGAAAATTATTCCCGATCAACTTATCCCAAAATCCTATTGCTCATCTGAGAGGCAGCCTGATTGAGAACAATCATCACATGGAAAAACTGATACGGTGAGTGAGAATTCACTCCTCCGGCTATTGCTCGCCAAAATACTCTTTGCTGTGGAAGGATCTTTTATGGTGAGCAAGAAAGGTCTGTTTTAGCTGTTGACCAGCTCAGAAAACGTCCAAAAAAAATAGAATTGCGGCTAAAGGCTAAAATGAAAATGTATTAGAAACTCCGGCAAAAAAGCAAATGCTGAATACGATAAGCTGTGGTATCTAGAAATAGCCATAATCTGATTTTTATCATATTAATTAAGTTTAAGAATTGAAAGGAGAATTTTCAATGATAAATGCTTCAATTTGTTGGAAAAAGTCTAATTGCTTAATTAGCTAAAGCTAGACTCCTAAGAGTCCTTCAAGAATTTTCAGACAATTTTCACACGATAAATTTTTATCTTTCTGACCAAATATCTGACACTATGAAAAAATCGAAATACTCAATCCTTTGAAAAAATCTATTCTTTTTTTTGCGCTAACTGCCACAATACTTTTCTCTTGTGGAAAAAGTACGGAAGAATGCTAATAGGAACTTGGTCAGGAATGATTTTAAAATTTGATCAAAGCGAAGGGCCTGATCTCGCTGCAATGGTAGAAGGTGGGAAGGATTGCACATTGATGGCAAATTGATCTTGAGGAAACTGGCACTTTCATCTTACTAGCCCAGAGAATATGATGAATGGAAAAGGGAACTTGGAAATAAAAGAAGGATCAAATTGATATGAAATCTGAGAATGCCAAGGAAGAAAGTGTTTAATGATATTGTAGCGATTTCATTCTCAATTAATCACCTCGAACGATGGCGATGGAAAGTCCACTGGGAAAATATTGCGGGTAAGATCACATGACTACGGCAAAAGAATTCAAGTTTTTCTTTTGGAGTTTTTACATGTTGGCAGTTTTTGCAGTAGGGTAGTCAACAGTAAGCAGTAAAAAACCGATCAGGAATCCTGAAATCGGTTTTTTTGGTTGAATTAAATATCACTGTCCTTAAGGTCATAAGTTGTTTTTAAAACAAAAACATTAATAACTTTGAATTGGCTGCGAGCAAATTCCAACTTCCGTTTTCCTGCCTACCGCTTACCGACTCCAAACTTCCCACATCCAATTCCTGACTTCCAAACTTCCCACATCCCAACTTCCCACTTCTCAATCCATCTTATCCCAAGAACAAAGCATTCAGAAACAGCTTATTTGTCCCGAACCAAGTGCCTCGGAAATTTGGGCTATCAAAGAAATGAATCACTCTGCCTTGGCCTGTTTTTGAAATAACTACACTGGCACTTAGCTTCAACTTCTCTAATTGGTTTTTGGAAATGTCGCCTCCCAAAAATTAGGGGTTGGCAGTAATATCGATCGGCGTCCAAAGTATTTATCTAACTCTGGCCCTTGATGAAAATACTGTATTGGCGGTTAACGGGTATTGTTTTCACGCTGATAGCCATAAGCAATCGGGTGGTGTAAGTCCTAAGGTTGCCATATAGATGCTTCCGCCAACTTCCCTTTAGCTGCCTTCAAAAGCACTTCGATCTTCAAAAAGGCAATGTGCTAGGATCCTTTTTTACTTCTCCTCTAGGACACTGGGGCCTTCCTTTGTCAGTTCAATTCGATTTAACAAAAGACTCGCTGTCTTCATGGAAAATGATCGTCCACCACGGTTTGCCAAATCTTTCAAATGAGCGCCGTTCGATCGGAGAAATCCCCTGTAATTTTCAGATGGAAGAATTAAAGTATTGTAGTCAAAAAGGTTTGACTCTGCCATTTGATCAGAATTGACTTTTGGGTTGATTGGCATTCCCACTTGACTGTCTAGTAAAACCAGATTTCTCTCCGGCCTCTGAGATGAAATGCCTGGACCAACTACATCAAAGCTTTGGGTTTGGGTTAAATTGCGCAACAAGATTCGAACCTAAGTCAATACTTTCAGGTTCAATCCTGTTTCAGCTGCAATACTTGTTTGGATTGGTGGATTTTTTGAGTGTTTTTGAAAGTAGTTTCGACTACTTTTTTCGCTTTTTAATCTTGGAATCCCATCGATCACTTAGCGTTCCGGCTGGAAATCCTTAGCGCCAACTTGAAGTCCTCTGAAGCTGAAAGGACGATTTTACTTGCTCCACATGAATTCCTTCTTTTTGCAATTCAAAGAGAAGCTTAGGCGCATAGTAAATCAGAACCAAGTCAATCAAGTAAGCGTATGCCTTTGGCTGTTGGAAATTCCAAAGTAGTGCTTGGAGTCGCGTTCATATTCTCCTGATTTTTACTCCTGGGCTTTTGCAAAAGGCATTTCCCGTATGCATTGCCAATGGTCCAAGCCGAAAGCATCATAAAAGACTGAGTCTGCCAAATTCCTTTTACTTCTTCAACATGGTTCTACCAATGCGATATTGAGGTTGTGCAGTAGGAAACGAAGGTCGGACTTCCCCTTTTTGAATGATAGCCTCCTAATTACATCGTTCGATTTTTGCATAAACTATGACTGTGATCCATCAAGAATTTTACAAAAAGTTGTGTACGGCTTTGCATCAAAATCGTCCTCCGAAGAGGTACATTCTTCGCAGCATCTTTCTGTCCTTCCCGCTACTGCTGTTTCAAAAAACTCACGAAGGTAATCATGCATAAATACCCGAATGTCTAACGCCGCTTCCATCGTGGCTTAGGGAAGCTTCTGACAATGATTTTCTGATCGTAAAAGCAACGCTTATTCGCCTCGCTGACTGGATTGCAAGTGTCCACTGCTACTGGGCTTTGCTTTCAAAGACCAAAACCCAATCCCGCCTGAAATAATCGGGGATAGGTAAGCGCCATAGCCGGGGTAGCTGTTATCACCAAAGACTTCTTTTGGACAATAAAGGCTTCCCCTATTTCATCTAGGTATTCCGCGAAGTATTTAGCCAAAACGGACAATTGACTGTTCAATTATAGTTTTTTTTTCTTGCACTTTACCGGTTCTCACTTCCAAAAGGCCTTGGTAGGTTTCAAAAAAAAGTACTGTTTGTTCCCATTTCCATGGAAATCTCTGTCGTCCATTGGGTAACTCACTTGATGATACCAAGCGATTTTCGATTGAGATTCCTGGATGTTGCCAGCGGCAACCAATCCCGATTTAGATCAAAACCAATAATGGTTGCCGACCCTGCAGGCCAAGCTTCGTTATGCTCTCGATCGAGGTGATTGCTACTGAGGAAAGCCTTTATTGCTTGTTTTGCCAAAGGCTATGGCGATCGCGGCCTCAGGATCACGTTGGATCATGTGGACAATGGAATTTTTCTCTAATATTTTTCGGCCAAATCAACTTTGGAGAGGCCTAGAATCCCAATAAGCGGAAATGCATCGGCCGCTTCTGCAGAAGAAAGGTCGTTGCCATGAACCGCCATTCCAAGATGGATGATGCGCCTTGGCAATTTGGCTGACATCCGGCTTTAGCTTCGAACAGGGTCCTGCCAATTGAATTTGTCTTAACGCGGATCGCTTCCAAGTTGGAAAGATTGCAGTCGACCTAAGGTCAATATTAACTTTAGTCCTACGCTCGTGTGTAAGCCAAATCGTAGTGATTTGCGCATTCGGCTTAGTGATCCAGTTTTTCCAAATACTTCCACGATCAAATCATAGCGGGTATGCAATCACGATGGGATAACAAAAAATTCTTCAGGTGAAGGAATGGACGAGTTCAAATTTTTCTTGCCGGAAAAAAATAGGATGAACTGGGCGAAAAGCAGCCGAATTAATATAATAAAGACAATAATTAAGGAGTAGGGATTTTTCAATAATGCTATTTTGGTGAAATTAAGAAAAACGAAATGCTCACTGAAACAAAAATCCTCCAATGGTTTTTTTTGATTCGGCAAATTGACCTAATTTAAAGTAATTAACATCTCAACGCCTAAAAAAACTAATATGAATACGAAAAGATCATTGCTTTTAGTTGGAGTGGGGCCTTGCCTGAGTACGCGCAAACTTTTTGCCAAAGAAAAGATTCCACCACCGTGAAGCCTGAGGGCCACAGAGTTTTACACTCAATACCTCCAAAATCACACCCGGTACTCAAAAATAATCTCCTCCTTCGGATGCGATTGTTCTTTTTGACGGCTCAAGCCTAATGCTTTTGTAAGTTGCAAAAGATGGAAGTTCACAGAGCTGAGTGAAAATCGCAAGATGGAGCATTCATTGTGCAAAGGGAAAAGGGATATCCAATCCAAATTAGCTTTGGAGAATGCTCAATACCAACTTGGAATGGACTGCGCCTACTGAAAATTATCGGAGAAGCAAAGGGGAGAGGAAATTCGATTTTTTTCCTAATGGGAATCTATGAAGGTGCAGGTTTTGGATAGCTATGTAGTAAGACTTTATACGAAAATGGACAAGCTGGAAGCTTTACACAACAACATCCGCCATTGTCAACGCCATTCGTCCTCCGGGAGAATGGAATTACTAGATATCTACTTCAAAGCACCTCGCTTTGACAAGAATGGGATGGTCACTTCGCCCCTGCTATGGTTACTGTTTTTGATTATGGGGTTTTTGGTAAAATAATGTGACCTTAAAGGTCCTACGGAGTACATTGGGATCCAAACTAAAAAGCCCATGCTGAAGAACTACCGACAAGCTTCAGGATCATGGCAATTCCGGTTTAGATTTCAGGAATATTTGGGTAAGACCACTTTGAATTACGAATTTACTATTTCGGATTTACGAATCTAATCTGGCTAGTTAACTATTTTCTTCGAATAGGCCTTTTTCAATTCAATTGGATTCGAATCGTAAAAAGGCAATATGTCATCCAAGTTTGACCTTAAAAAAATGGCGTAAATCGTAAATCTGAAATCGTAATTTTCCCAATCCAATAAACCTATAAAACTAACAACGAAAAATGTCCTCAAGAAGAAAATTTATACAAAATACAATGCTCCATTGGAGCGGGTATGAGCATGCCTCAAGCTGACAGCGCTGATTTTCGGCCGTTTTACTCGGAGAGTCTCTCCTCAGATCAACTTCACTACGGCGTCAATAAGCTGTAAAGGAATGGGTTGTCCCAACATGGAATGCACATCTTAAAATGCCTCCAGTTATTTGTGTGGCTCCTGGCTGATGTCGTCAATCCTGTTTTGATCTTGCGAACAGAAGACGTCTTTTCAAAAATCGAGGCAACGTCGCCCGAAAGCAAATATAAAGATTATCGAAAGAATCTGAAGATCCGAATATCGATATTGTGATTATTGGAACGCCGGATCATTGGCATTGATTGACTATGGTGGATTCGGTTCGGGCTGGCCAAAAATGTTCTATGTCGAAACCAATTGCCATACGTGAAGAATGCCAGAATTATGGTAAAAGCTCAGAGCGCTATGGCAAAATCGTTTCAAGTTGGGTCATGGCAGCGCCGGGTTCGCAAATATGCTGAAGCGATCGATTTACGTGAAATCTGGAAGCTTGGACAGAATAAATAGTCAAAGCTGGGATTACAAGGCTGGATTGAAGCCGGTACCCAGTCCTTCCAAATTCAAGCTCCACCGGCTGGCGTGATTACACCCAATGTGGCTGGGTCCCAGCCCTCCAACTCGAGAATTCAAACCCGAATCGTTCCACTTTAATTTTTCGCGTTGTTCTTGGGATTATGCAGGCGTTTGATGACAGACTGGGGAGTCCCATGAGAATTGATATTGCACTGTATGGCGAATGGGGGTTTTTTCTGCCCAAAGTCAGTGATGGCTTCAGGTGGGAAATTTTGGCCTATCCTGACGATGCTTCTGAGACGCCGATACGCTACAGACGGTTTTACGAATACGAAGGCTTCAATATGCTTTGGGAGCTGCCACAGAGAATGATTGGCGCAACTATGGCATACAGAGGGAAATTGCTTTTTATCGGAAATAATGCACTTTGGTCGTCAATCGTGGTGGCTGGAAAGTCATTCCTGAGACAGAGAATAAAGATGGCGTCCGAAACCAATAAAGTAGAGAAGTTGGCATATCAAACCTGTCGGAAAATGCATTGGAACTTGCATGCATTTAATTTTCTCCGAAGGGTAAAAGCGAATGATCCCAACATTCTGAATTGTGCCATTGCAGACTGGTTCTGTTGCTGCGATCAATTCGCCCAAATTGGGAAATATTGGCATACAAAGACCGGAAGAGAAAGTGTATTGGAAGCAAAGCTAAAAACGAATTTTCACTTCTTCAGCTGCCAAATGACCTATGAAGGCTGCAGTATCATAATGGATGGGCAGGTAACGAAGTATCGTTGATTTATGAAATATGATTTTTTGATTTAGAGCCCTCCGAAGCGATTTGGAAGGGTTTTTATTTTAACTTTCTGACAGAAATTTTCTCAAACTAATCTGCATCCTTTTTTTCCTTAGGGTTTAATAATTCTGCAATCTACGGCTAAGTGGGAAGGTCCAAGGGCCGATTCAATAAATCCTACCGAGAGCAAGGAAATTCAAATTCAGAAGAAGCAGGTTTTGAAGTAGGAAAATGGGAGTTTACTTTTCCAATCAATTTTGAGGGAGCGAGACTTAACGAGGCTATTGCTGTATGACACCCTTGAATTACGCGTGCAAATCAATCCAGAAAACGAACCGATTAATCCAGCCCTTGGTACGCCTTCAAGATATTGGTCGGATCAACCTATTGAAGACTTGGATTGAGTTTTACCTATTCAGAGGGTCGGTTTTCATCGGTATTTTTCCTAAAATCAGTGCTGAATGGTAAGGATTTTCAGAATGTGGACTCCACCAGTTTTTCGAGCGGAAGCTTTAACCTGGAAAAAGACCGGAGAAAGCTTATTTGCAGGTTGAACATAAGTTCATAGACACACTTTGTATTTTCCGCTCAAGATTTTGTGGAACAATGATGTGGCTGGCTGGAAGGAAGAATTGCTCAACTCCTTTGTAGAAAAAGTGAAAATCGGAGAAAGTACCGAGGGTTAGAACTTTGGAAGTGCTGCAAATAGGGGGGCGGATCGACACAAAATGCTGAATGGGTGATCTCCATGCAGCATCCACCGGAGATTCCAAGGCTTTATCTGGCAATGAAATCTTTTGTCGAAACGAATTTGTGAAGATTCCCCAGAGGCGAGAAAATTAGATCCAATTTTACAATCTGTAATGGTTCCATGCCACAAATGAATCCAGATGGCATAGCCCAATGGTCCCCATTGGCGGCACAATGCAGAGGCATTGATCTCAACCGAGAATTTGGGTGAATTTCAACCAAACCAGAAACCCCGAGCTTTATTCCATTTTATGGAAATAAGGTCAAGGAGAGTGGTGGAAATTCATTTTTCGCAGGCAGACTTTCACGCCACTTTTTGGGAGGATATTTTCTTACAGATCAACGAAGATTTTGGGAGGGGAATTCTGCCGGGTTTGATTCCAAAACTGATCAACGATCTTTCGAAAGAATCCCCGCTATGATCCCCAATATTAGACCCAACGAAAACAACGAGCGCGAAAGTGTGACTCCAAATAGCCTATTTTTTTCTTTTGTTCCACGGAGCGGAGTCGATGACTTTTGAAGTAGGGATATACTCCTAGAGAGTTGATCAGAAAGAAAGGTGAGTTTAACAGCAGGAATTGATGAGGCTTGTTGAAGTAATAAAGCCCTCAATTCGTTACTATCCGTCATTGCGAGGAAATAGCAGTAATCAGATTGAAAAGATATCATTCATTTCCGAAGCAATCTTTCAAACCTCAAGATGTTTTTAAAGATTGCTTCCGTTTTTGCGGAGTTTTCATAAAGGATGATTGGTACAAACCCCGAATTGAAGGCGATGCGTCCTTTTACTTCCACACAAAAGTCCCTCAGGCTCCTGGATTTAAAACTGCCTGAAAAGTTTCTCACCAACCTGGTTGAAAAGGGTTTTTGGTTCTTTTCCCTCATTCAAATTAAAATGCAGAACCAAATTTCCATCAGGCGCTGAAAAGCAACATTTGGAAGCCCTTCTAACTTTCACCACTATCGGATCCGGAATCGAACTCCAGGAATCACAAACTTACACCCCCCGCCCCCCCCCCCCCCTCGCATGCGCAATCACGTAATAAGCAGGACCTTTTCGAGTCAAAACCGAATCCCCATTCAATCGTCACGGCAGCCTAGGCAGCGATCACATCACACCTCGATAAATGTAAAAGGAGTAAGCGTGGGATCGAAAGTGAGATTCATCCAATACGGTCTTGGCCCAATTTTTTTCGAGTGGCTCGATAAATTAAATTTTTTGATATGCCAAGCGAAGATCTCCGGCAAGAATTGCCAGGAAAGCGCGAATCCATCTGTTCCGTAAAAGTTAGATATGTTTGTCTGGAAAAGCTGATGAACTTCTGAAAGGGCGTCCATTTGACCTCCATAGAGATGAAAAGCCGAAGCCGTCCGATAAATGGAGTCGCCAGTGAATCCTGAAGAAACCGTGATGGGTAATTCTGGGCGATCAGCATTATGATCATAGATATGATTTTGTTTTGATTCCCGCCTTCGCGAAAGCTGGCCCCAAAAGTGTGGCCTATAAAGCCGTGCCTGCTGCCTCAGGAAGCATCAAAAGCGATGGGTTATTTCCTTGGGTGAAGTGGTTTTCATTTTGTATAGTAAAAGGGCATAGATTTTTTCCGCTTCGCGTTCATTGCTTGAATATATTTTACCAAATATTGGGCATAGACGGAATTCATATTCTTCCAGTAAGGAAACCTCCTCTTGTATCCCTATTATCCTTCATCCACTTTGGGTGGAGACCAAGGAGAGGCCATTTAGTTTGGATTTCCTGGATTAAATAGCAAGGATTTCCTTTAGGACAGGAATCATATCGTCTCTATCTGGACCCAGATCAAATTTTCTCCAGCTCTAGATCAATCAGCCAAAGAGATCTTCCAACTCATTGTATGAAAAGGCCTGCCTCATTCAAAATCGGAATGCTGCCACCGCCAACCGTAGGTTATGATATGGTGATTTTGATTTTCCTTCTTTCCCAAAAAGCTCATTCAAAAGGATTCTTCGTGCTGATTCACTCATTCCCAATAGGTGAA
>Ga0163217_1066505_pt1 | contig 19156 bp, 9 predicted proteins | sample SynspAceP_FD_185933 | JGI IMG/M metagenome (GOLD analysis project Ga0163217, IMG submission 185933) | Saline lake microbial communities from Ace Lake in Antarctica - Synechococcus sp. Ace-P (PacBio error correction) | ecosystem: Environmental > Aquatic > Non-marine Saline and Alkaline > Saline ...
CGGCATGCCTATCTAGAATATTTGTTCGTCGAGTAAAAACAGAGCTTGAACGTACCGACCTTTGCTATCAAGTAGCCGGAGAGTACGCCATGGCCATATGGCGCCTTCCAAAATGGCTGCTGATAAAGACACGGTATGATGGATCTCTCCTAGCATTTAAGCGTGCAGGTGCAGACATGGCATCCTTACTATTTTGCAATAAAGATGCAGCAAGCCTGTTGAAGTAACGCGAAGGAAGCCCTTTCGCTCTTGCTGGGTCTAAAGGTAGGGAACACAACAGAATGCGGCTTGACCTAGCAGCTGCAATTGGGTGTATATTTTTGTATTATGACATGCATTAACAGGCGAGTAGGCCTAACACGAACTAAGAGATACCAACAATCGTATTCTAGCTAAATCCCGGATATTTTGGAGATAATAAAAGAGAAAACAAAGTCATGATGCAGGGTCACTGTTGAAGGAAAAGAAAAAAGAGTCGGCCTTCTCATCTCGAGCCCTAGATTAGAATGCTGCAGCTCTGGGTTTCTACGAACCCATACCTGAGCAACCGCTAGATCCGGAATAAGAATCGCTATCGAAGAGCGTTTTAACTGCTAAAGAAATCGACTTAGCTGAATGCGACAGAACTCTCAACTATTAATCGTCGAAATTATAGTTCACCTGCAGTGCAAGTTGCTTCTGAGTGCTTGCAACAACGAATGGATGAAACCAACACCATCCTAAACTCGTTTGATTGTTTCTTGTGTATCTTCAGCCAACTGGACGAGTTTTTTTTGACAATTCGAGTCGCCGGCTTAAAAAGTCAAAGCTAGAATACAGCCAGTTGTAAAAAAAAAACGGACCGAGTCTAAGGCTGCTACATCCGAAAAGAAAGAGCTTAAAGCGATTAATCAAGCGAACACGCTCAAATAATTAGTACAAGCGGTCCGTCAATAATCGTTTCTTATACTGTACATTTACGGTGCCTGATATAAACTTGCCAATATGAAAACGTGAGAGTTTATCTCGTCCGCTAAACTGTGTGGATTAGAAGCCAAACCCAGCTTGGGTAAGAACGTTATTCAATATCATTTAATTCCGAACTAACGTACTCATACTGATGTAGTTAGCGCGTCTCCAATAGGAACTCGATCCCGGAGCACATCCACGTTCCAAAGGCTACGCTAAACAAAACCTTCAACTTCGTCGGTTGAACTAGCAAGGGCGTGTGCTTTGGTCGAGAGAATGGCTGCACATTCGTGTTACGGGCGCTAGGCAGCTCCAAGTTCATTATCTCCATTCCTATCTTAATTTCACGTTTTAATTCAACTGGCCAGATGATGTTTGTGAAGTGAGAGACAATCTCGCTATTTCCTCTCTCTCCATAATCAGAAAGGGCTCCATTTTTTCCGGGCCGACAACCTTATTTACCGTCACAGGCGCATGAACAGTCAATAAAGAGACTTGTTTTCAAAGTTCCGCAACACGTAAAAACGAACACTTTACAAGTTACCACCTCAGAAAAGATATATCGGTGATCGAAGTTAGCAGGCGCCCCTGCGTCAGAAATTACAACGACATTTGCAGTTTCTGTGCGATTAGAAATTGCTGAAATTGCCTCTATTTGCAATCAGCATTGTAGACTTTCTTAGACTAAAATCAATTTTAAGAAATTAGAGCAGGGCAAAACGTGTATATCGCATATGAGCATTGGCCCAGTCACTGTAAGTTCGCCTTTAACTGGCCATATTTGAGAGAGATTAGTCGTCGCCCAGATCTATGTTACCCTCCTTTCATCTCAACTCAGTCACTCAAGAAAATTGGCCAGTCCTCTGGACATATTTTGAAGCGATTCGTCAAAGCAAGACTATCTACTCATTCCGCAGCCATTGAGACTATTTCTCCAAGTCATATACTGATTTACTAAGAGTAACGCGAATAAAAGCACGCGCGAGAGCTGTTTAGCTACGTGCTATTCGCCAAACACTTCTATCGAACTGGTGCCTCCGCTCTCCAATTGCTAACGCCCTTGTAACACGAAGCCCTGCCCGTAAGCAAGAAGTCACTGTCGTTATTGGAGTTAAAGCTCGATTTGACGAAGCTCGATAAACTAGCCTTACCAGCCGCTTACAAGACGCTGGCGCCATTGTATAGGTATAATGGTGTCTATCGAGTAACAATAAAAGGACTCATGCCGAAAATGATGCTTATCACCGTCGTCAGGGAAGGACGGATCTACGCGCTACGTCAATTTAGGGAACGCGGTAATACTAATCACTCAGGCTAGATTGAGCCTAGCTGTATAGCAGACTATAGCCTCTTCATGACATGCAATACAGGACATTGGCGATAGATGTTCACCGGGTGGCATGGGGGGTATTTTCAGCAACTTAACAGGAATGAGTAACGAGCTGTAAGTTAATAAGAGCCTTATTTACGACGCGCCATTTCCCTTCTATCTCGCGATCGTCTTACTGAGATGATTAACCGTGAAGCAGAAAACTGCACAATAAGGTGAACCGCGCGCAATTATTAATAAAGTGAACTCCTTGACTGAGCCAACAAAACTGTGCAGTCCTCTATATTGGAAATACCTGTTTTTCTTCCAACACTTTTTTACTACGTCGCAGCTGGCGTGACAGCATTGACTTAATTATTCGAGATGCATCGCTATACGTCTGGAATTAAAGGAATATCCTGCTAATATCCGAGACAAGTATTATAGGGCGGTTTCCTGAACACGGGGTTAACAGAGTTAACTCACCGTTATACTACTTTTATAAATAAACAGCGCCATAATCCCACAGGTCTCTATTCTAATCTAAGTGCAGAATGGGATGGATCGAAACCTTAAAATCAATCTGCATATTGAGAAGTGCTTGACTTGCCCCTCTTACAGGATTACAAAACAAACTCGTCGAGTCGAAAAAGGAACTGAGTTATTACCCTAACAAGATAATACTTCAAAGTCTGTGATTCTACAAAGCGATGGCTCCTATCTAGCCTATCTAAAACCGCGAAAGGCAGAGAAAGATGAGACACGAGTCCGACTCCAGTGAGTTAGCAGACAACGACGCGTTAATCTTTTATCAAACGCTCAGGGGAGAAATCACTAAAACGCCCCACTTCTAAAAATAAGTGGGCTTTTTTGTGCATAAAACAGCGCCTTAATCCCAGCCATTATATCCAGATTAAAGTCAAGATACATGAATGCGATAAACACATCAACTTGTTATACTTTCAAGACGCACACTTGAGCTGACATCTAGGATAATAGCAAGTTCAAAAGATCGACCTCACGACCGCCTAATCTAGGCCCACTCTTATATATTCTCAGCCTCAGAGGTCAAAATTTACACCTATAAACCTATTATCACTTTCCTGAGCCACAAATTAAAAAGCCTGACAGCTTAGCTATCAGGGCTCTCTTAATTTAAGCTTGACGACGACCTATCTCACATGTGTATCTCCCACACTAACCCACGGCGATGGCCTTTTCACTTCTGAGTTCGGAGGGACAGGTGGTTCAACGCCTCTAATGATCGTCAAGCAATTCTGCTGCTTCGTTCTGGCGGTTTCCTTAGATGATCAATCTCCTATCATTCTTCTTCCAACCAAAACACGCGAAGACAGCTGTGGATCCTTTAACAATTCTTTTGAAATAACAGTAATCAAGTTAAACCAGTTTTTATCGAATGGTGTTCTGTAAATCTTGGCATGAGCCTTTCCTCATCATAGAAACCACTTTGGCTGTATATGTCAAGCCGTCAAACGAGCAATCTAGTATTGTTAGCTCAATGCCTCCAGCACTTACACACCCAACCCATCAACGTCCTAGTCCTCGAACGGCTCTTTAGGGGACTTATGTCCAGTGAGATCTATCTTTGAGGAGGCTTTCCGCTAGATGCTTTTCAGCGGTTAACCGTCCGAACGTAGCTACCCGGCAATGCAAACTGGCGTGACAAACCGGAACACCAGAGGTTCGCCACTCCGGTCCTCTCCGTACTAGGAGCAGCCCCCCCTTCCCCCCCCCCCCCCTCCCCCCTTTTTCAAAAAAAATCCTTTTTTCCAAAAAAAAACGTCCACGGCAGATAGGGACGAACTGCTCACGACGTTCCTAAAAAAACCAGCTCGCGTACCACTTTAAATGGCGAACAGCCATACCCTTGGGACGCGGCTTCAGCCCAGGATGTTGATGAGGCCCGACCATCGAAGGTGGCCAAACACCCCGTCGATGTAACTCTTGGCGTACAGCCCCTGTTATCCCGAGTACCTTTATCGTTGGCGATGGCCCTTCCATAACAGACAACCGATCACTAAGATACTTTCGTACATGCTCGACTGTCTGTCTCGCAGGTTAAGCCGTGCTTTTGCCTTCACTCTACGCATGATTTTCCGACATCGCTGAGTCACACCTCGTGCTCCTCGTTACACTTGGGAGGAGACCGCCCCAGTCAAACTAATCACCACACATGTCCCTCGACCAGATAAAATGGACCGATGAACCTCAACATCCCAGGGTTACTTCACAGATGGCTCCAATAGAACTAGCGTCTAATCTTCAAAGCTCCCACCTAATCACACAAAATAGGTTCAAAGTTACTGTGAAGCTATAGTAAAGGTTCACGGGGTCTTTCCGTCTAGCCGCGGATACACAGCATCTTCACTGCGATTTTCAATTTCACTGAGTCTCGGGTGCGAGACAGTGTGGCCATCGTTACGTCCACATTCGTGCGGTCGGAACTTACCCGACAGGATTTCGGCTAACTTAGGCACCGTTATAGTTTACGGCGCGCCGTTTACTTGGGCTTCGATCAAGAGATTCGCTTACCGCTAACCCCATCAATTAACCTTCAAGCCCGGCAAGCGTCACACCCTATAAACGTCCACTTTCGTGTTTGCAGAGTGCTGTGTTTTTAATACAGTCGCAGCACCTGGTATCCGAACCGACTATGCTTACGGAGCAATCCCTTCACACCGCCGGCGTACCTTCTCCCGAAGTTACCGGTACCATTTGCCTATTCCTTCAACCCGAGTCTTCACAGCGCCTTGGTATTCTCTACCTGAACCACCTGTGTCGGTTTGGGTAACGGGTCAATGTATATCTGAAAGCGCTTAGAAGTTTTTCCTGGAAGCATGGCATCACCACTTCGCCCAAAAGAGGCCTCGTCACAGTTCTTCGGCATTCTCTCTAAAAGATGACCCGGATTTGCCTAAGTCACTTGCCTAACCGCCTTAAACACAGACAACATCGCTGTGCTGGCCTAACTTCTCCGTCTCATCATCGCAATATCATCGTACACGGAATATGTAACTGTTTTCCATCGACTACCGCATTTCTGCCTCGCCTTAGGGCCGACTCACGCTGCCCTGATTAACATGGGACAGGAAACCTTGGTCTTCCGGCGGGGAGTTTTTCACTCCCCCTTATCCGTTACTCATGTCAACATTCGCACTTCTGCTCTCCAGCCTGTACAGCTTAGACCTCAACGCTTAAGAACGCTCCTCTACATGCCTAATAAATTAAGCTTCCGTAGCTTCGGGTGACAGTTTGAGCCCCGTTATACATCTCCCGCGCAGCCGACTCGACTAGTGAGCTTATTACTCTTTCTTAAAAGAGACTGGCTGCTCTAGCCAACCTCCTAGCTGCTAAGCCTTCCCACAATCGTTTCCCACTTAACTGTAACTTTGGGACCTTAAGCTGACGGTCTGGGTTGTTTCCCTTTCCAACGACGGACGTAGCACACCGCGTGTGTCTCCCGTAAATGCACTCATGGTATTCGGAAGTTTGCCCATGGGTGTAAGTCGGGATGACCCGCTAGCCAAAATGCTCTACCCCCAATGGTGAATACGAGGCGACTACCTAAATAGCTTTCGAGGAGAAACTCCAGTAATCTCCGGAGCTGAATTAGCCTTTTCACTCCTATCCACAAGTCATCCCCAGCCCTTTCCATACGGATGTGGGTCGGTCCCCAGTGAAGTACTTCAACCTTCCAACCGCTATGATAGATGCCGCCCGGTTCGGGGTCTATTCCCAGACTAAATCTCCCTATAGACTCGGTTCCCCTACGGCTCCACTACATGCTTAAACCTGCCACTGAAATAAGGTCGTTGACCCATATACAAAGGACGCAAGTCAGGAAACAAGTCCGCTCCCACTTGCTTACCGTACACGGTTTAGGACTTCTATTTCACTCCCCCTCACAGGGTTCCTTTCGCCTTTCCTCACGGTTACTCGGTCACTAATCGTCAGTCAATGATAATTTAGCCTTGGAGGAATGGTCCCCCCATATTCAGACAGAATACACGTGCCCGTCCTAACTCGTTTTCACAACTATAAGGCATTTTCGTATACGGGCTATCACCCTCACGGGCGGCCCTTTCGAGGCCTTCTACTAACACAAAATAACTTAAAGGGCTAATCCCCTTCGCTCGCCCGCTCTTGGGAATCTCGTTGATTTCCTTTCCTCCGGTACTAGATGTTTCAGTTCCCCGGGCGCCCTCGTATGGTATTATTCACCATAACGATACCCGCAACGCGGGTGGGTTTCGCCATTCGGACATGTTCGGAATCAAAGCTGTTTATCGACTCCCCGAACTTTTCGCAGATTACCACGTCCTACCCATCGCTCTGACCCAGCATCCCACCGTGCACGTTGGTCACTTACCATATAACCCAAAAGTAGTTTCTACGAAACTTCGAATCACATACCAAAGAGCTTTGTACCCCTGGATACGATAATAGAAGTCCACTAGGTTATAAAGTGAACTTCCAACCGGTTTTACAACTTGATTTATCGTTATTTCAAATTCGATGTTAAAGAGCAAGTTAGTGCAAAGCACTAAAGGTCAGAGACTAAAATCATAAATCACACGTAGTGTTGAATGCTAGTATCTTGCTTAGACCTTTATCCTAATCTCTAAAGTAGATATCAGTACTGACCAATGAATGAGTAAATCCATTCATCCAGGTACCATCAGATAATTTTGTGTTGAACGCTCCCAGAGGTTTCCTATCGATTAGGAGGTGATCCAGCCCAGTTCCCCTCGGGCTACCTTGTTACACTTCCCCCAGTCATTGACCACCCGTGAACCGCCATCCCCGAAGGGTTAAGCTAGCTACTTCTGAGCAAATCACCTCCATGGTGTGACGGGCGGTGTGTACAAGGCCCGGGAACGTATTCACCGGTGTACATTCTGATTCCACGATTACTAGCGATTCCCGACTTCATGGAAGTCGAGTTGCAGACTCCAATCCGGCTACGACGTACTTTGTGGGATTCGCTCACTATCGCTTCAGGCTGGCAGCCCTCTGATACGCATTGTAGCACGTGTTAGCCCTACTCGTAAGGCCATGAATATTGACGTCGTCCCCTACCTCCTCCGGTTTGTCACCGGCAGTCTCCTTAAAGTTCCACCCATTACGTGCTGGCAATAAGGAACAAGGGTTTGCGCTCGTTACGGACTTAACCCAACATTTCACACAACGAGCTGACGACAGCCATGCAGACCTGTCTCACAGTTCCCGAAGGCACCATCTGATCTCTCAAATTTTCTGTGATGTCAAGAGTTAGGTAAGGGTTTCCTTACGCGTTTTCTTCGAATAAACACATGGCTCCACGCTTGTGCGGGCCCCCCGTCAATTCAATTTGAGTTTTTAACCTTGCGGCCGTACTCCCCAGGCGTCCTACTTATTGCGTAGCCTGCGCCACTAAGTCAATACAACCCACGGCTAGTAAGACCAATCGTTACGCGTGGACTACCAGGGTAATCTAATCCTGTTGCTCCCCACGCTTTCCCGCAACCTCAGTGTCAGTATTAGTCCAGGGGTGTCGCCTTCGCCACTGATTTACCTTCCTATACTACGCATTTCACCGCTACATCGGAAAATTCCACACCCCTCTACCATAACTCTAGCTAAGCCATATCGGGTGCCAATTGCCAAGGTTGAGCCCTGGGATGTCAACATCCGCTAACAAACCACTAAACGCTGCGGCTTTACGCCCAGTAATTCGATTAACGCTTGCACCCTCTGTATTACCTGCGGCTGCCTGGCACAGATTATGCCGGTGCTTCTCTGGGGCTAACGCAAGATGAATAACGTATTAGCTATCACCCTTCCTCACCCTGAAAGTGCTTACAACCCAAGGCCTCTCACACACGCGGCTGGCTGATCAGGCTTGCGCCATTGTCCAATAAATCCCCCCCGCTGCTCCCGTAGCAGTCTGGCCGGCTCAGTCCCAGTGTGACTGTCATTCCGTCTCAGACCATTAGAGAATCGTTCGCCTTGGTAAGGCTTACCCTACCAACTAGCAATCTCACGCAGGCTCAAAACTAATAGCGGAAGGCTCCGAGAAGTCCCCTCCTTTCCCCCTTAGCGCGTAATGCGGATTAGCAATGCTTTCCCACAATGTTTCCCCTCTACTAGGGCAGATTCCTACGCGTTACTCACCCGTCGCCGCTCGTCAGCAGGAGCAAAGCTCCCCTGTTACCGGCTCGACTTGCATTGTTAAGCCTGCCGCCAGCGTTCAAATCTGAGCCATGATCAAACTCTTCTTCAGTTTAAAGTTTGCTCACTCACATCTTATTACACCTAACTATAACTTAATTCGATCCATCATCCCGAAGGAAAAACAAACCCAACATAAAAGCGATTACCGTGTAGACTCTCGTGACTTCAATTTTTTGATCAAACTACATCTCGGCAAAGCCGGCCGCGATGAATCTTCTGAGCCCTCTAAAGGAGGCGGCCCCACATCAAATTACTGATTATCTATTTAAAGAGCGTGCTAACTTAAAAAGTTTTTATCTCTATTAAGAAGTTAAACTGAACAATTCGGTCTTCGTTGTTGTTGAAGCGTTGTCTGACCGTGTCAGCGGAGGGCGTATATTTAAGCGATCTACAGAATTTGTGCAACCCTTTTTGAAGTTTTTTTATCATTTTGTCACATTAATTGTTTTAACGTGCAGAAAACGTTTAATACTTTAATCAATAAACCAAAAAAGCCCATTTATTTTGTACAAACAATGGGCTTTGATCTAATTTTGAGCGATGTTATTTATTAGGAATTCAATCTTGCCTCGCGACGTCGCTTCACTTCAAATAAACATAGCCACAAGATATAATAGAAATCACTCACTAAGCCGAGTGCATTACCGCTGGTGTTAAACCGCGTTCTCACTGTTGCCGCAAATGTATCGGTTAAAAACGTGGTGCATAAGACCTTTCACAAAACAAAGTCGTATGTAGTTTTCAAACGACGGAAGAAATGCAATGGCCGCTGCCGAAATAATCGCCGTTAAATAAGGCAGTAGCAATACGTCCGAAACGCTTGCACTCCGTCCGCCTCCCAAACCAATGCTGCATTTTTCAAGAGGCGATCAAACCCGCTGAATCGTGCCAACTACCATCAGCATCAATACGCAAGCTATAAAAGTCGCTGCAGCAATCACGGTTAAAAAACACACCACCACTAACGACAGCCTTTCAAAAGATAAGCGTTGAAAATCCGACAATCACACCAGGCGTTAATAATGGTGACATCATTAACGAATACAAAAGGTCTTCCCTCTTCCTTGAAAGTAGAAAGGAAAAGAAGATAAGCAAATACCAATGGAACCGCAAACGACTAAGACGCCCGCGGCACAATTACGCTCGTCCATAAAACTCTGCCACATAGCACCGTCTTCTGCTAAGGCTGCAAACCATTTAAGCGTAGCCCCCTTTCCAAGGTGATACGGTAGGAAAAGCGACTGTCATTGGAATTTGCAGTCCCATGAATAATAAAGCGGTGTAAAAAAGTAAGAAAAAACACACCAATATAAAAACGTACTCCAAATCGCATAATGGTTTCAGATTTCATTTTGCAATGTCTCCCACCTACTTAAAGATACGCATCACCAGGCATAAATCGATACAAATCACCAAATAAGAACGCATACGCTGCCCTTGGTTCCAATTACCACCCTCACAAACCAGTTGTAAAAAATCTGAGTAAACCAACGACTCCCTGGTGAACCGAGTAGCGCTGGCAACCGCATACTGCCCGCCGCCAAATAAAGTCATAAGCAGCCGGGTTGCAATACGGGCTTAGTCGTGAGGAATCCACTCGCGCAATGAGTACGGATCCAACCTGCTCCTAAATTACGCGCCGCTTGTGATTTGATTGTATCTAAGCTTTCGAGGCATTAATAAATAGGAAAAATCATAAACAGGATATAAAGGCGTACACCATACCGGATAAAAACGGCACCATCACCCGATAAAAAATCGAATCGGACGATCAATAAACCCTCAACCCCAGCATAACGCATTTAATGGGCCCTTAGAGCCAAAAATAATGTACCAAGAAAAACGTTCGTAGGATTTCGTTAATCCAAAAAGGAATAATCAATAGGAAGCAGCAGCATAAAGCCCTTTTGCGGCGTTGCTACGCTGGCAACGATTAAAATGCAATGGATACCTGTGACTAATATAAGTCAACGAAGCAACCAACACACCCGACCAAATTGTTTGAAGAAGATGGTTAAATGTATTTTGTTGGTTAAACAACGTTTTCATATTGAACCAGAGAATAGGTTAAAATCGTCTTGGCCTCCAATATCCAGCAGGCCAATAAATTTTGGACCGAAATGAAAATATCGACCATAAGCAGTTGCGTAAAAATTTTTCACAAGAGGCAATATCCCAAATGCAATTATGCGAGAAATACCACGCAAGCCATACCAAATCCGTGCCCTTTGAGCTGGACTAAAACATCGATCCTCTCCTGCAATGACAATGGAACTTGCCTCATATAAGAAAGACTACAGGCGGTTCCTTCCTTCAAGGATCCGATATTGATGTGTCGCAGCTGAATAGACAACGCTTGATCCGCCGGGTAACTTGCGTCAACCGTCAAATAGCGGCTTCAAGTTTTCCACTCATTTATACTGGCTTTTAAATGTATGCATCCATCTTCTGCCCTGCAGTACTGAAAGCTCAGGACGACAAATAAAGTCGCATCACTGCCAATGGCGCTAAATCACCTTGAAGCGCGTCTGCTAATTTGCCTAACGGCCCGCAGGTCTAGGACAACAATCAGGGTTACTACAATTACCTTGCCTCGGGATAAACCATTAATTTCTCCACAAAGAGGCGACAAAAAGCCGTTTTAGGGCACGGTAAAGAGTAATCGGATCGGCAAACTGCTGTATTTTTCCAGCAACATAACCGCGACTCGATCCGACATTGTCCACAGCTCACCTTGGTCATGAGTAATTATAAATAAAGTAAATGCCTGGTTTTACGCATGATTTCTTTCACTCTAGACGCAAAATGTGTTGGCGCAGTTTTAAATCAAAGTGCAAGATAACTGGCTCATTCAAGTAATAACACTTGTGTTCAACGCCAACCGCGCGAGCAATCGCATACGTTGCTTTGACCACCAGATAAAACTCTGATATTTTTTTTCGCACTCACTGTCTTTCCAATGCCACCACTTCAAGTATGCGCGTCAGAAAACTTTTTTTGCGCCTCACTTTTTTCGAAACGCCGCGAACCTCTAAGCCAAATTTCTATATTTTCAGCCACAGTCCATAAGAGAAAAGTGCGAGATTTTGCAAGAATCATCGAAGTCGGCGTTTATTGGCTGCACACCAACGCAATACTTTGGCCACCAATTTTAACATCAACCTTCCGTAGGATTAAATGAAACCAACGATCATGTTCAAGATAGTTGTTTGCCCACCAACCGGAGACGGCCTTAAGAAACTAAAAAATTCACGGCACGATCATTTCAAATCGTTTTCTGGATGCAGTACAATCGGCCAAATTGCATAACGGTATTTAAATGAAACACTAAACTATCCCATAATTCTTCTCACTAATTAATTTTTTCCTCGATACAAAAAGCCCCTTGTCAAAAATTCACAAGGGGCTTCGAGGTTCTATTTATGCTCGACAAGTTAACGTGCTTTGGTATTTCGTTACCGAAGCGCAACATCAAGGTCTTGATTGGCCACCACAGAAGGATTGGCAATCTTGCTTACTGTAAAGAACTTGAAAGAATGTTTCGTTGCTGCAGGCAAATATGCATCGGCACCTTAGCGGTTGAGTGTAACCCGTCGCTTTTACAACTGGCACCGCTTCTTGGCGTGGTAATACAATTAAATAAACTCATACACCTGAATCAGTATTGTTGGCATTTTTAGGAAAACAAAACCTCTCCATCCAAGCCAAATGCACCTTCTTTGGGTTGCACGAACAGCAATAGGTTCACTTCTGTTTAAAGTTGAATGCAGTGCCTGCCCAAGTTGAACCAATAACGCACCATTGGTACGCGAAATGCAACCCTGCGGCTTCCCATTCTCTGTAGACCATAACTGAGCAATAGAGGCCTCTTATGTTTCAGCAGCTACTTTAGAAATGAACTTCAAAGTTCGCAACGACTCGGCTTTTCAGTTTTATAAGATCAAAGTAATGGAAAGGAAGCTTACCAGCTTCTCCAACCACAAGCCCGATTCCAACTCAAGCCTCGAAATGTCCACGCAACTGTAAACGCCACCAGCATTTTTCAGGCTCCAATAAATCACCGTAGCTTAGGCCCTTTTTAGGATTAACACTCGCATCTTGAGTGGTTATAACCTATGGACTTTCCGTACCCAATCGGATGGCGCAAAATAACGCTTACCGTTACAACCCCACTCTGAAACCAGCAAGAGCACTTTCTAAACAGCCGCCCCAAGTTCACTCGTTTTTACATCAATGGCCTGAATCAATCATAGTCAATCCAATAACCCAGAACACGGTCAATCGGTTGGCAAAAAAGATGATATCGAAACCTGTTCCATCCGTAAGCACCAAAGGTTCATTAACTCATCGTTTGTACCTCGTAGGGAGTAAACGTGCATTGATGGCCGTTTTTTGCTTTAAAGTCGGATAACATTTCAATCGTAATGTACCAGCCCACGCATAAATACGCAGCTCTTATCCAGCAGAATGGCTTGATTAATTGAAAACGGGTAAGCGGCCACAAGCAGCGCCAACAGAGGCCGCCCTTTCCCAGAAATTTGGCGACGGGAAAGGGTCATTTTGAGGCTCCTTAAGTTTTACAGTCATTGTTTTTATTATTTCATTAGAAAAAGGCGTACTCAACGCTTCAAACACACTTTTATTAAAACGCTTGTTTTAATATCTTTTCAATTAATACAAAATAAATGACGAAAAAGTGACCCATGGAAGATATTTTTTCGAAATGCTAAGCTAAAATCTCTAATATTGTCGTTAATGGTCAATTTGATTGGTGATTTTAGGTGTTTAAATTCCTGTCTCAACGCAAACCCTAACTCACCCCACTTTCTTGTCACATTTTTTGTCACACAAACAGATTAAAGTAGTCACACCCGTAACATTATGTGAAAAATAGGTTCTTGAATTGAAAATTTCCCCAGTACACGTACGAACGACAATAAGTTATTTTAGTGATTGCCGTTAGCTTTATTGTCCTTACTGCTTTGGAGCTTATGAAATTTTCGTAGCGCCTTTGAGCAAAGCGACACTATATCGCAAGTGTGGGAGACTCATCTATCGACTTAAAACAACAAATCGAAGGCTATTTATCTTCAGGGAGGCCTCTGCCTACAGACAAGCAGAAGGGTTTTTCAACAGCAAAATCCGCCCATCACTGCAGCACCTGGCAAACTCGATTAACCCCATAAATGAACAGCTGATTGAAAATCGAGAAATTTCCAATTCCGATGTAAGAGCCCCGGAAAATTATCTGGCAGCCCTTTGCACTAATCGAAAACAACGAGCGCCAAACCCTGCTGGTCGTTTAGATTCCTACTGAACAAAGTACAGTTGCTTTCAAGCAAAAAAACCAATTTACAAACGCTGCAGCCTTATACCCGGCAAGCCAAAGCTTTTATATGCTGACCTTGCTCATGTAAACAGTGCTAAAAACGATTTATTTAGCCACACAACACACCAGACAATTATCAACGCCTAAACGTCCTGTTTTTAACCTTCATCTCACATCAAAGAGTTTAGCACCGCTATATCTTTTTGTATTAGATGAAAGAGCACAAACACAGACACATGCCGATGACCTTATCCCTCCCTAATGGGATGGGCGCAATTGACTCAGAAACATCAATGATGAGGTAACCGTACCTCTAAAGAACCAAAAGCGAACTCCGTACTTGGTCTAGCCGCTATTTAAAAGAGTTGACTCTAGCTCGCAAGTATTCAACAAGCCATTGAAGCACAAAATCGGATAACGTACATGGACAGCCAGCTTGAAATAATTTTAAAGGCTGCACTCAGGACATTCAAAAAACGCTCAAACCACTCAAGAGCAAGAGCAACTACTGGCCTTTTCTATATCTTTTTATTCGATGGTATTGACAATCTATCTTGGTACATATTTTCAAATAAAGTCCGTCGTAAAAACGCCAAAGATTTATACATTGCCGTCAAGAATTAGTCGAGCACCAAAAATTCAACACGCTCCCAAGTAGCGAAAAAACAAAAATCGAAGCTCTCGACGTAGCGCATTACCCTAAACGCGTTTATTTAGAGCAAATAGCGGTTCAGCGACACCCAAAGAGACACCCGAGCTCACAACATTTTCGATTCACTCAAACGACATGTTGGAACGCCTTTGCAAGTGCACGAACTAAGTACCGCCTCGGAAACCGAGATTAGACCAGCACTCTAAAAATGTCCAACCACATCGGAAGTGCTGGCGAACAAGGGCCGAAAGTCCCGAAAGCACGTGAAGGTAGAGACCTACCAAATAGAAACAAATCACCGCTCCATGACACCAGCGTCGGTCAAGCCGCATCACTGGCTGTGGCCCAACCAAACACGTTGAGAGATTAACAGTAGTAAGAAGTCTTACTGAATCTAGAGTCGTCCGTGTCTAGTGCTACTTAATTGTTAGCCGGCATCAGAGATATTTCAGAGCAAACTAACTTACTGGCTTTAAAACGCAGCCATTGACGCCGCAAGGAGCGGTAGAAAGCAATGGGCGAGGTTTTTGCCCGTTGTCGCATCGGAAGTTCGAACACTATCGAGTCGAACACAACAATCATTAGAAGAAATCAACTGAATTTTTGCCCTTCTCTCCTCCGACCACAAGTAAACTTAAAAAAACCTAGAGCTTATTGAAAGCGCCTCGACAGAACAGATAAGCTTACTCAAACATTGGGGCAATCTGCTCAGAGGTCTTGAAAAGTCTAAGCAATCTACTCAGCTCTGCAAAAAAACAACTGGCTATGCTGCGGAGCAAAAACTTGGCATGAGTGACCTTAATGACGCTGTCGTCAAAGTGGAAGGGAGCAAGGCCACTAGTCTGCCAGAGTTTATGTCAAGTGACCGATAGTATCAAGCAAAAAATTCAAGACATACCACCACAAGCTGGGGTATCAAATAACGATTACGACGATGGGCGATACAAAAGTAAAACGACAAAAAAAATCCAGCTTAACGCTGGATTTTCAAAAACATCATAAGCTCACAGCACAGCTTAAACCAAAACACGTGCTTTAACCGTTCCCTTCAACTTCTTTGACTTTCTCAAGAGCCAATTCGCCTTCTCGCATCAACATTCCATCACCAATACGCCAGTTTCTCCGTGGTACGAAGATACTGGCCTGTATGTTATGTTATGTTTCAGAGAAAAAGCGTGACTCTAGAAGTACACCAGGTACGGTTCCTCGTGATGTGCAAGATACGAAATGATTGTCCTGCTTGGCAGGCCAAATGCCACTTCAGGGAAGTTACCGCCAGGCCGTTGTGGTACCCCATCAGGTATTAATCAGTTTTATCAGCCACTTTCAACACGGATGTTCTCCTTGCGCTTCCATGGTGCTAACCACCAACATGAGGCGTTAGAATCACATTTGTTCTCAACCCGCGCAATGGAGAAGACGAACTCTCGTCATTACCTTTTGGCTCAACAGGGAACACACCGACGCTGCGCCGCCTAGATTTCCAGACTTAATGGCGTCAAGCCACCCGCATCAAGATCCGCACCGTGCCAACGAAGCGTTAATGAAGAATAGAACCTTTCTTCAATTTGAGACACTTCTTTTCGCGCCGATCATCATCTTAGTCGAATTGGTTTTCCTGGCACATGCAGACTGATAATATCGCTGGTAGACAACAATTCTTTCAGGCTTTGAATTTGGCGCGCATTACCCAAAGGCAATTTAGTAACGATGTCGTAAAAGCAAAACGTCAATAGCCTAGAGATCCTGCTAGACGCTCAACTGTGTACCGATGCTGCCATAACCAATAATACCTAAACGCTGTACCACGAGTCCTCATAAGAACCGACGCAGATTTAATTCCAGCCACCACACGATGCACGCTGCATTTTTATAGCAAGGAATACTCGAAAGCAATAGAATCAATTTGCCAAGCACTAACTCTGGCTACGCTACCGATTCCGAGAAACGGGCTGCATTGAAGACAATCGATGCCTTTTGCACTTGCCGCGTCTAAATTGACTTGGTTTAGATACCAATGCAGAAACAACCCATAGCAACCAATTTTAACTTGGCGTTGTTCTAACACCTTTCTCGTTAATTGATGCGGGATCGAAGCCAATAAAATGCGCTTCCGCGATTTTTTCGATCAAGTCATCCTCTGCTAATGCGTGTTTTTATGATACTCCAATGTTGCTATAGCTGCGTCAATGCATGCATGCCAGTGCAGGATTGGATGAACACCTTCTAATAACAAGATTTTGATTTTGTCTTTGTCTAGTGAAGTTACACCTATGGGCTCGTTCGAATCTTCCATGGTGGTGGGGGAAAAAGTTGACGTATGTTAACACAAATAAAAGCGCTTACCTTAAGTGGCCGATATAGGAAATGTCTTTCATTATGACAAGAGGAAACGTTCATAGGAAACCCGTAAATAACGCCTCTCTATGCGAGTATTTTTAGACGGGTGTTTTCTCTGTAAATACACAACCTGTTTCCTACATGATGGTATAGGAAACTATCAAACATGGCGAAACGCACTAACTTCATGTGTACTCGACAATGACTCTAAAGTTTTGAACTTCAGTGTTTCAGGGTTACATGAAATATAAAGAAATGGAATCTATCTTGCGAATCAATTCAACCGTTGCATCATCCAAACTGCACGAGGTGGATCAACCAAGCACCAAACAAAGGGTTAATTCACACTACACCGCGCTTGAACAAGGCCCTTTGGCACTCAACATCACCGTTTAAACGCGGCAGAAACGTCTTCACTGGCCATTTGACACTTGAACATTGTGCATCACCGTTAATCGCAATGTTAAGCTGTGCCGTTTAACCGAGAACTTTTGAAATTTTCCGTCGCCACTACGCGGTCAACAACGTCGAGAACAGAGAATTGAGAAATTGCCATTACCACAATACATTTCTAAAAAATCGCCTGACGCTCCTTTTGTTACGCCATGCCATTCCAACATTTTTCACTGATGCTAGCATTAGGCTGAGTGAAGCTGTTTTCTACCTGCTGGTAATTGATAAACTTTTGACAATAACGGTCAATGGTTTCCAGACAAAAATCACGGTCAAAATTTCTTTTTCTTTACGACTACGACCAAATAAAATGCAAGCCGGAAACGCGGTCATAAGCTGTGGTGCGCGGCACTTCCAACTCAATCATCATCGGCTAATGGATAGAAGCAAGCTAAATCAAGCTTCTCCCTGTATGGTCGTTAGAAAAAATCGACTGGAAGAGCTTATGTCGCAATATCCGGCGTATCCTCCGTACTGCTCAATTCAAATTTTGGCATCAACTCATTAATAAGAATGAGAAGCCAGCAGAAACGATCGTACGAATTGGGGTTGCTAGGATCCGCAGGATCAATACATCGTCGATAATAAAGTTCATTCGCCTTCATGGCCAAAATTCGAACTCAGGCGGCAATACGATAGTGAGAAGGCTGGCTCGCGTATACTTCCATCTCAGGCCAATGAACCAAACTCCCATATTTGGGCTAAATTCAGCTTGCTTATCTTGCAGCTGCTTTTCATACATTTCTGTTGGATTTGAAATCCGGCTCATGACTCCTCTCATTAAAAGCGATAGGAACTAGCTAGCTTAAACAATTGGCACTAGTTTATCTTCGGCGGCATATACGAGTTCCCTCTTCACAAATCTTCTAAATGACCCAAATAAATCGAAATACCTGAGTTAATGAAGATTTGGAGCCAGTAGAATAGCGAGCGAATAATGTCAGCGAAACGTACCGTCCCGTAGTCGTCTTCTGCTTCATGGGTAACTGAGGCGTCACCTGACCAATAGAGCCAATCTTGTAAAGGAGACGCCTCATAATTGAATGTTATAATAAAAAAACTGTCGGCTCAATGGACTGCTCGCCGACTGAAGAAAGCTTAATGATACCCATCCGGTTTTTTTCATCAATGAATGGCTGAATAATAAAGTTTTCACGACATAACACAGGTTTTTCTTATCGGAGCAAGTTACGCCAAAGTCCTGTTACCAAAATTCCAACAAGAGGGACTCGTTAGCGTAAACCTAAACCTAGACATAACGTGCACCAAGCCTTTAGAAATAATAAGCAAATGCTTCTTGATTTGCCACCAATTCCACGAACCCAGTCACGATCACTCTGCTTAAGCGTAATCGTAAAAAAATGATGCAAGAAAGGAAAATCTACTTTATACCACAGCATCAAGATCTAACCCTATGTCTCTGTATATACACGCAACAGACAGCCGAGATATTCGATTTCAAGGCAGAATTACAATGCCATTTTGTGAGACGATCGCCTCGCAAACTTTCAGGTGCCAAAGTGTCAGTTTCAGACTCGATGATTAAGCGTAATCTACCCTGATATTTGCAATTTAACTAGTACGAAAATTCAAAAAAACCGGAACGGTCACTTCTCACTTAATACTCGTGCCAAATCGCACGTTCTAATAAACTATCTGAAGGTTGCTGCTCAGTTCCGGATAAAAAGGGAACTATTATTCGTCGGACACCAACTGCCAATTGTTTTTGAACCGTCTCATGTGAACTCAACCCCAAGAAGGTTCAGTATTTTTTCCTACCTGCTCAACTGTTTTCAAATGAGCAATACCGTAATTCTGAACCTCCTCTTTCAGCCAGAAGAACGGGCAAGGAGGCAAAAAGCAGCCGAAACAAAAGCAATTCGCAAACAGA
>Ga0163217_1099269_pt1 | contig 19144 bp, 14 predicted proteins | sample SynspAceP_FD_185933 | JGI IMG/M metagenome (GOLD analysis project Ga0163217, IMG submission 185933) | Saline lake microbial communities from Ace Lake in Antarctica - Synechococcus sp. Ace-P (PacBio error correction) | ecosystem: Environmental > Aquatic > Non-marine Saline and Alkaline > Saline ...
AAAAAAGGAAAAAAAAGGAGGGAAAATGGGGCCCCTTTTTTTTTGGGCCCCGCCGGGGTTTGTTGCCCATGTTGGGTCCCGGCTTTTTTTTTTTTTTTTTAAACCAAACCCAAGCCTGTTTTTTCTCCCAGCGCGTCCCGACCTGCAACCGGGCAAAAAAGCCTTTTTTCATACAGCCTTCCGTCCATCCCCCTTGAGACGGAATACTCAAAATCTGCCAACTTTTTTCCCCCCAGCACGCCAAATATATCGCCGGTCCAGGGGGTTTTCGTAAGAACTGGGTCCCAGGGCCCGCCAAGAACCGAATTCCACAAGACAAAGCAGTTTTTTTTGTTAAGTCGTTATAGGGGCGGAATGGAATAAGAAACACCGCCTTTGCGAGTTGCCCACTTTGTACCTCGGGTAAACCACGGCTGTTTTGCTGGTGGCAAGCAAAATAGCGAATCTGTGTGGCTCAGACCGACAAACGGCGCTTGGCTGCGGCACTCGCCAGCTAACCCCGCCAAAACCTGCATCCACAGGCCGTCGACAGCGCCCCCATACGCCAAACCCAGAGCGCGGTTTGCCGGTTTTCGGTGATGGTGCTGGCGCCAGTCGCATAAAGTGAGGAATGCCTGATGCGTGCCCTCGGTCGGACTTCCAGGTTTTGTGCGTCTAGGCCGGAAACCGGTGCGCCAGCCCCGCGCCCGTCTGCGCCTTCACTGCAGCGGCGCACGCCAAACACCACCGCAAGCGTAGAGCACGCTTATAATCACCCTAGGGCGTAAAGGCCGGTTTTTGGGTCTGGTAGTCTTTGTCCGTCAGCCATGGGTTTGCAAGGCTATTAAAATTATTCAAGGATAGCAAATTGTAACCCTTAAGCGAATATTGTTTGAACTGCGAACACCAAGGGTAGCTTATACAAAAATAGAAGCTCAAAATAATGAGGAAGATGCAATGACTACGAACCACCCCACCAATCCCTGATGCTGTCGCCAACGGCCGGGGCTGAGCAAATAACCCCCCACTTGCGTGGAGCCATTGGATCTGGGTTTTACCAGCTGCGCAACCGCGCGTTGATGGCTCTATGCACACCTGGCCCTGGAAGAGCCCAAAAAAACGGCTTTGAACGCCTGGCAGCGTTTTAACTCAGAGCGCGCCCGTGGTGGGTGTGGCCCTGATTGTCCCACCGGCGTATTGCGCCCAACGAAGAAGGCGGCGTATTCCTAGCACGCTGCAAAATGACCACCGACGACCGAAGTCCAAGCAGCACCAAGTCATCACCGATGCGTGCATCAGGCCGATGTAAAATCTGGCATGCAGATCCTGCACGCCGGTCGCTAAACGCCATACTCACACCAGGTTGGTAGGGCCCGTCTGGCCAATTCAGGCGCCTATTAATGCGTCACTCCCAAAAGACCTGGACGAAGCCCGGGTTGAAAAACCAGATCGAAGACTACGCCGTGTGCGCGCAGCTGGCCCCAAAAAGCCGGCTACGACGGCGTCCGAAATCATGGGTTCTGAGGCTAATTCATCATTCAGTTTATGTGGCTCAACATCCAACCCACGCACGGATTCAATGGGGCGGTTAGCTACGTGAAAACCGCATTCGCCTGCCTGTCGCAATTGTGCGCCGTGTGCGCGAACGGGTAGGGCCGAACTATCATTTAGATTTTAAATCGCCTGTGATGTTAGACGATTGAAGACGGCAAAGCCACTGGGAAGAAGTGTGGCAGTTGGCGAAAGAGATCGAAAAAGCCGGCGCTACCCTGACAACACTGGCATTGGCTGGCACGAAAGCGCGAATACCCACGATTGCGACATCTGTGCCCCGGGCGCCTTTTCCAAAGTCACTGCGGCGGCTGAAGAGCGAAGTCCAGCATTCCGCTGATTACCACGCAACCGCATCAACATCCGAAGGGCTGAAAAATTCTTGGCTGAACCCCACCACGCCGACAATGGTGTTCCCATGGCGCGCCTTTCCTGCCGATGCCGAACTGGGTACAAAGCCGCCGAAGATCGCTCTCAGGAATCAACACCTGCATCGGCCTGCAAATCAGGGCCTGTCCTGATCAGTACTTCAAGCATCCAAGCTGAGCAGTTGCCTGGTTAACCAAGGGCTTGTCACGAACTGAAACGAATTACGTGAAAACTGCCAACGCCAAAAAACATCGCGTGGTAGGCGCCGGGCCCGGCAGGTAATGGCGGCCCGCGTCCCAGTGGGCTGCCGTAGCGTGGCCCATAAGGGTCACCTGTTTGACTCGCTGAGGAAATTGGCGGTCAGTTCCATATTGGCCAAACTGATTCCCGGCAAGGAAGAAAGTTCTACGAAAACCTTGCGCTATTAGGCGTCATGTTGAAAAAACACAATGCAGAACCGTGCGGCCTGAACACTCCGCGTTAAGTGCTAAGGATCTGATTGCTTGGCGTTAATGATGAAGTTCCCATAACTGGCGCACCGCGTGCAGCCGCGCATGCCAGACATCGAGGGACATTGAACACCCCAGTGGTTATCAGCTATCTGGAGCGTTGAAAAATCGCAAAACCCGTGGGGCGCGGGTTCGGTGATCGCGCTGGCGAATCGTTTTGAGTGTCCGAGTTCATTACCCATCAGGGCGCTTCCGCCGCGCTGGATACTGACGATCCAATGAAGAGTGGGGTGTAGATCAGTGTCAAAGCATCGTGGGTGGTGTGAGGGCGTAAAAGCCCAGCTGCCAGAGCCGGCGCGCCAGGTGTAAATCTGCTACAGCGCAAAACCTCAAAATTGGTAAGACCTTGTAAGACAAACGGGCTGGGATTCATCGTACATCACTCAGGCATCGTGAAGTACAGATGATCCGGGCGTCACCTAATCGCAAGATTGACGACGAAGGCCTCACATTACTGTTACGGCCAAGCATTGCGGAACAGGGCGTAGACAACTGTTTGCCGGTGGACACCATCATCATCTGCACAGGCCAGGACCCATGCGCGAAAGCTTCGGCAAGAACTGAAAGCGCAATTTTCGAACGCATCTGATTGGAAGGTGCCGACTGGCAAGCGGGAGCTAAACGCAAATCGCGCCATCACCAAAGGGCTGCTACTTAGCGCCGAGCCTGTAAAGCCACCAGCCTCAGCAACAGAAAGTTTTTACGGGGCTCGGCGCCCGTTCTTTATTGCTGTTCATTCTCAAACTGGCCATTCTCAAACTGCAACGCTGTCAAACTGCCAATACACGAAACGCCAGTTTGCCAGCTGGTACTAGGGGTTGCCAGCGTTAAGAATGGCGACCCGGCAGAACAACCCAGGAAATTCCCATCGGAGCAATTCCCGCAACATTGGTGTTATTGGCCGCATGGGCAGCGTAAGGTGGTTGAAAACCCTGCGCCAGCTCAAAAACAATATCTGGGTCGCCAAACAATTATCAGTAATTCTGGAAGAAGACACGGCCAGCATACTCTGGCCACGGCCAGCAGTCGCCAAAGTAAAAGGCACTAGGTGAAATTTGTGATTTGGTGATTGTTGCGGTGGCGACGGCAGCAGATTAGGGTGCCTGCACGTGAACTGGCCAAGTCCCAAAAATAAACCCTTGTGGGCGTTAATCGCGGCCCGTCTGGGGTTTTTTTGACCGATATCCTCCCCCAGGCGATCGGAGGCGCGAGCAAAAGTGCTGAAGGGCGAATACATTGGTAGAGCACCGCTTTCTGTTTGGACGGCTCACGTAGAGCGCAACGGCAAAATCTTTGGGCTCGGCACGGCGCTGAACGATGTGGTACTGCACCGGCAAAATCCACCCGCATGATCGCCTTTGACCCTGTTTATTGAAGGCCACTTCGTGTAGCCCAGCGCTCCCGATGGCCTTATTGTCGCCACTCTACCGGCTCCACAGCTTATCCCTGGCCGCCGGTGGCCCCATTATGCACCCAAGCTGGATGCATTGTGCTGGTGCCCGATGTTCCCCGCACATCGCTCCAGCAGCCGCCTATCGTGGTGACGCGCAGCGAAATTAAAACTGGTGATTGGCGAAACAAACGAAGCTTACCCCGCAGGTCAGTTTTGGACGCCAGAATGACATTGCCTGCGCGCCGGGTGACATTATTCGCATCAGTAAGAAGCCGTTCAAAATTCGTCTGATTCACCCACCGATCAACAACTTTTACGCCACTTGCGAGAATAAACTTTGGCTGGGCCTAGCAAACCACAACGCGAGTTTGAACTGGCCACACCTCCGCAATCCCTGCGGCGGCTACGACATTAATTGGCGATATTCACGGCTGTTTCGCTTACCCTGGAAAGCCTTTTGCAACGGAAGGGTTAATGCAAGGTGAACGGCGTGTACGAGCACAAGCGCAGACAGGCCATTCTTTAATCGCGACATTATCGACCGTGGCCCGCGCATCCGCGAAGCGCTGCACCTGGTGCGCGACATGGTCCGAGCGCGGCTCAGCCCGCATTGTGATGGCAAACCACGATACAACGCCCTGGTTATTGTAACGTGCCCGCCCGAGGCAGCGCAATACTTTACCTGCCGGTGAGCACATACCCCGCCACAACCGCTGATCAAAGAGACTCTGGAAACGTTTCGAGCGCAACCCCGGCGAGTGGAAAGACTTCCTGCGTGGTTTACACCAATCCCGCTTTTATAGAAAGACGAACATTTCCGCGCCGTGCACGCCTGCCTGGGGACGATTGGCCTGATTAGCCGATTCCGCCAAGAGCATCCTGACGGCTTTGCATTACCGAAGATTTTCTGCAATCGCCTCGTCCGGTGAATGTTCATTCCCCGGCGAAGTTATGGACACCGTCCTGCTGCGCGGCACCGATTTGCGCTTGCCAGAAGGTGTCGCAATTAACCGCAGTGAGGATTTGTAACGCAAAGTTTTTTCGCCACCAAGTCTGGGCAGACGATCCACACACCTACGCCGGACGGGTGTTCCAAGCCCGACCCTTGCCCCGCAGACGTGGCCGTGCATTGCTGACGCCGGATGAACACCGCCAGCTATTAAGCTATCCGCGGATCGCCCCCGGTGTTGTGGGCCCATTATTGGATGGACGGTAAACCGTCACAGCTAAAGTCCTCAATTGTGCCTGCGTTTGACTACACGCGCGGTGAATACGGCAAGCTGGGCGGCTTATCGTATGGACGGCGAAAGAGTTCCCTTGTCGCCGGATAAATTCGTAGGTAGATGTGCAATGGCCCTTAAAGAATAGAACAGCGCATTACCCACCAAAGCGAAGACCGTTTTGACACGCTAATTGGACGATCAACCAGATAAACTCCGGCCCCGCCGTTCTCCCTTCGTCCACGGCCGCGCAGCCGGCCCCGGTCAAATGCACCGGTGGTAATCAGCCTCATCGTGATTGCGGTGGTTACGGTATGGCTAACCTCCATGGCCGCAAAGCGAACCTGGCGCTGGCTTGATGGTCATAACGACACGCGCCAGTACGAAATGGTTCAGCCCTGGCTGACCGTCTGAAAACGCGTTACTGGATACCATGTCGAAAGGGCAGGTTGGCGCCTATTACGCCAGAATTCCTGCCACTTAGCTGGCCCCACATTCATCTTCATTCGGTGAAGGTTGTGGTTTCTGGGCAGTCCAGATCGGAGTTTTATAACGGCCGTACCCGGCTGCTGGTGTTGGCGTTGGGTGGCGCAGCCCTGCTGTCCAATAGCCTGCAGTACCTGGTTACCGCCCGCTGTTTGGCGGCCTGTCGGGAGTGGTTTACGCCATTCTGGGTTATTGCTGGCTAAGCCAGCGCGGCTGCCCAGATTCCAGTTCCCGCCGGCGCTGATCACCTTCGCCTTGCGTGGATGGTCCTCGGCTTTAACCCCGCTGCCCAAACATCTGGGGCAGGGCAAACATGTGCCAACGAAGCCCACCTGGGTGGTTTTGTGGCGGTTACTCAGTGGCCGTGCTTTGGCCACCGCCGGTTAGGCGACGGTAAAAATGGCCGTGCTTTGGCTACCGCCGGGCAGGCGAAAACATAAAAAAACCCCACCAAAAGGTGGGGCATTAAGAGAGCGTAATAAGCTCTGATGAGAGAGACGCCAAATGAATCGCCGTGTGCCTTGATGCATATTGGTGAAAGAGATGATAATCGTTATCGTCTCAATATGTCAAAGGTTATTGATAGTCTTTTTAAAGGCTGTTTTTCAAGGAGGTCTGTGTCATGACTTACGAAGAATTGAATTGAACGGTTAGATCCGAACGTCCCCTACCGCAGCTGCGTCAGTCCTATTGAACTGGGTAAATGGCCCGATGGCGTAAAGTTAGCCGAGAGCCAGCGTCCATCAGCCCTGGAAAGCGGTGATTCACATACGAAAACACCCACGAACATGCCGGAAAAGAAGAAGCGCACGGTTAACAATAGCCGCGGTGCAAAAGCCGGTACCGATTGCGACCCACTGTGGCGGATGCAGAAAAAAAGTCGCCAAAAACGCTGCAAAAAATGAACGCTGCAATGGCTCTTTAAAATGACAACAGCGACGACGCACGGCTCCGAGCAGTACACCGAGGTAAAAGGTTGAACCAAGCACTCCGTAAATCCGGTGACGTTAAGCGGCCGCCTGCGCAAAATGCCCGCCAGTGCTGGGCCTCTATCGCAAACCAGTGGCAATACGAACTGCGCCTGGTGATGAGCAATGTCGCACTGAACGAACTGATTGCCAGCCCATCAGTATGGAGTTTTAACGGCATTATCCCACGGCATGAACTGCGACCCGCGTCAGAAAAAAAGCTTCAGCCAAGGTTTTCTGTTTTTCCCTGCAATGCGCAGCCTGGCAATCACGCGACGCTTGCATCATGAGCCCGGAAAAGTGTCATTTTTCACCCTGGGCACTTGCCGCGCACACCGAGTGGGGGCAGGCCCAACTGCAATGGTCGAGCACGTGGTTCCTACTGGCCACTCGTCGGTTTAAAAAGTCGGCATTACCCGCGCACTCCAAAGTGCCTACTCGCTGGATTGACCCAAGGCGCAGTAGAAACGCCATCCCATGTTGCGCGTTGCCACCCGTCAGTTTGTCCCGGTTTTTGTGGAAGTAAGCCTGCAAAGCCCACGTGGCAGATCGCACCATTGGCCGTACCATGGCTGAAAGCGAAACCACCGAGCTAAACCTGGCTTGCCAGAACGCGACAAACTGCTTGCCCTGGTGGCCGAAGAACTGACAGTCCCTGCGCGCAGACACATGGCGCCGACAAGCATCCGCGCGGTGCAGAACCGTCGCTGGTTTATAGCTACCCGGTAGACGTTGGCCACAAAAAGTAACATCAACACAATCTGGACAATAACACCCCCGCGTGGTCGGCGTACTGCAAGGCGTAAGAAGGCCCAAGTATCTGATTCTGGATACGGCGTGATCAACATTCGCAAATACACCGGTTTCAAAGTCCGCTTCTGCGCACCGGCGAACACGGAGACAGCAAATGCCTAGCAACAGCCGCAAACCATTTTACCTGAGCGATTACAAGGTGCCCGCCTATCTGGTGGACATCCGCGAGCCTGCGGTTTTGAACTGTTTCAAAGACGGCGCACGGGTGCAACAGCAACTTGGCTTTTTTCGCGTAACCCCGATTGCCAAGGAAAAAACCAGGAAACTGGCGCGCCCCTGCAACTTCAACGGCGACAGCCCCTGAATTGAAATAAGTCGTTATGAACGGCGAGGCTGTGGGCCCCGAGCACTACAGCCGTCAGCGACCGAGCGTTGACTGTTAACTCAGGTGCCGCAACACTTCACATCCTGCAAAGTAGTCCACCTGGATAGAGCCGCAGAACAACACCCGTCAACTGGAAGGCCTGTACAAATCCGCTGCCATGTTTCTGTAACCACAGTGCGAAGCTGAAGTTCCGCTGCACTCACTTATTTCCCGGCCGTCCAGACGTGATGGCCCGCTTCAGTACCCGCAATCGAAGCGGACAAAAACCGCCTACCGGTGCTGTTTCGAACGCAACCCCGTCGAGCAGGGCGACCTGAGCGATGGCCGCCACTTCGTGACCTGGGGAAAGATCCGTTCCCGAAACCACCTAATTTGTTTGCTCTGTCGCCGGTGACCTGTTGGAAAAAGCAAGGAACAGCTTCACCACCATGAGCGGGGGCCGCAAGGTAACCCTGCGCCATGTAACGTAGAGCCGCGCAAACTCTGAAAAAATGCGAAGTACGCGCTGTGACTCCCTGAAGCGCGCCATGGCTTGGGACGAACAAACCTATGGCCGCGAGTAAGCGACCTCGACATTTTCAATGAATCGTTGCAGTTGAATGATTTCAAACATGGGCGCTATGGAAAACAGGGCTTGAACATATTTCAACCCTCCTCGTGCGTACTGGCCAGCCAGGAAACAGCGACGGAATATGGCTTTCGAAACGCATTGAATCCATTGTCGCCCATGAATATTTTCAACAACTGTCCGGCAAACCGGTTACCTGCCGTGACTGGTTCCCAGCCTCAGCCTAAAGAAGGGCTTTTTACCCGTGTTTCCGCGACAACCCAGTTCTCTGGGAACATGGGCTCGGGCCACGTCAACGTATTGAAAGTGCCACTGTGCTGCGTACCGCCACATTTTAGTTTGCCGAAGACGCAGGCCCCATGGCTCACTCGGTGCGCCCGGCGTCTTACATGGAAATCAACCCTTCTAAACACACTCTGACCAATTTTAGTAAAGGGCGCCACGAAAGTGGTGCGTATGATTCACACCCATCCTGCTAGGGCCGGATCTGTTTCCAGCAAAGGCAGTGATTTGTACTTGATAACGCCAACGACTGGCCAGGCCCGTTACACAGATGATTTGTAAAAGCCATGGAAGACGTTCAGGTCGCGATCATCTGGGCCAGTTTTTCCGCTTGTGTACGAGCAAGCCGACGCCGCATTGGCGATCAGTGACGAGTACGATAAAAGCGCCGGCGTTTATCACCTGCACATCAAACAGACACTGCCAGACACCCCGGGCCAAAACCGACAAACAGCCTAGCAACATTCCTTTTGCTCTGGGCCTGTTAGGTAGCCGCGGTGAAGCTTTGCATTGGCGTTAAGTGCCGAGAATTGGCCAAAGCCCGAGGCAACCGCAAGAGCGCGTGCTGGAGCTCAACTGAAACCAGCCACAAGTTTTTGACATTCCACGGCCTCAGCGAACGCCCCGGTGCCATCCTCGCTGCGGCAAATTTTTCAGCACGGTGCGGGTGAGCTATCCCGTGGACCCGCGAACAACTGCTGTTTCCTGAAATGAACCACGACTCAGACGGCTTCAACCGCTGGGACGCTGGACAACCAGCCTGGCCATAGACGTGATCCAGCTAGATTGATTGCGCGCCAAAAAGACGTCACCGTAGAATGCCTCGCCTGGTAGCGCTTTCCCCGCCCCTGATCAGCTGCCGACCTGAATCAAGGCGTTGGTGGCAAAAATGCTGGTGGCCTGCCGAGGTGGCTTATCTTGGCCGAACTGACGGATGGGCGGCCGACAGTGCCTGCTATTCACCGGGCCCGCCCCCGCCGGGTTTAAAGCATCTGGCCGAATTGCCTTGCGCGACGAAAACTGGTGGCCTGCTACCGCCGCAAACATCGCAGCGGCCCTTAACCAACTGGCCCCGAAGCCCGTTGCCCGTCGCAGCCTGCGCAACACCGCGCTGGCCCTGGCGCCTGCTTATTAATGACGAAGAAGGCCGCTCCGTCGGTTTAGGTCAGTATCGCGACGCGCGACAACAATGACCGACCGCAATGGGCGCCCCTGAAGGCGTTTGTGAACTCGGCATCCGTTACGGACGACGATCGTGCGCTACCTTGAACGATTTTTACCAGACTTTCCAGCACGACCCCCAAGTAGTGGAACAGTGGTTCCGGTGCACGGCGGCAGGCCTCGCAAACCGGGCAGCTGTTCAACACATTCACGCGTTGCTGGAACACCCGCGTTTGATTGGAAAAACCCCCAACAAAATTCCGCGCGTGATTGGCGCCCTTCGTTCCGCCCAGAAACCTGGTGAACTTACCACAATCGACGGTCTGCTACCAGTTCCGCCGACCAAGTCTGCAAACTAGACGACCAGCAACCCGCAAATTTGCCGCGCGCTCGTGAGCCGCTGACCCGCTGGCGCAAATTCGCACCCCGAGTACAGCCAGCAGATGCAACAGCGCCTTAATGCAAGATTCCGCCGACAAGAAAACCTGTCCGGGATTTGTACGAGTAGTGTACCAAGAGCCTGGCGGACTAGTCGTTTTAGCAGCAAGGGGACGGATTTCACCCAGGGGACGGATTTCAAATCCGTCCCCGCTTTACAAAGTCGCGGTCTCCACTGTTTCCCTCAATCCCACCGCTTCACATAAAAAATCGCAACTTTCGGGCGATAGCAACTCGCTAGAAATGCACTACAACTCAAACCTATTGCGGCGCTTTGCGCACCAACCAATATACAACAACATCAGCAATAGGGAATCGAATGGCATTACGCAACAGGCGTTCCATCTGCGCCTGCCCGGTTTGCTGCAGCCTCAAGCTTGGCTGCGGCCTTTGTGTTTTTAACCCCTCAACGGCATTCGCCGTCGCTGACCTTACTGGAAACACCCGTCCGCCAGCAACCGAACTGGCCACGGTCAGTTTTGCTCAACGATGTTGCGCCGCGCAGGCGACGCGAGCGGCTTGGTAGCCGTTGGCGAACGCGGCCACAATCATTACTCCGATGACGGCGTGCAAAATGGAACCCAAGCCAGTGTGCCCGGTGTCGGTCAACTCCTTACCGGGGTTGATTTGGCCGGCCAGCCACGCGTTGGCCGTGGGGCACAGTGGCGCGGTGCTGCACAGCAAGCGACAGCGGGTCTAACTGGAAACCCTGCAGATGAAACCGGCATTCAGGCCGCCAATCTGGCCATTGCCGGTATAGAGCAGGAAAATCGAGCACGGAACAGCGCCTTGAAACTGCGGGCCAGATGAACGCGTCGGCGATCTGGAATGGGCACTGGACGACCTGGTTGTTTGGCCTCGAAAACATGCAGGCAGATTTTGTCGAGGGCCGGTGAACCCCCGTTTCTGGACGTGGTGGTTTTGAAGATGCAGACCACGGCTTGTGATTGGCGCCTACGGCATGATTTTTCACACCGATGAAATTGGTGGCAATCAATGCAGGACTGGGCGCTGAAAAACCTGACAATGCGATAAATAATCACCTCAATGCCAATCACCAAAATGGGTGGTGGAGCGCTGGTGATTGCTGGCGAAGCCGGGCAATTCACGTGTCTGAGACAACGGCATGTACCTGGGAGCGCCGCGATAGCGCTACGAAGGCTCGCTGTTTGGCGTGACAGGCACTTGGCAATAGCGGTGAAAGCTCTGGCCTTTGGCCTGCGTGGCACAGTGATGCACACAACCGATAACGGCTTAAGTTGGGAAGCCTACAAACTGCTCCAGCAGCCACCTTGAAAAAAAAAAAAAAAAAATGGATGGGGGCCCCCCGCCACGCTGGCGAACGCCTGGTGTTGGTGGGGAAACAAGGCACCTTGGTGATCGCGACAGCGCTAATGCCAAGTTCAGGGAAAACCCTGGCGAACCGATTCGCCTAGGCTTGATGGGTGTTGTGGTGAAACGCCCGCAGAGCCTGCGCTAGTGGTGAGGGGCGGCGTAGTTCTGGTGGAAGGCGACGGCAGGTATGGAAGACAAGGGCGGTTGAATGAAAAATCCCAAGCATGCCCGAGGCGAACATACCTCACTACACCCATAAGCCAGCCCTTTCTGGAACGGCTGATTTTCAACACCGCGTCACTATACCTGGTTTCTGTTCGCGGTGCCTGACCGCATTTCTGGGCCTACAACGCGTTAAAATTCCAGCCCGAATGCCGCTTCGAAGCGGATGATTCCCTAGAGCATCCGTAACATCGGGTGAACATTGCTGGAACAGAAACCGGGGACGATTTAAAGAACCTGGGGTAACTTTCGTGCGCATTGCCAGTGGCTACAAAAGACGGTAGTGATATTTTTTAAGTACCGAAGAGTACCATGGAAACTCTGCGCCAGATCACGATACGTAAAGTGATTCTATCTCAGCGGTGTTGATCGGCAGCCGGTCTGAAATCCCTATTGGAACCCCCCACGTGCGCTGGGTAAGAATGTTTCACCGGCAGGGTTCCAGGTGGCGGCAACCATAATTCCGGACAATTACGACGGCAAGCTCCTGCTGAAAAGCCTGGAGCAGTTTGCGCCAGAACGTAAACTGCGTTCAAGTGAAGTGGGGCGCCTGATATCCGACAAACTTCCGCTCTACCATCGTGTACGACCGCTTATTAACGAAAACGACCCGCAAACCGGTGAACCGCCTGAACTACGCTGCTTTTTCCCCGCGGCTGGAAAGAAGAAGATTCGGACAAGTATCAACCCAGAATCCGAACGTCCAAGTATTCACATCGTCGGTTTCGCCAAAAAATGTCGGCCGAACCTGAATGAACGGTATTGGTGGCGATTGCTCTGGTTTGGCCGGCATCACATCCCTGCTTTGAACACGCTGTTGCTTGTTCTGGTACCCCCCGCTGCATTCGCCGGCACTCTGTGGCCGTGCTGACGTCCATGTGGCGTAATTCTGGCAGTTCAGGGCGCCTAAAAATACTGGGTTAACGGGTTAGACCCGGGTATTCGGTGCTGTTGTGCCGTTTTCTGGTGTTGCCATTGGCATAAGCCCACGGGTGCAGCTGGTGACGCCATGGCGGTAAGACAGCCCGCGTTTTGATCCGCTCACGCCGCTCGCCTGGCGTTTCGGGCTTTCATTCCCCGCATGCTGGCGCTGAATTTCCGACGCCTTTCGCTTCCTTAAACGCTGCTAATTATTCGATATCGACGTCATCAAAAGACCTACCTAGCCCGCAGGCTGGTGTGGCTATCGGATCATCAACCACTTGGTCTGCACCCGCTGCTTATGTCGTACAAAATTTCCCCCGTATTTACCCGCGGTGGTATTCGGCCACGTGCAAAAAACAGGGTGAAGAACCGATCGAAAATGGCGTTCGCCTGTCAGCGTTTGCCCAGCCCAAAAGTCGCAAAGCCTATATCCCGTCTGATTGCACTGTTGGCCTAAGGCGTTTGGTGTCTCCTCCAAGCAAGACGCTGAAAGTAAGGGATTAGAACCAAGGCGCCCCGGATTGCGTGCCGATTCCCGCTACAACACAGACAAACGCTTTTCATATCGATAACTATTCCACCAGTGCTGACGTGCTTGGTGGTGATGGTGAAAACCCCGGTCGAAAACAGTGTCCATACAACCGTGTTGCGAAGCCATGGACACCTTGCAGTGGGAGTTACAAAACACCCCGGGTGTGCAAATCCACCGTCTCGCTGGCGACGTGTCCGAAGGTCGTCACCAAAGCGCTGAAACGAAGGTAACTGGAACTGGTACGCCATTTCCCGCAAACCAACCATCAATCCACGCTTCGATTCGTGACGCGCCAATCAGGGTTAATCAACAACCGATTGCAGCCTTACGGCCCACGTTGTGTTTCTGGAAAGATCACAAAAAGCCGAAACCCTGAAAACCGTGGTGAACGCGGTGGAAAGTTTCCGCTGCAACAACGGAGTAACGAGACCATACTTTCCTGCTGGCGGCGGGTACGCCCGGGTAGAAGCGGCCACCAAACGACGTCAATCGCGAAAGCAAAGACTGGATGTCTGGTGTTCGTCTATGGTGTGGTCAGCCTGCTTGTGCTTTGCCACCTTCCGTTCCTAGGCGGGCAAGTGAAATTGCCATCGTGGTTCCGCTGGGGCTTACCTTCTGTGCTGGCGGAAAGCCATCATGGCCATGAGCGGCATGGCAAATCAAAGTGGGCCCACCTTGCCGGTGATGCACTGGTGGGGTAAGGTGTGACTACGGTTCTACAATTTACAGCATGCCTAGAGGAATTTCTGCTGGAAGGTAATCCTTGCAGGAAGCTTACTTTGAAACCCTGCGCTCCACTGGAAGGCCGTGATATTCACCGGCATTACCCCTGCCTTGGTGGTTGGTTACCTGAATTTTCTCATCACGCCCATCAAATTCAGCCGATATGGGCTTGCTGCTGTTCTTTATGTTCATCTGAACAATGATTGGCTCTAATCCCTGGCTGTTTTGCCGGCGCTGGCGCACTTCCGCTGAAGCGGAACAGATGCGCGAGAAAGCCCACCTGGGCAAACGGCTAAAAGCTAGCGTGTGGAAAACGCCCTGGCAAGTTTCATGACAGGGCGGTTCCTTTTCTTTTAACTCAGGCGCGTGGTGTCCTTCTGGCTAAAAGTGGTCAAGATTCTTTATCCGGCTGTGGGACTATGGTTTTAATAGCTCGCCAAAGAGCTGGAATTTTTCTCGTTCGCGGGGCTCTATAGGTCCAATGGACAGTAAAAAGGACAACTAAGAGGACGGTGAAACTGAAAAGTCCTCTTGTGTTGGCGATTATCGCGGCACGTGAGCCTCGGCGAGCATTTTGCCACGGTTTCTGGCTCAAGAAGCAGCGGTTCATTCATCGCACTGGGGTGGCGTTTACGGTGTGGTAATTACCCGGCCGGTGGAGCTATTTGCCGCCTGGTCAACAGGGACCGTTAGAGACAGCGTGCTGATTCGCCTGCCTCAGGTTAAAGCACGGGGGTTCTGTCCTTCACTTGAACGCCATAGCCCAAGGTGAGCTGAACCCTGTGACGTCGTCACAATCAGACTGGCAGTGTCACGCTACAACGGCAGCAGCCAGTTTGAAGGGCGACGGGCGCCAACAAAAAACTGCGCGCGGTTTTCTCCATGCACGCCGGAGCCGTTCACCGTTGTTGCCAGCAAAGCTCGGGAATCACCCACCTTTGAAGATCTGAAAGGCAAGCGAGTCGCGTGGCGACCCGGAAGCGCGGGCAGCGTGCCACGCCGAAACGCTGATGAAGAAATGGGGCTGGAAAATGGGACAATTCGCTTTGGCTGCCGAGCTGAAAGCGGCCGATCAAGTCCCAAGGCCCTGTTGCAATGGCAAATATCGGACGCTTTCTCTTACACCGTAGGTCCATCCATCAGGCGCGATAAAAGAAAGCCACCACATTCTGCGACAGCGTTATATGTCCAGCGTTGACACAGCGCCAACCAAAAAACTGATCAAACAACATCCCCTACTACCGCAAAGCCATCATTCCGTGGCATGTACCGCGTAGCGGATGCAGACGTAACCACCTTCGGCCGTTGCAGCCACTTTTGTATCGTCTACAGACGTGCAAGAGCGAAATGTGGTTTACCAAGTGGTACGCGCCGTGTTGAAAACTTTGACAGCTTCAAAAACGCCTGCATCCGCCTTTCATAACCTGAACAAAAGAAGAAAATGGTGTCAGATGCCTTAAGTGCCCCCCTGCATCGGGGTGCCCGTCGATACTACAAGAAGGCCGGGCTGATGCAGTAGCACATCCTTCAAGTAGGGGACGATTTAAAATTCGTCCCCGCTCTGGCGACCTTAAGCAGAACCCGCCATTAAACCCGCCGGGTTCTTTTCTGTTAGACCCGCACGCAATCTCGCACCGCGGTTTGTTCGTGGCGGCCATCCAAACCAAGTGATCTCCTGGTATAGAATCACCGCTGAGCACTCTCAGGAGACACCAATGCCCGTAGTAACACTGCCCTGACGGCAGTCACCGAGTTTTACCGAAGCCGTCAACGTGCACAGACGTGGCCGCCGACATTGGCGGCCGGCCTTAGCCAAAGGCCGCACTGCCGGTAAAGTCGACGAACGCTTGTCGACACCACTACCTGTTAAACACGACGCACAGCTGGCTATTATCACCGAAGCGTGACGAAGACGGCCTGAGGTTATCCGTCACTCCAGCCGCCCACCTGCTGGCCTATGGCGGTTAAAGAGCTGTTTCCCGGAAGCCCAGGTCACCAAATCGGCCCAGTGATTACGACGGTTTTTACTACGATTTCATACGATCCGCCCCTTCACCAACGAAGACTGGCTCGTATGAAAAACGCATGGCAAGAAACTGGCCAAGCAAGACCTGCCGGTTTCCCGCTCGGTTTATGTCCCGCAGCGAAAGCCGTAGAAGCTGTTTCAGCAGCCATGGGGCGAAGAAGTCATAAGTTCGCATCATGGCAGACAATCCGGCCGCAGAAGACCTTCATTTTACCTGCCAGGGTGGATTTTCATCGACTCTGTGCCGCGGCCACCCACGTGCCCAGTACCGGCAAAATGAAAGGCCTTCAAGCTGACAAAGGTATCCGTGCGTTCTGGCGTGGTGGATACTGAACAACGAAACAGTTGCAGCGTGGGTCTACGGCACCGGCCTGGGCTCAATAAGAAAGACCTGAAAGCTTACGTGGCATCGTAATCGAAGAAAGCCGAAAGCGCGACCACCGCAAAAGTTGGCAAAAAAGCTGAAACCGTTCCATATGCAAGAAGAGCGCGGGTATGGTGGGTTCTGCATCCGGACGGCTGGACCATTTATCAGAAAATGGAACAGTAACATTGCGCGAAATCCCTGCCCGCCACGTTATCAGGAAATCAAAACACCCCAGATGGTGTCCCCGCTCGCTGTGAAAAGTCCGGTCATTGGGAACAAATTCAAAGAAGGCCATGTTTCACCACGAGGTTTCCGGAAAAAACACGACTTTGCCATCAGCCATGAACTGCCCATGCCACATCCAGGTGTTCAACCAAGGCCTGAAAAGCACAAAGATTGCCCGCTGCGCCCTGGCGGAATTCGGCTCCTGCCACCGCAACGAAGCGTCCGGTGCATTGCACAGCGGCGGGGGGGGGGGAGGGACGGTCCTGATGCGCGTGGGCGCGCTTTACCCTAAGAGATGCCCAACAAAATCCTTCTGTGAAGAAAGCGACATCCAGAAACGAAGTGTCGAAAATTCAATCGACCTGTTCAACGAAGTTTACCAAAGACTCGGCTTCACCGAGATTTATACTTAAATTGTCGCCCGCCCTGGAAAGCGCGTGGTTCGAACGAAGTCTGGGCAATCCGAAGCCCGCACTGGAACAGGCTTTGAACCGCGAAGGCGTGGAAATGGGAACTGTTTTTGCCAGACGGAAAGGCGCGTTTTTATGGCACCGAAAATCGAGTTTTCCTGAGACTGCATCGGCCGGGTATGGCAATGCGGACCATTCAGGTAGACCTTCAGCATGCCGGGCCCGTTTAGGCGCACGAATATTGTGTCGGATAACTCCGAACGCAAAACGCGCCGGTTAATGCTGCCCGTGCGTACTTGGGTCGTTGACGTTTCATCGGTATTCTGATTGAAGAATACGAAGGCGCATTCCCTCAGTTGGCTAGCCCCAACACAAGGTTGCCATTCTCAATATCACCGATAATCAAGCGGGAATATTGCGAAGAATCTTGCGAAAAGTGGGATTCTTTGGCTTAGGGTGAATGCGTGACTTGAGAAACGGAAGATCGGCTTTAAAATCCGCGAGCACAGGCAATTAAACAAGGTCCCTTTCTTGTGTGTCGCGACAAAGAAGTCGAGAACAACACCGTTGCGGTGAGACCCGCCAAAGGTGAAAGATTTGGGAACACTATGCGCTCGAAGGCGTTCGAACAAACTTCTGCAAGAAGATGTTTGGGCGCAGAGCAGAACCAAGTTTGGAGAATAATTATTAAACAGGAGGAACGAAATCGGGGTGCGCGTACACCAAAGGCGCAATCAATGAGAACATTGAATATGCAACTGAATCCGTCTGATTGACGCGAAGGCGAGCAAAGTGGGTGTGGTTTCAATCGCAGAAGCCCTCAGGATGGCAGAATAGCGACGTCTGGATCTGGTGCAAAGTGACAGATTCCGAATCCGATCGCTGTAAAATAATGGATTATGGCAAGAAGATCTTCGACGAGAAAAAACGAAGGCGTTGCAGAAGAAACAAAGACAGACGCAGTCAAAGAGCCTTTAAGTCCGTCCCAGGAACTGAGAAAGGGGGATTTCAGGTAAACTACGCAACCTGATACCGTTTCCTGAAGCCGGGGAAACCGCGGCAAAATCACTGTTTCGCTCCCGTGGCCGTGAGATGGACAGCCAAAGAATTGTATGAAAACTCATGACACGAATTGAAAGTAGACTGGAAGAAATGGCAACTGTAGAGATGGTCCGAAAATGGAAGGCACGCCAGATGATCCATGAATTATCGCCCCCCGCAAAAAGAAGTAAGCCCTGTCGTTGTTTGCTCATCCCCTGCCAAAAGGTGGGGGTTTGCGTTTCAGGTTTACCTCGATGTATCAAAAAACAGAATGCGGAAGTTTTAAAAAATGCCGGAAATGAATAACGAAAGTGGAAGCAGCCAAGCGGTTTATAGAAAACTGCCAACCGGCTTCAAACACAATCCGTCCCCTTCACCAGTCACATCCTGACCAAGAAAAGCCCGAAGCGTAAGCGTCAAGCTTGCGTGGAAACCAAGCTTATCTCAAAGTCTGATGTGGCTTTCCGTAAAGCGCATGTCCCGGAGTTTAGAGCAAACGCAAACCCTCAACGGTTTTTTAAGGTAGAAGGATTTATAGTATGGCTCGTGTTAAAACCGTGGTGTGGTTGCACGCCGTCGTCACAAGAAAGATTCTAAAGCAGGGCTAAAGGTTACTCACGGTGCCCGTAGTCGGGTGTACCGCGTTGCAAAGCAAGCGGTTATTAACGCAGGTCAGTATGCGTACCGTTTGACGCGTCGTAACCGCAAAGCGCCGCTTCCGCGCACTGTGGATTGCCGCGTATAAAAACGCCGGTGCCGTTGCCAATGGCTTTGTTCTTTACAGCCGTTTGATGGGGGGCGCTGGCCTGAAAAAGGCCACGTGGATAATCGACCGGTAAAGTTCTGGCCGACCCTGGCCATGAACGAGATGCAAACGTTTGCTGGCGGTTGTTGAGAAAAGCCAAAGCAATCCTTGTGACGCGTAAGCTCTATCATCGTCACGAATCGATCCGCTGCAAGCATTAACGGCCTGGCCAAGCGTTTAAATAGGGGAGGGCACGCTTCTTCCCCTATTTTTGTCTTCCGGATTTCGTGTGTTTATAGATTTCATTTCTGAATTTGGAGCAGGGTCAATGGAAACCTGAAGCACTGGTTTTCAAGGACGGGGTTACGGGGTGCAAACGCCGACAACCTGCAGGCGCTTGATTACATTCGTGTGGATTACTGGGGCAAAAAAGGCGCGATTACCCCAGCCAGGCTAAAACACTGGGATAGGGTTATCTTCAGTTGCCCAGAACTACTCAGCCAGAGATGCATACTTATACAGTTCGCTAACA
>Ga0163217_1069210_pt1 | contig 19127 bp, 24 predicted proteins | sample SynspAceP_FD_185933 | JGI IMG/M metagenome (GOLD analysis project Ga0163217, IMG submission 185933) | Saline lake microbial communities from Ace Lake in Antarctica - Synechococcus sp. Ace-P (PacBio error correction) | ecosystem: Environmental > Aquatic > Non-marine Saline and Alkaline > Saline ...
CGCCTGCAACAAGGTCAATTAGCCGAAAAGGATCGCAGCCGCGCGGTGCTTTATGCTGGACAGCCCCTCTTAACCGTGTGCAGATTGAACTGGTCAAGTAAAACATACCAAAGCCGTGGGCAACGGGTTTTGAAGCAAGTTTTTTGAATCTTGGCGGCGGGACGCCAACCTTTCTCAGTCATAGAGCAGCATGCGTGGGGTTGGTAAGGCAAGCTCAGGCCAGCATTTCCACTCTGCATGAGCGACGATGAGGGTGACTAACAGCATCGAAATAGTCCGCGGGAGGCCGAACTGGTCGACCATGGGGATGCTTAAGAGAAGTGGGTTTTTTCAATCGCGTCAGCTTTGGCGTGCAGGACATTGACCCCCACGGTGCAACGCGTGCGGTCAATCCGCTTTGCAGAGCCCTGGGAAGCAGACCCAGGCGATCATTGGACGCTGGCGGACCCTGGAAGTTTTTTTTCGCTCGATCAAATAATTTGATCTTATCTACGTCTGCTAAAACAAACCCCTGCCAGCTTTGCCCTGGGACGGTAGAGGCGATTATCGAACTGCGTCCCGGACCCGGTTGTCCCTGTTGGAAACCTATGCGGCACATGCTGAGCCCGCTCCTGCCGCAGCGCCGGAATTCATGTCGCGGCGGATTTGCCGATCGCAGCCCGGCCAAGCTGGCAAATGCCCCTGGGAAAACAGCATTCGCCAGTTAACCGAGGCGGGGTACCTGCTATATCGGTATGGATCATTTTTGCGTTTGTTGGCCCCGATGACAGTCTTAGTCTGGCGCAGGAAATGCGCAAATTGCATCGTAAACTTTCCAGGGTTACACCACCCATGGACCAACTGCGAATCTGATGCCTTGGGGTCTCCTTTCTATCAGTTCAGGGAAGGGATCTATTCAAGTCGAACACCACTTGATATAAAAGCAATACCAGCAAGAGCTCGGAGAAGGGCGGCTGGGCTACCTCCCGTGGTTTGATCAGCGGGCAGGAAAAGACCCGGCTGCGCCGGGCGATCATCTCCCAACTGATATGCATTTTCAGTTTGTCATTCACGCGAATCGAAAGTCGTTTCGGGATCGTCTTCCGTGAGATGTTGCCGAGCAAATGGCCGGTGCTTGCCAGATGCAGGCTGGATGGCTTGATTCGCCTGGGTCCCCAGGGCTTGAAGTTTTGCCGGTAGGCCGTCTTTTGGTACGCTCGATCCCTGTATGTGTTCGATGCTATCAGCAGGTCGATGCCGGGCGCTTTCACGGATTCATCTGAGTCCTCTGGCGCTTTATTGCGTTCCAGCCAGATGGTGTGTTTGGGGCCTTCGGTTGCCATTTGCGCGAACACCTGGAACTTAACCTCCAACCTTTGAAGTCCGGCCGAACGAAGTCCGAAGCGCCTCGCACGCGCTGATCGATACTGGCCGACCAGACCGCCAGCAGGCCCTTTTGCTTTAATGCGCGTTTGCATCTTTGTAGCCCCCTACGACGAGCTGTTAGAGCCAGCCTATTGCTGACTGCACCAGGCTTCCGGGCCGTTTGATTCCACATCCAGACATGATGCATCGAAGCCCAGAGTTCATCGAGGTGTCTGTCTCTCAGGAACGTCGCCAACAGTCGTTCGTGGCAAGTAATCTGGCGCGGGCGGGTCCCTGATCGGGATAAGCCGGCATTTGGGCACTCCACAAAACCCGCGGCCTCATTCCAACTGGATAAGCCCCTCAAGCAGCTTCCAGCGGACCAAGACCTGCGCCTGGCCACCCAGTTTCTGCAACTGGCCGCGGCAGGGTAAAGCCCCATACCCAGGCCGCCTATCGCACTCGTGCGTTTGCCCGGTCGCAATCCGGGCGCCAAGGGTAGACTTGCCCAGCGCATCTTCCGAGCCGTGCATACGGGGTGTTCATCAATTGGCCGCCCCTTGCCATCCTCAGCGCTTGATAACAAAATTCCTCCCCAGTATTCGAAACAGGCACAATCGAGCCGCCTGGGTCAGGGAGCGGCGTGGAATCAATCAGCAACAAATTTTTTCAAGGGAGAGCTTCGCTGGTAGCGGTAAGGGGAGGGCTTGATGTAATTCAGCATGAAGGACGCAATGCGGCCGCGATCGGCGGGCCGACTGTACGTCACCGTTGCATGGGCACGGCAACGCTGAAGGAGATAAGCCCATCGGCTGCTGCTTTGCACATCGATAACGCTGGCTGGTGGGCACGTGCAAATGGCTGAACAGAATATAACAGGCCGATCCCCAGGCCCGCCCTTTGTTCGGCCCTGAAAGTGGCCGCTCTGCTGTTTGAAAGGTTACAAAACAGGGTTCTGAGCTGCCTCCGTCCGTTAAACTGATTGGCGCATTGACGTGGTCAGCCGGCTCAACCTGCCTGTTCATCTCAGGCTGATGCCGTACGGGCGAGGCCGCTTCTTGTGATGGTCTGGCATTGCTGAAGCAAAATTGGGACGGCTAACTGTGCAATCCGGTCTGGATCAACGTTGGCCGAGCAGCTTCAGCCTGATTCAAATCTCAACTGCAGGTCCGGGTAAGCCAGCAGGGTTCGCAGACAATTCGCGTCCACCAGCTCAGAAATATGGGTCCCTGCACGCGTTTTTTTTTTACGGGGGCGATTTCAGTCACCCCCCTGCAGCCGGCTCATTTCCAGAATCTGGTTGATCAGCCCGTCCATGCCGGCTACTGGAAGTAAGGTGATATGCTCAACGCAATTCGGTGTTGGCGCTCATTGGAGTTTGCAACAGGGCCGCTGCCAATGAAATGGATTGCAGAGGATTGCGGCAAGGTCGTGCCCAGAGTGGCCTATCAAGCGCTGGCGGTTTGGCGATTGCCCAGCGCCTCGGCTTCATCCTTGAAGTGGTCGACGCGAATCACTGGACCGAAGATTTTCCTCCTGAACACACGCAAATCCTGTTGTGGCCCTTGAGCCAGGGTTTTGGCTGGGATGTAAATAAACCCGAAGGCCGAGCGAGCCTCGAGTTTTTCCACGCCGCCGCCGCTGAGTACTTTCGGCACCCTTCCCTGCCTTGGCGATCTCCAGGTAGCCAATGATGCTCGCCGGGTGCGCGGAATTTCACGTCCCGGCCAGCGTTCTTCCTCACGCGCCATGATTGACCCGCGTGGGCCGCAGGTAAGTCAGGTGTCCCGCCGGCCGCGTATAGCCAATTCTCATACCTTGTCGGTGAATTCCTTGAGCTTCTTCTCGTCGCTTGCACTCGATCCAGCGCGCGACCAGACGTTGACGCCTCGTAGGCCACACTTCCGACCTTGTATTCCTCTTTCAGGCGACTGGCGACGACGTCGAACTCGCAGCAACGCCCGACCGCACCGAGGAATGGAGTGTTGTTTTGATGCCTCGGGGAAGACACCTGGGTCGGCGGCCTTCCCTCTGCCAGCTCCTGCAGGCCCTGACGCAGTTGCCTTGGATTTTTTAGCGGGTCTTTCAGGCGCTACGCGCGGAACAGTTCCGGCGCGAAGTTTGCGGGAATGCCGGTAAAGCTCGGTTCTGCGCCTTCGGTGAAAGTGTCCGCGATCTGGATGGGCCGTGGTTGTCAGGCCGATGATGTTCGCCCGGCCCAAGGCCCTTCTCCGAGCATTTCGCCGTTCGCTGGAGAAAAAGGTCAGGGATCGGCGATGCGCCACATACTTGCCCAGACGCGGCAATGGGCGCATCTTCTGCCCTTGTTCGTAATGGCCCGAGCAGAATGCGCCATGAAGGCGATGCGGTCGCCGGTGCTTGGGTCCAAATGTTTGCCTGGATCTTGAATACGAAGCCCGCCTGAATTTCTTCGACCGGCCTCGACCCACGCCGTCGTTGGCAGCGCGCGCAGCGGCTTGGTGCCCAGTTCGACGATGGCGTCCCAGTACATGAATCGACGCCGAAGTTGCCAGCGGCAGTGGCCGGAAAGAACACCGGCGTCCAGCTGGCCGGCGAGGATTCTTCACATGTTGAATTCGTGGCAGGCGCCCTGCAACCAGTCCAGTTGTTTCGATGAAACGCTTCGTAACTCGTCGCGATGTGCTTGCGCGCTTCGTCGGAGTCGAGCTTTCTCGATGATTTTCACCTCGGGTCCCTCATGGCCGTTGCCAGGGGTGTAGAACGAATGATGTAGTCGTCCGCGAGTGAATACACGCCCTTGAAGTCACGGTAAGCAGCCGAATGGGCCAGGTGATGGGCGCGGCCTTGTCTTCAAGCACCGCTTTCGATCTCGTCGAGCAGTTCGATCGGGTCGCGAATTGTTCGCGGTCGCAGCTTGTTGATGAAATGACGATGGGCGGTCGCGCGAGGCGGCAGAGGCGTCCATCAGCGCGTGGTGCGCGCTCTACGCCCTGCCGCCGTCGAGCAAACCATCAAGGCGCTGTCCACCGCGTCAGGGGTGCGGTAAGGTGGTCTTCGGAGAAAGTCTTTCGTGCCGGGGGTGTCGAGCAGGTGGATCAAATGTGTTCGCGGTAGGGGAACTGCATCACCGAGGTGGTGATGGAGAATACCGCGCTGGCTTTTTCTTTCCAATCGCGAGGTCGGACGTGGCGTGGCGTCGATTTACGCGACTTCACCGTGCCGAGCACACTCGATGGCCTTGCCCATCGAGCAAGCAGGCGTTCGGTAATGGTGGTCTTTGCCCGCATCGGGGTGGGAGATGATCGCGAAACGTACGACGGCGCTTCGGACTTCAGCGGCCTGGGGGTCAATGAAACGCAAACCTGCCTTTTTGGCAAAACGGAAAAGTCGTCGATTATAGCGCGAGTCGTCATTTGCAGGTCGCGAACTGTAGGGGGAAGCCTCAGGGCAAATCGCATTAGCGGGGTACAAGGGAAGGTTGAAAACGCTGCTCAATCTGACCTGTAAAGGAGCGAACTCCTTCGCGAGTGTTGCTTGCGGCACGGAGTTTTCGCTAAAGGCTCGCGAATAAAATTCGCCTCCTACAAAAGGGGCCCCTGTTTTTCTCACCACATGGCGTGCTTTGTCGGCAGCATGTGGTGATCTTGACAGGCGCTTTTCAGATGAGCCGTCCAGAAAGTTGAAGGTCACGCCCGCCAGAACGAGCGCGGCGCGCCGACGGATGCCTTCCTGAATATCGGCGGATGTACAGCTTGTCGCTCAGGTTGCGGCCCTGGGATCCAGAGGGTGGTGGTCCAGGCGTGTCGGCCAAGCTTGTTTAGCTGGCGTTCGTGCCGAGAGCAGGGTGTGCTGGGCACGGCGCCCGGCATCGTCCTCGTCGCCGTGGCGGTGATCGATCGGGTATTTTTCGATATCGGTATAAAAAGCGCCAAAGTGGCTGAGGGTGGTGCTCAGATTGCCAAAACCGGCCGGTGTGCTCCAGGCACCAGGGTCAGGCCTGCCGTTGTAGCGCGGCACTTCCCGGACATCGTTGCCCTTGAGTGGGCCGTTGTCTGAATTTTTCGCGCATTGGTGTAAGTTTCATCGCGACTTCCGGCAAAAGCAATTGAGGGTGAGTCGTAACCAAAGGCCCAGGAGTTCGATTCGCGCGCCCAAAGATCCAGACCCGTAGTACCCGTGAAGTCGCGGCATTGAAACGAAGCGCGCATCACCGTTCGTCGACCTCTTTGCGGATCAGGGTGTCTCGATGCGGTTTGTAGAACAGCGCCATGGTCGAGGCTGAACACCCTTGAGGGCGCTTGCTGCGCAGGCCGAATCTGGCTGTTTGATGCCGGTTTCCGGGGTCAGCGGGAATTCTTTCGCTGCTCCTAGCCGATGCCGGGGGCATAGCCACGGTTGGATGCGCGGCCGTAAGATCTTTTCGCTGTTGTTCGAAGCCGCTGTAGAGCAGACTGATACCGGGCAGCGGCAGGGTATTGCTATCTTTCGGAGTTGTGCCTTCCATCGCATGGCCCGGCCGGAAGTTGGTTCTTTATTCTGATTGAAGGTTTCGAAGCGCAAACCGGGGGTGATGGCCCAGTCGCCCCAGCTCTGGTGTTCTGGGCGAAGGCGGAAAATCGCCTCGGCGTTGTAGTCGTCAGGCGACATTCTCGGTAATAGCCGTTTTTCGCCTTTACGGGACATAGACCTCGCCACGATGTGCTTCTTTCAAAGTTTTTTTCGCCGGGACGGCCCACCGGCGCGGTCGGGCAAAGCGATGCCTTTTCATAACGGATGCCGGTCTGGATGCGGTGGTCGAGGCCCGAGGCGGAGAGGCCGCCAATATCCAGGCGGCTGTCCCACGCCCCAAGGTGTGATAAACGGCGGTCAACGCCCTTGCATCCCCGCCATCTCTGCGACACCTCATAAGTCCCCTGAAAACGAGGGCCGATCCAGCTCGGTGGAAAAGAACTTCGATCGACAGGCTCCACGTCGTTCGCTGATCTGGAAATTGTGGGTCAGATTCAAAACTTGTAAGTAGTCCACCGAATATTGTTGTACTCGCGACCTTCGTCCCAGGCGCTTCTGCCGCGCGGGGTCTTCGCGTACTGCTGCAGCGAGAGATTGCTCTCGTCCGTAGCCCTTTGGGAGCGTTCGCGGAAATAGGTACGCCGAGGCGGCGAGCTGGTGGCTGTCGTTGAGCTGCCACTCGATGCCGCCGTAGAAATCGTCGAACTCGTGTTCTTCCACGTCAAGGTGCCGTCGGCGCTCTTTGCCGGTGTAGCTGAAGACCATGCCCAGCGGCCTTCGTGCGGCGGTGGCTGATGTGGCTCTGGCGCGTACTTCTGGTTTGCCCCGGCGGCCAGTTCAAACACGGGTCTGTGGCTCGCAGTTGGCCCGCAGGTTGCGAAGTTGATGATCCGTGATTGTTCAGCGGACCATGAATGATCTGCCCGGCGCCCTTGAGGCACCACGGACCTGTTCCAGGCGTTTCATGCGGCGGCGTGTAAGTGGGCGCCGGCTCGAGATAGGCCGCCTGTTGTTGATGGGGGTGCCGTCCCTCCAGCAGCAGCACCTTGCGTGACGCGCCCCGCGGTGGCGCGCCGCGCACGCCGATGCCCGAAGCGCAGGCGAGCACATGCGTCCATCGATGGTGCGCACGCCAGGGGACGAAGTCGAAGGCGTCAATGGCAAGGGGTATGGGCTTTGTAGTGTCCGACGGTTTCCCTTGACAGCAGGTTGGCCGCGCCGGGTGTTCCTGAATGCTTTCAACGGAACATGCTGCGGCACGTCCAGGCTGGGAAGTTCCAGGGGGGCAGGTCCTGGTTGGGCCAGTTGCATGCAAGGCATGCCACATCATCAGAGAGAGCCTGAAGAAGCCGTCGGGTAAGGGCGGGAGGCTCATAATTGTTATGTCCTTGGTGGGCAGCTTTTCGCGACCATGTCGATCAAGCCGGCTAGGGCTCGGAACTGAACCGATGGTTCCGTTGACTTAATACTTTTGTTTTGGCTTCGTTGGTGAATGCCCGCGGGAACTTTTCGCGAAAAAGGCCGGGATAATTCCGAAGGGGCGGCGCAGCCCCGCTGAACATCGATGCCTTTCCCCATCTGTGGGTAACAGGTGAAATCGACTCTTGAACCCCTGTGGCGCTTGGTTCTTATGGTTCGCGGCCCGAACGTGCCCAATGCCTGGCAACGATCCCATCCGGCTCAAGTACTGGAACGACGAGACGAAACCTCAAGGGGTTCTCGGCGACACAGCCTTGGGAAGTAGGCGAAACCAAAGTGGGGAAACTGATCACAGGCGTTCTATGTCAGGGCTGATGCCCTCCACCCTCATACCCGACTTTTGTTTTTCCCGTATTTGGAAGTCCCCCGCATGACGGGTCAAGATCGAAGACTATTCCTCGCGCCACCTTGCCAAGAAGATGAGGCCCTTCGCCGACCAGCACGAAACCCGTTCGTGTGATCGACACCGAAAACCATGCAGCAAAGGCCTACGACGACCTGCGCGCCCGGTTTTGAATTCGCCAAAGGTGGTATTACCGCCGGTCAAGGCCAAACCCGGCGGGGGAAATCTCGACCTGCCTGCGTGACAAAGGCTCGAGCTTCGACCATCGCCTCGATCTACGGAGCTGGACAAGGTCCATGTCCCGCGGCGTCGGCGCCCCGAGCCATTCAGCTTACGGCAACACCATCAAGAAAGCCAAGGACATTCGCTACTTCTACGAGAAGGCTGCCGCATGTTTTCGCCACCGACTCGGAAGCCGACCTGCGCAACATCGCCCAAGGCGGCACCGGGCTCGAAAGGTCTATGTGGCGCATCCTCACCGAAGGCTCGACCACCGCCGACTGGCCGCTGTCGCGCAAGTTTCGGCTGCCAAGACGCGATATGGCCATGGACCTGTGATCCTTGCAACGTAGTTGAAGCCGAGCCTTACGGCAATATCCTTCCACGTCGGCTCGCAGCAGCGCGAAACATCTCCGTGGTGGGATGCGGCCATCGCCAAGGTCAAGGTGATCTTCGAAGCGTTCCTCAAGGAAAGAAGACGGAATGCGAGCTGAAGATGAATCAACAATGGGTGGCGGCTTCCCGGCCAACTACATCACCCGCACCAACAGCCCCTGGAAACCTACACCGAGGAAAATCATCCAACGCTTCCTCAAGGAAGACTTCGGCGAGAGTTGCCAGAAATCATCCTTAGATTCCGGGCCGCTCCGCCTGATTGCCCAACGCCGGCATTCTGGTCAGTGAAGTGGTGCTGGGTGGCGCGCAAGTCGCGTACTGCCGTCGAGCGCCTGGGTGTACCCGACGTGGGCCATGTTCTCCGGCCTGATCGAAACCATGGGCGAAAGCCATCAATTCCCCATACTGGACCCGAGAAGAGGCGAGATGGAAAGAAGTGGGTTGCATCGCCGGCCGACCTGTGACAGCGCCGACATCATGTACGAGAACTACAAGTACGGCCTGCGCTGAACCCTGGCCATCGGCGACCGGTTGTACTGGCTCTCCCACCGGTGCCTACACCACCAGCTACAGCGCGGTGGAATTCAATGGCTTCCCGCCGCTGGAGGCTTTACTAACCTCTAAAGCCTCATCGCTTCGACTGACGCCCACCTCGTGTGGCGTTTTTGGCTGTTGGCTTTTGTAGGGCGGGTGAAACCGCGCCGGCTTCACGCTAACTCGATCTGCGAAAAGAAACTGTCTAGCGGCAGCTTCTTTTTTCTGGGCCTTGCATCGCATCGGTAAGGACTGCAGTGCTGTAACCACGTTCGGCGGGTTTCTCCCGCCCTATCGTTCCCTGGCTGTCCACCGGTGCTACGCACCAGCTACAGCCACCTTGGAATTCAACGGCTCCCGGCCTGAAAGGCTTTACTACCTTTAGCCCCGTCGGCTTCGACTGACGCCCCACCTCGTGTGGCGTTTTGCCTTGTTGCTTTTGTAGGGCGAATGAAACCTCGCGCGGTTTCACCTACTCGATCGTGCGAAAAGAAATCCTTGTCTTGCGGCGGGCTTCTTTTTCTTTTGGGCCTGCATCGCAACGTAAAATAACCGGCGGTGGTGCGCCATGTTCGGTGGGTTTTCTCCCGCTCTACGTCCTATCTCTCTAGCTGCCCGTTGCGTCTTGAGCCAGCCCGGCAGGCGTCTGACGCGCGTTTTCGAAGATTCCGCCTGGTTGGCCAAAGTCCCCGTCAGAGCTCGGATCGTGCAATGAGATACTCAAGCATCAGCGTTCGTCTCCCGGTGGAATGAAAGCCGCAAACTGCCGCTCCGAAAACGCCATCGTCTAATGCGGCTATCGCGCCGCACGGTAACAGCGAGGGATCAAGCGGCTGCACATCAAACATGAGAAACGGCGGGCTGAAGCGTTTCCCCTCGCAATGCGAGCAAAGGCTTGGGGGTTGCCGTTCTGTTCAAAGGTGTACGGGAGACTAGAGGTACGAGCCATGGCGCAGCGCCAGGGCTGGCGTCGGGGGAGGGGAGTCGGTCTGATGCGGTCGAGCCCTTTGGGTGAAGTCCTTTGGATGTGATTCAGTAACTGCGGCCCGGTCCGTTCGGACCGGCGCAGTGGTCTCGCTTTTTCAGGGTCAGAAACTATTGTAGTTTCATGGCCACTTCGAAGGAAACGCTCAGAGCCCTCACCGTAAGATTGCCCTGGCGCAAAATCGCCGGCGATGTAAGCTTTGTCGTCAAGGTTCTTCCCGCAGCCTGCAGGCCGAGTTGCTTCGCTGACCTGATAGCCGGCGAAGGTCGGTCGTAGACCGGTGTAGCGAGGAACATCTTGCCCCACCCCAGAATTTCCGCCGCCAGCGCCGGTCGGGGATTTCCTTGGTGTTATGCCGGGTCGCCGTACTGTCGCACCGCGAGTAGTGGCCAATGAGCGACGAGCTCATTGCTTGCTGGTAGTATGAGTGCGGACGTTGGCCAGGAACTTCGGTGCGTAGGGCAGCGGCGATTGCCATCGTAGTCGCCGGTCGTGGAACTCTGAGACGGGCACCCAGGTCAGGTTGGAGTCCAGGCTGAAGCCCGCCGCCCAGTTCCACGCCCCGAGCCTTCAGGCGTAGTGTAACGTTTTTTACCCGTGTTGGACCTGTGAGAGCAGGGGGGTTTGCATGTTGCCCGGGTGAACGACCTGATTTGTCGACAGTCCATGTAGAACGCGGTCAGCGTTTCCATAACTCACCGGGCGGGCCGCCCCCGTAAACGCCAAAACTCGTAGTTTATCGAGCGCTTCGCCATCGAAGCTTTCTTGATCGGTCAGGCCATCGAGGGCGACACCGTTCGAAGCGGGAAGAGAAGGCGCGATTATACGCCGCATACAGTTGGAGCTTTCGGGGCAGGACGCTTGGTAAGTCCGCGCCCGATGCCCGGCAGAACTTCGGTGTTTCCGGTTGTAGTCGACGCATATTCTGGGTCTTGACGCGACGCTCCTGCTCGTTAGGAATTGCGATGCGCAAAGGCCAGGAGTGACGGCCCAGCCGGTTCGTGATGACGAAATCGGTTCTCACATTAGCCGGCCTAGGCTCTCGTATCGATGATTATAGCGATCGGTGACGCCGCTACGGTCCCGCGCGCGAGTGGCACGGACGCGGCGGTCGTCTCCTCTTCTTTTCATCATGCGAGCCGAAACTCGGCTCGTTGGCCCAGCCGAACAGGTCATAATGGTCGAGCGTCAGGCGCGTCTCGAGGCCTAAGCGATCCGAAGGTGCGGTTGTTGCCGGTAAGGGTATCCCGATAGACCCAGCGGCCCGGCTGTATTGGAAGCTCCAGTGTTTACGTCGTAGCGCCAGTAGTCGCGGGTGAGCCCGTTGCTCGCAGTAGGCGAGGGTCCCGGAGGGTGGCGCGGTCCGTTTTCAATGCCATTCGTGTTGAGGTCCGACAGCCTTGCGATCGGTCAGAAGGTAAATCGTCTGTGTCGGGTTGTAAGGTCTTGCCGGCGCGGTAGTCGTTGAAGGAACATGCCGCGATAGGAAGATGTTTCGCGAGTCATTTTCATAACCAGGACAGTTTTTCAGGCCCAGGCTTTTGGTCAGGGTTGAGCGCAATGCCGGTCTTGAAACATTCGACGTCAGTCATTTCGTAGTCGCGGTCCATGAAACCGCGCTTGCGCGCATGGGTGGCGACCAGGCCTGCGAAGGCTATCGCCCGACTCGCTGCGGCAGCGCAGCTTCCACCATTGGCTTCGCGGTATTGGAAAGAGCCGACGCGGGTGGAAGACCGAGACGCCGTCGTCCAGCGTCCCCTTGGTGATGTAGTTTTGATGACGCCGCCAATCGGTGGATGGGCCGTAGCGCAGGAAGAAGAGCCTTTCAGGACCCTCGACGCCCTGCATCCGCCTTGAATGCGCGGGTTGAAGTAGCGGGTAACTGCAATTGAACAGGCCCGGGGCGACCCGGTACGCCGTCTTCGAGATATCAGCGATTTGCCTGCGGCCTCGCCGAGAGGCCGCGGATGCCGATTATTGCTGACAAACGCGTTTCTTCCTCTGCAATCGCGTTGATACCTAGGCACAACGACGCAGCACGTCCTGGGTAGAGGAGGGTTGACCTACGTTGATTCTCTTCCTTGGTGACGATGACCGCTGCGCCGGTTTTGGCGAGAAACGGCGGTCCGTCCGCGAGCCCCACCACTTGCATGGACTGGGCAATCTCCAGCGGGCTGCTGGTCTGGGCAGCAGCCACTTACCGGGATAAAACCGCTGTGCGATATGCAACGGCCCAGAGCAATGGGGGCTGGTTTTCGAGCAAATGGCTTCATCATTCGCCTGAGCTTTCCGGTTTGTTTTTTCTTGGGCCTCACAGCGGGGGAGGCAAACGTGGCGGCGTAGTATAAAAGCTAGTGAGAAATCATTTTCAAATTATGATGTCCGAATTAATTTCGCTTTAAGGGCGCGGCTCAATGACGCGCTGGTCGGCAATTGCTGACGACGAGATGTAAGGAAGAAGGCATCAGGTTTTTCCAATTCAGGGCTACAGCCTGTAGGCAGGGTAAAACGCCCGCGCCGTATGGTGCTTGGCTTTCACCTCGGGCAAACCGGCGGGTTTGCAACCGCCCTACAACCGACAAGACTCCATTGCCCAGCGTGGCAGCTAATGACAGATCCGCCGATAGCGCGCCCTGCGCCTGCCATCTCGTTTTCAGTTGCGCCTCGCCCAGCAGCCCGACCAGGATCTGCTGCAACGCCTGGCCTCAATGCCCGCTCAGGCCTGCCGCAGACATGAATCGCTGCGCCCTCGGCGACCCACTTGCACAGCTCCTCGCCTGCAATCGCGCAGCGCGTGCTGCACCGTAAGCGCTTGTCGGTCTGGTCCCGCGAGAGGCAGAAATCCCAGGCGGTTGCAGATGGCCGCAAAGGCAAGCCATTGCTGGCAGCTCTTTTCGGCAAGGAAACAGGTCGTGCGCAGCGTTGCGCTCACCGAACGCAACCAGTGCGCGAAACCCGGCGACCCCCCCCCCCCCTCGCGGCCGTTCACGAAGATGAGCCGCGCAGCCAGCCATGCCTGTGCCGTTGGCCGATCAGCACCAGTGGCGTCGCGACGGCCGGGCCATGAAAGCCGGGTTTGCCTGCGGAAATGCGCAGGGCGATCGGGCGCAAACCACTGTGTGCGGTGGCGACACAGCCAGCCGGAGCGAGCCCGAGGCTGCCGTCCCGCGTTTGCGGGGCCCTCCGCGCACCAGACCAGTTTCGAGTGCGTCGTCGGGCCGGAACCGAGGCGATGGAGTAAAATTCGCGGTGCGCCAGTTGGGCAGGGGCGAGCACGGCAATCGATATCCAGCTCTCGCAGGGCTTCTTCGGCAGGCACGCGCCGCGTAACAGAGGATGTCGAGCAGGCCTTTCGCCGGCGATCCGCTGCTGCGGGATCGTGGCCGAGCCGGCGTAAGCAACTCTTCGATGGGGCCGCGTGGGTGTTTTGTGGTGCCGATCTCGGCGATAATCGCCGGCGCGCCTAGTGGCTGCCTCGTCAGCGGTTCGAGCCTGATATACAGACCGGCGCGCCGCTGCTGCCGGGTGAGGCACGCTTCGCCCGGCGGAGTCCGCCAGTTACCGTAAGGGACGGGCTGCCAGTCGCTGAAAATCGTTTGTGGCCGCTCAGTTGCCCGGGCTGTTGTTGCCAGTGGCGGCAGGGTGCCGGCGTCCAGCCGGTCCACGTCCAGTCGATCGAACAGGGGCTCGCCGGCGCGGCTGCGCAGCGTATCGTCCAGCCGCCGGCCGAAACCGCAATAGTGCGAGTACTGGCTGTCCGCCCAGCCGCCAGCACGGTGTATTGCAGCCCGCTCAGGTCGGCGTGCGATGCCAGCAGGCGCCTTTTCGAAACGCGCCGCGTTGTCCCGGGCTTCCCCTTCGCCATCAGGTCTTGACGACCCAACAACAGCCGTCTCCGCGTCGGTCAGCGTCGCCGGGTCCAGTTGATATGAGTGTGGCGGTAGTGCCTTGCTGACGCTGGCATCGGCCCAGTTCGGGCGCTGCGCTCGGCAGTTTTCCCGGGCTTTGGCCCGCCCTGGACTGGCAAAGGCGATCAGCAGGTCGGATGAACTTTGGTTCGCCTCGACAGATTAGCGCGACCTGGTCGCCAAAACCAGTAGGCAGAGCGCGAGATAGCCCGAGCACAACGCAACGGCGCCGGACACCTCGCGGGGTGGCTGCCAGTGCAGCAGCGGCCCGCGGCGAGTCAGCAACGCAGGCGAAGCGAAACGGGTTAATGGCGCAAGTTGCGTGGCCAGAGGTGTTTGGCAATTCAGGGCTTCCCGCGAAAAGCGTGAAGTCAGCAAGGCCCTCAGGCCAAAGCGAAGACGGACTGGCGTCCCGCTGGGGTGCTGCCGGTTAGTTTCAGCGAGACCCAGCGGTCACTGCGCCAGCACTTCCGGGTGGCGCTTGTAGCTAGCTGCGGCGTTCAATGGCCGGCTTGTTCACGCCCCTGGTCGGTTGACGAGTTTCGGCTTCAAGCAGTACAATTGCCGGCTTTCAGGCCAGGTGATGCGGACCTTGCCGTCGGCAGCGGTCTTTCGCCTTGATCTCGCCCAAGGTCAATCGCGGTAGCGTTGCCGCCGGGAATCACGCCCTGTATCCACGTTTCGCCGCCGGCTTGCCGTCCGAGCAGAAGACGAATCGGCGGCTTCCCGGCGAACAGGTCGTTGGGGATGGGTCACTGGCGCCAGTTGTCAAGCCCTGGCCGTGGGCTTGAGCAACGCTTTTTCGTGGGGTTGCCGGAGGTGACGAAATATTCCATGCGGCTGCTGGTCTGGCTGATCTTGAGATCTTCGGCGGTTTGGCCGGCACGTCCTTGGCGAAATTCCTCTGCGGTGGGCCCATCCGCGGCGCAGCTCGCCCTTTTTCCTTCCAGCTGCGACAGGCCGGCTGTGGCGAACGGCCAGCTTGTAGGTGCCCTCTTCTGGCTGAGCTGTACATCGAAGGTGCGCTCGATAGCGCCGATGCTGCCATTCCTGGGCGCTGCATGCGAGCCGTCCGCGGAGGGGAGACCGATCTTGAGTGCCGGGGTCGGGCGTGCGCGCATGCCGGGCGGGCCGCCAGCGGGTGCCTGGGCTTGTATCGCCGATGCCCTGGAGGCGCAGCCGCACATGGCTCGAAGTAAGAACAGGTCGTTTGGAAACGAGTGCGCGGCGTCCCACGGTGATCCACTCTCCCAAGAACGGTGGCTTTGAGGGCAGCATCCAAGGCTCGGTGCGCTGGGCGGAAAGCGGCAAGGCCAGAATGGCGAGGGCCCTCAGGGTGGTCCATGTTGATCAAATGGGGTTCATGGTGGGCTTCCTTATCTGGTTTGGGATGGAGGTTTCAGGGATTGAGCGTGAGGCGGATGGCGCCCAGCTTCGCTTTCGCCTTGAATGCTTTGGGTCTCGGTCTGCTGTCGGCGGCCAGCTGAACGCAGGCGCACAACTGCGGCCACCGACTTTCGCGCACGCTTCCACTACCAAGGCGGTAATTCGCCAGCGGGCAGAGCTTGCAGGGGCGTCCGGCCTATCGCTGAATTTCAGGCTGTTGAGTGCCCACTGCGCGGGTCGCTGCGCTTAAAAAAGGCCGTCCACCGGCATTTCCCAGGCTGCGACCGCTGCGACGCCCACACTGGCGCAGGTCTTGCAGCCATTTTTCCCTTCCTTGTCCTTCAATTTGAGGTCGTAAACCAACAACTGCCAGATCGTGCGGCATGGCTTCTGGTCCGGTTTTTTCCAGCCAATCGCCACATAGGGGCGGTTGGTATTGCCGCCACCTGCAGGCCGTGGGATTTCCCACGGTCACGCCCATGTCCGCCGCCAGCAGGGGGAGCGCTTGAGCAGGGCGAGGGCAGCCAGCAAGCGTTTAGGCATGAGGAGTCCTTAAGAATGAAAAGCAAGCGCCTAGCAAGCAGCGAATGACCAGACCCAGCCCCACCTAGTGGCCAGGTTGTCGGGCGTCCCGCGCGTGGCGTTAGCAACAGCAGCAGCCCCGGTCAGGCTGAAGCCACGAACAAGGCTGCGGCGAAGATATCGATGAACCAGCTTCCAGGCCGTTCCGTAATTACGGAGCCCTTGGTGCAGGTCGTTGAGAGTAGGAAATCGACCCGGTCCCGGGTGGATTCCATATGAGCTCGCCGGTTTCCAGCACCCAGACTCAGCCAAGGCATCACCACCGGGACGGGGCAGGGCGACAATACAAACCGCCCGTCACTACCATTCCGCTTCCGCGCTCGTTAAGGTCGATGTTCAGCGCGCTTTCCAGCCGCGCCTTGCAGTTCGTTCGGCAGGCCCTCGACAGCTGAATTCGGCCAACAGCGTTGCTGCAGGATTCGCAATGAAGGCCGTGCGTGCGATGAAACTTGGCGGGCTGGCCCTCAATCTGCGGCCGCATGGTTGAGCGTTAAATGCCTGTACGCGAACAGCAGCAATGCCAACCAAAGGCACACGCAGAGCTGATCCAGTGCCATTGGCGCAGAGTGGCCGAGCAGAGATGCATGAGTGGTCCTTTTCCCGTATGCGGAGGGGGGATTCTAAAAGTCTTTAGGATTGAATGCTAAGGATTTTACTAACAGCTACCATTCGCGTCTTTCTGGGTCGCTGCAGGATGCGGCAAGGCCGGAGTGGACTGCCGGCCTGCCATCGTGCATCGCCTGATCAGAAGGTGCCATATTGGCGGAGGCCAGAGGGACGGCCTTTCTTTCATCACGGTCCGGTAGTGCCTGCTGTCCGAAGTGGGAGAAGTCGGTGCCGTAGGCGGTAAACCGTTGGCTGCGCCGGTGTTGCCTGAAACGTGCTTGTAAGCCCTTGCCATCGACAAAATCCTTGTCCAGAAAGGTTGTAGAATTAGCCCCGCATGAAGGTCACCTCTCCGAGGCCCCGGAACGAAGCCGCCCAGATGGAACAAGGTATGGGCCTTGGTGTTCTTGCCCAGCGTGTCCGTTAGTATCTGACTTGCTTGGTGGAAGGTGCTACCGTTGGCGTTTTGGCCAGGTTCTCGTACCTTGAGGTGAAGCGCGCACGCTCGCCACGGTATTCGGTCTTCACCCACCAAGATTCAGCGATCAGTGGTCTGCCAAGTTTCAGCTTGGCAATTGGCCAGGTGCTCAGGAAGTAATTGGTCAAGGCTCGCCCTTTTCTCGCCGCTTTTTTGGCTCCTGTCGTGTAGGTATACCGTTGGGCTCAGATGTCCAGGCTGGTGGCGAATTCCCAGCTGCCGGCCAGTTTCCAGGCCTTGGGTCACGCTTCCGTCGACGTTGATCTGCTGTGAAACAGGTGCCGCCAGCCGTTTACCCCGCCGCAGAGTGGGTCGGCCACCGGGTCCGCGCAGTGGCGATCTTGTCTTGAAACTTTGTTATTGGAACAGGGTGCATTGGCGTCTGAAGCCGGGAGGTTGTCGTAGTAAAGCGACGAAACTCAGTGCTAGTGGTGGTTCTGGATCAAGATCCGGGTTGCGATGGTGATGATTGTGCCCTGTCCGGTGACCCCATTTGATGCCAACTGTGCAGCTCATTCAGGTCGGTGTGCGATAGCCGCGGCTGATGCGCCTTCATGTCACCAGTTTTCAGTCGTTGTTCCAATACCAGACAGGCACGTGGGGGCTTTAACAATGGCCACCAAAGGCTTTCCTGATCGTCGTAAACGGCGCACCCAGGGCAGAGCCAGGCCGTCGCGCAAGCGCACTCGTCTTCCGGACAATTGCCACAGGTCTTTGCTCGAAGTCTCCAGAGCGATGCCGTCCCCGGTCATTTCGGCTTTCCAACCAACTTGGCCGCCAACTGTGGCGATATGAGATCACCAATAGGCCGCTACCAGCTTGTGTCGAATAACCAGATTGGTTGTTTTCCAGGTCACGATCATCGCCGATCAGCGTGCCAGGAAATACCGGAATCATTGCCGATCCACATTGCCGGGACGTTTCTTCTTCCGGCGCCCAAGAAGGTTTCGGTGGTGTTGTGCATGCGAGGCTTGAAATGCGAGCGTACCGAAAACCCAGGCGTGCGGTTATGGGTCAGCGCGATCTGCTCGCGCTCGAAAGCGCGCTCATCGGAGTAACCGTTGGCAGTCGTGGCGCGGCAATCGCAGTTGCGGTTCAGGCAATCCAGGGTGCCGAGCCTGGACTCATCCGTTGTTGTAAACCTGGCGGGCCACGTTCCACATCCAGGCCGAAGTCGTGAAATTTTCGTGGGGGTGAACGACAGACGTGCACAACGTTGCTGTTGCGCCACCTCGATCCGGGGAGGGGCCGCGTTTGCTGACTTCGATGCCGTGCCAGTAGGTTCAGGTCCGATTCTTCGCGATTGAACAGGCTGCCACGCACTTGCAGACCACAGCAAGACCGTCGATCAGCGGGCCACTGGCGTAGAACGGCTGGTGTTGACGGGTATCGCCGAAGATCACGGTCTTCCTGTAAGGTGTAGTCCTGAGTGAATGAAACCGCCCCAACTCCATTGCTACCTTGCGGGTGATGATATTTGATCACACCGCCCATGGCGTCGGAACATAAGAGGGGTCAGACATCCGGGGCGCGATGCACTATCGATGCAGCTCGATTAGCAGACAGCGGAGGCATAAAGCTGGTTGAGTCTCGGCCAAAACCGTTCGGCGTGATATACCGGCCGGCCGATTCTGACGACGACCCGTCGATGAAAGGATCTAAGGGTGTAAACTTGCTTCCATACCGCGGATACTGATGTTTTCAAACCGCCGTTTTTTCCGGTGCCTTGCCGATGTCCGAAAATATAACCTTCCACGTTCGCAGTGCCTGGGCCAGGTTTGTTGTAGCGCTTCTGGCTGCAAGATCTTCCTGGCTGATCACGCTGATGCCTCGGCCGGAGCATCGGTAAATCTTCTGTTTCAAAAACCCGAAGGCGCTGACGACCACCAGCGTCCAGTTTACCGGGGTTGTTTCAAAGCAAAACTGACAAGCTCAGCGCAACCGACAAAAGCGAAGTAGCCAGTGCCGAGCGGGTTGAAGGGACGTACATGCGCGGATCATTTTGTTGAGAATCATTCCGGTGGCATGAATAGTTATTCTCGAATAGGAATTCCTTACAAAAGATTTACAGCCATGGCAATTTGCTTGCTTCGACCAGGCTGCAAAGCCCTATTTTCAAGGCCCGAGCAATTGTTTCAATTGTTACGAGTATTTTTTTGAGAAGCTCGGCGACAGCGTAACAATGGCACGTCCGCTCTATTGAGGTGCCGCTATGCAGAGTGACCGCAGCGCATCACATGCAGCGAATGTGGTCTCAGTCAGGCGTCCTTGTGGTTGCTACGGCATCAGCACTGTCGATGCCGTCGGCATTAAACAGAAGCTGACCTGGCGAGTGCCGGCCTTCGATTTCCGGAGTTGGCCAGGGGCATCCATAGC
>Ga0163217_1029754_pt1 | contig 19119 bp, 22 predicted proteins | sample SynspAceP_FD_185933 | JGI IMG/M metagenome (GOLD analysis project Ga0163217, IMG submission 185933) | Saline lake microbial communities from Ace Lake in Antarctica - Synechococcus sp. Ace-P (PacBio error correction) | ecosystem: Environmental > Aquatic > Non-marine Saline and Alkaline > Saline ...
CGGAAGAAAAGAAAGGAAAAAATTTGCCCTGAAAAAACTTCGGACAATGGGCCCGGTTTTGAAAGGGGCGGCCGCCCGAAGTGCCCCGCGCGCTTTGTAACTTCTTCCCGATCTGAAATCAACAAATTGGCCCTGCGACCAAAAGTCCCGGTTGGCCACGAATCCCCGAAACGATAATGGAAGTGGCTGGCCAAGCTGCTTAATGAATTTTTCGGGATCCGATTTTAAAAACGTTGTGCCTAGCTTGAATACGGCCCGCCTTTGCACAAGTGGCGACCCTGTCCCGTTGCGGTGATGAAAGTGCGGCTCGAAAAATTGCATCCCGTTGTGCTCGACATGCCTGATCGAGGCCGTTGGTGCCGCGCAAGGGAAGATAATCGCGCAAAAGAAATGAAGCGGCGAACACCGTCAAGCGCCGTCCCAGCGCCATCGCGGGCGACTGTAGCGGGCCTCCCAGACTGAGAATGAGCAAGAACGATGGCCGCCGTTAAATGGAATGACGAATTGGCTTCTTAAGCCAGGGCGTTGGGTAAATCGTCAACACCAGCTTGGTCGAGCAGGCAATGATTGGGCGTGGGGCAGACCAATCGTAATTGGACCTAGGCCGTCGCCGCGTCGGGGTGCGATGTGATGGGTGGTTCCGACTGTCCAGTGGACACTTTTTGCGGAAAATTGCAGGACAGTTTTTCGAGGACACTCTTTGGGAGATTGCTCATTATTTCAAATGGTTTCGGCCACTCTTCCTCAGTGTCCTACACGCAGGGACATAGACAGAGACATAACAGAGAAACAAGATCGCAGTCCGACAAGATCGGGCGTTTGTGGGCTTTTGATACGTGGTTAGGCCTGGAGAAAAGGGGAACGGCATGGAAAGAGGCGACAGAGAGCAAACGGACCGCGGTGCCGCAGGCTGCTGATTTGAATCCGTTAAAGGCTGACGGGTTTCGGTTGCTAAGGGTGTGAACGGCCAGAAAGATGCCAAGACGGCGCTGGACCCGCCTGGCTGATGATCTGGCCTACCTGAAGGATGTACGGGCTGATCGCCTGCGCGTCTCGCTTCGGGCGCATAAGGGGTTGAAGGATCCGCCGGTGCTTCTGGCCTGCGCCCGCGACAGTCTCGGATTGGCAGAAAGCTTTCAAGCCGCCCGTCGCTGGATTGAGCTGCCTGCGCTCTGCGCTGGTTTGCCTTCTGCGGGCTTGGTGGTGCGGCCCTGCTTGGGTGACGCGGTTGGTTGCTGAATATTGGTTCTGGACGATGCAGCAAAACGACCCGCCCGGTCAAAACCGATGGACAAAAAGCTGGTTGCCGACAAGCAAACGAGTGGCGACGTAGGGTCGAGCTGGGTCCAAAGATCGATCGCGCGCGGCCACCAACATTGCCGAAGATGAAGCAACAATGGTCGATTGGTAACCAGGGCAAGGTCCGCATATGTCGAGGGTTTGGGTCGGCAAATCAGTCTGGTGTTGTCGAGGATGCAAAGCATGAATGGCGCAAGAGTTTGTCCAGTCAGGTTCGTCGATTGGCAAGACGGATAGCGGCACAAAGCAAGACGCGGAATGGCTTGGGAACGCGTTGCGCAGGCCAGAATCAGTAAAATCCAGTCGCTGCTGGAATGGGCATTCGGATGAGTGCGCGTCCTTATCGACTTTGAAGACGAGGCACTTTGGCGATGGGATACGGCGCGATCGGGAATGCCTACTTGATGGCCACAGCGTGGCGCGCTCGGATGTCGCATAGATGGCGGTGGCCGATCGTTGCCAGATCCGATGCTGACATGGTGGCTGCTGCCGTTGCGGTATTGGCCAAGAGGTTGCGGTTTTTGGGCAGGCGCATGGCTGTGCCAGATTCGCTGAACTGGCGCGAGCCGCGGGCTATGCCTGAATGCATTCGTCGGGGTACATCCGCGGTGTGAGCCGAAGGGACTGGCGGATCAAATCAAGAACGGCAGAACCGCGCACAAACTGAAAGCCTATAGGCATCGAATTGATATCCTCGGGTCGAAAGCCTCGACGTCCACAATGTCCTGATCTGTCCTGATGGTTTACCCGGCTGATGGCGGCAGGTGCGCGCTTGGCTCGCGTAGATTTTTGCAGTGGTGGTCTGCATTAAGTTGAACTGCGTATCACATTTGAAATACAACACTAATCTGTCCAAAATGGGCAGTAGGATGACCGTATGCCGCCACATGACCCCATGGAAGAAAGTGCTTGCCGAATAAAGTCCGCCCCCCTAACATCGTGCCAACGAAGCACTTATTGCGCCCCGGACGGTTAACCCGCTCGGCGGCTTTGCGTTGGGCTATTTGGAATGGAATGCGATGTGCCGACTGCCTTCCGAAAGACATTCCGCGCCGCAATGCGCCGAGCACCTAAGCAAAATGAAACAGGATACGACAGGCGTCGGGTTCGGCACGTGAGCGGTGGGTATCATCCCCAGTGGGAACAAGTTATCCGATCGATTCCTTCGCTAAGCATCGGTCTGCAAAAGCCGTGGCGAGGCCCGTGGGCAATCGCCTGCAAGCCGACCTAGAAGGTCACTGACCACATCGTCCCTCCAAGGTGACATGGAGTTCTGTTCTGGGATCGAAGGCAAAATTGGCAGGCGCTGCTGTCGTTTGGCATCACGATTGTGTCAAGCAGATGCTGGAACGTGAGTTCCTTGCAGGTAGCATTGGCCGAATCCCGATCTGAAACCTGACGCAGTCTGCGGCTCTCGATCTGGCTCGCGTCTCGGGGTCTGAGGGGGAGGGGTGGTTTAATCCCTAAACCGGGCGCGCCTCCCGGAGTCGGTGGAAGCGAGGAAAACTCGCGCAGGTTTTCGAGAAAGTTTTTTTTAATTTGGTGCGAAGGAGAACGAGCAATGGCCGGGCAAAGTAGGGGGCCAAGCCGCCGGAACCCTGCGGCCTGTCAAAAAAAGCCAAAGGGAAATTCGGGTCGGCGTCCAATCCAAGACCGGAAGAGAATGGAACAGCTTGGTCGGGCCAGGTTGAGGAATCTGTTGAGGCTTGAGCCGGAGATCAAGGGCACCAGATTGGTGAGCGAAGAAGGCCGCAAGGTCTGGGAATTTAGCACCACCAGCTTGCTGGCCATGCGGATCCTTGGCAACGCATCGATACGCTGCCTTTGGTCGCTACTGGCCAAGACTTTCGGACGCTGGATTCACGCTATCCAAAGTGATCGAAGACGAGGGTTATGACCTACAAAACCCGGAGAGCGAATCACAGGGAATTACATCGGCCGCACCCGGCTGTCATCAATTGTCGCAGCGCTGAACCCGGGATCTGAAAATGGGATGGAAGGAAGCTTTGCGCTGAACCCAAGCTGATGCCAAGCGCTTGTTTGCTGCCAAAGCGGCGGCTCAAATCGCAGCCTGATCTGTTTCAACCTGGGGCGAAAAGGATGAGGGCAAAGAGCAGAAGTCTCCGTTGGCCTTACTGAACTGAGGGTAATGGACAGTTGCATGTCGGCCCCGGGCGTCGGCCAGCGCGCTACGATTCGATCATGACCGGCAGGTTTGGGTCAGTGGCGATTAACTGGTTGCGAAAAGTCCGCTGATAACGCTGCGGTAGATTTTTTCCCAACCTATCTCAGGTTTCACCTCTGGTGAATGGGCAGGTACGTCCTTTCATCCTGAGGACTGTGCAACAAGACGACATCGTCCGCCCCTTGTTTGGCTGGAACGGGCGAATGAGGCTCACCCGGTTCAGGCGATGCTATGTCTGGTCCCGCGGTAAGAACGGCAAAACCGAAATGGCTGCCGGCATCGCGCTGCTGATGTTTGTTGGAGACGCTGAAGAGGGCGGCGAAGTCTAATTCAATCGCCCGCCGACAAGGACCAGGCTGCGATCGTCTTTATAAAGCCTCGACTAATGGTGGGGGAAATCTGACCCGCTTCAGGACCATGCTGGTATGGCCTAAAAAACGGCAAAATATACTGCAGCTCGCTGACGCGTGCATTTAACGCGCTGTCCCCGGTAACCAGGAAAAGGCAAGCACCGGTATGGCTGCCAGCGGGTTGATCGGGGATGGAGATCCACGAAATGGCCCGGGCTGAACCTATACCAGTTTATGCACGACAGCCAGGGCAACGCGACGCCAAACCTAGGAGTTCCCTGACTCGAAACGGCGGCAAGAAGGGGTGGATACGGGTCCCGAGGTTTTGGGACGAATGCGAGAAGATCCTCGACGCACTCTGAAACGAACCTGAGACACTGTGGTTGTTCTAATGCTGCGGACGCCGAATAACGATGACTGGAACTGGCTGAAAGAGACCTGGTTCAAGGCGAAATCCAAACCTTGGGGTAGTCCAAGAGAATGGACACGGATGCTGCGAATATTGCGAGGCGGATGCCCGCCGCGCTCGGATGAGTTCGCCGCGGTTGGAAGAATGCGTTTCAAGGCCTATCAACCTGACAGCTGAATGCTTGTTTCGGGGTTTCGATTTGGTCCGAACAGGCCGGTTGCGTTGGCTGCCCGATTGATGTGGCCGATGACATGGGCCGGCGCTTTGGCCTGGAAATATTGCGCAGGTCCGACCGATTGGAAGTCGCTCGAAGCGGAGCTGACCGGCTTGCGGGTGCTTCAACAGGCATAGATTCTCGCGGTCAGCGACTTGTCCCCGCCGTGGTGCATTGGTTCCCGGTCCAGCCGGACTCCGGACCGTGCCGACGGTGATCCCAAAAGGTTTTCAAACCGAAGGACTTTGCGCAAGAGCACGGTAAAGCGGGAACGACTGCCCTACGAGCAAAATGGGTTCGCGACGGCGCAATTGATCGCGGGCAAAGATGGAAAGTGGTAGGATTATGCTTTATAAAGAAGGTTTTTTTGTAACGAGGATGCCAGAGCGTTTCGAGATCCAGAAACATTCGGAATAGACGGTACATAACGCGAACGCAAAGTAACCATCGAGATCGCGCAGGAAGGCCTGCCGGGTCGAGTATTACCAGCAAGGGATTTGTGTCGATGTCGCCGCCATCGAAAGAACTGGAGGACCTGGTAATGTCGAATGGGCTGCATCATGGCGATCATCCGGTGCTTGATCGCCATTCCAATAGGTTGGGTTGCCGTCGAGAACGGACGCCGCCCGGGCTAACATCAAGCCGACAAAGGCGAAATCACGCAGCGGAAATCGTATGGTATTGCCGGGCCTTGGTCAAACGCGATCGGGGTTCCGCATCGAAAGACGAAGGCGACAGCGGCACGGGAGCTGACCAGTGAGAAAATTAATAGAACGTGGGGGCCTGATATGAGCGATCTGAATATGAGGCGAAAAAGCCAGCGAAGGGCATCAAAAGCCCATCCGTGGATGCTCGCGATATCATGTGTGTCGCGGCGTTGGATTGATCGGTATGGTGGCCTGGCTAGTCATCCTGGGCTGGGTTTCAATCGCAACCTGGTGGTGATCCTGAAGCTGTGGCCATCCTCGGTGTGCGTAAGCTGGAAATGGGTTTCCTGTCTTCGCTCAGTAGTGCTGCCAGCGTACCGGAATGAAGGTGCGGGCGAAACAGTAGATCCAAAGCACCGCGCGACCCGGTGCTGGCACAGATGTTCGGTGATCCGGACAGTGTGTCAGTCACGCCTCAATCGGCGATGCGGGTGACAGCAGTCTCAATGCCTGTGTTTCCCCTGATATCGGAGACCATCGCAGCGCTGCCGTTGGCACGTCTACAAACCACCGTGAGGCGAAAAGGGTGTGAACAACCCAGGCCAAATGACTGAGCATCCGCTTTATGGTGGTGCTTGCACGATATGCCCGTGGCGGGTATGAACGTCGTTCGAGTGGCGCGAGATGCAGAATTCAGCCATACGCGCTACGCGGTGACAGCTATGCGCGGATCATTCTCGTCGGCGACGGTCAGGGTACGGGAGCTGGGCCGCCGATCCTGCCACCGATCCTCAGCCGTTTTCGAAATGTCGGCCGGCAATTTGCGCTTATCGATGGGTGGCCCGATGGGATGGCACCGGTGCGGATCCTGTTGATGACGAAAGTGCTGCGCATCCAGGCACAAAGATGTGGACGGGGTGAACAGCCTTTCCCGATCTCAAACGTCACCGTCAGACGATTGGCAACATGCATTGTCGGCTGCTCGCTACTTCGCGCCTTCTATCAAAAATCGGCTTCAGCCCAAGGGTGGGATTTTCGCTGCCCTGAATCAATTTTCTGATGATGCTTCGAAACCGCAATTCGAGAGAGATGGAAAGGTAGACATCAAGGGCCAGAAAAGAATGCAGGAAGAAATTGGCCATTTTTCGACGCGGCAGAAATGGGAACAGAATCGGCATGACGATGGACGAACGCGGCCAGTAATCTTGAGCTGACAAAGTTCAGCGTCGGAAGATATTGCCCGGATCTTTCCTGGTAAACCACCCCACAAGGGTGGGCCGAAATTGGGCGCTGGCGACTTTTTCGAACATTGAGCATCAGGCGATCGAGTTTGTGGTCGACACCATTCTGCGATGGGTGGAGACGCATTGAGATGCGGATGAACTCCATCTGCTGTCAGCCGCCTGAATCCGCGCGGCGGGTGTGTTTATACGCGCTGGATATGAAGGCCTGCTGCGCGGCGACGCAGCCGCAAAAGTCCCGCTTTCTATCGCGCCAATGTTCTACATCGGTGCCAATGACCCCAATTGAGAATCCGCAAAGGCGGAGGACATGAACCCCTATGAAGGGCGGGAAGGAATTCTATGTGCAGGGCGCGACGGTGCCGATCGATAACGCCTCGATAATGGGTGCGCCGGGTGCCGGCATCGACGGTTCCGGCTCGAGGAAGAATGATTTGCCCAGGATGTCCAAAAGGCACTTGAAGCAAGACAGACAAGGAAAATTCCGGGATGCAATGATAAAGTTTGAACCAAAGAGCCAAGGTGGAGGCGTATTTCAGCTGTCCGGATATTGAGCTGCGCGCTGTCGGCCGATGATGGTCCCGTCAATCCTGAATCGGCTATTGCCTGCAATTTTTTGACCAACTCCCCGAAGATCTGGGCGGTTTCGCGAACAGATTCGCACCAATGCTTTATGCTAGCGCATCGGCGGGGAATAATCCGGGCGCTTTTTTTTTAACTCCATGATACCAATCAAATTCTTTGGTCGCACGAAAGCCAAAACACTGGTTGTGAATGGAAGATCAGCGCGGCCTCCGCTGTGAAATTACGCTGCCGGACACGACGTTGCCCCGTGATCTGCGTGAAGCATCCGCGTTGGTAAAAACCATCGACCAGAATGTCTTTCCGGATTTCCGGCACGAAAAGACAACTGGGCGGATGGTTAGATGGCAAGATCGTGCGCTACCTTAATTTGGACATCGAGTTGCTGGATGTCTTTCGCCAGTTACGTTCCCCAGCCTAATCCCCAGACAGAAATTGCTTGCGCTCAATGGGTGCGTGGGCAAGAAACGACGGTACCGGTTTTTTGGTGCCTGATTAGAGGATGAAGTGGCGTAAGCTCGCGCTGCTCAGCCTAATAACGCCGCGCTCACGACGGGCAACGCTTCCACCAAAATTTCAACCAAAGAACCCCGCTAGCGGGCCCTGACTTGGTGGCGCGATGTCACCCTGACTGAAAGGAACAAATCGAAAAGACTATTAAGGAAATGATCGAAAAGCCGCGCCAAGCTCATTAAGGACGCGCGGGCGCTGCTCACTGCTGCGCAAACCGAAAAGCGCAGCATGACCGAAAATGAAGAAAACGTCCAGTAAAATGACAAAATGTTCAAAAGAAGCAGACGAAAACTGCGCACGAACATCGAGCCGAGAACAGCGTCAGCGCGAAGTTGAGCGCGAACTTGAAGATTGGCAAGCGACGGGCGAAGAGCGCAATGCCGCGCGGTGGGCGATCGGTGGCGAACAGCGTGGCCGCGCCGATCTGCTGATGGAGGCAAATCCCGCCGCTTTCCGAACCACTGGTGTGCCCACAGGTGTGGTGCCGAGGATTCCCGACCTGGCGGCGGGCGTAAACACCGAAGGTGGCTTTTTTGGTGGTGCCCGAGACCTTTGTTGAATCTGCTGATCAAGGCGAATGGATGACGAAGTGAAGTCATCGTCCAGTTGGCAAAATGTCATTCTATTACCATTCTGGCCACATCGGATGCCGACACACTCGGACAGTGATATGGGCGATGGCTGACTGGACCGTCGAACTCGGCACCGGCGGCGAGACGATCAGATGCGGATGGGCAAAGCGCATCAATGCGGCCTCATCCAATGGCAAAACGCAATCAAGGTTTTTCCCAGCAGCTGCTGCGCACAGCGGCGCGTCCCCGAAACGCTCGTGGCGTCAGCGCATGGCCTACAAATTTCGGCGTCACACAGGGAAAATTCCTATCTGTTGGGTAACGGCGATGCAAGCACCACTCGGGCTGTTTGTCGCTTCCCTGACGGGATAATCCTGACCTGTGCGCGATGTGTACGAAGACAACAACCTCGACCGCAGTCACGGCAAAGGGGACCTGATCTCCGCAAGATTCCGCTGAAAGCCGGGTAATTGGAGCAAGGCAAAACTGGTTCGTTTCATCGTGATGGTAATGGAAACAGATCGCCAAGCTTACGGACAAGTGAAGGCAGTTCAATCTGGCGTGAAAGCATGCGTGATGGTGAAGCCTGACCGCCTGCTGGGAGCGTGCCGTCCGCGGATGTCCGGGAATTTTGCCGACCCAACACGCTGGCTGCTTCACAGTACATGTCGGCCCTGCTGGGGGAATTTCAGCCACTACTGGATCATTCGACAGTCTGGTCATGCAGATCCAACGCTTGACAGAGGCTTCTATGCCGAACCGGTCAAATCGGCTTCATCGGTTCGCTACGAGGGCGACGGTCTAGCCGGTGCTAGCCGCGAGGCTTTTCGCCCCGCATCAAGCTCGCTGCCTAACCCGCCAGCCTGAACGCTCCTGCCGCAGGCGTGATCCTCGCGGCAGCAATCAATCCTTTTTTGACAGGAGTGTCCCGATGACGGCCCAAATCTTCTCAATTCACTTGCTCTGCAATTTAATAGGGGATCAATGCGCCGCAGCGGCCGCAACCGATGCAGATTCCATCATCAAAATCGATATGGCGGGATATGAGGCGTGTTTGTAATGGCTCAGTGGACGACAGCCTGACCACTCGGGGGTCGCCACTTCCTGACCGCACAGCAAACGCTAACCAAACGTGGGCGGCGACAATGGGCTGATATAAGCGGTGCGACAGAAGTTTGACCAGGCGGTAGAATGACGATCTGAACGGGCAGATGATTGCAATCGACGTTTCACGTGCCCCGCGTGAGCGGTTAGCGTTCGGTTCAATGCGGTCCCATCATCGGTCGCCAACGTTGCTTCGGTGATCTTGGTGGTGGTGGCGCTACGGCGCCTCGAGCGCCGAATCGAGCGCCATCGACCTTTGGTGTCAGAAGTGGCTGTCAGCTCACGCGCGCGAGAGCGTTTGAACCATCGCAGGCCAGCCTGACGGCTGGCCCCCTGAAACTCTTATGCGAGTGAAACTTTCAAATGCAAGTTAAAAATGTTGATAGTGTCAGCTCAGCGCTGCTTTGCCAGATGCGGGCGAGAATCGTGACCGTCGATGATATTCTGGGCAAAGCAGTTGATTTGTCGCCGCGCCGCAGAGGTCGCATTATGCCTGTGCGCCGCGAGACGCCATGATCGATCCCAAGAGCGTCACGAGAAGCCGGAAAACGTTGAGCGTCTCGAGCGCGTGGCTGAAAGCTGAAGCTGAGCCCGTCGGAAAAAACCGGGTGCGATCAGCCACAAGCCTCGATCAAGCTCGATGTGAAAGAAGACAAGATTGGGACCGCTGCGGCAAGCCTGCAAACTGGACGCGGAATCAAAGGAACTGAACCGGATCGACAACCCTGACCGCGCGCCGGAAGTTGATGCGGGCATTTCTGATTTCGAGGCGACCTACCGGATGATGCATCGGTACCGTTCAGGCCGCGCCGCCTGGCGCCCGCCGCCAAAGGCTGGCACCCGTTCCAGCGCGCCCTAGAATTCATGCAGCGTTTTCGATAATACTGGCCATCACGCCCGCAGTGACGCCAGTCGCGCTTGAAGACGCCAAGCGCGTGTGCGGCGCGTCGAAGATGATGACAAATGATGAGATCGAGATGCTGATCGCCGCAGTGGAGTTTCGCATCTTGAGGGTTGCTGATGGCATCAATGGGGCGGGCGCTGATCAACGCAAAGACTGGTCGGAATACATTCGTAGCTTTCCAAACGCAAGTGGACCGGATTCGACCTGAGGCTTGCGCCGGTGAGTCCATTGGTTTCGAAATCAACTATATCGACGACGGACGGTGCCGAAGCCACGCTAATCGCCAATCAAAAGTTCACGCTGCATTCGGAAGCTTCCGGTGTTTTCATCCGGGTTGTCTCACTGCAGCATGGCCAGCCCACGGATCAATCGGGAATGATGCGGGTGCTGTGATCTATCGTGCCGGTAATGGTGATCCCCTGCGGACGTGCCGGCTTTGCGATTGCCTGGCATTTCTTTGGATTGGTCGCGCACCGTTTCAATAATCGCGCAGCGGTCCCTGGTTGGCGTAGGCGCCAAGTGGAGCTTCGCGCGCAGTGTCGCGGCTGACCCTCGCGCACCTACAAAAGGCCGCATTTCTGATGGCGAGCTGGTCAAAATGAAGCACCGTGGTTCAGTTTCTTGTCGCGGGCAGATGTCGAGGAATGACGGGCCTTACAGAATGCGATCGTCTGGGGTGATCCCGCGAATGATGCAATCGTCGAAGCTTTGGGGCGAACGGACCCGGATCAGACGGACGCCGAGAAATGGCGGGCGGGCCAAGTCCCTCGGCAACATCAACGTGCCGGTTCGTCGCTACTGGTCGGCGCTGACGTCTAGCATCACGCCAAAAGGATCGAATTGGTCTGCAATGCACGGTCTAATGACAATCATGGGCAATCAAGGATGTCGAAGATGACAAGAATGTGGCTTGGAATTACAAACAACGTCGGCGAGGACTCTTGAATGAAATGCGCGTTGAACAGTAACGGATCGAGGTGGATCCTGATCGCCAGATAGAAAAGCTCTTCTAAAAGGGTTCCGATCGTCTCGGTGAGGCCTGATCAAGAACAGGTTTCAGAAAGAGTGGCGCACCCTTGAGGCTTCGGGTGCGCAGGGTTGCAGATTTCCGGCTTCTGTTTTGGTGTTGTGCACGCGTGGTTGTCCGAGACGACATGGTGGCAAAGCATGCCAAAACGCTTCGCATTGAGAGCTATGAGCGTTACCTTGATTCTCTCCGGTTCCTCAGAGTTAGAAAAGAACTCGAAATCTAGTCCAAGTTCGGGCTTGGCAAGCGTGTTGGCGGCCGTTCTTGAAAAAGTCGGCGGCAAGCCTTTGGCAGATCTGAATGAGGTATCTGGCACCGAGCGCGGCGACACCGCGACGGATGATCTTGCGGATTCGATTCGTCCGTCAGCACGAAGCTGAGCAAACCGGCAGAAGGCCTGCAAAGCGCAATGTTTCGCGACGACAAAGCCAGCGTCCGAAAATGTTCGTTGTGCGCCGAGCCGGATCCCGCAGCGGTCAACCAGGAATTCGGCAACGTTAATCACGGCCCCATAATCTTCCGCGGCGTTCTCTTCCGAGCCTGGGACACAAGAGATCGAAGATGGTTCGGCTGCATCGGTGAGCTCGTGCCAGCGTTCGTCCCTGAGGGTACGCATTCAGATATTCTGGCTCGCGAGCGCAAAAGAGAAAACTGCCTATGCACTCACGCACATGAGCAGAGAGCGCATTCTAACGACAGTGGTGCGCGGGAGCCAAACTTAGGTGCTGATGCACCTGGTAAGGCACGCAAAGCAGGCTTGCGAGACTGGCGCTCTTTTGTCTGCAGCGGCGAGAGGACGGACGACTAGAGACGTCTAGAGATTAGGAGTCAATCGCCCACAGCGACGATGCCGATTAGGGGAACGGCCACAAGGCCAGCAGATGCCGAATGTCCTGCTGAATCGTCTCGGGCTTCGAGGGCATCCATATGAACGGCACAGGGCCCGTTTGAGGCCGGATACAGGTCGATTGCTATGGTTTGACGCTATTCGGCACGCCAAAGCGGGCCGCCGGCCGCGCCGTTGTCGATGCCCTGAATTTCTACCGCGGGGGTGGCTTTATGATCATCACGGCATCTTTCGACGCGAGACACCGCGAGGGCGGTCGAACGAACGCCGACCGCTCATACCGACAGGCATGGGACTTTAAACATCATATGAGCCGCAATAATGGCACAAAAGGAATTTTGCAGAGCGAATCGCCTATGATTGGGAGCTCTGGATCGGTCGCACGGCCGCTGGTCGCCAAAGTTTTTCGACGACGACATGGACGCAGATCTACGGCTTTGAAACGCTGCCCTTCCTGATCAGAACACCCTCTGACCGAAACGCCAACCATAATGAACTCGCCAGTCGGACAAAAAAGAGACCGTTCGCAGGCTTATGTCTGTGGCATCGTGGTCGCAGGAAAAGCAGCTTTGGCCAGGAGGACCCGGCGACACGTTGCTCGATGATCTAGTCGGAGCTGACAAGCCGGGCAACGAAAAGAGGTGTCATCTTCGAGTTCAACATCAAGCCTGATGGCACTTCGAATCCGGCGTGCCTATCGGGTTATTGGGTCGATGGTGTTCCACACTACGGGCACAGTCGGCGGAACAAGCGATGTCGGCTGTCGGCGCGAAGCCTCATTCGAAACAGCGTGACGCTGCGCGGGTGATTGAATAATGGCTAATCCACAAGGCACTCTGAGGTCACAGCAAGGCGGCAATGAGTACACCTTGTTCCTCGGCATGTCCGTCCTGCTGATATGCAGGATAAGTATGGGCAGGACGTGCTTGATAAAGCTGGCGCGCCGAGGGAGCATCCGAAAACTGGATGCCTGATCTGAAGATCGTTTTCTGACCTCTTCAGATGTCCCCTTTGGCAGCGGCAACCATGGCAAGGCATTGCTGACGGCGCTGCTGGTCGAATGACATCATCGCTGAAAACGGTGACGCCTGCAGAAGCTGAACGGTTGCGAGCTGCCCGATGCCCCCAAGGTAAATCGTCGGGAAACGTCAAGGGGGCGCGAGAGGAACAAAGCCGCCTAGATCCTAACTGTTCTTTCTGAAAAACTACAATCGCGGCGGGTTTTCGACCCTGGCGCGGTTCTGGGACCATCACGCCGCGCCTTACTCGATCGAAGATGGAGGGGCGGTTCAGCGGGCGTGAAAATAGGATGGCCCGAAGTCTGGTTCACAGCGATGTTGCCGCGCTTCAAGAAGCCGCCCAGCCCTTAGAATGAATTCATATCCGGCGGAAATGACAGACGCAGCGATTTTGGTCCCAGTGGCCCTGAGCGCCTGGGACTAAGATCGACCGCGCGCTATCGAGAGGAAAGATAGTGGCATCAAGTGTTACGGGCTTTGCGGGTCAATCTTGGCCTCGACAGCGCAAAATTTGAAGCGGTGCCAAGCGGGTTCAACCCCACTTGCGGCGATGCGCAAGCAAAAATCGTCGCGGTTGCTGCAGTGGCAGTGCGGCGGGTGGTGCGATCACTGCCATGGCTCTGAAGGGCGCGAATGCCATCGATGTGGCTGTCAAGGCCGCCCGTCGTCCTGGGGATCGGTGGGGGGCTACCGTGCGCTTGGAATGTTCCGCTGGCGAGGCGGGTGTGAGGCTGTCCCGGGCTTGCCAATGATGTTCAGACCATGGACCGGGAAAAATCGCGCGTGGCGCAAGAGAGCCGTTACTGCGCCTTGGAATCGGTTGAATTTAATCGCGAAGGATTGGAGGCCTTTGAGGCCTGGATCAAAAAGGTGGCGCTGATTGCCGCACGGAATTAAAGGACTCTGGGCTGAACTCGGGTCAGGCATCTGCATTGCTGCAGGATCTGGTTGTGCGAAACCGTGAGATGGTGCTTGCAGTCCCTGTCGGGTGGCGATGTTTTTGGCAGGCGCGCACCGGACGTGGAGCAATATGGCCTAGCTGTAAGCAAGACCGATTCCGATGCGATCGAGCAGGCCATGGACCGGGATTTGAAGGCTGGGGCGATTGTCAGTATGCGGCGCAGCAAGCTGGCGATTTCTATCGTGGCCCGACACTCGGTGCATGGCGCAGGCGATGACCCGCACCAGCCTTTCGCGAAGGCTGGGGGGCTTTATTGCGGACGATGATTGATGGTCTGGCAACCACGTTACAGCGGTCCGGCACTATGTAATCGGTACTGGTCACCGGCCTAGGCGTTCGATATGTCGCGGCTGCTGGGATTAGCCGTTCTTGCAAACGTTGAGTTTCGCCGGCTCTACTAGCGTTTCTGCCGCAGCGCCTTTGATCCGACAGGCATTGTGCGTTAATCGTCGTGCTGGGGCTTAGTCTACCAGTTTTGGGAGGGTGAATCGGTGCGGCTGGCGGCGTCAAACCGACGGTCTAAAGCGAATTTTCGAAGTCGGGAAGGCAACGGTTGCTCGGCCGTTGGAGAGGACGGCCATGGGGTCTATCGAAACATTATGGCAGGCATCGCATCCCGCGATTGTTGGTTCGTTTGTCCGTGCAATTTGCTGAGATAAGCCAGAACTTTTCGACGCTCTGATAAATGGTATGCGCGTCAGCGTGAAATGCAATTGCAGGCAGTGGGTGGGCGGAAAGATGGCGTATGTCGAACTTCGGAAAAGTCCGGACGTCTCGGTGCTTATTGGTTTCCGTAGCAGATGGTCTTTTGATTCAAGGCAGCGTCAAGCATCAGGCAGGGTGGTCAAAGAATCAAAGAAAAGCCTGGTGGAAGTTGCCATCGCTTCTGAGCGACTCATAAAGCCCAATTCTCACGGCTCCGAGAATTTGGATGGTGGGCGCAGAGGCGGCGGATCGATTTTCCGAACGCGCTCGAACAATGTCGCGGCATTGCTTGCGGGGCGGGTTCAGCGTGATGGCGTCTAAAGCAAGGGTCAAAGGCCTTAAAGATACTGGCGAACGCATGGGGACCACATCAAGGGATGCGTTCAAAGGGTATTATCACGCGGTGCCAGAACCTCGGCGAAGTTTGTCAGGAAGTATTCTCAACAGAATCACTGGACAGCTGCTGGATAGCGCATTTGACACCCTTTGGGGTGGGTGCAAGCAGTGGTGGGGTAAATTCCCTTGGCGTATCCGGCGGACTGGCGAAAAAGCAATCTTTTGGCGTTTCCCGCGCAGATGGTGGTCCGTCTCGGCCGGCAAGGTGTATATCGTGGGGAAGAGGCCCCGAGTGGTTTTCAGCCCGGTAAGTGCGGCACAATCGTGCCCCAAGATGCGTGGTTGCTGCGCAGGGCTTAAACGTTCAGTTTTACCATGGAACGCTCTACAGGGTCCTTTGGGGCCTTTGTTCCGGGATGCCTGCAGGTAAGTTAATCGCTGAAAGCAGCCCCGGGTATCAGCAAAGCACGTTGGCGCTGCGCCAGCTTACCTCTCCACAAGAGCATGCGGTTTCGACTGATGGGAAATTATCGCATTCCAGAGCAGGCCAAATTGACAACGTCGGGATTTCGTAGGTCGGGCAAAAAATTGCCGGGGCGTGAGACTGCCATATCCGGAGCCGAAAGTATCATCCGAGCTTTTCAGGCCATTGGACGTAATCGATATCCTTCTTATTATCCATAATTGAAGAGGCGCGACTTGAGTGGCACAGCTTTCCTCGCTCAATGGAGGTGCGGGGATTGGAACGGACATTGGTGCCAAGTCCACGCTGCCTTAATCGCCCTCGAAATGCGCGTGTGGGCGTGCCTCAGTCACTGGAGTGCCAGAATCAGCAACGTTCGAGCATTGGTCCGTTTGTCAACGCGCACGGGCATCGATCATGGTCCAAGCGGAACCCGCCACCGCTGCGCGCGACGACATTTGATTGACACTTACGACAGTCTGGGGCTGCGCCCTGGTCACAGTCTGTCGCTATTGGTGAGCGGTTCCACAGGTGCACGGTCGTGGGATATGGTGGCAAAGATCAGGAATCCAACCGCCCTTGCGGCTGTGGCCGCTGCGGGATCGATTGTCGAAACAGACAATCCCGGTCCTGGCAAGATGGCGAATTTGCCATCCGGAGGCGAGGGCGAGTAGATTTTCTCGCTCAGTGAGATCGACCGCTACGGTCAAATTCCGCGAGCTTTCTGATGGGTGTGCGCGACGATCTGCTGGCCCCCCGGGAAAATCCCCCCCCGCTGGAATTTTTGAAATTTCTGCTTTGCGGACGGGCCAGGGTGTCCGCAAGCAACGCTGGTCTTTATGGACCTTCAAGGATACCGCGCCGCTTGGTGGACCGGGATAGGCCGATCTGGACGTGGCGGCGAAATCTGTCGGCGTGTCTGAATCTGATCAGCATTTCCGATATCGAGACCACCTAATGCCGCCACTGCGGCGAGCCGGTATCCTTTGGGTCTTGCCGCGACCGAAAAGATGTTCGACGACCACGCAAGCGGCAGAAAGTAACAGTACCGGCGTACCGTCGCGATCTTCGGGCAAGCCTGTTCTATACGAGGCGATCTGGATCAATTCCAGCGTGGCATCCGGTGGGCAAGCCCGTTCGCGCTTTCGTCGCACGATGGAAAAGGTCAGCTACAGCTTTTTCCGGGCTGGAAAAGGGATCGATCCAGCCTTGCTTGTTGAGGGGTTGTTCTATCGGCGTACGAACACCAAACGCCGGGCCTGTTGAAAGATTCAGATCAAAAGTCGCGCAGTTGCGGGTGACCGGGATTGGAAGCTAGTCACGAAATACACGGAATATGAGACCGATGCCTGTAAGACTCGCCGTCGCGGAGGACATCCGCGTATTGGTCGACCATGGTCTGCGCGCTGCGGCGAGGCGATTTGTGGCCCCGTAGAGCCGGAAACCGGCCAAGGTACAATCCGAACAGTCATGATCCTATGGGTCAACCCTCGGGTATCGTCTTGGTGTCGGACGGTGGTTTTCATCGCGGCAGCATCGCTCCGAGCCATCATCAGCGATGAGGCGTTTTTGCGCACGAGTTGGGGTGGTCGGCAGCCGACAGCAGCGGCTGCGCTTGCCTGCGAGCTATTTGAGGTGTGGGCTGTCAATCACAGTGCGCGCGTGCGGCTCTCGACAGGCCCGGAGAGACTGGGTCCCTTACCAAGCTTCGGTCAGCGCTCCAGGCGACCGTGGGGTAAACGCGAGCACAAGAAACGGCGTGGGTGAAGTAAATGGCAATTTTCTCTAGCGCAATCCGCGCGCAGTTGCTGTGCTTTGTCGCGTCCAACGTTCGGGTTGGGTTCTGGCCACGGCACTGCGCTGACCCCAAGTGGGCGTCCAGTCTTGCGATAAGTGCCCTAGCCAAGCCGAAGCAACCGGACGATCCCGCCGCAGGAGTGGCAAGGCTTAATCACTTAGGCCAGGGCCGCGTCAGCGCGCCGGCCGGGTTTCCTATGGTAAGGTGCTACTTGGCGGTCTTTCGGCTTTCTCGAGGCCAAGGATGGTGTCCTACACGTCGTTATTGGTCCCATCACGGGGGTGCGGATGGTCCTCAGGTCCTCGACTTGTCATCGACGCGAAACAGTTTGCGCTGAACAGCGAAGGCGTCACGACCGACGAGGGTGGGGCGTTTTTCAAAGCTTTGATGGGCTTGTCCAGATCGCGACGCGCACGTACGCAGTCCGTTATGCCGACCTGTTTGGCCGCGTCCCGCCAATGTGGACGGCGGCGCACAGGATCGAGGGAAGTGTCCACCACAATATGCGGCGGCTGAGAGGGCCTTCCCCCAGCCGGATCAGTGCTTATCTTCCTAAAGGCGCGAATACAGTGATCCAGATGATTGTGCACGGGTCGGAGGTATTTGATTCCTCGCACCGAGGCCTGTGGGGCTCTCAGATAACTCTGCCTTTTTGGTGGCGCGTGATTTCTTGAAGCCAACCCCCCCCCCCCCCCCCCCCGATGGCAATGCGCATAATCCAGAGATACTTTCGACGATGCCCGCGATTGGGCGTTTGCCGACATCTGCGATGTCCAGGGCTACGCAGCAAGCCGCAACTTACGGGATTAAACGATGGAGCCGCGAAACGTGCTCGATGCATCATGAAAACCTTGCGACGGACAGCCGTATCTTGACGCCTGAGGGCCAAGATCGATTGATGGGGGGGCAGTATTCCGAAGCCTGACGTGATCATCGGTACGGATTGATATTCTTGGAAAGTGAACTGGGAAACCGGCGTCGACGCCATGACGACTTCAATGTTCTCAAGGGCACTACACTAGCGAAGATCACAACTTCAAGCCGGGAGGAAGCACCGGAGCGTCGAAACGAAACCCTTTCTCGACACGCAGGCGGAACGTACCGAAACGCTAGAATCCCCTTGGTGCCAGATGGCAACCAGATGCAAAAGCTGATGCAAGACCTATGAAATGCGCGAGCGGGCCCAATATCGGGTTGAGATTGTTTGACGCAAACCTAGTGGGCAAAATCAAAGCTCGCCTTTCCAAAGGTGAACGGGTGCCACACAATCCGCAATTGATCATCCGCGCATCGGTGCGTCTATGAAGGTATTGAGCCATGGCTATTCGGGCGGCCCAGCGGAAAGTTTGCCGCATCGGCCTGCGATCAAACATATGACGCTTTTGGTCCGATTTCGATCTAAACCGCTATCGCGGCCATTGTCGTCGTTAAGCCAGAACCTTGCAAGTCAACCCGGTACCGTCCCGGACTGGGCCAAATTGTCGCAGAGATTGGTTGCCGAATCTCGGGGGAGACATCTGGGTGTCCAGATCGTTGCCGCAGGTAGTGAATCCAAACCGCAATGGAATTTGCCAAGCTTATCGTCCGAGTTCAAACGTGGCGATTTACTGGCGTTTTTTCCTGTGGGACGCGCATGAGCGTGGCCGAAGGCGGCCCTCCGTGCCGTGTCGGGTGTCGTTCCGCTGAGGGTGGTATGAATGTTTGTCGCGCTTATTGGTTCGGACAGGGCGTTCGGCAGAAGGAAGATTAATCCGGAGGGACATGCAACAGTGATCAGTTAAAATCCAACCGTGCCGGCCCAACCCTACAGATTCGACGGCAGCGGCAACCTGGATCGTCGCAAGCCTGTCTTGGGTCAATGCGCCACGAATTAACAGCGCGACCCGGAATCTTCCGCAACACGGTCGACAGCTATGGCGGGGGCCAGCTTCGTCGATTGATGT
>Ga0163217_1098552_pt1 | contig 19119 bp, 36 predicted proteins | sample SynspAceP_FD_185933 | JGI IMG/M metagenome (GOLD analysis project Ga0163217, IMG submission 185933) | Saline lake microbial communities from Ace Lake in Antarctica - Synechococcus sp. Ace-P (PacBio error correction) | ecosystem: Environmental > Aquatic > Non-marine Saline and Alkaline > Saline ...
TCCCGACCAAAAGAAAGAAAAAAGGAGGGGAAAAAAATGGGGGGGGGGTTTTTTTTTTTTGGTTTTTTCCGCAGGCCCCCCTGGGAAAAAGCCCCATTCGATCTGGCCCCGGGCACACGGGCTGAGGCCCTGGGAACGGCCGGGCAAAAAAATCCCCCTTCGAGCATCTAACTACCCGGCACGGATTCCTAAAAGGCAGAATCACCTTTCCCTTTGGCCGGGGACCCTCTAGAAATGGAAACCAACCAAACCCCGTTCAAAGCGTCCACGGATCCATGGGGGGAGGCCTGGAAAGGGCACGTTCTTGAAGGTGATGTCTTGAAGCGGCAGAGGTCCCGTCGTGAACAGCCACAAGCGGGAAGGCCATGGCCCGGCCCCAGAGGGCGCGAAGGGCAAGGCGCCGTGTTTTTGTGATCCCTACTGCGGCTTTGGGCGGGGGTAGCTTCCACACTGGCTTGAGCACACCACCCACCCCGCCAATGCTGCTGCGCGCGATCAGCGTCCCCAGCTTGCCTGATGGCCACCTACCTGGCGGGCACCGTCTTTCCAGTCCCTCTGGCTGCGTCCGTCGTCAACGACGCCGGATCCCCCTCGCCCCTGGCCTGGTCGTGATCCAAGGTCTGGCCCGAAGTGGATTGTTGGTGGTGCCGCCCGGGACGAAGAAGTCGGTTTGAAATGTTTGTGCTGGTGCAGCGGGGTCTTGCCGTTTGGGACCTATCCGCTCAACTGCCGCTGAGGCTGTGGGTGGTCGATGGAACGGCAGTGAAGACCGACGGCAGGGCTGCTGGCCCGATCTTGAGCGCAACACCCCAGCTCACCGTGATCCACGGCGCAGCCGCGGAGGCGTGGCGGCGGCAAATCAGGGCGCTCAACACCGTTCTCGACCGCGCTTCAGGGCCCTGGATGCTGGTGCTCGCAATGCCGATGCCGGGCTGCAGGCCGTCTGCTCCAGCGGCGCTAGGTGGGCATGCCGAATGACAGCCGTGGAGTGCGAAGGACGGTTCAGTTTGCGCAAGGAGGCGGATTGGTGGCTAACACCGAGCGCAACGCTGCCTTCACAGCCGGGGCCCAAGTGCAGCCAGTGGAAATGGCTCTCGACGGGCTGGATCGCCAGGAGGGCACGACACTTGGGACTTGCACCGGGGCGGAATCGCTTAGACGCTCCGCGCAATGGCGAGCATGCTCCGCCGTGACGCGCTCGCGCTTGCGGTGGATCAACGAACGAGACCGTTACCGATGACCTTGACCTCAGCTTGCCGCCCTGCTGCTGGCTGGGCATAGCCGGTTGGAATGCTGTGGAATCCGCCAGTGAGGAAGAGGCGGTTCTGAACCCTCGGGCCGGCTCTGGAGACAACGGCGCGCTGGAGCCGAAGGGGGCTGCAGCGCTTCTTTAGATTACTGGCCAGGCCTTGACCTCCCCGCCTATCGTGCGCCAAGCGCTTGGATCCTCGTGTCTTCTTTTCATCCAGTACGCCTGCCGGTGATTGGAGGCGTTTCGATCTGTTCACCGCCCTGCTGACGCTCCAGAGCCATCTGCCCCCACGACACGACACCAAAAATAAAATAGATTAAGATAGGAACAGAGATGGGAGAGAATAGAGTGAATAACAGAAATAAAGAGTAGAGAGAACATGCAAAAGAACAAAAAAGATAGACACAACGTATATCACAATACGAGACTAGAGAATGAGCTAATCATGAGCAGCACTGGATTCGTGGATGGAAAAAACACATAGAGAGAATAACGCTAGAAGACAGCAATGAGACCACATATAGACGACGAACTAGTCTGGCCAGACCTCCATCTACGGCGTCTTCATGACGATCCGCGACGGACGACGAAGACCCATGACCCGCGATCCCGATCATGGACCACCCAGCAGGTGTCTAGGTCGGTCAACTGCTGACATTACTCGGCAAGGAGTGTTTCCACCATACTCCCAGGATTCCTCAGATCAGCAGGCTGAACCACCATCCTCCGTTGAAGGAACTCCAGCCAGCCGGCGGGCCTCAAGCTCTCATCAACGCGTTGCGCGATCCGCCTGGTTAGGAGTTTCCATAGGCGGCCAGGACGAATCGTCGAGTCATTGGGGCCAGTGGAGCCAAGCAAGCAGCAGGGACTAGAGGCTTTTGGGGCGCAGGCGATGCTGCAACGCGCACAGGTGAACCGCTGGGGCCCTGGGATCGCAGCTGTGGGACAGCGGAGCATTGGACTCGGGGCCACAAGGTTTGGAACTGCAGGGCCGGGGCTTTCCAGCAGCAGCGTGGCGCGGGCTGCCCAGCGCACTCAGCAAGTGCTTTCTCCAGCAGGGTGACCGGCTCTGCCACCATCGGGGATCCATTTCCGCTGCCTGCACCACGCCCCTGCTGTCGAGCCGCGCCAGCGACGCCTGCTGGAACAACATGCGCGTCGAGGCAGCTCCAGCAGGAAGAGGATCTGCTGCCTTACAACTCAGCCAGGTTCTGGCTGGTCGCATCTTGGCACCCCGGGACGCAAGACGGAACACCGGCCGCGCCCCGGATCGAGGCTGGGTTCAGGGGCGAGGGGCCGGAAAGGAGCGGCGTATCGGGGACGGCAGAAGGGGCGGCCGTGAAGCGAGGGGCGGTGAGGGAGCTGGGTTGTACGGCTTGGCGATAGCCAACGCTGCTGGTTCGGCCACGCATACCCAAACAGCAAACCCTCGCAGCCAGAGCGCGCTCGGATTGCTTCTGGCGCAATTTTTTTGTTTTTTTTATTTTTTTGTTCGCTGCCTCAGTTTGGCTCTGCCAGCGCAGCACCGATCACTCGCTGAGGCCGCTGGGCCAGCTCAAGCAGCTGGGGCCGGTACTCCGGGGGGGAAAAGGCCTGCTGAGATTTCGGGCTCGATCCGGGGCGGCTACGGCCGAACAAGCCAGAATCGCGCAACAGGAGGCCAGCCCTGGAGCACCGCGGAAGGTTCGCGGCCGGGCGGTCACATCGCAGCAGGCGGGCTCGGATCAGCTACGGCTCAATAGCAGCCAGAGCCATGCCCTCAGCTTGAGCAGTTCCTGCTCCGGCACGGCCGAGCAGCTCCCAGATGCGCGACGACTTTGGATGAGCCGGCCACAAGGCTGAGCTGGTCGAGCAGGCTCTCCGCATACCCTCAAGCCCTCCCTGGGGCCGTTGCGCCACACCTGCAGGCCTCCCGGGTGATGCCGGATCTGCTCCTGCTTCGGCGATGTAGCGCGAGTGCGCCCGCCAGGGCCGCCAGCCGGGCATGCGCCGGCGAAAATGCGAGCGCTGGCACTGGCGAGAGGATCGTCGGCAGGACGCGCTGGCGGATCCGTGCGGTGGCCAGCACGAACACCACCCGGGGCGGCGGCTCCTCCAGTGTTTTGAAGCAGGGCGTTGAAGGCCGCCAGGTCGAGAAGCATGTGGGCACTCGTCGACACGGTTGGACCTTCCAGCGGGCCTGGACCGGTGCGAAACGGGGAACGCTCGATCATTCTCGCGGATGTTGTCGACGGGCCGGTGTTGGAGGCCCTGCGTGCGAATCTCGATCACAATCGAGGGGCGTTGCTCGGTGATCGGTGGGCAACTCACAGACACCGCAGGGTTCCGGGGTGGGGGCGGCGCTGGCGCATCAATTCAGCGAACGGGCCGATCCGGGCACTGGAGGGGTCTTGCCCGGTGCCCCGCGCCACTGACAGGTAAGGCGGGGGGCGATCGGTTTCTGCAGCACGGGCGTTAGCAGCGTGCCGTTTCAATCGCCTCCTGGCCAACCAGTGTCGAAAACCGCTGCGGCGGTAAACTGTCTGGGTGCAGCGGTTCATAGGCGCGGGCCTCGGCTCATAGGAGGCGGTGTGGATCCCGGCCGATGGTCCTCTCCGATCAGCTTCTGCAGCCTCCTTCCAGCCCTCCACCGTGGGAGCTTGGTCGGCCAGGTCTGGACCTGCAGCTGCAAGCCTGGCGCACGGTCGGCCTTTCTGCCGACACCAACGCTCCGCCTGCTCCAGTTCCTGCTCAAGCCGCTGCTGCAAGCGCGCTGGCTGCAGCCATCGAGCTGCTCCAGCTCTTCCGGGCCAGCGTCGCGGCCGTTATCGAGCGAGAGGCCTCGGCGCAGGAGCAAGACAAACGGCCACCAGCAAGGGCCGCTGGGACGACTGGCCGAAATGGCGAGGGCGCCGAAGCTGAGCGTTGCGCAGCCAGTCCGTCACCTGGGTGCCTGCGGTGGGTGGCCGGTTCGCTTGCACCAGAATCGCGAAGTGTTCGCAGTTGTATTGAACACCAGGTTCGTAGCGCTGCTCGCTCGAGCCGGCCATGGCCCGCCTGAGGGGTCCACGTCGAAGGGGGATATGGCGGCCGGTCGTAGGACAACCAACGGTGGTCGTCTTCCGCGGCGGAACTGCTCGAGCGGACTGCGCAGGTTGGCTGCCCTTCGAGGTAGTGACGACAGTGCCGTCGCCAGGTCGATCCGTGATGGTCGAAAGACATGCTGGCGAGGGCACCTCAAGATGGTCAGCGGCGGCCAATCGGCGGCGTCATTCCGGCCTCAGGTCCGACTCTGTTGCTTGATGCACACGGATGAGGGCAGCACCTTGACCTTGCCGGCGCTGCTCGACCCAGCTCCCGGGTAACCCGTGAAGGTGCTGACATCGTGCCCTGTCGGAGAGGTCATCATACAGTCGAGCATCAGATCTTCGATGATGCCGCGCAGGGCTCGGGCACCGGGTACGGCGCCGGTGGGCCTCATGGCGCAAATCGCCTCGACGGCATCGGCTCGAACTCCAGCTGGACACTGTCCATGCTCAGCTGCAGGTTTCTGGAACTGCTTGACGATGCATCGCGCGGCTCGGTGAGGAATCCGCCCTTCGAGGGGCGCGCACATCGAGGGTTCAAGCAACCGCGCTGACCGGCAAGCGGCCGATGAACTCTGGAATCAAGACCGTAGCGACCAGGTCTTCGGGACTCCATTGGCGCAGCACATGGGCCGCCTGTTGGGTGTCCTTCTGGTTGCCCGGTGGAGGCGCGGCCCGGTCGTTGGCAGAAGCCGATCGAATTGCGGGCCGCGCAGCCGCCGCTGACCACATCGTCGAGACACACGAAAGCACTCACCACAGTAATCGAATACAGGATCTGGCTGGTGTCGATCTGGCATGCAGTTTGGTAGGGATGCTTGCGGCCCCCCTGGGCGGCAACGTTGCGACGGTGCCCTCCGCCATCTTCAGCAGGCCTGCTGTAACCCTCAACCCGTAGACATCTGCCGGGTGATCGAGGGTTGTTCAAACTCTTGCGCATCTTGTCCGAATCTCGTCGATGTAGATGATGCCGCGCTGGGCCCTGGTCCACATCCGATATCCGCCTTCTGCAACAGGCGCACAGGATGTTCACTCCACGTCTTGCACCGACGTAGCCCGCTTCCGGTGGAGCGTGGTGGCATCCGCCACCGACGCAAACGCAACATAAGCAGTTTCGGCCAGGGTGCTGGGCCAGCAGGGTCTTGCCGGCAGCGGTGGGCGATCAGCAAGAGTTGGGATTTGGTGCCCGGGTGGCGGTGCGATCGATCTCGCCATTGCCAATCAGCCCTGCCCAGGCCAGGCGCTTGTAGTGGTTGTAGACAGCCACGGAGAGCACTTTTTGGCCTCCTCCTGGCCCACACCTGGGCAATCGAGAGATCGATTTGATCTCTGCAAGGGGCTGGGACATCGTGGGCGCAGGGTGGCGAGCTGGCATTGGGCGGTTTTCTTTTTCGGCGCGGCTTGGCGGGCCGTACCGTCAGCGGGCCGGTTAGCCGGCCGAACCTGCAACAAGTTCCTCATCAAGGATCTCGTTACAGAGATCGATGCATTCTCGCAGATGTAAGACCGGCCCCGCGATCAACTTGCGCACCTGCTCCTTGGACTGTCCGCAGACGGAAACAACTCAGATTAGGCGTCGAACTGGCCATCAGGCGGGAGGCTTCAGAAGGAACGGGTGGAAAAGCTGCGGCGAAAGCGCGGGAATGGTTCGATCGGTCGATGCAGACGTAAGCCTCAGGCAGGCTTGGCTCCCACCTGTTTCGGCATCGGCTGGAGTCTCGTCATCGCGCACGATCGAATCAGCCAGTAGGCGACGGCCTTTTGCAGGTGAAAAGAAAAGTAAATTCGCGATCGGTGTTCGGCAATGCTGCGCCAGTGGCTGGCGTGTGTTCGAGTCCTCATGGCTGTTTCAAGGTAGTCCCTTGAGTAAGAGGATTTCCCTGCCATGGATTTTCGAGATCGACGCCTGGCCCTGGGCACCACCATCGCGGTGTGGATCATGATCCGCGGATGCGCTGGGAAGGGCCAGGCGCTTGCCTCTCTGCTCCAAACCGGTCATCCAGGAAGGCCCCCATGCTGGCGGCCAGGCATAGCAGAATCGGGACCTACAATCAGGGGCCACTTGCGCATGTGGTTCGTAGATGGCCAATACCCGAAGGTGCGACGAACTCCCGGTGAAGGTTGAAGTGTAGATCTGAATGTCCTTGTATGTGTCTTCGGCTTCGGAAAGAGAGCTGCGCCCACCAGGGAATTCGGCAGACGGCGGTCGTCGATGCCAGTACCCAGGAAGACTGATTCGCTCTCCGCAACATGCGGGAATAAATACAAAAGCCCGCTCTCCCGGCCCGCCTGCATTCCAACCACGGTGGCAACACACCGGAGCGCCCCTGGGGAGCAAGCGGGCGGGCAGCCCCTGAAACCGCGCAGGAAGGTCCCTGCCACGGGGCTACGGCATCGGATGGGGCGAGGGCGTTGATCAAACGCGGCAGGCAGCGAATCGGAACGGGTGGAGGCTGCAATCTATGGCCGACCTCCAGCCCTCGCCGCTGGCGGGTTTGACGGCGTCATCGGCCCATCGGCGCGGCCCTGGTCAGCGGCCTGGTCAGGGTGCTTTCTCCGAACCGTGGCTGTGTCCTCCAGCCAGTCGAGCAGCTTGTTGCGGAGCAGATCCTTCAAGACCAGGGGTGCGCGGCAGGCCGGTGCCTGGATCGATGCCTTTCCTGCTGCTTGGAGGCCCACTGTTTGACACCCCTTGAGCTTGGCGTCCGATCGCCTCGGCCTGACCTCGGATTCTGCTCTGCGTGCCAGAGCTCAAGCGCCCAGGGTTGCGCTTCCAGGCCCAGCTATCGGCCTCCTCGGGCGCGACGCTTCCATCAGGCTGGCGGACCAGCCTCCGGGGGAACAGGCTCTTGATGTCCTACCCTGCTTGGGCCACCTGACTGGCGGTCTGCCTCGATCAAGGCACGAATCTCCTGCTGGATCAGGTTTCCGGCAGCCTCCACTCCCAGCTCTTCCACCAGGCGCGCGAGCAGGGCCTCGTGGCGGTTTGTTCGCGAAACGCCGCCTGCGGAAACCCCCCCCCCCCCCCCCCCCCCCCCCCCCCCCCCCCATCAATCGCGAAGGGCCTGTTCCAGATCGGCCCGCATCTCAGCGGGTCGCCTTTTTCGGCTGGCCTGCTGGGCGAAGGCATCATCAGAGCTTCGGGCAGCTCGCGAGCCTGGATCCCCTTCAGGGTCATAGGCAAAACAGGCTTTCCCCGGTCCAGCGCTGGCGTCTTCCTGGGGGTAGTCGTTCGGGGGCAGCGGCACTGACTCATGCGGTTTCTCGCCAGGGCCCATGCGCCCGAGGATCCTTCGACAAAACCCGGGATCATCCGGCCCTCTCATCGAGTTCCCACTTCGAGGTCGTCGGCGCTGCCCACCTTCGATGCTCGCCGCTGGTCGACCATAGGGCGGCTGAAGGCTGACCAGGCCTGGCCCACCACGGCCGCGGGGCGATCTCCACAGAGAACCCAGCGCGGCAAACTGGGCTTCGCGACTGTTCGAAGCTCAACTCCTCGATCCCGGGCCGGTCGTAAGGCACAGTTCGGCCTCCGCCACAAGGCCGCTTTGGTGGTGCGCAAGGCTGGGGAGGGCTTGGAATGTCGAGTTCGAGGGAGGGTAGTGTCCCTCTCCGGGGCTGAAAGCGGGCCACGCCAGGGCTCGAAGTCCCTACGCGTCATTCAGGCCTGGCTGAGGGGAGCGATGGCGTGCCTGTCCGGGGCATCGCGCCAACGCTTATCGACCAGGGTCCTCGAGGGCCGTGCGCGATGGCGCAGGGGGCCGATCTGCTGCAGCAACACCGGACGGGCACCTTGGCCCTGGGCGTAAGCCCGGCAAGACACACGCTGCGGCTGAGCTTGGTCACCGCTGCTTCGTAAGCTGGCCTTGAGCGGCCCGCCCGGATCTCCACTCAAGCGCCAAGCGGCTGCCGCGGACGGGGGCTGGTCCTGACCTTCCCAAGGGCGGAGCTCATGGCTGAAACGCCGGACCGGCAATGCAGACAGCCTTTGATCCTAGAACCCATGCAACAGGTCTGCAAAACGGGCTCTGCCATCGAGCGTGCCGGCAAACCGCGTCAGGAGCAACCAGAATCTGCAACAGAGAAGCAAGATTCCTGGGTACTATGGTTAAAAGAACGACACGTACTGAAACCGGCAAGTTTTTCACGGATCTGGACAGTCTAGGCAGGCTTGATTGAATAAGCCTTGAATCAATAGAGGCTGTCGTGCCCTTGAATTCATACGGATGCTCGCTCAGTTGAATCAGGCTTTTCTTTTCATTTCTCAGCCTAACGAACTGTCATTTACAGCCTTTTTCTCCGCTCAGCCACGACCCAGCGTTCGGCCTATTCTCGATTTTCAACTTCAGGCTTTCCCAGCCCCATTCCCCTTCATCAGGCGGAGCATCGGCCACAAACTGGTCTGATCCATGGTCTTGACGCACCAGAGCGACGCGAACAGCAACCTCACTGGCCCTAGGCCCACTGATTTCTCCCCTCCTCCGTACCGATTACCCCGTGCCTAACCCCACGCCCCGCACCTCCCTCCCAACTCCCCGACCGGTCCCCTGACCGTGGCGATCCTCGGTGCCAACCGGCGCGTTGGTCAGGAGGTTGCATGGACTGCTGCCGAGCGCCACTTTCCAATCCGCGCCGACTGCGTTTCGCTGGCCTCGCCCCACGCTGCGCTGGCCAAACCATCTGCCTGGAACGGGGAGAACCCGGACGGTGCAGGCGGTTCAGCGCCGCTCGTTCATCGGTGTCCCGATCTGGTACTGGCTTCGGCTGGCGGTTCGATCTCCAAGGGAATGGCTGACTGTGGCCATGGCGCTCGGGAGCGATCGTGACGACCAACTCCAGCGCTTTCGCCTCGATCCACGACTTCGCTGGGTGGTGCGAAGTGAATCCGCTGGCATGCCCATCCACGCCCATCGGGCTGATCGCCCAACCCGAATTGCACCCACGATCCTGCTCTGACTGCCTGGCCCTGCTTCCCGCTGCAGGCCCAGCCGGGCGATCGAGCGGGTGGTGGTGAGCCGTATCAATCCAGCGAAGTGGCGGGCCGGCGCCAGCGCCATGGACGGAGCTGCGCTCACGTCAGCCGCACCGTGGCTTGATTGGCGGCGAAGCGGTGAGCACCGTGCTGCCCCCACTCCCCTGGCCGTTCTAACTCTTCTTGCACAACTCACCGGCTTCAGCCCGCGCTCTGGGAGGGAGGAGCTGAAAATGCTCCATGAAACCCGCAAATCCTCGGGCTTGCCGGGCTTGCGGCTGGTCCGCACCCTGCGTTCGGTTCCGGTGTTGCGGGCCCACTCCGATCGGTGAACATCGCCTTCCCGAGCCTCCTTTGGGAAGGCGCGACCGCGGCCCTGGCGGCGGCGGCCGGCCGTCGAGCTGATCGAAGATTTTTAAACCAACCCGCTTCCGACTGCCCACCCGATGTCACCGGCGGACCCGGTGGCGTCGGCGGAATCCGTCAGGAACCTCGCGACCCCAACGCCCTTGAGCTTCCTGCCTTCTGCGGCGATCAAAGATCCGCAGGCCGCTGCCCTCAACCGTGCTGCAGGGGAGAGGCGATCCAGAATCGCCGAGCTGTTGCTGCATCCAGCCGCCAGGCCGCTCACCCACCCACTCAGCCGTAGCGGGGCGTGTGTTTGAGTGCCATAGCCGCACAGCACCGCTCCATTTCGGCGCGTGATCACCGCCCATGGTGAACCCCCTTCCAGCCGATGGGTTCCATGCCGTGGATCTGCCCCAGCGGCCAGGCTGGCCGAACACCTGGTGGAGCATGGCTCCCGGATGGTCCTGGTGGTCGCCGTGCACCGACGGGTGAATCGCCACCTCATTGGCAAGGAGCGCATCACTGCTTGCACCGTCAAGCGCGCCGTCGCGATCGGGCCATGTGAATCGGCCGGACACTGGCGCAAAGCAACTGCCAACCAGCGAAGGCGGTGAGGGCGATCCGCCAGGTCCCAGGGCCCAACGGGGCCGCGGATGGGGCTGCTGGTGCGTGGTTTCCTTATTACATGGACAGTAGCCTCCCCAGGACGGCTCGCAGCCATTTCCGGGCGATCGCCAACCGCGGCGCCAGCCTTGCCGGGTGATGCTCTACACATCCCCGGAGTACCGGCTGCAGCCTGGCGCCGGAAACCGCTCGCCCGCCTCATGGTACCCTGCCCAACGTGGTCAGCTCAAGGGCGGCCAGCGGCGAGCACCGCTGAGGTGAGCCGCCCTGCGCCAGCATTGCGGCTTCCCGTCTGGCGGTTACGAGCGTGCATGACGCCCTCACCTGCCGATGGCTGCCGTCGAGCCGTTGGTGATGGTCACGTGGCCAGCCATCTGGTCGGGCGCTCAGATCCAGCAGATATCGCGGACCTTCCTGGGCGGGATGACCAATGACCGGAGCCCCTGGCCATTTCACGATCAGCCTGCTGCCCCTGCTGCTGGGCCCTGTTCTCACCATGCAACTCATGCATTCCCGTCAAGGCCAGTCTGGAGCTTGAGGGCTGGGTTCCGTCGCGCCCCCCGGCTTCCCCTTGTTTCCGCTGACAGCGACTTGCGCGACCAGCCTGACCACGCGGCCACTGGCTGCGTCTGCGTCCAACCTGACGCGATGGCTTCTCTCCGGTGCAGTCTGGCCCGGTTGATTTCAGCTTCAGTCACTTCCCATGTTCTCCCTCTCCCGGGACCACCCCGGATTCCCAACGCATTGCCACACTTAAGCACCAACGGCAACCAAGCCCACCCTGCGGGGTGATTCCCTGCGGCGGCTCCATGAATCGGCAAGAACACCTGCGTGTTTTCGAGTACGGCGATGAGCTGAAGCTCGCGATGCTGGCTTGGCCTTCCCCAGTGGATGGCAATGCACGGCGTCATGTGTGCTGCCCGACACAGTATCTGGCGAAACCCAGAAAGCGCATCCGCGCATGATCGTGACCCACGCCACGAAGATCACATCGGCGGCATCCCGCATTCACCATCAAGAACTTCAGCAATTGCCGGTATCCTATGGCCCACGCTGGCCATGTCGAGGCTCGCAAGGAAGATGGAGGAAGCGGCGGTTCACCGATCGCCACCATCATCCGACCGGTGAGCCCCCGCGACATCGTCAAGCGTGGGCCAGCACTTGCATAGGTGGAGTCATCCGCAACACCAGCTCCATCGCCGATCAGCTTCAGCTGCGATCACCAACTCCAGTGGGTGGATTGTCTTCACCTGGCGACTTCAAGTTCGATCAACACGACCCGTGGAATGGCAATACTTCGAGCATCCAGGCGGAGGCCCATTACGTGCGACAAGGCTGCTCTGCTGTTCAGTGATTCCCCAACGCCGAGCTTCCCGGCTCGAACGCTCCCGGAGCGGGCGTGTTCTCGCCTGCGATCGCCAACTTCCGCCACGGCCGAGGTTCGGGTGAGTCGTCACCACCTTCGCCAGCTCACGGTGATACCGGGTTTCGATGATTTCCCGAACTGGCGCATGAAGCATGGCGCAAGGCTGGGCGCTCGGCCGCTCCTGCTCAACGTGATCGCTCAAGGCCTGGGAACTTCGGTTCATCCGCTGCCCTGATGAACTGGTTAGTGGCCGATCAGCAGATCCGTGATCACCCGACCGTGAAACCCTGCTCTGATGACTGGCAGCCAGGCGAGGAGCTGGCTGCCCTGAGCCGCATCTCCCGTTTGCGAGCAACCCCCCAGGTGCAGGTCAAAAGCCACGACACGATATCTTCTCGCAGCCCGATTCCGGGCAACACAATCTTCCGTGGCTCAAACACCATTGGACCGGCTGATGATGCTGGGGCGCCAAGAGTTTTGTTACGGCATAGGGCCGAGGGCATCCACGGTGTCCGGGCACGGCTCCCAGGAAGACCACAAAGCTGGATGATTGCCCTCGAACCGGCCCAAGTACTTCGTTCCGGTTCAACGGGAAGCACCCGATGCTGTGCTGCACTCCAAGACCGTGCCAATCGATGGTGTGCCGCCGAAATCACATGTTTTGATCATCGACAAACGGCCGACGTGGTCGAACTGACCCGCCGAATTCCATCCGTAAAGGTGATATCCGGTCAAGGCCGCATCACTGCTCGATGCGGTCCCCGCGAACGTGCAATTGTTGATGCCGGTGCTGAAAGAACGCCAGCACTCCGCCGAAAGACTGGCGTGATGCACCCTGCTGAACGCGTGATCAAGCACGACGGGGCCATTGTGGGTGCCCGCAGGGTTCAACCCTAGCGGGGGCGTGTCACAAACCGCCGATGCCGCCAAAACTCTCGATCCTGGGTCAGAGAGGGCAAATCACTGGGGGCTCGAGAAACCGCTGGAACCAGCTTCTGGCCGAATACAGGTGCACAGCCGGGTGCACCGCCCTCGATGTGGATTGGGTGGGGGTGCACGCGAAATCGAGGTGGGCTGCAGCGCCGCCCTGCGCGCGCAGCTGCAGAGTGGGAACTCTGATCATCTGCTGTTCAACGGCTGGCAGACCGGCCGGAACCGCCCGCCTAACAGGGCCGTGCGATGTGCGACGCCCCGGACAGCCGTCCGGCTTGGTCGGGGTGTCCCGCCAGGGGCGGTCCGGGAAACCACCAGGGAGATATCCCAACCGTCAGTGCTCCCGCGCGGAAGCCGCATTCGCGGCTGGCCGCGCTTCAGCCGTGGCCACCCTGGCCGGCCCCCGGGCAGCAGTAACGCTACCGCAGCCCGGGCTGCATGCGTGACCCGGTGGTCAGAGCAAGCCCCAGTCGGTCCTCCTGTGCCAGCTGAGCGGGAAGATGCCCGCCAACCGGGTGGGTCGCCGCCGCTCCACCGCCGCCGCTGAGCAATCAGCCCAACCACCACCGCGCAACCAGGCCCTGGGACCAGTTCCGCTCTCCTCTGCCCGTGCACCGGGCCTGAGTATCAATACGACGCTGACCCGCTTCGATCCTCAGGTCAGGCTTCGGGCTCGGTCAAGCGCCTCTGGCTGAATCCAGCCTGGCATGATACGCCCGGAGCGGTCGCCCTGGTCAGCGCGAGCAAAGATCGGGTTCTCACTTATGTCGTGCGGCATAGGGCCTGCGCTGAAAAAACAACGCCAGACCTGCTCGGCGTCCAGCTCCTGGTAAGTGGCACTGTCTCCGCTTCCAGAACGGTCTGGTAAAGCGGAATGGCCAGCTCAGGCCCTGCAGTCCTGCAGTGGGATTATGGCCAGGATTAGTTGAAGCGCTGGGGGTCCTGGGTCTCCTTCCTCTGGGTGTTGGCTGCTTGCGCAATCGCATCAGCCCTGCGAAAGGCTTCTTGGAAACGGCTCTCGCTGGTAAGCGAGTCCAGCCTCCTGTAGGACTGAATCGAAAACGCGCGGGGAATCTGGAAAACGGTCTGAGGTCATCGGACTGTTTGCTCCAGAAGCAGAAGGTGTTTGGGCCTGCCACCGCCAGCCGCCAGCACGCCCCGCCAGGTCGAGGCTGCCAGGCTCGGAAGAGCTGCGCATGCGCTGCGGCAAGTGCTCCAGCCAAGCAGCGTTCGCGACGCCCGGACTCCTACAGTATTCCTGCTCCAGCCATGGCCGAGCAGCAACTCCTGAGGATCCGGGCTAACGCGTTGCAGGGTTGGCGGCACAAGACCGTGCTCGGCTCGGGCTGGATTCCAGCAGCGGGACCAGGGCCAGGCCAGGTAGTTCCTCGCCCGGTATGGCTCAGGCGTTCGGCAGGGCAACTGATTCTGGCGGCTGGGCGCGCCCGCGATGGAGGGCCTCCAGCACGGGCATCACGTCGTGGCGATGCGGTTGCGGCTTGAAGCGGGCTGGCGTTGCTACGAATCGATGCCAGACGCAAACCCAGGCGGCATAACAGAAAGTCTGCGTCTTCCTCGCGGCTTCAGCTCAGCAGCGGGCGGACCAGCCAGCGGCTCTCCCTAAACGGCGACGCGCGCAAGTGCTTGAGCCCAACGCCGGATCCGGCGCCGCGGGCCAGATCAAGCAGGCACGGTTTCGCCGGTCCGCCATGGCGGTGGTGACCGGTGACCACATGCCACAATCCAGCTCGGCTGCCCAATGTTCAAGCTGGGCGTAGCGCCAGTCCCTGGCGGCGGCTTCGCTGCTCGGGGGCGGCTGCGCCTGATCACTGCTGGCCTGCAAGCCCAACGACTCCAAGCCAGTCTAGCAGGGCCCATCCGCTTGGGGCGCGGCTTCCGGCCGGCCAGCCATGGTTCCCGTCGCCAGAGCCGTAACTCCCAGTGGTTGCAGATCGGCGCAGATCAAGCCGTCAGCCGGATCAGCGCCATCGAATCCCTGGCCGCCGGGACAGCCCACCGAGCAAAGCCGCTCTCCCTGGGCAGGAGTGGAATGGGTGCCTGTCCAATACCAACTGCCGATTGGCAGCCGCCGGTGCAGGGCCACCCAGCCCGGCCCTGGATGCCGAGGGGAATGGTCTGGGCTGGTGTGCTTTCGATGGTGGGAGAATGGCTGCACTTGTCTGACCCTGCCGTATGGCGCGTCTCTTCCAGCCTGCCCGCCGAACTTCCCATGCGGCCGCTGGTGTCCACGGCGTCTGTTGAAGGTGAATCACGGGCTCACGCGAATCCCGGAATCCGCTGGCGTGGACGCATCACAGCCGGGCCGCCGGCGTGCGGGGCGACGAGATTCTGATCGCATGTGGCCCTGCGAACCCCGTCCTTTGGTTCAGCTGGCCAGCCAAAGGTTTCCGGGGCTGCCGATCTGCGCATTCAGCGGTGGATCTGACCTGTTTCCGGCCGGCTGTGGCCGCCGGAGCGACGATCGTGGCAGATCGCAACTTCCGATGCCTTTTTACCTCCTGGCGCGCTTCGGCGCCGACGAGGTGCTCTCCTTGACCCGCCGAACCCGTCGGCTGCTTTCCGCCGTGTTGGCTTTCGTACAGCGTTCGCCACATCCTTGCCCCTGCGATCAACAAGGAGCAGCTGGCGATCGATGCTGGCGGCGGCCTGGTGCCCAGGGACCTGAATCCCAGAACGCGGAGGGGGAACGCGCAAGCCCCCGTCCGTTTCAGCCGCCGGCACCCCTGGGCTGATCGAGAAGGGCGCTGCCGACCCCTGGCCGCAAGCCCAATCGCGGGATCAGCGGTGCCCGCAATTCACTGGAGGGCGCCGCTGCCGGTGCTCTGCGCCTCGGGCCTCTCAAGCGGTGACCCTGCCTGCTGGCGAATCGCCGCAGGGGCCAGCGGTGTGGGCCGTCGCTCTGCGGGTGAGCCGACCTCGATGATGAGACCGGCCATGGCATACCGCGGTGCGCGCTGCGCGAAGCCTGGACGCACCGCTGGCGGTTGGGATCGCTTGCTTGATCCAGTAACCAGTCCATGGCAAAGTGGACCGCTGGTTCTTGGCGCACATGGCCCTTCGCTGCTACGGTTAACAGCGTAATGCTTTCCCTGGATCCATAGGGTCTTTCATCTGGCTGCTCGAATGGACGTCCGGGCCGTGTGCTGTTGATCGTCGCGGCCTCTGCCCTCGGCCGTGGTCATGGAGAACTTTCGGGCCGGCGTTGCCTCGGGCGATGCTCCGTGATCAGGCCTCGCTTGGGCGACGTGTGCTGATTTCCGCTGCGGCTCCTGCTCGGGCCGATCTGGCTGTCACGTCGCTCTGGGTGGCCTGATCCGACCCGGTGTCCGGCTGGTTGTTCAACTGGGCTAATCACCATCAGTGTTGTTCGCGCTGGCGGCCTGGCTGATCAGAGGGCCTGTTCCAGCTCCCAGACGGGCCTGGTACAGCCGCCATTCTCGGTGCCGCTGGGTGGTAAGAGTCTCTGAGCGCTCTGATGCCTGCGACTGCTCGTTTTGGATGTGGGCCCTGACGCCGGGCCATGCCCTGGGAGCGGGCGGTGTGGCCTGACCGCGTCTCGTAGATCTGATTGCCCATTCTCCAAGCTCCGCCTGATTTTCCACGGGCATGGCCCGAATTGATCTCAGGCGCTAACGTCCCGACAAGGCGGACCAACCTCCGCCATCGGCCGCCTCACCAAGGGAGTGGTAGTGGTGGGGAGGCTTCCAGACCTTGTTGGGTGCCACCGGCACCGGCAAGACTTTTCGATCGCCATATGTGATCGAGCGCACGGGCGGCCAGCTCATGGTTCCTCGCCATTAACAAAACACTGGCGGCCCAGCTCTGTACGGAGCTGCGGAATTCTTCCCGCACAACGCCCGTCGAATATTTCATCTCCTACTGACGACTATTACCAGCCGAGACCTACTTTGCCGGTCTCGACACCATGACATCGCCAAGACGGCCTCGATCACGAAGAGATCGCCATGCTGCGTACACCTCGGCCACCCCTCTGCCTGTTGGCGGGCGGGGACGTGATTAGTGGTGGCCTCGGATCAGCTGCATCTACGGGCCGCATCCCGCTCGGAATACCTCAAGGCGCCGTCAAGTATTTCAGGTGGCGAGGTAGCCTCGATTGCGCGCTCCCTGCCGGAGATTGGTGATATACCAGTATTCGCGCAACTGATATCGACGTGAGCCTGAGGTCGCTTCCCGTATCATAGGGCGATGTGCTCGCAGATCGGCCCGCTATGAAGACCGGATTGGTGTTGCGAATTGATACGTTTCGGTGATGAGGTGGAAGGCGATCCTGTTATGTGAATCCACCACCGGTGGATTCCTCCAGAGCGCTGGGACGGTGAATCATCGTATCCGGCCAAACACTTCGTTTACACCCAAGAGACCGAACTGGAAGAGGCGCCATCCGGCCGCCTATCCGGGAAGGAGATACTGAAGCAACGGACTTCGACGTCCTCAAAAACAGCCCAGGGCCAGCTGGCTTGAAGCCCAAGCGGCTGGAGCACGCACCGCCCTACGCCCTGGAGATGCTCAGGAGGCTGGCTACTGCAACGGGGTTGAGAACTTGCCCGCCCGTGGCGGCCGCCAAGCGGGAACTTCCGCCGAATGCCTGATGACTACTCCCGATGACTGGCTTGCTGGGTGGCTGGACGAAGACCAACGTCACCTGTTTCCCATTGCCATCGCCATGTACATCGGCGACCAGCCCGCAAGAAAGGTGCTGATCGACCACCGGCTCCGGCTGCCCAGCGCCGTCGAGACAACACGGCGCGTCAAGGCCCCGAGGGAATTCTGGGAAAAAGCCCAACCAACGATCTTCGTCTCGTGCCACCCCAGGCACCTGGGGAGCGCTGAGCAGAGTGTTGGCCAGGTGGCCAGCAGGTGATGTTCCGTCCGACGGGGCCGTATGCTCGATCCGGTTGGAGGTGCGCCCAGTGGCGGGCCAGGTCGACGACCTGCTCGGGAGAATCCGGGTTCGTGCCGAGCGCCAGGGAACGTCTTGCTTTGATCACCACCCTCGATAACCAAGCGGATGGCCCGCAGGATCTCATCGATTCCGTGGCCGAGAAATAGGGGTGGCGTAGTCCGCCTATTGTGCACTCGGAGATCCACGTCGTCGAGCGATTGAAATTCATTCAAGGATCTCCGCAATGGCCCTCTTTGATGCGCCTTAATTGGGTGGTCCACCTGCTAACGCGAAGGCCTCGTACCTGCCGGGAGTTTCTTCTGGTGGCCTTCTCGATGCGGACAAGGAGGATTCTCTTGCGGGCCGAGCGCTCCTTGATTCAGACGATCGGCGGGCCGCCCGCCATGTGGAATTGGCAGGAGCTCTGCTCTAACGGCTGGCCGACAAGCCTCACGGACGGTCGATGGCCAACGCCATCTCCGGAAACGAACGTGGCGCCGGGTCATCCAGCAAAAACATATAAACGAACGCGCCACGGATCACCCCTCTCGCGGCCGGGCAAGTCGGGCCGGCAAACCTCGATCCTCTCGCTCTCTTGAGTTCAGCCGCCGGCTCAAGCGATGACATCGGAGGTGGTTGAACGGATTTGGGCCCTTGTACAGGATGTGCCCTCGAACTTACCGGAAGTGATTCCTCGAGCTCGAGAGAACAGATGAAAAGTGGCGGCCCAAGAATCTTGAATTTGAAGAGGTCCAGGCAACCTGGCGACCCGCATCAAGAAACTGCGGCCAGAAGCTGGTGGGCCCGTCACTGAAGTGAATCAGCTTCAGTACAGAGCAGTGCAGAATGCAAATGCCTAACGGCCCGCAAGCTTAAGTACGATCTTGTTGTTTTTTGAACAGGGAATCACAGATGCAGAAGCTCCAGATGTTGCTGTGCGCAGAAAGAAGAGACAGGTCATAGCTGAGTTTTCAGGCGAAGGCATTCTGTCTCACTGAGGATTGTGTATAGGCCATGTTCACTGAAGCCCAGCCGCTCAGCCAGGCAGGGCCTCAGTAGCCGGGCAGCCGTAATGGGGGGATGCGGACGTCTCCAGTTCCTCCTCTGGCAGTTGTCGGGCGCTCCGGCCAGCGGCCCGATCAGGTCATCTCGCCGCCGGCAACATCGTTGAGAAGTTTGGGGCATAGTTTATGAGGCGGGTGGCGTCGCAGCCAGCTGCCCACCGCTGTGATTGCGCTGATTGCGTTGGCTGCGACCAGACGGCCTGGCAAACTTCCGCATTGTCCGAGATCATCGGTGTCGCCGTTGTGATCACCATGAAGGGGCTGTCCGAGGAAGCCGCTGCGGCCACGGCGATAAAGGATCGGGCCGCCCAATACCGCAGAGTCTTGAATCAGCAGCGGGCGCGCAAGACCACAACGGTTGCGGTCTGAACAGCGCAACAGGGCAGGTGATCAACCATCGGCGTAGCGCTTGAGCTGGGTGCTCAAGCAGCCGACGTGCTGGCTGTCGATCCGGCAAGCGAACAGCAGCCACTTGGGTAACGCCACCCACTGGGGGAGGATGCGGTTTGCAGCTCCCGCTCAGCCACTGGGTCCAGTGATGGTGGCGACCATGGTATATCCCGGCAGGCCC
>Ga0163217_1010460_pt1 | contig 19112 bp, 17 predicted proteins | sample SynspAceP_FD_185933 | JGI IMG/M metagenome (GOLD analysis project Ga0163217, IMG submission 185933) | Saline lake microbial communities from Ace Lake in Antarctica - Synechococcus sp. Ace-P (PacBio error correction) | ecosystem: Environmental > Aquatic > Non-marine Saline and Alkaline > Saline ...
TACTTACCAAGCCAATTATCTAGCCAATTTGAGAAAAAGCAACTGGGACGAATTATCAAAGATGAAATTTTTCGGACATTTTGGAAAAATAAAATTAAAGGGCACACCATAAACGTATTAGAGTCTTTCTCCTAATGCCATAAAAAGCAACAAGGGTCTCAATTCTCCCGATTAAATCCATAATAAGTATAGCCAAAGCTATTGCCCTTATACTTTGGAATAATCGGTCAGTTTCATCCTTTGAACCATTCGATAAATACGTACATATTTGTCCTTTTGGTCTGGTCACTGGATAGATGTCACAATATGAGCATAATGAGCCTAAACACCTTTTTTGAGCAACCGGTTTTGTTGATACGGATGTCTTTTGATTGCTCTCTATACGCACCCACACTTTTCCGAGCCATTGTCCATATGGTCGCTCCTGCAAACAGTGACACGAGGTCAAGTGTTGTGGATAAACTCGGTTTTTCCTCGTCAACTAAAGCTACCTATCGTACATCTCCTTTTCCATTTAGATGGCCGCCCATAGGTTTTTTTTAGTTATCTCTACATCTTTAACAAGTCCGCGATGACCGGTTTATGTTCCTAATAGTTTAGTTAACATGGGAATGAGTTCAAATAAGGCCTGTCCTTTTTAGACAGCGTGCAACCTAGTTCCGATTGTTCCGTATAAATGGATTTGAATTCGAAATCATTTTCGTTGCTGAGAGAAATAGAACCTTTTGAGTTGAAAAAAGCGATATGTTTTCGGTGATTTTTCATAGGGTGCGTGCATCGTTTAGGTATATTTTTAGGTATAGGGGGTGGAGGTAATGCTGCTACTTCGTACCGTTGCCCTGTAGTTCAGGTTGAACTTGAGTGCGCATGATAAAGATTATAAGTGTTTAGAACCATGGAGGAAGCAAGTGGCCAGTATGCCTTGTCAGCTTTAAGTGCTAGCAATGGTATTAATACAATTCTTGTACGAGATAACATTTTCACAGCCGTATGATTTTGACAGAGTAGGGAACCAGATAGATAATACCATACTCCATGGAATTTGGGAAAGACAATTGTGTCGCGACCGAGACAGAACAGTATGCGGATATAGCAAAGAAGTTCGCAGCAAAGATATATATTGTAAGGATCGTTGAAATACACTTTACTTTGTTAGAGCATCTAGAGGATATATAGTGCGCGACGCTTCCTTTTCCATCTCATCTGAAACTCATGAATAAACTAGATCATCTCTTTCCATCCTTGCGGATAATGTTGAAACTTATGTTGTGGTAAAGATTTGTAGTCATATTCTACTTATGGTGGTTAAGTTGACATGAATTTTCTTGACCGTTATGGGAAATTCATTCCGCTCTATAGTGATCTGATATCAACATTTGTTCATGTTTGATTCCAGTGTGATATACGCGTTCAAGAATATATGGGTTTTTTTGAGTCTTTAATAAACGGAGGATATCCATTAGTTTTTTGGTCATAATACTTTCCGGAGCAGTCCGTTCCGTTTTGGGGATTCTAAGATGGGATATGAATCGGGATGCTCTTTACTGAAGAATTAATCTCTGTGTATATCTAGTTCGATAGTGTATATATCTTGTCTGTGTTGTAGTCTTCCCATATATATATATATGGCCGGTTCGAAAATATCGGGACGTTTCTTCGCATCTGATGTTTTGGCAAGCCCCTATCGGTGAACCATACCGATCTATCATGAGATGGTATATCCCTTGATGAATCCCTTTGTTCTGTCCAGTTTATTTCGATGTCCTGATATTTTTAAGTAAGCTTCCGGTAATCTGTGCGGACGGATGGACTTGAAAGACATAGGTAGTTTCTATTTGTTTTAGCAAACGCTTTGGGTGCAGTCGGAAGTAGCCTTGGATTTTTTGATTGGCTCGGAAGCTTTTGTAGTTTCGGGCCGCTTCAAGTTCGTGCACGGTGGAGCGTTTGATGACGGGTCTGTAGCCTTTTTGAATGTCCAGGCATAGAGCCACCCTATCTTCGATAATGTTTTTTGTTTGCTTATTTCGCGCATGTGATAGGCTTAACGAGTTTTGCAGCTCCCCGAAACTTTCGCAAACTTTGTTGTTTTTGGAGGATTCCGCTAGCATCAATCCTGAAATAGTACTTTCGTCTTTGGCAGTGTTCCTGCGAACTGTTGTTCTGGGTAATCTGTAATCGGTATTCCCTTGCTGTTTGGTACGTTATGGGAGGGCGATAGGCCGAACTTTTTTTCAAGGTATCGTTGGTGGCCACGTTCTTCTGTAACTATTGAAAAATTCGAGGACTTTCCATCAGTCCACATTGGTCGTAATTAATACTGGACATGTTCGTAGCCGGTATGGTGTCCTTACCATTACAAAGGGCTGTTCGCATAGCCCATTTTGCTCCATGTATTCCTGGAGACTGCTTGGAAGGTTTTGTCATCTAGGTGCTCCCTGGGGAAGGTTCAGGGTAATATGGGCATAACGGTTTGGTGGCATTGCGCTGTCCCTGGAATGAGTACGCTTCCGCGAAGAACTTTTTGCGATATGTTCCTGAGTACTGTTCCCATAAGCCGAGTATGCCATGCCTCCTTGGAAGACATACTTAGCTTCCCTGACAGCTTTCCCATATCCTATCTTCTATCATCCTTCGTTTCATTATTTGTAATTTCAATAAGTGCGCCAAGCAGTTATTGGTCCTGTCGTATCCCTTCCATCAACCATGTTGGAACTTTCTCTGGTTCTTGAGTGTGCAGTTTTTAACAGTTTGGTTGATGTTGCTGCCTATCCTGTTTGAATATGGTGGGCCAAGGTCCATGGTGTTCGGTAACCTCTCCATTTTCCTCCGATTCATGTCCAACCGAGCCTTCTCAGAAAGGGACTTATTCACGCCTTTCACAAATATCCAAGTGTAAGATTCGCGAGATAAGCCTCATTTTATCATTTCCGAATCGTTGAACCGGAGCATGACATTATGGTACGCTTCCTGTTTCCCAATCGTTTTTCGGCCTCTTTTTCTTCGTTCCATTTTCTTTGGATATTTTAGGCAAACACTTCGTAAAGAGTAAGACAATTCCTAAGTTATTAGAATACAACTTGGCTATCTTTTTCAAAGAATAAATATAGTTGATCGATATTGAATATAACCTATCTATAATCAATTTTAACTACTTAAAACATATGGAACCATTAATATAAATGGGTAAGACAGAAATTGTATCTGGTCCAATTGGCATTGAAAAAATTAGGAATCATGAACACCATTTTTTTCTTGGTAGGGGGAAAAGAAGGTCAAGGGTATTTCTCGCCTGTAATTTCGTGCGACCGAGGGGGGTTGAAACAGTTATTATGGGGAAAGATGAACGAAACTTATGGAGAAGTTTGTCTGCTCTGGAGGAAATCAAGGCGGAAGGTTTTCAACTTCGCAGGTTTGGGGTTGAAGCCCAATAGATCTTAATATTTATAAGTCAGATTAACTTTAGAATAAGGCGAACCTTCTCGGTCAGGGATTAACCAAAATCCGGGCCAGCATACTGGGTTAATTACCTTAAAGGGAAACAAACTGAGGATTATCTGTTCGTAAGAACGATAACGGCAGGAACTAAACATTATGCAAAAAGTGCAAATCTCAAAAGGGAGATAAACGACGTCTTAAGATTATAGGAAAGGTGCGGGGATAGAAGGGTATTTGCGACCTATTATATTGCCATTCCCTGGGCCAGGATAGCCAAAGATAGGGGAATTCAATGATTATAAGGAAGGTTTAGACATAATTCTTAAGAAAGTAAGAAATTTACTTGAATGGCTATACCAACAAGGTTAAGGAGACCAATGAGCTTGCGGTTTTTTTGAGTTTGCTAAAGTAAACGCGAATTCAAATATTTCAAATACTGGTATCTTTCAAGCATCGACTAGGGATTAAGATTATTTTTATATTAACTTTTACTTCCATTTCATGTGAAATTTTCAACTTAATCCACTGACACCTTACATAAAGCCCTAAAGATTTGAAGAAAAATGTAACTATTTTTAGGTAAAGCTTTGGCTTCAAAGTTATCTAATTAATTAACATTAAATTCACCTCCTCAATTCAAGGGGTTTATTATTTCGTTAAAATATCATGCAATGAAGCGCCTAGATATTTTCCCATTTTTCTTTAACCCAATTTTACTTTCATTTCCTTTTCCTTTAATAAATTTTATTCAACTCGTTTTTAGGGATACTTAATAATGAATTCAATCAATACATCCTTAAGCGTTTCATATGTCACTAAACATCTTTTCTCCTAAGATTTTCAACTTTTATCAATCTTTTGGTACGTCATAATTCTTTGCGACAATATTTATCCGGATAAATATAAAGTATGGTTCTTCCAACCGACATTTGTGTGCCATCCTTTAATGCGCAGGCACCAGTTTCTGCGCGGAACAATGATCTCGAATTCAATTTCAATATCAAGTAGGGCATTATATAAAGCTTCCGCATTTAAAAGTTCTTTTGCAATTCCTAACGAAACCTTTTTGGTGTTATGGTTAATTCTTTACTGATAATGCGCCAATGTTTCCCTGCCGCTGACATTAAAAATACTACGGCTGTAGCCTAGTTGTCCCCATTTTACAATAATTGGACACGGAAATCGATTTTTTTCAAGGCAACAATAAAATCGTCTCATATTTTCAGGGATAAGGGTTTCCCAACGGTAAGGCATAAGAAGGAACAGGATAAAAATGTAATTCTGGCATTCATCCGATTCCGGCAACGCAATAATGGTGGAATGATCGTCGATAATTCACCGACTGCAACCCCAGTTTTAATACAAGGGCTTGTCCTATCTTCAAAATGGGGTTTGCCGATATTAAGGGTAAATCGGACGCATTCCCTTGATTCTCTGACTCTGTAATAGGGTTATAAACGGTAATTGTCAGAGGTGGATAGATGTCGTCAGCTATACCAAATTTTTTATCCAATCATGCCTGCAAAAAATACACATAATTTTAAGGTGAAACTCTTTGGCAATTGAATTTCACTCAATCGGTCTATATCATTTTTCTCAATAATATGGGTATAATAATCATTCCCATTTGTATTGGCAATTGATCATGTAAATATCCATTGGGCAATTTCCCATATCTCATCATCTCATCGCAATCCATAATTTCTACCATTTTTTCTCTTCTCGCACATTTTATCAACAGGTAATAAAAAGGGTGTTGGGTCGTAATTTTTGGGCCTAGGAATCGTTTTTAATCCGCGATTTTCAAATCCTTCAATACGGCCAGTAGGTCAGATTGAATAATATATTGGCCACTTTTAGTGCATATCCTCACTGTTATTTGGCTTGAATCAATACTATATCTATGGTATTCTACTTTGGCGTGCGACTCCCCTAATTCGGTTCCATCGATAATGATTTTTTGTTTCTCAATTTTCTGATTCACGCTTCGGATTATATGTACCCTTCACCCTATTGTTCCCTTTCAATACTTTTTAAGGTAGAATTATTTATTAATATGAAAGGTTGGATTCCTTAGAAGTCATTTTCTTTAAAAATTCAAAACCGACCTGGGCTCAAAAGAACATAGTTACCCAACCTGTCTTTAAGAACTATCCGGTGAACCATAGTACTACTGATCATTCCTGCCTGAATCTCCATAACCTGAACGCAATTTATAATTGCATCAATTGCGCTAACACCGGCAGAAGTAAGCTACGCCCAACATGGGTCTCTTCAAATTGTTGTCTTTATCCATGCGCGCAATTGATTCCTGCATTGTTCGATTTGCTCACCACACTACAATACTTCAATATGGTTCAAGTGTAGATTGTTGAGTTGGGCGTACTAACCAAAAAAGAGATATAACAAATAAAAACTGTTTTTATAGTAAACTATTTTTTTCATAAATCTGTTTTGGCTTTTGTTTTATGGCCTCTGAGGTTTTTCACAATTATACAACGCTCTGAACATGGAACAGCCTTTTTCCATTTGCCGGGCCTTTAAGCGATAGCAATAACCTTCCATGACGATTTAAATAGCCTAAACACTCTTTGTTTCTTTATCTTAAAATGTTCAAACGTTAAGATTCTACTTTTCAAACATTCAAACACTCTTATTGGCCAGTAAGTTGGAACCCTTTACAAGCTTATCATGGTTCTAAATGTACCAAAAGTTTTTGATCCATTCGCAGTTTGCTGAGGGGACACCCGCTTATTATCCATAATAAAAATACCTCTAAGTTTGTCCAAGATATCAAGGTTCTCAAAGTTGCTTACACGCTTTATCTATAAGGTCATTTCTATTTAACCGCACCTAAATCATTATATAACCACCATTGATTCAATGGCAATGGCCAGGGTTAATAGGCCGACCTTCAAAGGAATCGGAAAATTCACTTTCAGGGGTTACATTTCAGACAGCTTTGGTATTCTTCATGTAAAAGTGTTTCATTACTTTGATACGGCGTCCATCAATGATATTTATCACAACTCCTTTTTCCAAGCAGATTTCTATCTCAAGAACGATTGCACAAAATCATTGGCAAGGCAAGTCTCTTCAGTGGTTCCTGGTACCTGAACAATGTTTTTATCGTATTTTGGCCTTTGGGATGATCCTTACGTTTAGAATCCTATCAATGTCTTTTTTTTGCAATAATTTTGATTAATTTTCATTATCCACCGCTAAACTTTAATTGCCAGGCATAGCCGCAAAGGTGTTTTTTGAAAAATATTGTAGGGTTGCACAAATGGCCGAACCTTTCTGGTTTAGGCTAAAATACCAATCATAGTCACCATTGTTGTCCGTACTCCTCCAGGAATTCACCCCATGCATGCAGAATTAAGCACTCAGGGTTTTTTTTCAACTTTGTTGTAAAGCATGGCAAAAAACAAACTTGACGTGCTGCAGCTAGATAACTTATCCGTATCGTATACCTGCAGATCATCCAAACACGTAAATAACTCCAAATTCCTGATCCAATGATTTTTCCATCCAAAATGGAACACCACTGTCAACAATTCCTTCTTATACTTTTCGGCCATCCCGCAAATAAAATCTTCATCTCCCTTCAATAAAAATTGAACTTTAATTCTGTATTCTTGATACCTGTTGTAGCAAATGGCCTGGCTTTGGGAAGATAAGGAGATTGTTGGACTCATAAAATGTGAAAACTCGAAAGTGATCGCTTTTTTCAATTCGGCTTCTTGGCAGAGTCCAATTTTTAATTCCAATTTAATCCGCAGCTTTATCGGCAAAAATTTAATTGGGCATATCCTGTCAAAGGATTCAGTATTTGTCACATTCTAGACAAATCCTCGGCCAAAGATTTTAATTGACCTTTAAAATCTATTGCTCATCAATAAGGCAACATGCATTGAACGCACGATATCGATCGACCCCTGATTTCTTGAAAAATTTGGCGCCATTTCGGCTGATTGTGTTTCCAGGGAACTCCGGTTGTCCTATTTATTTCATTATTATATTGGCTGATGTTCCTTGACCCTCTTATATGTGGAGAATCATTGTGGCAATCCTTGGAAAGAGTTTTTACATAATTTCATAACAACGAAAACAATTTTTTGCTGGAATTGTTATTCTATTATCTCATGGGAATGTACCAACCCTTGAATGCGGGATATTCCCGGATAATTCTCCAAACTCGTTATTACGGCTTATTTATTGCGAACTCTTCATCATAATCCATTTACCAATATTTTCGGAATCATATAATCGAAATAAAATGTAGTCATATTTCTTCACTCAACTCAAAAAAATTTTTAATAAATCGGTTGAAGGCCTAAAGCTCCCATTTAGCTTTCCAAAACATCTGATGGGTAATTTTCATTTTTATAACCATCCGTATCATGATGACAACTCGATCCCATATCTTCTCATGATTTAAAAATCATATCCATCTTTCTGCCCAATTTTGATGAGGAATATCATGGACTTATTTCATTCCAAAAAAGTTCCTTTTATCATTTACTAATAATCTTTAATGTTTATACTTATTTTTTGGTCTAGTTTTTTTAAATTATTGTACGACGTCTTTTTTCAGATAATTGATGTGTAATAACAAAATGACCACAGAATATGGTTTCGTTGTGTTCCTGTCAACAAATACAACGGTATAACAATCATCGGACATTTGGCAATGTTCTAATGCACGTTAAAGGCATCCCTTTTAAAGTCCCTCATTTGCTTGAAACCAGGGTCCATCTTTAATATTAATCTTTATTAGCAGGTCCCCACAAACCCCGGACGGGGTCCTGGCTTGTAATTGCTTTAACGTTTCTATGTCTCTGGTTTGGTCACAAGGTTGCCATAATAACAGGCCAAGAAGATATCAGGAATATTACGGGGAAAATATGATATAATAAATTTTGGATAAACCATACGCACAAATGTGGTAAACATTGATGCAACAAGCCCACGAGCAATACCTGCAAATAGCCCATCGTTAAAACGCACCAAATCATTTTTAAACATTGGGCAGCTGCATAGCCCGAAAAGGTTGATGATGTTATCAGGGTCAAATATTTAAGGAAGTTACAAAGAGCCCAGAAACTGACACCCTATCAATACCAAACTAAACTGGCAGAATAAGCTATAGCGAATAAGTTTTTTTGTTGAAGCCTCAGGGTTTACATATTTTTTTATACAGATCGGTTTTTACAAGATATGCCGGTGCCGCATTTTACATACGGGCAAATGTACACATGAAATGCCGCTAATAAGCGGGCGCATAAAGTCCTTTACACCTATGGCACAAAGTTTTGTATGGACCATTGGCAATACATTTCAAATCCATATCTACGTCATCGCCTTGCATATCCGGTCTTAATATAACCAGTGCCAAAACAGTGGAGGCGGCAATCATTAAATAACGGGGATGATAAACCAAAGGGTCAAACGCTCATTTTTGCGGATCCGAAGGAGTTCTTGTAGATAAATACGTTGCATTCGTAATGGGTAAGGTCTGCGAGACTTTGCGAATACGCCTTTTAGAATCATCATCATCATAACATGCGAACATTTTCATACCCATCAGAAGCATTTTATCGTTCAATTCTGGAACGTCTTGGGACGCAATCCAAGCTTAGTTCACTCTGGCATCAAATTGCTCCATCCGTCAGGGGTGGCAGCGGCCACTTGGTTCAAAGGGGTACTTGGTATAAGCAATAATACCAAGGCAACACAAGGCTACGGTCATTATAAAAACTGAATACCTCTGTACTTTAACAACACTGTACATCCACACTTTAGGTGGGTAGAGTGTCTTTAATTTCCAATAATGATCACGCATGATTGCTCAGAGGTCAATTGAAGCGCTAATATATCCGCAGAAAAGATCGCCAGGGCAAAAAGTAGTAAGCAGATTTACAATGCCTCCACAAAATAGGCTATATACCAATAAATTATAAGGCAAATATACCAACGATTATGTGTGCAACCGGCCCCTTTAACCTCAACCGAATCTAAAGGTGATCCTTGCGCACCGGCTAGGTTGGATCTTTCGCATCCAGATAGCAAGGGAAAATCATAAAACTCTGGTTCCACATGGCCACAGCCAGGGTCCAATGCAACTTTTTAATCATACAAAGGTAACGTTACGTCACCTTGGGTTCCAGAAATACTCGAACATTCAGAAGCATTGGACATGCTAATAGTACCATTTGATTTATTACCTCCCAAAAAGTAAGATTCTAAATTTTTGAGGCTTTTTAAGACAGGTAAGAAGCCTAGAAAAAAGAGTTGTACTAAATCAATAAATACTATTGAAATATCAATCCAGGATAATTCCATGTTATTTTAGTTTGGTTGTTTTAACTGTTTTTATTTTCATTTTTCAAAAAGACTTAATCCTTCATAGTAAAAAATAGACTCTCCGTTTATTCCCGCGTCTCTATTGGTTTTAAGCATGAAATTAAATAGTCTTTAGAAGGTCTTTTCGTCGTTCATCTTGTATTAATACACCTGGAAAGAAAATGTCTTTTTCGGGAATGATATAGGACAGTGTTTTCTCTAAATATTTTTGTAGCTCAAGGAATCCTTACGAATATACTGGGGCACAGCATATCTACTATAGCAAAATTTGATACCATGGAAGGCCAATCTTTAAGTTTCTTCCTTGCTCCAAGGAAAACACTGGGGCCATCGAAACTATACATTCTGGTTTATTGCCTTACTCGTTATACACTGTTTTAAATAATCATATTATAATTTCCGAACGCCAGTTTCACCATTCAAAATCCTTATAATTTTCTGGGCGGCGAATGCCCCCGTGTTCCGCTTTAACCTAGACAATTGTTTTAGATGTTATTCCTGAAGATGGCATTGCGGCAACCTATCAATCGCCTGTCTGCATCGACATATAATTCTTGACCACCTCAATACCAATGACGAAATGACTCTTGTAATTCGGATCAAAGCATTCATCCCATCAAAATTATTTTTGGGTGCAGATTGAGACGCATCGAGGTCAAGGAGGCCCATTCTGGTTTCAATTTTATCAATTGGCCACCTTTTCAATTATATGAAGAGCAAAACGAATTCGACCATGCAAATACTTTAATATATTGGCATGTGCTATGTCTTCAATTCTGCAAGGATCTCTTCAGTTATTTCTGGATCTAATACGGGATCGTTTCCACCCCTGTAAAATCTTTCATTAATGGCACTTCCGGTACATGGTTTGGTGCTTTGTTCCAAGAACCACGAAAATGGTAATTGTACGCCACATCTTTTGCATTTGGAACAGCACTGCATAGAATTTGGCTTTGGATATAGGCAAGGGATCACTGCGGGGACAAATTGTTTTTAAGAAATATACATCCAGTCTAGTTCCTTAACCTTTGTAAGGATTTCCGTCGTATCTCTTGGTAAAATGGGATAAGGATGGTATATTTTTAGAAAATAGTCTTTTCTCCCTGCACCCGTCAATAGACAAGAAAAAATGATGATGTTATGTAATCCTTAAATATTTCATGTGTTATCTATAATTATTGGCAATAGCGCACTCTTATCATTATTCCGTAGAAATATTGGCTTTCACGATGACAGCTCTAATAGTGCTTTTAATGTTTAATAAAAACTGCCGATCTACTTTACGATAATTGTTCAAGAATCCTGCTAGACCAATTTCGTGATGCTTTTAAAAATGCTGCGCGCTTTCGCAAAGCAATCCTTATTCCAACTCGAGGAAACAAGTTAGACATTGCTTTAATGGATTGACAGATGCTGTTTTTCTTTAAACCAATATTTATTGCAATTGATGATATCTCCTGACACATACAAACTCCCCTCCGACTATATTGGCTCCAGGGTTAACAATTAATCAAATTACCCAGCGGCCTCCCCTAACAATACACCCATGTGCTGCAACATGTAATGGGACAGGACATCTTCCTTTGATTGGCCCGTTTGAACACGTCTTTGTAATGATTATTCATCAATTTTTTGAACATCTCAAAAAATAAAGAGCCTTCGCTTTGTTGTTCCCAAAGCCTCGATCAATCTTGTTACAGGCCATTACCCAGATACCTCGGTGCTCAACACCCTCTTGCCGGAACGCAACAATCGATTTTTTTTTTCCGAATTGCATATGGCCGCATTCACCTGCAAAAACAGATTCTTCCGATATTATTCTCATTGGAACATCATGCCTCGGAAACCCTGACTAACATTTACGAACAAATGGAGTTACGTTTGCCCTTTTCTTTATCATGGACCAGTTCCCGCAATACCCGCTGTACAGGGGGTCCCCTTGCCACAAGTAATTCCAGTTTCAGTACATCGCTTCAATATTGTTTAAAGGAACTTCCATAAAATTTAAATAGCTAAAGGACTCTCCTGTCTTACTATTGCGCCTACCGGTAATCTATCGACTCCAGCTTATTTTAACACGATCAAACACAGAATTTTTTATTGCCCGGTTTCCACAACTTTAACTATATGCTAAACTATGGTGCGTATTTTCAACTATAAAATTGTCCTCAAAACTCATATCCAATAGAGTCTCTCCTAGAGATTACCCTGCATTGGACAGATCGACCTCAACAACGGTATACACTTTGTCCTAATTGAGAGAATACAGATACGGGTTTTCGACGCACTAACGTTCCTTGACGCCCACATTCTACACTCATTTGGGAATTTCAAGTTCTTCACATAGTTTGGTCCGCTGTGGGGTAACTGATATTTAGCTCATGAGCAATTGGGAATTGGTTACTGCATCCGTATTTTTTGGAAAGTAACTTTGAACAATTTTTACTTAATATGCTTCTGCGACGTGCTTTATTCCTGTACCCCGAATGAGTCATAAGAAATGGATCTCGTATTTAATATGGCTTTTCATTTAATATGATTTAGGCTAAAATATAAAAATTTTTACGTCTAAAACCTTAATTATAATTTTTTTATTATTATGTTAATTTAATAACCAAATCAAACTTGGATAATCTAAAAATGTGTTCACACCTATATCAGGAAAATGCTTATTCCATTATATATTTAAGGGAATTATTGCTCAGTTGTTAAAATATAAGAATTTATTTAATATTTTTACTATAAAAAAATTAATACTACTTAATTTATAAAGCCGCATTACCAATTTCATGTTTAACCATTATTCTTACCATAGTTAAAAATATTATTAATGTAAATTGGCCGTTCATGTTTCCTTGCGTACCTAATTAATTGGAAATCAAAATATCAAGATAAAAAATGAGGATGTTTGGGCAGTTAGGTAAACTACTCTTTGCTTTTGGATAATAAATTGCCGAGGATTATTCTAAAAAAACGGCATCTTATACCATAAAAGTGAGAATCTAAACTAGAATTTTAAGACACATTGAAGAGTGGGTAAGTATGGAAGAAATGGGAATTCAGTCAATTTAGACAATCAATATATTTGTCTAATCAATAATCTCATATCTTTATTGCCCGACCTAAATGTGATCAATGGTAAAAAGTTGGCGGCTTAGATGCGCTTTTATTTTCCGAAAATGTGCGCACAATTGAAATCGGGTCTCATTGTTTTTGAGTGCTCTACAAAGCCCACTTTTGGTCGCTTTTAACTAAATTTCCCTCACTGTTCTTCTTCATAATTATGGCAATACTGATATAACATTTTGAAATGGTGTTTCATTTTTTCCTTTGGCCATTGGGGATCTCTGGCTAATTACCTCATAATATTCCATATGTTCTGATATTCCTGAAAGCCCGAAATCTTTATCACAAACATGGTATTCTATTCGAAATTGTATGATTTTCGGGGGTAATGATCAACATAAACCTGTTCATGGTATATTACCGCTTGCCCTGGATATGGCCAAATGGAAAAGCAGGTCTCCTGTCTGCATCTTTTCCGTTGATGACTTTTTTTTATAGGGCTTTCCAAGGCTCCTTTTATCTGACTTAGATGCTCTTTTGGCCTGCGCTGTGCGGCTAATCTGCAAGCTTTAGTTCTAGAAGTATTGGTTCTACCAGGATTTGAAATCGGTTCCTGTCAATCGCATATGTCTTGCAGCATGCCATCATAGCTACTTGGCGATGTCGCTATAAAATGTTTCCACTTTGGGGCTTGGATTTAATATTCCATAAAATTTGCGAGTTTTTTGAGGCTTTCTAATGATAGTTCCTCTTACCCGATTTTTCGGATAACATGCGCTCAGAGGGAAGTTTGTCTGCGGTTTCCAGTTTTTCGATTGATAAGTTCTCGGAGATTTTGGAGATGATATATTATGATTTTCTTCGTTTTCTCTCTGTAGGATTTCTAATTTCATAGCCAATTTCATATAATTGGTTAACTCAAATTGGTTTGCTAAGCTAAGAATACTTCTACAGAAAAAAAACTTCTTAAGGTCTTCTCGTACACATTAAGTGTGGGATTGTTTGCACTTAAAGCATCATGAAATCGCTAGTTTTAATGGAGTGCGACGTATTGGGTTTTTAAAGGTTTTTATTATAGTGGAGGTTTCAATAAGGGGATGTTCAATGTAGATCATGTTGACAGTACGCTCATCTATTCTTTCGAACCATCCCATACTTGTTTACTTTGAGATAGGATCATGGATTGTAATTGAGTATACGAAAAAGCGGCCTTGTTGCCTGGATTGAGTTGTAGAAATGGAATAGAGGTTTGTCCAATATTTCTTAATATAACGTTTGAATTTCAGAACTGAAGTTGTCGAATCCATTCAAGTTTTGGTTGATACTCGCATGATTAATCTTCACCCATAAATAAAAGGTACTAAATAAGAATCGGTGTTTCCAATCCTTACAATCAATGGTTCGTTCTTTACATTCTGTTTTTTTTGTACCTAATCGAGTACCATATGTATTAACAAATACGATGTTATCTTTTTTTAAATAGTCCTTGACATAACCTTTTTAAACAGTTATCACATTGGATTCTACTAAGTTTCCATATCATATGTTTTAGCTTGGAATAATGAGGAACATTATTTGTTTTTTAAGTTTGATTCTTATTCATCCTTTTTTCGGGGACAGATAACTAATTCGGATACTTTTCTGCGTTGGCGTATACCATAAAATGGCAACACAACTTTTCGACAAATTGTAGAATCAAATGATGATATTCGTTCCGGTGGCCGTATCAGAATTACTGGAATAATGAGTTACGAATTTAAAATCGGTCTTCGTCCAGAAAATATTAGGAAGAACTGGCAATCTATCCTCATCGACGGGAGCGGGTTCTATCTTTTATTGGAGCACGTCAGTCTGGAAGTGGGAACACTTGCCATACAGGTTTCATCTGATGGCAGCTCGCTTCACTACTCTAACTACCTTTTGGGGGGCACATCTTTCAGGAAACTTTTAGTCAAAATATTTGGCCTATGTATCGGGCCAAATATATCCATATCGTTTCTCAAGGGCGGTGGAATTGGGGCCAAGAATACGACCAAGTATATATTGAACGATGTATTGGGAATTTACAGCTACAACTTACCCTGATTCGGATATGATGGTATTTTAAGACGATGTAGTTTGGACGTGATAATGATGGCATGACCGATGAAGAGGATATGTACATTGCCAACTACGCTTTTGTTTCACAGGATAGGGCCAGATCTGTGGTTGGTAAAATCTACGGGGATAATTTACGGGATATTTAGATTGATTCTTTATCCATGGACAATTCGTTCAAACTGGATATAAATGGAACACCGTTTTTCCACCCATTGTTTTGGAATTTTGAAATGGGGGCATTGGTGCGGGGGGGAAGAAATAATTTCCTTTTTCAGTCAGATAATGCATTTTTAGTGCCCTTGGGTAGCGAACACAATGGTTGGCCGATTGCGACTGATTGTGGACGAAACGGGAAGGTTATTTTTATGGCACAGAACTACCTCCTCCACATGCACTGTGAGATTTATGCACGCACAAGCCGCACTCCTTTTAACAAATTTATGGGTTCGACTTTAAAAATGTCCTTTTACCGTTCAAATCAAGCTGGCCGGTCGGAAGGAATTTTACAGGGTATTTGTTCGCATGCTTGCGGATCTGATGGAGATGAGTAATCATAGTTTGATTTAGATTCGACAATGACGGTGATTCCTATGACATAGTTGAAATCGGGTGTGTTTGGATTGAGCCGGATTACGAATGCAAATAACAATGGCATAATCGATGGGGCGGCATCAGCTTTGGCAACAACGGACCTCATACGAATATCGAAGATAATGAATTGGCATATACATTTAACCTATTCATAGCGGATTACGGATGTTGATGGAATCTATGACCGTTGAATAGATGGCGGAACAACGATGCCTGTAACGATGTTGTCGAAGCTGGATATTCAGATAATAATAATGAATGGTAATTTGGCGCATTGCCCACTATAGTAAATAAGTATGGTTTGGTAACGGGAAAAGTGTTATTGATGGTTAAGTACGCCTGATGACAATAATTCCAAACGCACTTTTTATGATTTTTCAGAGGGTTTCCGTCGGTTGCCACAGTTACCTTCAACAGCCACAAACCACTTCAGTATGCCGGGTTGGTAGCAACAACAATTTCGTCACGGCTACAGCTACTTCTTAAATTGGCAGATCTAAAATGGACTCAGTTGGTCGATTTGACAAATAATGGGATCCACGATATAACTTTCACTGATTACTTTATGATTACCAATAGCAAACGCGGCCGACATGATATCAATACAGGGTCGGTTATGGCCAATAACGCTATGCTGTGGCACGACTATATCAATTAAGCGCCCTTGGGTCCGGGTAACACCGTCCATCAACCGGGATAACACAGGGTCAATAAGAACTGACTTTTACTTTAGACGACTTTTAAGTCAATTTCAATCTATTTTTAGTTAAATTACGGCTTTTTTCAATGTGTAGATCCATCATTTGAGAGCAAGCTAATTTTGATTTTTTATTTGTGAAACTTTTTGAAGGTGCACTTTCGAGGATTACGGTAACGATGACAAGGGTTTAATGGTGTTGTACATATATGTTGCCAAAACATTAAGAAATCTTAAAGTAGATATATTGTTTATAGCTTTATTACACTAAAATTGAAGGGGTGACAATTCCGTAAAATTCGAACTCTACTTTTAAACTACAACTCTGTAGGTAAAAAATACGACAGGCACATGGGAATTCTTGTCTCAATTTTCGGGGCAGAAAAATTCCACAATAGGGAATCGGAATCACTTAATTGGATGCTATATTGATAGTGCGATTCAGTTAGGAATGACGTTGGATTGGTGTATTCAATTATGATATCGCATCTTGGGACGGCAATTCATTGACAGGAAATAAAAATGAAAACCTGCCTTGGGGAATGTCTCCGACCCTTATTATTTGGGATCTTAATGGGTGCCAACTTCAATCAAATTTATTGCAATGCACACTAGTTTTAAAAAACAGGGGAGGGGGGAAGGGCCGGGTCAAAAGAGAAAGTTTATTGTCATCATTTGAACATCAATTTACAAAAATATTGCGGCTTTAAAAGAACGGGATTTAAGTATAGAAGAAAATTTTATAGTAATGGAATTTAATTAAAAAATACATAATTGGTCCATGGGGTTTGCGAGCAATAATATTTTGGGCCGATGCATACGTATGAAAATCATGAATATTGTGGGCAAACTGTTATACGCAGTATTGATCTCAAAATCTTCATTATAATTAACTCGACTCCATATAGCCTTCGTTTTGGGGATTTCTTGTTCCAGCGAAAATATGGAACGATTTAAGCTTACCCGTAGAATTTCTATAATGTGAAATTCGATTTAGTACATTTATAATTAAGTTTAAATCTTTCCATTTTACAGCACATAAACTTCTCTAACTGGGAATTGACCGGTTTGCTTATTAGATGACGACCTGGTGTCGCAATTCGCTTCGGAGATTATTGGTATAGAACAAACATTTCATGCAGACCAATTGTTTGCGACACTGCGAAGAGGTCTGAACATGTTTGCCGTCCTTTGAAAATGAGATGTTGTTGCCGGGATTAATATTCCTGATCTGTCATGCAGGGGATGGACGGTTGGGATTTTAGATAGGTAAGGTCGGGAATGGGGTAAATTCAAAAACTGGACATCTATATCTTTTCCGCTTTGGTAAATTCGAATGGACCGGGGCCAGGGCCAGGAAATCCAATGGTAAAGGGGTCATTTTGACAACCCTGTCCAAAGCATAGTGATAAATCTTCATACAAAGAAAGTAATATTATCGTTTTTTTGCCACAGTACATTTTGAAACTTGCATGATGGTCTAATATGCTTAGTAAGTGTCTTTTTCATTCAATTCATCCAAATTTAATTATAATTAATTTGGCTTTCCCAAAAAATCACAAATGGTGCGATATCCATCGTTTAGGGCATATCAAAGAATGAATATTTTTTTTATTGGCTTTAGACGGGCCTTATTACATCTGTAGAAAAAGAAATTCATGATAAATTACTTCTAATATTTTGTATTCAAACCTAATAATTAATTGAAAACAATTTTACTTTTGTTAAGGAAATATAATATCTCGATGGATTTTACGCAACTGGGAAGTTTGGCTTGGTAAAAAGCTATTTCAAAGCTTTTGCGTGGTTCAGTATTTTGTCATGTTCCTAGTGGTCTATATGCTTTTTGGATTCAGATATTTACCGGATTCATTTTTTGAACGAATTATAGGAAATATGAGTTAGAATTATTTGATCCTTCGATGATTTTTGCGGAAGGATTTCATTTCAATTGGGATATTACTCGTTTACAGCATTTGAACAATATAATTCGTCTTTTTTCTGGTTTTCCAAAAACTATCGCTAAATTCAGGATTTATAGAGTTTTCTAAAAACGGCGTTTGAAATAATATAGAAATGTCATTTAAATCTTTTGTTTTTATTGGGACTATTAAAATCAATATAGCTGTATAATAGCTATGTATGTTTGAAGTCCTTAAACAGATTTAGTTATTTTAACAAATTCAACACTGGTTGCTTTAAAAACTCTATGTGTTTATAGTTGGCGTAGATTTTTCGGGAATACCCCTCATTCTAGCTTCAAATCAACTCGGTTACAGACTTCCTTGGAATTCTTTTTCATTCCTCTATTCCTCCTTCCCGCTGTATTAGCCTAAGATCGTTTTTATCTTTTAAAAGCAGCGTTTTGAAGGTTGTGAAAACTTGATTTTGGTCTGGCTATTAGGATAATGAAACAATCGGCGGAGTTCGCTCGGCATAAACGCCTCACGGAGTTTGATACTATTACATAAGTTGGTTCATCTCAGGTATGCCTTTTATAATATGGAACAACAAAATGGAGCCGGAATAAAAAAAGTTCCTTAACACTTAACTTTAGTGTTTCTTTTTGAAATCGGACTTTTTGAACACTAACAGTTTAGATTTTATTAAATGTGAATTTGGGTTTGGTAAATATATAATTAGGTGTTAAAATATTTTCGGTCTCAAGTCCATTTGCACATAATCAAGGGGGCGGAAAAGCACTATAAAGCGATAGGCCAAGAAATTATTATCATTAATATCGTATCAGTTTTTTATATAATGTACAATTTTATTTTTACCTAAAACAATGACGTATTTATTGTTAAAAAAAGAGTTTTTACCCTAATAGTCCAATTCCGGTCCCATTTTGTTTGAA
>Ga0163217_1076505_pt1 | contig 19109 bp, 22 predicted proteins | sample SynspAceP_FD_185933 | JGI IMG/M metagenome (GOLD analysis project Ga0163217, IMG submission 185933) | Saline lake microbial communities from Ace Lake in Antarctica - Synechococcus sp. Ace-P (PacBio error correction) | ecosystem: Environmental > Aquatic > Non-marine Saline and Alkaline > Saline ...
CTGGGGCAGTAGCCAGCGAAGCAGCGCTTCTTACTCGTCCCCAAGACGGTTCCTGCCTGCATACCGCCTCAATGAGCTGGCCGCGAGATGACGAACACAGCTTGTTAAGGTGAGGCCGGGTGATCGCAGCGCCTGAGTGGAACTCGTGCTTGAACATGGCTTTTGTTGGAAATCCCTTACGCCCACCAAGGGCATACGCACCAGGCCCGTGCCCGGCCTCGACGGTGCTTAGCGCCCCTCCATGGAGCCGCTGGCACTGCTAGCGAATATACAACCTCTGGCCCCGTCTGCATGGCCTAGGGCTTGAGCCGTGCTTGCGTATTCGTCAAGCCCCGCCCCACCTCAAGCTGCTTCAGGAGTTAATCAATTGAGCTAGCTCCTGGGACAACCTCAGCTGGGTTGAAGTAGGGGCCTCACTGTTTCCAGACTTGTGGGCAAAAAAAAGCGCCGGTTGAGCCCGGAAGCGGTGTGGCCTCGGCCTCGGTCTCGCTCCGGGAATGCCGCTGATGAACTCACCGCCTGGCGCTCCGCCCAGTCACTAACCGTTATGTGCTCGCCGCTGAGTAGGGCCCAGGTCTTCGTTCACAGCGGCGAATACACCGACGGGAGCCGGGGCAGCCCGCGATCAGGGCTGCCTTCCGGCAGGTGACTTGTCGTCCGGCCCTTGGAGAAGTAGGATCAGGCCCGTCATCGAACGACGCCTGTAGGCGCCTGAGCCCAGATTACGCATAGTTTGATGTATTAATTCGCGTAGGATCTCTTGTTTGCTGACATGCGCTCACGCACGTCTGTGCCGGCAGGGCACGCCTCTTAAAGACTTGCACGAGACCAGGGTGCGGTCCTGGCTGAGGTATCATTCCCTGCCGCGCCCAGCTGCTGGGATGATGGTGCTGCGCCTTCTCCACTGCGCCCCGCGGATGTTGCGCAACCATGGCCCGGCCGATCCCTCCATGATGTCCAACTACCTGTTCGTTGCTCCGTAGAAGCGCCGTCTTTCGGAACGGCCACACGATACTGACCTATCGGCGCAGCATCGCTCGGGAGCACATTCGACCGCAGCCACCTTTCTCGCGGTGCAAGGGCCGAGCTTCTCAGCACCTGGCCAGTGTCGAACCGAAGCGGAATCCGTCCACCCGTGCCGGGTCGGTTGAAGTGTTGATCGCGCCCCGTCAGGCAGAATCTTCCGTCGATCCGAGCCGTCACTAGCGACGCTTGGCCGAAGGCCTGCGGCGCTGCCTCAGACTCCCGCTCCCCACAAGCCTCCCGGCAGCAGCAGCTTCTTGCGGCTTTGCCGGGCGACGTTTTCTTTTCTCGCCACCCAGGCGGTGGGGATCCCTGCGAGAGACTTCGCGGTCAAGAACACGCCGTGAGGCTGCCTGTGGCCGACTCGCGACGCCGTCCACCAGCAATCCCCAGCACAAAACGGCTGGGCCTCGCTGATACTTCGACGTCAATAGCCACCGTATCCGCGCGAGCAGCCAGATGCTCTGGAAGGCGTGATCTTGGAAATCACGCAACCGAGCAGCCACCAGCGCGAAGTTCGGCGCAAATGGCGATCACCACAGCCACACACGTGCCAGTCTTGTGAACGATCTATATCATGCCTGGCGCTGATGGCCAGTGCTAGCCCACCGCTCGATCCGAAGACACCACGGCAGCACTTTCAAGCCCCATCGCCCGGTCGCCTCCACGCTCTTATCGTTTGACACACAGCAATGCCGAGCCCGGCAGGCTCGAGGCAGGGTCGAGCAGGCTGTGGTCAAAGGTGCGCCGGCCAAGGGCCTGCCCGGCCCCACCAGGGCATAAAGCGATTAACTGCGTCCAATGGCATAATTTGCCCCAGCCAGCCCTTCTGCTTGGGCTCCACGGTGGCGCGAATAGATTGTACACTGAACCAGCGATTGCCGCCCAGGCCGAAGTCACAACACACCGGGAGTGCGCGTGGCCCGTCCCAGAGATCGAGGCCCCGCCGCCACGGCCAGCCCCGAGAGCAGCAGCACCCAGATCTGACACCGCACCTGCTCCAGGGAGATCGCCTCGGAGGGGATCGGCTCGTAGGGCTCGTTGATCGCGTCGATCTCCGCGGTCGTTAAGTAAAAGTCATTGATTGTATCTCTTGGGTGTAGCCGCCGAGCAACGGACCCACTCATCACATGCAGGCGATGGCGGCGCCGAACTCGCCCGCGCCGCTTCGACACGTAGTTGCGCGAGGCAGCCCCGCTTCCAACAGATCACGCCCCAGATCAAGGGGGCATCAGGTGACCCGAGGTTTCATATCAGTCTTGCAAGCCAGCACCTTCAGATGCTGTCGGTTGCTGACGGCCGCCGCTTCATGCACCCAGCAGCTAGGCGTGCTTTCCGGGCCGCTGCTGCTGGGGTGGAATCGGGCGCGTTCGCTCAAGAGTGGAAGCAAGATCTACCCAGTCATGACCGAAACCGGCTCCGACCGTTCATCGGCGGATGGATGGTTTCAGGCCGGGGCGATTTCGTCGTCGAAGAACCAGCCGCTTTGTGTCCGTTGCTGAGTTCCACCACCTGACGCTGATGCCGCTGCCGTCGGTCAATCTTGAAACCGCTGACGGTGCGAGCATCGCTCTTGAGCGCTTCAGCCAGATGCGCGGGGATGCGATCGCGCACGCGGGTGATCCTCACCCGGGAAGCCCGATGCGATGGATCCGGGGGTGGGCAGCTCTGAGCAATGCCGACTGCGGCTGGCAGTCGCGCAATACCCTAACAGCGCCCCGTTTCCCCCCTCCATGGGTCGCCAAGATCGCAGATCATCATTCCTGCCATGTGGCTGACGTCCGGCGTGTCAGGGGGCTCAATTTTCGTTGCGGTAAGTCTGCGCGAATGCCGGTGATAACGTGTGCCACTGGCCCTGCCGTTTACGACGCCGCCGGTGCCGACGAACTGGGGTCTTTCTCGACATCGCCGCCAGCCATCAGGCCGCACCACCTTGGTAGAGCTGCGTGCCCAGACCGCATCGAAGCGCGACTGACGAATCCCCTTCACACCGTCGGCGGCGGCATTGTGCAACGTTTGGAAGTGGATCCCCGCCCTGTCTTATGCGTCGCTGGCCCGACAAGGCTGAGCCTCAATTCCCAGCCGGCGGAGTGCGCGATTCCACCGATCATGGTGGGCGAAGGGAGCCGCAGTTCGGCTCGTTCAATGCATCGTTGTTGGCGGATCAGATGCCCCGCCGCCGCGCCGAGGGCACTGGGATTGGATTGTTTCGTGCAAGGGGGCCGGCAAGAACACCTGACGGCCATCGATGCGTGGCGGCCGCCAGGTCGGTGGCGCTCGGTGCCGGGCCGAACTCGCTGCTCCACCTCCAGGATGGCCGATGGCACCCAGCCGCGCTACGACCTGCCGCTCACCAGCGCCGGGCCAGCGCCGTCCTCGGTGCCCCGGTGAGCCGCCTCAGGAAGGCGCCGGCTCATCCGATCACATCGCCCGCCGCCTGGAGCAGGGCGGGGCCTCGGCCCTCCTGCTCGCCTCCCTGCTCCACGACGCGTGCTCAGTATCGAAGCGATCAAGACCGACCTGATGCCAGGGGTCTGGCGAATCCGTCGCCTCTGGAGGGGCCGCAAAAGGTGCTGCTAAGACCCCTTACAGTTGATTCATCAGGTTGTAACTAACCGATTCCTTTCTCGACGCCACCGTGGTCGGCTCTGGCCCCCAGCTCAGTCTCGATCAACTCCTCCGCTCTTACTGGTGTTCCTAACTGTGGTGCGCTGGTTGCTGGGCGCTTTCGCGTGATGCAGGCCGCCAACCCCTGCCGAAGGAGTATTTCGTTGATGTAGGCCGAACTGACATGGATCCCCTGCTCCGTCCGCCGTCGGCCTGCACAGTGATGGCTTCACTGCGATCAGTTCCCCCTATTCCACGCTCGCCTGGCGATGGCCTGCACGAACGTACCGTCGCCACCGGCACCGTTTCGAGCCTCGAATCCGTCGCTCACCCTGAGACATCATCGCTTCGCAAATTTTGTCCTGGTGGAACCCGCCCGTATGCCGCATCCGGTCTGCTTCCTCCTGTATCAACTCATTTTTCAGAGTGTGATCGCCCCCAGCTGTCCGCCTGAACACTAGCTGATCCCAGTGAGCAGGTGCGTGGAAGTATTGTTCGACGCCATCGCCCCAGGTTATGACCACTCAACGAACCACTATCTCAGCCCATTGGGTCTGCATCGACTTCTCGCGAGCCGTCAGGACCGCACTGACAAATGCTGCAGCCTCACGTCCCGCCTAGCGCTGATCGATCTCTGCTGCGGCACCGGCGATGATTTCCGGCCTTAAGTGTTGCATCTCAGCGAAGAGGGCGCGCCCGTGGGAGGTCTTCGCAGACCCGATCCGCCGTCCCGCCACCAACTGGCCGTTGCCGCCGCCGCAGCCAGCTCCCAGCCGCTGGTTGCCCCTCGCGCTGCAGCAGGGCGATGCCCTGGCCCACGGGCCTCCCGCCGCTCGGCGTGGGGCAGTGATGCCTACGGGCCTGCGCAACCTGGCCGATTCCGGCCGCAGGGCTTGCGCGAACTGTCGCGCCTGCTGCGGCCCGCTGGCCGCGCCGCCGCTGCTGATTTCAAACCGGTCCTAATCCGCCCACGGCGCCGGGCCTCACCGGCCGCGTTCAGCGCTCTATCTGCGCAATCTGTGGTGCCCACCGCGCGCTGGTTTTTGAGCTGTCCCGAGCATTACGCCTAATCTCGAAAACCACCGTGGAGCCTCCCGATCCGCTACTCCGAGCAGGAGCGGCGGCGCTGGCGGCGGCTTCGCTTTCTGCTCGTCCACCGCCCCCGTGGCCGGTGGGCTGATGGGTTTGCTTCAGCTGGTCGCCTGAAGCCGCCTCTGAGAAGATCAGTACATGCATTTCCAGGACATCTCTACCAGCTTGACCGGTTCTGGGCCGAGCAGATGCCCTGTGCTGCAGTCCTCTAATGAACACCGAAAAAGCGCCGGCCCGATGAGCCCCCACACGGTGGCCTGCGGCGGGATCGGGACCGGAACCCCTTGGCGGTGGCCTAATCCCACCCTGCCGCGCCCCACCGACGGCCGCCCGCGGCGACCTATCCCACCGGGTCCCAGCACTACTAGAATCCAAGTACCAGCGTGGTTTGAATCAAGCCCATCACCGCGATGGCATCCAAGTCACCTATCTGGCCTCGCTCGAACCTTTGGCATCCCGCGCCGCCTTGACGCACCGACATCCGCTTTGTCGAAGACAAACTGGTGTAATACCGCCCCAACTCCTCGCGCGCCTGGCATGAGCCCTGGCGCAGGTTTGGCTCGATAGGCATGAGGTCCCCCACGCCTCAGTTTACACACTATACTAATCCGCACAGTGATTGCGGCCTGATTTAGCCGCCGGTGTCGATCGAGATCAAATATACGGCCTCGAGCGCCTCGCAATGTAATCTCCTAGGACGTGGAGAGTATCTGGGAGTTGAGCCTGCGAATGGCGAACGCAGCTACGGCGATCTCTGCTGCCTCGAGAAGGCCAGTGCAGCTACACACTTCGAGGCTCAACCCCGACGCGCAGCATTTGTTTTGCTCTCTATGAACGCCGAAGCCAGCGATCTTGGGCGCAGGCGGGCTCTGCCGCCCGAGCCCTCGATTACAGTGCCAAGGCAGTCATCACCTTCAATCCCTGATCGAGGCCCGTGGCGTCGATCTTTCGGTGACGGAAGCGCACTTTCGCCACGATCGCCCGTATCCGCACCATCAAGTTCTGAACCGCCACGGGCGGAGGTGTTGGAGGAGCGGCGCCAACTCGGCTCAACCCCTTGACTGAAGGGGTGAAGCTGGCTGTGGTGAAACGCGTTTCTGCTGAGTTCGATATTGCTGCTGATGTCGCTTTGAACGCCGCCGCTCAGTGATGCGCGATCGGCCTGCGGCTGCGGCCTTGATCGCGCGCCCTGGTGCCCGCGCTGGGCGCTCGACCTGCCCATTCCCGCAGACTCTGCCGTAATCTCTGCTGAAGCTGCCGAACTTCACTAAGCGTTGGCTGGGTTTGAGTTTCACTGTGCTTGAAGTGGCAATGGCTGGAACGCATGAGAAGGGCTGCCTCTTCCCTTCGGACGTTGGATGCCTCTGCTGACGGTGTCGCTGGCGCTGGCCGCCTGCCCTGGTGTGCTGCCTCTGAGGGCAGCAGGGGATGCTGCGTGTTGTTGGCCTCCTGTGGTGCTCGGTTCAGCTGGTGCGGCCGGCAGCTTTGGCTGGACTGGCTGCGCGGCTGCTCTGCTCGCCGCGGCCGGCCCTCGCTCGCTTACTTTTGGGCGCGGTGGTGCACCAAGCCCGGCCTCGCCGATCCGGTGCGGCTGCTGCCTGCGCACCATCCATGTCTGCAGTTACCCTCAGCACGGCGATTGCGGGCACTCCTTAATCGCTCGATCCCAGGTGCCGCGGGGTTATCAGGGCGCTGCAGCGCCGTGCTTGACATACCGTTGTGCTCGCTAGCATTCTGAACATGCTCTGCTCCATTCCCGCCGTCTATGCAGGGTTTTGGCGAACTGGAGGTGATGGCCTGCTGCTGCCGGCCTCCAGCGGTCCCACCGTTGTTTTGAAGTGGCCCGGCCGAGCGGCTGGCCCCCAGGGGATCTGGAAAACGCCAGCCGCGAGCCTAGAGGATCCCCACCACTGGTGCTGGGCGCCACGCACCCGCCGATCGCGCAAGTGCGGCGGCGGAGATTGGCGGCGTCCATGCTGGACCTCCGCCGGCCCGAACGCGGCGGGACTCGCATGCGCTCGGTGCTCGGTGAGGCCGTGCTGTCCCTTGCCTGCGCGAGAAGTCGCGAAGTCCTTCAGCGAGACACGCACCACGGGCTTTCCCACGCCCCTGGCGCCTCGGGGTTCCACTCACCTAGTCTGCTCGTGCGGTGATGGCCCCTCGGCGAAAGGCTGCCGGCGGCACCTCGGGCGTGCGCCTCGCGAATCCGGAGTCCAGCCATGCTCCTGTTCCTGCTGCGGCCGCCCCCAGCCCTCGGTGGTGCGGCGGGTGTTCGAGGGGGCCGTCTCCTTTGCGGTGCTTGAAAGGCGGTGCCGCAGCCGGCCCTGTCGGTGTATATTGCTGCTCATGGCCGTGCTGGTGATGCTGCTGGTGCGTCCTTGAACTGCGCTGCTGCGGATTTGGGCTCTCCAGCTCTCAGGCCGCCACGGCCGGCTGATTTCTCACCTCGCCCTCCGACCTGACAACCGTGCCAGGCTGGCATGCGCGCGGCGGGGAGGTCCTGGCTGATTGCGTGCTGCCCGTCGCCGGTGCCAGGGGCCGGCCTCCGTCTGGACCTTGCACTGAACTGCTCACTTCGGTGTTCCCGCTGTATGACGTTCCAGCCACCTGGTGTGCACACCCGACTGCTGAGACCACGCTCACGCCTCGGGGCGACGCGATGGCCCTCTGCGCCGTGAACCCGCGCGCGCGCCCTCGCTGCCGGACGCTGTGGGCACTGTGCGGCCTGCTGCATGCTCGCGGGCACGCTTTGCGACCCTGCGAATGGCCAAGTATGCAGGTGGGACCGGCCCGATTCCTGGTGTGCTGCTGCTCCCGCGCTCTTCCTGTGCTGCTGCCCGGTTCTGCTGCAGAAGGCATCGCATGGCGCCAGGCTAGAGGCTGACTGGACCTTGCGCCTTACCCCGGCGTTGCACCTCTCGCTGCTGGCAGCCGAACCGAGCTGCTACTGTGCACTCAATCGGGGCGGGCATCTTGGTCTGCCCGCCACCTCGGCCGCGCCCGCTCTGATCATCCTCCGCGCGAGCCTCACTTGCCAATCCAGCCGCAGCCAGGTGGCCACCGGCCTCGGCCTCAGCCGCTTACGATCTGGATTGCCCTGCTCGATCCAGTGGCGAGCGCGAGCAAGTGCTGTCTGCAGCAACAGCCCCCGGTGCTGCCGCGCACAGACCAAGGCGAGCGCCCCTCTTGCCGGTCAGCGGTTGGAGAGCCCAGGCCTGTCGCTTCACCCGTTGAGCGGCCGACCAGCCACTCCCACAGTTTTTAAGTGTGGGCAGCCACCGCTGGCCTGCTGCAACACGATCGCTCAAGTCTTTGCTGCCTGGCAACAGACAGCACTGAGGTTCCGGAAGAGAACCGGATCCCGGCTCCGATGCGCGCGAGCTGATCGTGCTGACGGCACCTGGCTGGGTCCAGCCCTGGCCGCTTGAGCGCAGGCCCGTGAGCGGCGCGCCCCGGCGCTCTGGTAGTGGGGAATGGCCCGATTCATCCCAGTGCTGGCAAGCCAGTGGTGCAAGTGGAGCGCTCGATAGCCCCGCGGCTACGGCTCCGCGTACCGTCGCAGTCTAGCATCCCCCGCCCTGTCGCCGTGAACGCCACAGGGAGAGTGGCTGAGTGGCCGAAAGCGACGACTCCGCAAATCGTCTTAAGGGAAAACCTCCGTGGTTTCGAATCCCTACCACTCTCCGTTTCGATAGGTTACCCGTAAGACTGCCTAGAGAGCCTAAGGGACTCTGAACCCTGGCGATCCTTCACACTTGATCATCTGGTTACCCAGACCAGCTCTGGGAACCTGACCCACACCACCTAGCAAATCATAACCTCTGTGTCTCAGCTGATTGATACAGCCTTGATTAAGGGGCGCGAGCGACCGGTTCAATGATAGCTCCTTCTCCAGGTAAGCAATCACCTGGGCAACGGATCCTCCAGGCTCTGAAGGCCGCGTGGCCACCCGCAGTTTCCGGCGCTTCAGCGGGTTCGTAGGCTGGAGATGCCCGTCGAAGTCTTCTGATCTGGCGCGCGGGCCTTAGCAATAGAGTCCCTTTTGGGTGCGGTTCAGCCAGAATCGAAGATCATGGCGGCGCAATGAATCTTTCGATAAATTCACGCCGTTTCCACCAGGGAGCGGCCTTGTCGCGATACAAAAGAAGTCGCGGAAAGGGCGACACGAAGTGGGTGCGACACGATCAGAGCGGCATCGAGAAACAAGTTGGCCACTTCGCCGATGCGGCGAATGTTCTCTTCCCGATCGGCGTCGGAAACCAAGGGCCTTGCAGAGCCGTGGGCGACGTTGTACCATCGAGCACAATATGTTGTGGTGTCACAGGCCGAGAGAGCCTGCTAAAAGCAATTCGGGCTTGAGGGCGTTGGCCAGGGTGCTTTTACCGCTAGACACGAGAGAAGGTCCCGTGACAGCCCAGAGACGCGCGCGATGGCTCCCGTTTGCTGAGCCCCTGCTTCAGCGGGTTGAATCGAGCTTCTGAAAATCCAGAGCCCCTGATTGGATGCGCTTTTTCGCTGGGCTTGGGGGCATAGGGCACTCGACAGGAGAAGTGATGGATCAGGAAACGGCGATGGATCAGAAGGGCGACTGGATCGCCGACGGATCTTGAGTTGCGTGACCGCCTAAACAGGGAAATGCGGTCGATCCGCGCCATCAGGCCGGCCCAGCCGGCCGCAGAGCGATCGCGTGGAGCGGCCATGGCTGGCGATCAGTCCACCGCTGACGGAATCACCGGCGTGGGTGAGAGCAAGGGGCGACCTCGCGATGGTGAAGGCCCGCCAGCGGCGCAGCAGCACGCCTTCCGCGCGGCCCATTCCAATCTTTGGGGGCGGTGCGCCCGAAGGGAGACAATACAATCGGTTTCGCCCCGCAGATGGCGCCAACCTTGCCGCCCACACGCCGCGGGCGAGGCCCCGCAGCCACCCCAGCGAGCCATCGAATCCAGGCGATCAATCAACGGTGGCTGCGACTCGTTGACTGCGGATCAACCTCCCCAAGTGTGCCGGCTGCTGAAACGCACCCGGCCTGACGCCCCAGACGCGACTTCGCACCAAGCCTGAAACCTCGCCTAGATCAGCTAAGCGACCTACCTCCGGAACCAGACTGATCAAAGCTCGGAAGCAGCACCACCTGCCCGAGGACGGCACGCCTGCTGGTGGACAAGGCGAGGTGAACGGCCGATCGCCGGTGCGCTTCTGCAGAAAATCTTCGTGCCTCCGAGAGGACGAACGGATCCAGAGCCATCTGCGCTCGAATCGGCTGGCCGGCGGCCACTGCTGGCCGTTCTTCCTCACTCCTCAGGGTCCAGGTGCAAAATGGCGAAAAGGCTTTGACCAAGGCCGTTAAGCAGGTTGATCATTGACCGCCAGATCGGCGGCGTGAGACAGGCCCCTTTGGATGTCAACGACGAGAAGCACGGCCGGGTAGCCGAAAGGCTGCCTCGCCTAGCGGGCCATCAGGCGCAGCATGATGGCGCCGATCCCACAGCCATTGAGTCGCCAGCACGCCAGCAGGACTCGGGATCGATGCCGATCGACGGAGCTGATCACTGCTCACGCAACACCTCACCACGCTGCGGAAGGCGACCATCTCAGGATATTTCCTCCCCGGCCGCACATCTTGCGAACTGGTGCCGCATTTTCTGAACATGCCCAGCCCACTGCTTCGGCATGCTTCGTCTGTCCACGTAAGCCCTCTTCTCGCTAGTACTAGATTGAGGGAAGGGACCGTTTTCCATGCCAGTTCGGGTCTGATATGAGTACTCTGGCAAAGTCCCTGGCCTGTAGGCAGCCGTTATAATACATCATCCGCTCACAGCCGATGATTTCAGGCCCGCATGTTCGCGAGCACGATAGATGAAGTGGGTGCAGACCGTAAAGTCTCTTGAGCGATGATCATCGTGCTGCAAACGCTTCGCGGGGCCGGACATGTGCACGCGTAGGGAGATAGGCTCAGCGGTGCTGGGCGCGGGTCGGCACTCAGGCGGCCAGCGTTCGTAAGTGGCAAAGCGCACAGCACGCGATGTCCGCGTCCTGGTGGTCCACAGTGGGGTGAACGAAGCATACGACGCGTTGCGGCTTGCCGCCTCTACGTTCGCTGGCAGCAGGCGCGGGTGCAACAGTTCGTAGTGGGTCTCTGCGGTGAATTCGGATTGCGTGCAACGGACGCCACCACGTCCTTGGTCGTTGGGTACAACCTGAGCTCCTCACCTCAGCAGTGTCTGGCAGGGAATCACGCTGGGAGGGAGTTCGTAGGTGCCCTGCACGGCACCGCCATATAAAAATCGCCTCCGTTCGCAGCAGACAATCTAACTCCGCACGCGGATGCCAAATCGAGTGGTGCCGAGCACCCCAGTCCGCCTCAGCGCCCTGTCGGGCTCCCAGCCGGGCTTTCGACGTCCTCACAGCCAGGCCTGCCCGTTAATGAGCAACAGCCGGTCCCCAACCGTGATGCTCTCATCGTCTGTATCCAGCACGATCGCAGCCGAAGAGCAAGGCCCTGAGCTGGTGCGGGTGCGCACCCCAGCGTGGTAATCCGTCTTCGTGCATGAGCCGCGCAGGGGGAAGAAGTCACCCCCAACCAAGCATGCTCCACTGCAGCGTTTGCGGTTGAGCACTCCACCACCGCATTCCACTCCGCCTGATCGCCGGTGCTGCTCAGGCATCCGGAGATCAACCCAGCTGCCCCGTGCGGGGTAATCGGCGGTCCTGCAGGTCGGCGTGATTGCGTTCAGCGCTTTCCAGTTCCAGGCGCGTGACTTGGAGCCATTGGTGCAACAGCGGCTGATCTTAATCTGTCTCTTCCTGCCACATCCCTCCTCCAGGTAAGGAAGCGCGTCACCAGAGCTCGTCGGAGGGGTTCCTGGAATGTGAATCGTGCTCATGATGGGACTACGCTATCTAGGGCAGCCCGGGGGAATTCCTAGGTCCTGCTTGCGGTCCCCCGAATCCGAGATTCAGGGAGCTGATGTTTGCCGGGCAGACTTCAGAAACGGCGTGTAATACTATGGGGAATTGTGGAAGCGCGCCGCCCAGCAACCTTGGCTAGTCGCCCCAAGTGGGCAATTCAGTCACCATTATTTATGGTGGATTAGAGCAATGGGTTCTACCTTGATCTTCTCGGCAACTCATCGTACAGATCATCCCCGGCCTTGACTTTGCAAAAACTCTGCCTCAAATCGTGCAGCTTTTTCCTCAATACACCTATTCTCTTTCAAAGAATGGCAGCGGCGCCCCAGTCTGTTGATTAAATGTAAAATGCTCTCTCCTTCTCAAGAATAGAGAGAACATGTTGTGGCGAGCATCTTTTTGAAAGTCTGGTTAAGCCCGCTTGACTTCATTCGTACAAGCTTACCCTGGATGAATCTGAGCTGTCTCTGCGCCTCCCAGATCCGCTTGCACATCTCACGTTTCTCTTGACAGAAACATATTGAAAATCTTGTGAAATCTTCGAGATGGGAGATGGATTGCCTAAATTTTGCCATTGTTTTGCTCGACACATGATGGCGTCTCAACACTGATGTGATTGGCCTCCGCTCTTCTTGGAATGGTCCGAGAGAGTCGCGGCAGATATTTTTCATAATGACTCCGGTCGAACCGATGGCACCTTGCCCATGCCCAAGGGACGGGTGTTGGTGTACGTGATTCAAAACGCCCGAGGCTAACCGAATTAGAATCGCTGCCGGGTCAACCATCAATAATAAAACCATCGCTTAACCAAACCCGCCGGGCTGGGCAGTTCGCTCATGATGGCTCGTGTGAAGCAGAGCTCGATTGCGAGTAAATCCAAGGTTGGTCCAGCCTCAGCCCTCTCCCCGCGGCCCGGCCTGTCCCGTTGAGGAAGGGCTGCTGCGCGAGAATGTGCGGGAGAGGCGCTCGCGCGAACGCGGCATCGAACCACCCCAGGCCTCCGCTGATCTGCCGCCGTAAACGACCGCCTCCCCCACGCTGCCGCCCTTGCCGCGACACCGCTGAGATCGAGGTGCGCTGAGGGATGGTGGTGGTGCCTCGAATCCCGCACTTCCTCGCGGCGCAAGGGATTTGCCAAACCCTTTCGTATCGCGCGGCATATAGTTCTCATGCTCTTCGGCGGCCACACGAGAAGGCGAGATAGGTCCAGGCTCACTGACCATGGCGCGGCCGTCGCCGATATCCGCGGTAGCACATAATCTTCGCGACGTTGGGCAGGTCCAGATCACCACTGTGGGAGCTGCTCGATGTCGGGCCTTGCGCGGCCAGGTCGTGGCCACCACACGCCATTCTCGCCTGTTTTTGAGCCGCCCAGGGCGCGGGTGCGGCCCCTGCTCTTTGTGCGTGGATGCCATGCGCGCTGATGCTTCCTGACTGAGACGGTCGGCGAGCCGGTTGGCTCCTGTTTGTTGCGCGAGAACACCACAGCACCTGCTGCCAGTTGTTGCTTTGCGACAAGGTGCGATCAATCGCCTTATGCCGGGCCACATTTCGCAGAGTGCTAAGTCACTGCATCTCTACGCAGCGCGCGCGCCCGCGTTCTTCAGGGTGGCCTGCAGTTGCAACGGCTGGTGCAGCACCCGTGGGCCACTTTGCGGATCGAGGGGTGAAGGGGCAGAGAACAGCAGGTATCACGGCGTTGGCCGCAAGCAGCGCCAGGATTTTCTGATGTCGCGGATGAAACCCATGTCGAACATCGGTCGATCGTCTTCCATCGAGCACCAGATTTCCAGACGACGAAGCGATCGCGTTCTGCTTGGTACATCGATTGCATCGCAACCGGCCGGGGTGGCCACCAGCACTCGGCGCCCAGGCCAGCCGCCGCATCTCGCCGGTGTATCTTGCACCGCCGAAACACCAACATCTCACTCTTGGCGCAGATACGATATTGGCCGTACTCCGCACGCTTCGGCACCTGGGCCCCCAGTTCGCGGTGGGGTCAGCACCAGGGAGCGCAACACCTGTTGTTGAGGCATGGGGCCCATCCGGAGACGCTCCAACGGCAAGGGTGGAACACCCGCCGTTGCCGTGCCTCTGTCTGGGCGGCGAGCATCAACATCAATGACCGCAGAGAGCACGGCGGAATCGACGAACCTAAATCGGCGGACCGGGTTGTAACCTGGCTGCGGGCGATCGCCTTGACAGCGTTCAAAGAGGCCGAAGCCGAAAATCACGACGGAGGGGGTGGCCCGTACAAGTCTGCTCGCTTCCCCCGGACTGGGTAGTATATCTAATCATGAGTCTCATACGAGAGGAGTGCGAGAGAAGCAGCTGTAAAACCACCGCAGAACTCGCATTCTACGATGGGCAGAAACCTGAAGATCATGTCCTGAGGCCCACTCGCCGTCGCTGTCATGGCCTACGCCCTTTGCGAAATGAGAGCACCGAGAACCGATCTGCCGTTCTGCGATGCTACAGCCGCACGAGCGAATCCACAGCGCCCACACCAGGCCCGTAATATAATCAAGTGGAGCGTTAACACACTTGGCCATCAGATGGAACCGGCCACCAAAATTCAGTAGCAGGATCAGCCGCCCATACGCCAACCGCGAGCAGAGGTTGTTCTGTGATAGTATTCTCAGGACGCACACATCTACGGATAACTACTATACAGACATAACGATATAAATAAATGCTCGTCACCTGCTTTAAATCACTAACACAGCGTATATCAGCAATGTAGAGAAGATATATCTATAAAGAGACGCGCGACTAATCTCCATGAATGCATATATGACCAGTACTGAACTACACATCACACACCGGCCAATCACCACCGAAGCGTAGGCCCGCCCTACTACGAAACTCAACAACCATTCGCATGGACCAACCACTACGCGATATCTATCTATAACTATATCATGTTTGTGCTACACGGCATCGTACAGAGTAGAGCGACGCCGTAATAAAGAGCGCTCCCTGCTAAACACCACTACGCGCATCAACTAGCAACCTATATAACCGCCAGCTTAGAGCAGCTGTAACACAACCCACCCTCCACTCTCATCACACCATCTCATTCTCAAGACCTCACACACACACATCATCAGACGAGCCCACGCACACACTCGCGAGATGACCTGGCAACAACGACGAGAGCGAGCGAGACATCCGCCGAGCGCAGCGTTGCATTACGCCAATTCGCCTAGAGCGAGTTCCAGCTAAGACTATGCATGGGCCAGCACAGAGATACTAGCGGTCTAATCTATAAATATACATACGAGCAGAGCCCCGCACAAGCGAGCCATCGCATCCACAGCCCTCTGGTGTATAATACAATGAGCGTCTGACAGTAACTAAAAAAAGAACGTACATCAGAAGAATTCAGCAATCCGCGTGCGGAATCTAATGACGCTGGGACCTTAGCCACGCTGTGTCATCACTGGAATTGCGCGTGCGCGTGCGACTGCCTAGCCTGAACGCTTCTATGATAAGTAATAACCGATCTATATATATAACAGGCTATACACTGATCTATAATTCGAAAAACGATCAAATAACTAATATATAATATTAAGATAAAATTCCACTGCCATAACTCGGAGCCGAGCCTTCAAACGACAACCTCTGCCATCGTGGTGGAATGGGGCCGCCTGATCCCTGCACTGATCAGCTGGGGGCCCTGTATGCCGCGCCTGGACGCTAGCTGGCCATCCCCTGATCATCTGCCAGGGGGTTCAGAGGAGGCCGCCAGCTGCCGCCCCTCGCCGCAAATCGCCTGACGCAGCCGGATAGTAGAGGTTGGATTCATTGCGGTACGCCAAACCAGCAGACGGGAGGGCACTCACCGGAACTGTATCTCAGTTCTGCCCACGTAGAAATGAGTTCTTATGCGAGAGACTTTTCCGATTTCTGTTCTGACCCACCCCAGCTCCGGGACAGGAGCAGACCGCTAACGCCACCCCCTCCTCGTCCGATTTTCAGCCTCGCCTCTCTGAACCCCGCTGCCAAGGCGAAATCGCCCGCCAAGGGGTTACACCACCCCTCGCCGATTTAACAGTCAGTCCGATTCGCCGTGCCGCGGTCTATTATGTATTGGCCCGCCCGCCCCAGACAGGCACCGGCAAAACGGCCGGTTCACCCTGCACCGGATTGCTGGAGCGTCTCCGCTATGGGCCTATCCCGCAAAACCAGGTGCGCTTCCCTGGTGCTGATCCCCACCCGCAACTGGCAGCCCACCGGTGGCCGAAAGGCGGGCGGGAGTATACGGCCAACACTCGATCTAGCGCAGTGATGTGTTGTTCGGCGTGCTGAAGATTCAACCCGAATCGCAAGCGCTTGCCGCCGCGCCGACGTGCGGTGGGCCACCCCCCGCCTGCTGATGGATCTGTAGCACAGAACGCGGATCCGCTTCGGATGCTGAGAATCCGGTTGCGCGATGAAGCCGTATCGCAGCCTCGACTTCGGGCTTGCATCCGCGACATCCAGAAAATCCTGGCCTGCTGCCGGCCAAGCCCTAAACCTGCTGTTCTTCCTGCCACCCTTCAACCCCTTCGATCCGCAAGTTGGCCCCCGGCTGCCTGCCCCAAGCCCGTGCAACTGCCAGGCCACCTGAAAACCGGCGGCGGCCGCTGTTGGATGGCAGCGTGACTGCATCCCCTGCGAACAATGGCCCGCAAAGGCGCATTCTGATCAACCATCCTGATCGCACAAACTGCAAGCAGGTGCTGTTTCTCAAAGCGCGCAAACACGGAGCCCAACGGCTCGCCGCGACCCGTCTAAAGTCGAGAAGCATAGCCGCCTATGGCCATCCCGCAACAAGCAGCCAGGACCCGCAACCGCGCCTGGCCGCTTCAAACATCAGATGTCGCGTGCTGGTGCCACCGACCTGGCCCGACCTGCCGCCCGACATCGAGCAGCCCCACGTGTTGGATCTGGACTGCCCAACGTCGCGAAATTTATGTGCCGATCGGCCGACCGAGCCGCGCGCCAGAGCGGAACCACTGCACCACTCGACTGGTGGCCGCCGAGAGCATGAACTACTGAGCGCGCGACCGAATATGCATCCGCAATCCCGTGCGCCGCAGAAGGCCGGGGCTTCGAGCCTCACCATCCACCAAGCGTCCACGGACCTTCGATCTCAGCGGTGTTCGCGGCAAGGGCGGCCCAGATGGGGAGGCGTCGCTGCGGCGGCAGACTAAGCCGGAGCCCGGCGGTCGATGCGCCGTCGCAGCGCTCCTCCCGCACCCTTCCCTTTCGCGCATAGCCCACCTCCTCAGGACAAGCCGGCCGCGGCAGGGGCCGAGGCTGGGACCAACCCTATGGATTACCGTCGCACACTCGACAGCCTGTTTTCTTCCACAACGAGCCCATCGATGAGCGACACTGACCCCGCCGGCCTGATGGTGACCCCGCAGCGTATCTAACTCGTGAGCCCTCGCTCTTTGACAATCACGACACTCAACAACCCGTCCCACTCGCATTGCAAAAGTGCCAATCCTGTTCGAACGAGATCATAGCAAGAACCCTGAAGGATTCTTTCCGCCATTCTCCAAGAAGGGAGCCAAATCAACAAGTGTGAGCCGCCATCTATGCTCGCGCCAAAACACAAATGCCAAGAAATTTTTAGCATCCATCTCCTTCCTCGAAGATTTCCACAAGATTTCCAAATATTTCTGTCATCGAAAACCGGATGGCACAAGGCGCGGCAAGAGAGAAAAAGGTGGCAAACAAAAAGGAAAAGAATATAGGAATAGATGTCGGGCGGGGGCTGTAGAATTCTGCGAGAGCCTAAAGAGATCCAAGCTCACGTGGATCATCCAGTAAAGCCTTACAGTATGCAAGTTCAAGCGGGGCAATTCAACCAAAGACTTCAAAAAGATGCTCCGCCAACAATTCTCTTATCTGAGAAGAGAGAGCATTTTACGATTACAATTCCACAGACTGGCGCCCCGCTGCCATTCACTTGGAAAAATAGCTGATTGAGGAAAAGCTGGCAACGATGAGCAGAGTTCTGCCAAATCAGGCCGGGCTTGATCAGGTCGAGAGTGCTCGAGAAGATCAAGGTAACCCATGCACTTCCCACCAAAAAATAGATTGGACTTGAATGCTCCACTTTGGCGCGTACTCCAAGTCTGATGAGTCGGCGCGCCCTTCACATTCACCCCATAGTGTACCACGCCGTTATCTGGAGCTGCCCGGCCACCATCAGCTCCTGAATCCTCGATTTCGGGGACCCAAACAGACCTCGAATTCCAGTCTTACACTCCTAGGAGTGCTGCCCTTAGATGCTAGTCCCATCCATGAGACCAGATCACAACCAGGAAACCCCACCCGCGCCGCTAGTGATTCGCGCGTCCTACCTGTAGAGAGGGTGGCAATGAGACCATAACATCAGCCGGCTGTTTGCACCAATGGCTCCAATCCACGCGACCCTGAACCTGAATGTCCGCTGAAACGAAATTAACCGAGCCGACCTGCCCAGGACCGCCTGATTACCCCGCACGGGGCAGCTGGTTGATCTCAGGCTGCTCTGAGCCAGCACCAGCGCTCAAGCGCGGAGTGGGATCGGGTGTGGGTGCTCAGAACCGCAAAACGCCTGCGAGTGGAGCTGCTGTGTGGTGGCTTCTCCCCCCTGCGCGGCTTCATGCACGAAGACGACTTACCACGCTTGTGGGTGCCGGCCCGCACACGCTCAGGCTGCTCTTCGGCCTGCGATCGTGCGGATATCAGACGATGCGAGCATCACGGTTTGGGACCGCCTGTTGCCTCCTACCGGCCAGGACCTGCATGTGATGACGGTCGAAAGCCGCTTGATCCGACAAGGTGCGCGGAGGCGGGCTGGTTTGCTAACGGCCCACCTCGATTGAGCATGCCCGTGCGATGATCTGCCTGCGAACGGGTCCGATTTTATCTGGGCGTGGCGCGCCAGGGCCTCGAACCCCCCCAGCGTGACTTCCCCTGCCAGACCCCTGCTGAGGTGAGGGCCAGCTGTGCCCAAACGACCAGGAACTGGTGGCCTTCTAGTGCCGCAACCTCGACATTCACCGCGCTCACTACGAACTGTTCACTCCGCGCCCGCACGCCATTGCAACGTGAACGTCAAGCACAGCCGTGGTGCTCGTTTCACCCCAACCTGTTGGACCCACCCAGACGACGACATCGCCCGAGGGACTGTAGCCGCTTTGCCACACTACAACGGCTGGCCGCCGAAGTGCCAACCGCCGCATCACCCTGGGCCTATCTCCCTAACGCCATGCACCTAAGCCGGCCCCCGCGAACGTGCAGCACATATCATTCCCAAGAACCTACGGCTTGCACCCACTTCATCATCGGCCGCCGACATGCCGCCTGCAAATCTATCGCTTAGCGTGAATAGATTTCTCGCGCCCCTACAGGTCCCCAGTTAAAACTTGAGCCAGAGGAACAACGCCAGCAACCTGCATGGAAACGTCCACCTCCTCAACTCCGTCTATACC